>ENA-ORIC01000200-ORIC01000200.1-human-gut-metagenome-genome-assembly--contig:-NODE-200-length-84324-cov-4.528850_pt1 | contig 84324 bp, 67 predicted proteins | sample MGYA00243023_ERZ508732 | MGnify/ENA primary metagenome ERZ508732 (study PRJEB26277, sample SAMN04329767) | human gut metagenome | biome: human-associated habitat | host: Homo sapiens | place: USA... | reverse complement strand
TATATTAACCTCCGTATTATAATCTGAGATTATTATAGCACATTTCTCTGGATTATGCAAGATCTAAATTTAACAATACAGTAGTGCTCATCGCGCGTCTTCAGCCATTTCAATCCACACTTCCCTCGCGGGGAGTGACGACGCTTCCCGGCAAGCCCCACAGCAAGCCCACGATTTCAATCCACACTCCCCTCGCGGGGAGTGACCGAACCAGAAAATATCAAAGAGCGTATGAAGCAGATTTCAATCCACACTCCCCTCGCGGGGAGTGACTAAAAGGAAGTGATATCTGTAATGTACTATAGTTATTTCAATCCACACTCCCCTCGCGGGGAGTGACAGCAATACCTCACAGTATCATGCAAATATTTCCACATGCTCATGTCGGTATTGCACAAATTATACCTTTCCCTTCACTCACCGTCCTTTCTCCCAACCTCTTCAACGCGTAAATTCCCGGTGCGAACCCATTGGCAATATCCTGTACACCTGTGGTTCGCACTTCATAGGATCAGCGGTTCATCGACACTTATCTCCCGCTTTACTCCGTAGTGCTCAACCTTATCCTTATAATTGTTCCCGAGTCGGTAGAACCTCAGACTGTCCTGCTCCGGAGCTATCTCTTTTTTCAGTCTGTCCCTCAGGAGTACAAACTGCGCTTCGTCGACAACACACTCAAACACAGAATTTTGCACTCTGACTCCATAATTCTGACATACTTTTGCGACTCGGCGAAGTCTTTTCTGCCCTCCGGCGTCTGTAAGCGACACATCATATGTCACAAGAATCAGCATCTTTTCTCCTCACTTCCAGAAAAACGGCGGATATGCGTCAAGGTCGCCTCTGAGCCATCTCGCGAAAAGCATCGCCTGACTATATGGCACAAGCCCCCACTGCATCTTCTCGCCGAGAAATGGATGCGTCATCATCTCCTGCTTCCGAGTCTGCCACGCGGTCAGATATTTCTTCCTCGCGTCATCCTTCAGAAACACCGCGCCGTTTTCTTTAGTATCGAAATCATCACCGTTCACCGCGCCGAGATTTATCTGTGACAAAACAAACCTATCCGCAAAAGCGGCTCTTAATTCTTCGAGAATGTCAAGCGCGAGCGAACATCTCCCGGGACGCTTCTTGTGCAGATATCCGACATAAGGGTCAAGTCCAACGCTCTCAAGCGCTCCGCAGATCTCATTTGTCAGAAGCGTGTATGTGAAGGACAGCAACGCGTTCACACGGTCAGTCGGCGGTCGTCTGTTCCGCTCGTCGAATCTGAAAGCGTCCTTATTTCTCAGGATCATCTGATCGAACACTCCGAAATACGCCTTAGCCGCAGATCCCTCAATTCCCATAAGTTCACCGTTATCCAACACCGATGGCACCTGTTCAAGGCACTTCTTATGCTGCTCTATCGCGTCCCGCAGCGCGTCCTCGTCAACTCTCTGCGGATGATCGCGCAGCGTCCGTTCGATGACCCAGCGGCAATTGTATATCTTCGCCTCGATGAAGGTCTTCGCTGCCTCAAGTGATCTCCCGTCGTCGACCGACAGTGTCATCTGTGCCTCACGGAGCAGCACATTCCCGTGAACCGGTCCGCATACCCGTGCGAGAAATCTTCCGTGATTGCTGAGAAAGCAGACCTCTATCCCGCGCTCGGCACAAGCTCCGAGCAGCGCCGGACTCACGCCCTTATATGAAAAACAAACTATTGATTGCAGGTTGATAAGCGGGATTCTGCCGATCACATCCTCTTCGCCGCAAATCACAACAGACTCGCCGTCAAGCCGCAGGTAAGCGTCAGGTATTGTGACATAGAGTGTATTGAGCAATTTTTTCATTTTTCGGCAAGCACCCCCTTCACATATTCCGACGCCGAACCGCGCTTTGACAGTCTGGGCTGGCAGATCTCGTACATCGAGCAGCTCCGGCAGAACTTCTGCGGTTTGACTTTGGGCGTATATCCGCGCTTCATGAGTGAATTCATCTCCTCAACGGCTTTTTCCACCTCGGATCTGAGCTCAGAAGTGATCTCATAGGTCTTTCGCGCGTGAAGCCCGCCGTAATATATGTCCGCGCGCGGAATATCGGTCACGAACATTTCCTCAAGGCAGATAACCTGCGCGCATAGCTGCCACAGATCAGCGTCGTCAGGCTTTCCGTGCTTGTATTCAACCGGATTCACGAGGTATTTTCCCTCGCGCCCATGTATTGATATACCGTTTTCATCGTCGCGGATTAGCTCGACCATATCACAGACGCCGGTAATTCCGAGCCGGTCAGACCTCACCGGCATTCCGCGCGAGAGGATGATTCTCCCGCGCTTTTCGGTAAATCCGTCGTCGTGCACCCTCTCGTGCATCAGATGCCCGGAGACAGTGAGCGCATTCTCGTCCCACTGCTGCTCAATATGAACGAGCGCCCAGCGCCTCCGGCAGAATCTGAAGTGCTTTATCCCTGAAATCTGTAAATAATCGTCAGTTGACAGCGACATCTTCATAAGCGAGTCCTGGAAGCTCTCCGACCGCTATATCGTAATCCTCAATGCTCCGCGGTGTGGTCACGCCCGGCTTCTTTTCGACATTCAGCAGCTTATGTACCTTCGCTGGCGAATACTGACCGATCTCGTTGTTATGTGTCCACCAGATGAGCTTCACGACCTCCATTGAGCCTGACGGGCGTGCCGCGGTCTCGTCGTTGACAAAGAGCGTGCGAAGAGCTTCTTTGAGCGTATCCGCGTCTTCGACAGTGAATCCGGTTTTCTCAGCCATTTTGACGTTTATCGAGCCGAAGGTCGTGTATACTCCGAAGTCCACGAAATATTTCGTTCCCATCGTGTCCTTGCCGCGCTTGTCTGGGTCGTCGCCAGTCTCGAGGTTTACCGACTTAGTGATCTGCATCATATTTATGTCGACCGGATCGGCACTCACAGCCATCTGCACACTGACCGGTCCGCGGATTCCGATTGATACCGAATCGGAATTCTCACCCTCGTCCTGATCCTCGTCGGACTTCTTCTTTGCCTTCTTGCTGTCCTTGAACGCGAACACCTGACCAAAGGCTCTGACGTCAAACCATTCCTTGCATGCCACTTTCGCGTAATTATCTCTGTTTCCTGACTTTGAGGCTTCCACGAGCTTCTCACAGCCGTCAGCTCTGTCTCTGAGTGAGCGGAAATCGTCGCCGCGGTTGTCGTCCGACTGAACGAAGATATTCCCGCCCATGTCGAGCACGCGATTTCTGATCTTGCGTTTCAGGCAGACATCCGATACCTCTCCGAAGCCGTCGATGTCGGTGCGCGGGCGGTTGCCGTCGAGCGGGTCGCCGTTCGGATTGCATTTTGTCGCGGTAAATACGAGCGCGAAGTCAATTTTGTTTCTGATATTCTCCATTTCAGTTCTCCTTCTTTTTGCTTAGCAAAACATATCGTTGGTTGTGATAACCTTCAATAAAGCGCGGCGAAAGGGGCGAGTTATCCCCCATAAGATCGTCGCCAAGCTCGATTATCGAGTCAATCATCCTCTTATACCACGCGCGTGATGCCGCGCTGAGCTTCCCGAAGTACGGCGACAGTTTCTGTTCGAGATTCTGCCATGTTGTCGCGGGACGCTGCTGCATCACAGTGAAGAGCCGTACCGCGTTTGTCATACGATCGCTGTCTGTCTCGTACAAAGCTCTTGACTCGATAATATCAGCGACCGCGGTCAGTCTCCCATAGAGATAGCTCCGGTCGGTCTCTTTTTCGTTTAATGCCACGTTATATTCCTCCTTTGTGTCCGCGCTTTTGAGCATGGCGAGTGTGACTCCCATGCAATCAATCCAATCCGTTCTCTGCCAGCTGCCGTTTCTATTCCTGAAGCTCTGCGGGTTCAGAACACGGTGATACGCCGTCATTGTATATCCGACCGGCGCGTGACGACCACCTGAAATACAGGCGAGCATATTCAGGTAGAAGTGCCTGACTTGTTTTGTGCCGGATTTTTCGTCTCGAACGTCACGTTTTGCTGACATCATCTCATCACGGCCGAATACCGCGTTACCGATTGCCTCAAGGCTCGGCGTGAGCATGCCGGTGCGCCGTTTTTTGTCATTGTCAAACCAGCTTATCCGCCAGAAGCAGTTTTCGTACCACCTTCCGAGCCGGTCGAGATATTCCCTGCCGCCGAGCTCCTCGTAATAATTTATCGACATTCTGCCGGGTGTCGCCGCCTCAAGTCCCATCAAAATGACATGGTTTGCCGGTTCATACGCCGGCTTTTTCTGATACCCCGCGAGTCTCGCGGAGATGAATTTCGAGTAATCCTCCGCCGTGTCAATCCTTGTCTCTGGTTCAATACCAAGAAATTCAAGGTCAGCATCCGGCTGAATGACGTCATAGCATTCCTTGCTCCACGCGACGAAATTAAGGCTGAATTTCCGGCAGCCCTGTCTGCCAATAAGCCATCTCAGAGTATTGTGCGCCTTTTCGGAGGTTTCATATCCGATCATGCACGCGTCTTCGGATGAAGTGAACCGCCCTCTGTACTGGAATACCCTCTGCGCGTCCTTGGATGAGATCAGCTTTGTGTTTCCGAACAGCTTAGGGTGCTTGTCAGCTATTGCAGTCACCTCGCCGCTCGCGCAGCAAAGCCCGAAGTTCCCCATAGAGTCGACCAGCCGCTTCGACCAGTTTTTCTGTACATCAGGCATATCGGCTATTCCGATATAATCATGTTCACTGCCGTCATAGATACGGAATTCGACCATACCCTTGTACAGCTTTTCAAGCGCGCTTTTTGACCCGAAATCCTTCTTGTAGGTTATGTGCCCGGCAGTTTTAAGATCGTTTGCAAGCGTTTTTCGCTCGAGATAGCCGAGCAGAAGTCCGAGTACTGACGGAGCGCCTTCCGCCTGACTACAATCACGCAGCGCGGCAATATAGCTTTCGAAATACGATTCAAACGAAAGCCCGATCATTTCTGACAAATCGCCGGCCATATACCTGAGCTCATCATAAAGCGGAAACGGTGTAGGCGGTCCGGTGCGTCCGGCGGCATCGGGCGATGACGGAATCCGCACCGTCTTCTTCTCATTCCTGACCGCGCCGCGGAAATTTCCGTCAGCGTCAAGAAGCACCGTAAAAAGCACATCTTTTGTGATAAATCCCACCGGGACTATGCGGTCACCGGTCTGTTCATACGCGCCGCCGTAGAAATTATCATAGGTCTCGCTCAATGACGCGAGCCAGCTCATCTTCCTCCACCTCCTCGTAAATCTTTCTCAGCGCTTCTTCCTCAAGCCCCGAAAACTCCTTGAAATTCTTCTTTCTCATCGGTCGTATGTCGCGGCAGAGCCGACGATCACACTCCGATGGCTTTATGAAGTCTATCACTCCGTCGGTCATCGTCGGACGCCAGAACCTGACGCCGAGCATATCGCGTCCCGTCTCATCCGGATAATCAAAGCCGTGCAGCATTAGTCCGAGATTTATGCTTCCGGTTTTGTCATACGCGCCTTCTCCCTCGCCGAAGCGGCAGGGCTCAACATATCCCTGACACTCGCGCGTACCGAGGAAAATATCGCGTCTGCCTCCGCGCTCTATCATGCGTTCGGCTATCTTGAAATGCTTGTCCTCGTTACGGTCGTTTTCATATTCCGGTCGGAACTCATTGAATATGAAATGCGCCTCTACCTGATAGCGCGGCGATTTCAGATAATTGTATACTGAAAGCGTGTTGCCGGAATCCGTGAAATTTATCGGTCGGATATGCTTTGACTCGGTGACGATCGGATTCAAAATCCGTACGCGGTCGATTATCCAGGTTATCGTCGGTTTCCAGTAGATGCTCTCGGTTATGCCCTTCAGTGCTTGATAGGTCGGGACAGAAAGAGTGGATTTTTCTCCGCCGACGCGTGTTGATGGGTCTGTGAACAGCGCGTATCTGCCGTAGAGCAGATATGACACCCTGTTGGGATATTTCATTTTTTCTCCTCCATTTTCAGAATCCAAGAAAGCTCATTTCGCCCGCTGCCGTCATAATTCCGGTCTCATCGTCATACCATCCGTCGCGAAGCGCGTACAGACCGACATTCTCAAGGTATATCAGTGCCTTCTGTTCTCTGAGATAGTTGAACATTCCGCTGTAAATCGACACGCTGTACTGTGCCGCTTCACGCAGCAGAAGTTTTGTCTTGTCGTAGGATAATTCGCCGCAGAGCTCCGCGAGTATCTCCGCTCCGCGCCCTTCAGGCACAAGAACTCCGCGAGTCAGACTGTCGATCACATGGAAATTCTCGCCCGCCGTCCGGAAAGCGGAGTTCAAAGCAAATTCATTTTTTGCAGAGTTCCTTCTGAAACCTGTGCTGAGCAGATCGAAAATCGTCGTCTCAGAGTTTATCGCAGACAGCGGGAATTTAACAAGCTTCTTGAAATCTCCTATTCGCTTGTCAGAGAATTTCGAGATCATTTCAGGAAGCTTGTCTCTCTCTCGCTCAAAATATATGTTTATATTCTCAAGCGAACCGATATTTTCTTCATCAACCAGAAGTCCGCGTGTTATCTCGGCGGCGGCTTTTATCTCCGGGAGATTTCTTAAATTTTCATCGAGCTGCCAGACGAAGACCTCTCCGCGTTCACTTTCACCGTTCCGGTTGCAGCGACCAGCCGCCTGCAATATGCTCCCGAGTCCGGCGAGACTTCTTACGACGCATGGAAAACTGATGTTTATTCCGGCTTCAATTAGTGAAGTCGAGACACAGAAGAACGGCTTCGATTTGTCGCGGGATTTTATCCGGTCGATAAGCCGCAGACGGTGTTCCGGGTACATTCCGGTGCTCAGATGAACGCTCGTGACACGGTCTTTCATTAACTCGTAGAGCTTTCTTGCCATCGGCTTTGTGTTGACTATCATCAGCAACGAACCATACTTTCCGATAAGTCCGGAAAGCCGTTCGGCGGCGTCTTCTGCTGAGAGCATTTTTTGTGTCTCGTCATGGATATTCACCCGCTTCATTGAAGAAAACAACCGCTCAACATCGCCTGTTATCTCCTCCGGCTTGTTATCGAGGTCTGTTACAGGCTGAGTCGCTGTGCACAGAACCACAGTGCAGCCGCAGAACTCCATTAAAAAGTCGACCGCGCACTCGAATAAAACCCGGCAGGTTATCGGCAGTGCCTGCACCTCGTCGAATATCAGAACCGATCCGATCAGCGCCGACATTCTACGTGCATCGGTGTTGCTCTTTCCATAGATTGAGTCCATGAAGCGTACCATAGAAGTCAGGACAAGATCAGCGTCCCAGCGCTCGGTGAGTCTGGTATATTCCTCAAATCCATCGGAATCATCGGCGTCGAATATCACGTTCGAGTGGTTCTCAAGAATATCTATAGTATTTCCGAGCGCGTCGCGGATGTCCCGCGCATTCTGGTCGAGTATCGTGTTGAACGGAATGACATAAAAAATACGATTGACATTTTTGTGTGAAACCGCGCGTTCGAGCGCGAATCTGAGACTCGAAAAAGTCTTTCCGCCGCCAGTCGGGACAGTCAGACGGAAGACATTGCCGTCCTTTTTGGCCGCGGTAAAGCACTCATCCGAGATCTTTTTTCTGATTCGGTCTATCTCATTTGCACACGGGAATCCCGCGAGCTTATTGTCAAGTGCTGCGAGCGCCGCGCTCCAGTCAGGATCATTGCGTGCGGCAAAGGGATCAGCAGAATATTCAAAGCAGGCGCTGTCAAACCTGTCCGAATCAACCAGCGCGCTCAGTATGAGTCTCGCGAGCAGGCTTATCATGATAAACTTCCGATCACTGCGGAAGTTCACCGCGAGCTTTCCGAAAAATGCTGAAAACTCTTTGACCGCTTCGTTAAAAAGCTGGTCGAGCTCATCAGTCCCCACCGTCCCGGCGATAAAATTGTCAACGGCTTCGTCATATCCGAGCGCGTGCTTGTCTTGCCCGAGGGCGTTTTTCAGAAGCTCCTCGCCGTTCTGGGCGATAACATCCATAAGTCCGCCGTGATGACCGTAAATGACCATGGCGATGATCTGCGCCGCGAGCTTTTCGACAGGTGACTTTGCTTTAAGATACCAGCGCTCATAAACAAAAATCGCGCCGGAAGGCGCGTGGTGGATTTCTCCGCGCCTGTACTCATCAGGAGCATGTATATAAGCATTGAAACGTTCAGTCCCCTTACCAAGGTCATGCAGAAGTCCGGTAAGATACCCTGTGTAACGGAATCTGACAGCGGCAAGACGGAATCCGGTAAGCTCTGCCGTGTGACGACTGTGATCTGTAAGAGATTGCTCGCATTGGGTTTGTTTATTAAAGTGTGCTGTCATTTTCGAATATTCTTTCAACAGTTTTTATGTCTATATTATAACACTATTTATGAAGTTTGTCAATAGTGACCTTGAATAGCGCTCAGATTTTGTCATCATTACCAATTTCAGATATCTGAAATTGTCGGAAACGCCGAACGCACAATATATAAATATTCAGAAACAGTGAGAGATACGGTTTTATCAAATCCTTGTGCGCACTTATGAAAAACACTTCTTCGTCTTTCGAACAAGCATCGGATATGCTCGGTATCCCTGCCTCCGAGCGTTGTTTATGCTAAAAGAAAACCACCGAAAAAGGTCACGAAAAATACATAAGGCAAAACGCCGGAACACCTTGCCAACTCATGGGAAATATGCCACAATTAGTCAAGACATCAAAGCTGAGGACTAAGGAGGCAGGAAAGGTGATCAAAATAGCAAAAAGAATGTGTATAAAAAATGTACGAGGATGGAAAAAGGTTGACATGGTCAATGAATAATAAAACGGCGCTGGCAAAATAAGGCTATGTTTCAGCCGTATTTTGTCAGTCGCTGTTTTTATTTGTTTTCGACGGGGATTATTAAAGTCAGATAAGTATCATCGCGAATATCCCGCAGACCGAGAGCGCGACCGAAATGAGCTCGCGGTGAGTCGGTTTCTTGTCGGTAAAGAAGCACAACAGAGTCGAGACCGCCATGACTCCGCCGGTCACGAGCGGATACTGCGCGGACGCCGGAACGTGCGCGAGCGCGATCAGAAGAATCAGGTTGCCAGCGTAGCTCAGCGTTCCGCAGATGCCCATTGCCCCCGCCGCGGCTCTGTCCGGTTTCTTGTACTCACCTTTCACAAAGAGCAGAGCCGCCACCGAGATAACGGCGGAAACCGCCGCGCAGAGCAGCATATATCCGTACTCGTCCGCCTTTTCGAACGGCGCGGACTGATAGAGCTTCGATATGACGCCGCTCATTCCGTTCAGCACGAATACGCCTATATAGTATCCGACGCCCGCCTTTCCCTCGCCGGGTTTAATGGTGACTGCGAGCGCCGCCGTGATGAGCGCCGCAGACAGCAGCTTCCCGAAGCTCATTCCCTCATCAAAGAAGCAGACTCCGAGAATGAACGGCAGAACCATGCCGCCGAGCATTGAAAAGACCGAATAGAGCGAAAGATTTATCCGTCCGAGCGATTTCAGACTGCATATTGTGTAGGCGATCGAGTTGCACGCGGACAGAGTCGCCATCAGAAGCGTGAACAGGCTCACGCCGCCGAACGTCACACCACCGTTTCGTATCATCGAAACGGCGGATATGACGATGAGACCGCAGACATTGCTTCCGATCTGGAATATCAGAGCGGCGCGCGCGCCGCTCCCCGTGTGCTTCGCGAATTTCTGGCTCACAAGAAACTGAAAGCCGAACATGACCACCGCGGTCATTATAAGTGCGTAGTAAATAGTATTTTCCTCCGGATGCCTCTCGGAACATTGTCAGTCCTCAAGGTAGAATATCATCGACTTGTCGATGAGCGTATTCACCGACTGCTCGTATTTGTTGTAGAGCGATGTTATGGTCATCGTCTTGTTCGCCATCAAATCGGCTCCCGGGTTCGCCAGGCTGCCGCCGAACTGCTCGCTGTTGTAGTATCCTAAGTCGAATGTTGCTCCATCCTTTACAATCTCAAGCATTTCTATTGACATCTCGTCTCTCATATACTTTTTCTGGAGTGTGACGTCGTAATAAGCCGGGATTATATACTTCTGACCGAGATATGCCATCGTCTCAAGCACGACGCCTGTGCGGGAGGAGTCAGAGACGGTCACCGGCACAACCCAGAGACTCTGACCTGCGTCGACGAACGAGTAGTACTTTTCGACGTTTTCGTCATACTTCGGGAACGGAACGAATCCGTAATCGACATCCGCGTCGCGGAAATGCCCCTCAATCATACTGCGTATGTTTGTGTCCGCCATGCCAACCCGCCCGGAACAGAACGCGCGCAGATAGTCGTCGCCCATTGGCTGTAAGTGGCAGCACTCTGAGCTTCTTACGAGCGCCGTATACCTGTCGTATATATCGACGACTTTTTCGTTGTAGAACGAAAGCCTCGGATACCCTTCGGAGTCGGTCGTGACGACACGGCTGCCGGTACTGTAGAGCGCCTCGACGCCGCCCATCCACATATGCGCGCCGTAGCCGAAGAGATCGTCGGCGATATCCATCTTCCCGTCCACGTTCAGATCCTGTCCGATGCTTCGCGCGTATGTCTCAAACTTATCATACACCCACGTGCCGTCGAGCACCATCTCATACGGGTACTCAAGCCCGTAGTCATCGAAAAGCTTCTTATTGAATACCACACCGAACGAGGAATCAAGCGTCGCGTATGAGATATCGCCTGAAACGCCGTACAGCTTTTCGTTTATCGAGAGACTGTCGGCGATGTCCTCATTCCACCAGCTCTTGTCGAGGTCGATATATGGGACGTCGAATATATTCATAACAGCCTTGTTCTGCGCGTAAACAAAGCTTAACCGTCCGCAGGTCGATATCGCGTCATATTCATCCTCACCGGCGAGGATCGGACTCAATCCGTCTGTCTCGTAGTCGCTGCTGCTGACGATGAAATCGAACTTCATCCCGAGCTTATCCTCGACCTCTCTGTTGCGCTTATGGATTGAATCCGATAGTATATCTCCGTTGGCTTCCTCCGCGTATACCTCGTCGAGGCGCATTCCTGGTCGGGTCAGTATACGGAAGGTGTACCCTTCGTAGTTCGTGTTTTCCGGTATTTCCGGTTTTTCTGCCGCTTCAGTCGTGACTTCATCTGTCGTGTCATTGTTTGTTTCGGCTGTCTCTGTGTCGCTGATTGTGCCGCCGCAGGAGCTCAGTGTGAGCAGGGAGATAAGAATGGCGGCATACAGTCTGTTCTTCCGCGGTTTCATATTAATGGTTCTCCTTTCGGGTATATCAGTCTTCGGAATGTGTCTCAAGCCACTTCGCGCGGTTCGCTGCCGCTTCCTCCGCCGGAACCGGTCTCTCCGGGTAGGATGAGCAGGGCAGGACCTGATCTCCGGCGACGGCGGCGTTTGTGCAGGCGTTGTCGTGTCTCCACTCGTCGCGCTGCGCGGGGTCTCTCAGATCCGGAACCTTCATCGGTTTGTTCCCGGTGAGGATCGACCTGAACGCGAGTATTCCGCAGATTCCCATGTCGACCGCCTGATATACGTCGATCGCCCATTTTCCGTCCGGTCTGCCGAGTATCTTCTCGATGAAGAAGTGCGTCGGGTAGAAGTCGCTTCCGCCGTGCGACGCCATGCCGCTGTTCTTCGCGAGGTCGGGGGAGACGAACTTCTCCGGCTCGTAATACGTGTTCTCGCCCTGACAGGTCTGAGGACCCTCCTTGTACAGGCGGACATTGTTCCCTGATGTGCCAAGATATCCCTTCGTCGCGTAGACCTTGTAATCGGTGTGAGCCGGTTCGAGCTTCAGCGGACCGTGAATGCTCTTGACAATCGCGCCGTTGTCGAGCGTCACCATCTCGATGCCGGACGCGTGCCCTCCCGCGTGACCGAGGTGATAGAATTCCTCGATCGGCGGGTTCTCGAAGCCGACGACCTGCACCGGACGGCGACCGGTTATAGTCATGATCGGACCGAGCGAGTGCGTGCAGTAGAAGGTCGGGCAAAGGTGATTTCTCCAGTGGTTCGGGTCGCCATACGTGATGTCGAGCCAGCAGGACGCGCAGTCATGCACATACTCGCACTCCGCGTAAGTGACGTCTCCGATTTCGCCCTCGCGGTATTTTCTCCACATCTCGAAGGTCAGGTCCATATAGCAGTAGTTTTCCGCGTAGGTATAGACGAGCCCGGTCTCCTCGACCGTTTCGATCAGTTCGACGGCTTGCGCCATAGTCTCGCTCGGGAGCACCTCGCTCATGACGTGCTTTCCGGCGCGGAGGCAGCGGATGGCGAAGGTCGCGTGCTCTGTCGCGTAGTTCGCGAGGACGACCGCGTCCATGTCATACGCGAGAAAATCGTCGAAATTGTTGAAGACGCGGATATTAAGCCCCGCCGCCTCCGCTTCCGCCTTTGCCTTGTCGAGCAGCGGCTGATATTTGTCGCAGACCGCGACGAGCTCCGCATCCGGGTGATGCAGCAGCACCTGTATCATCGAACTTCCGCGATAACCGCCGAAGACGCCTATTCTGAGTTTTTCAGACATGATGTGTTTTCTCCTTTTTGTTTTTTTGAGGATTGACTTTTCAGTCGAAGTGTGCTATAATCGATTATGGATATATTATACCAGAGTGTTTCGTTTTTGTTAATGTGCTGAATAGCCAAAAACGCCATATGATTTTTGGTCATAATCCCGATAACGCAAGAAGGAGGACTTCAGCGTATGCAAACGTCAGACAACCGATATGATGAGACGGCTCTCGCGCGGCTTGCTTCTGAGCTTGATGTCAGCCGCTCTACCGTTTCGAAGGTTCTCCGCCACTGTTTCGGGGTCAACACCGAGACAAGGCAGCGGGTTCTTCGCGCGGCAAAGGGCATAAACGAGCTCCGCCCGACCGGGACCTGCTCGGTATACTGCATAATCCCGGATATGCCGTCGTTTTTCTGGCAGGAGATGTGGCGCGGGATCGGCGACGCGATCACGAGACACGGTCCCGGAGCGGAATCTGTCGTGAAATGCAACGCCTACTCGCGTCTGCACGATGAGGAGACTGTTCTGTCCTACCTCGACGAGGCCGAATATATGGACGCGCGCTGCGTGATCATCGCCGCCGCCGCGACGGACGCCGTGAAGAAGCGCGTCTCGGCGCTTTGCGCGGACACGTCGCGGTTCGTCATCCTGCTCTCGGAGTACGCCGATATACAAAACGCGTTTTACGTCGGCGCGGACTCATACGGCGACGGACGGAGGATGGCGGAGCACGCGATGAAATATATAAGAAACCTCGCGTATCGCCCCGATATTTTCATGCTGTCGCTTGGGTCGAACTTCAACATATCGGAGAGAATAAACGGATTCCGCGACGCTATGAGCGGTTACAGCCCGGTAACGCTTCCGCTTGACCCTGAGAGAATGTATTCGCCGAAGACATTGCCGTCATATCTGGCGTCACTCATGACCGATGTTGTTCCGGGCGATCGGGAATCGCTTCTGTATGTTCCGATGGGTCTTCCGGCTCTTTCGCTCGCGCTGAAGAAATCCGGGCTCGGAGACAAGGTCAGATGCTTCTGCCACGATATACGACCGGAGCAGGGACAGTGGACTCCGGACGGCACCATCGCGTACCGCTGCACGCAGGATATATACAATCAGGGATTCACGGCGGTCGATCTCGCTTTCGGGTATCTGAAAAACCGGGTATATCCGGACAATAAGCGAGTAATCGTTGAGTCGGTCTTCTCGTGACCCGGAAATGCGGATAAATACCCGAAATATTGAATTATTCATAATTAGATGATATAATAAGAATGGATAAGATGCAGCCGCGTGAAGCGGTTGTGACACCATCAGTTAGCTTAAGCTAACCTCGACTTTCATATATGGAGGAGATACGATGTCTTTTATCGACAACACACGCAACCCGACCGGCTCCGGCGGAAAGATCATGGTCGCCGCGATGAATATCGGGCACAGATTCCTCGCCGGGTGGGGACTGGGATTTCTCGATATAAACGACGGCGCGTCGATACTTGACTGCGGCTGCGGCGGGGGCGCGAACATAAAGAAGCTGCTTGGCATGAACAAAAGCGGGCGGGTGAACGGGGTGGACTACTCTGAGGTCAGTGTCGCGAAGGCCCGGGCGGTGAACCGCGCGGAGATCGCGGGCGGGCGCTGTGAGATAGTCCGCGCGAGCGTCATTGAGCTGCCATTCACTGACGCGGCATATGACATTGTCACGGCGTTTGAGACCGTGTACTTCTGGCCTGACCTCTGGAAGAGCTTCGGGGAAATAAGGCGGGTACTCAGGAATGGCGGAACGTTTCTCATCTGCAACGAGTGCGGGGACCGCGTCAAGGGTAAGAAGTGGACAGATAAGATCACGGGCATGACAATATATGACGGGAACGAACTGAAAAACACGCTTGAGGAAACCGGTTTCCGCGACATACAGATACATGAGAACGGGCGCGGCTGGCTCTGCGTCACGGCGCGAAAATAAAATCTTTAAGAAAGAAGGCATATATATGAGTATTGCGGCAGCGCTGCTTCGCGGCGCATACAAGGCTCTCGGCACGAAAAAATTGTTCGCGCTTCCGGAGGACGAGCTTCTGCGGGTGATCGAAAAGCAGAACAGGAACCGCGGGTTCTTCATGCCGACAGATCACAAGGCACACTATGAAAAACGGGTGATAAACGGTTTCCCGTGCCTGATAGCCCGAGAAAAGCCCGAACCGGCAAAACGCGCGATACTGTTCTTTTTCGGCGGCGGGATGATGATCGGTCCGGACAAAGGTGATATCGGGGTCATACGGAAACTGTGCCTTGAGACCGGCTCGGATGTCTGGTTCCCGTGCTATCCGCTCTGCACCGATCACTGCATCACCGAGACATACGACATGGTCTTTGAGTGCTACCGGCAGATGGTCGGAATATATGGCGGCGGAAACGTCAGTACCTGCGGCTTTTCGTCAGGCGGCGCGCTCGCACTCGGCATCGCGGCGCACAACAGCGCGCTCGGATCTCCGCTCCCGCAGCCGAGGCATATCGTCGCGGTGTCTCCCGGCGAGGTGCCGTGGAACGACGAGGAAAAGGCCCGTATGAAAGCGCTCAACGAAACCGATCCCGCAATTGACTACGCTTTCATGGTGAGTGTCGAAAAATTCATGCGTCACGGCAGTGAAAATGTTCCGGATTACATGATATCCGGCTCGCGCGGGGATTTTTCCGGCGTCTGGGATATACATTTTGTCTACAGCTCGGACGAGGTGCTCTATGGTGCGTTCCCGGACTTTGCCGCCGCCTGTGAGCGTTCAGGTGTGCCGTACACGGTCACTGCGAGACCGGGGATGGTTCACTGCTACTGTATGCTGCCGTATTTCCGTGAGGCGAAGGAAGATTTTTCGAGGATCGTCGAAATACTTGGAAGAGAATAAGGGAGAAGATTATGCTTCTTATACATTTATTGCTTGAGGGTATACTGCTCGGCATATTGCTGGTTCTTGCCTGCACGTTCGGTATACGAGGCGGCGCCGTCGGGATGGTTCATCTGTATCACAAGGATGTTCAGGAGCGCTGCGTCGAGCTTGGGCTGACGACCGAAAAGAACATACGCCGGCGCGCACTTCTTATGAAGCTTTGCGCGGTAGTGTATCTGGCTGTCCTGATTCCCTGCGTTCTTGTCGTGAACGGTGCGCGCGGTTTTTTTGAAATGTTCTGGCAGATGACCGTGATTCTGCTGATCGTCAACCTGATCGACCGATTATTCATAGACGATTTCTGGGTCGGGCACACAAAGGCGTGGATCATTCCCGGAACTGAGGATATGATGCCGTACATAAGCTCCCGCGACAAAGTCTTCAAGTGGGTTGGCGGAATCGTATGCTCTCCGATAGCGGCGGCGATTCTCGCCGGGATAATGACCCTTTTCGGGTTCTGAAGATAAGGAAAAGGAGTAATAACGGATATGCTGTTTGAAACATATGGCAATGTATCGTCTCCGGCGATACTGTTCTTCCACGCGATGGGTGTGACCGGGGCGAGCAGTGCGCCTGTCGCTAAATGTCTCGCTGAAAGGTACTTCTGCATCCTTCCGACCTCCACCGTTTACTGTGAAGGGCAGAAATATCTCGGCAAGGAGGATGAGGTCAGGCAGATTGAGAATTTTCTGCGTGAAAAAGACGTGAAGCGGCTCGCGCTAGTTGTCGCGTCCTCAATCGGCGCGGATCTCGCGATGGCGTTTCTGACAGGATCCGGAATACCGGTGGATCACGTCTTCTTCGACGGAGGACAGTTCGCGCGGATTGGTCTGGTGACTAGAAGAATTATGGCGCCTTTTCTGTACCTCGCGATAAAGAGCCTTTACCTGTCAAAAGGCGGGACTCTGAAAAAAATAATGTGGTGTGATGACGAGTCGATCAAACCGTATTTCATCGCAGCGGGGAAGGCGCTGAGATACGGGAATCTGCGCCGTCAGCTTGCCGACAGCCTTGAGGACAAGCCATTCCCGCCGCTGTCCGCCGAGCTCCAGCGCCGGACGTTCTTTGAGTTCGGAAACGCGGAGGAGCATTTCAAGTACCGTCCGGATGTCATGAAAGCGTACCCGGACGGGAACTTCCCGGTCTTTGACGGATATAACCATATGCAGTATCAGATACGCGCCCCGAAGGGATTCGCGGAAATGCTCGCGGTCGTCATCGAAACAGGCGCCATGCCGGAGCTGCCGTTCCTGCTGTCTGACACAAAATGAAAGGACTTTGAAAACCAACTATGAAATATCATATAGAAAAGAACACGGTTCAGGAAACACTCGTCATACCGCTCTACGGTCGAAAGATGTGCTCCGGGCTGTTTCCGTCTCTGTTCCGTGACGAGACGGCAATCCGTCTGATCGACGAGATTGACTACGATTTTTCCGGCCTCGCGGAAAAAGCTGGTAGCGCGATGCAGCGCTTCGGCTTTCTCGAGGTCGCGATGCGGCAGAATGACCTCGCGTATGAGGTCAGAGAGTATCTGAGGGAACATCCGGAGGCTGCGGTGGTTAACCTCGGCTGCGGGCTCGACGACACCGGGCGGCGCTGTGACAACGGACAATGTCATATGTACAATCTTGACTTTCCGGACGTGATAAGCGTGCGGAAAGAGCTGCTTCCGGCGGGCGAGAGGGAGGAAAATATTGCCTGCGACCTTAACGACACGTCGTGGTTTGACAAGATCGACAGCAGCGGCGGAACAATCTTCCTTGCCGCCGGGGTGTTCTACTATTTCCTGAACGAACAGGTGAAAAAGCTCGTTCGGGCAATGTCGGAGGCTTTTCCGGGAGGACGTCTCGTCTTTGACGCCGCGAACAAGTCAGCGGTTAAGCTGATGCTTAAGACGTGGATAAAGGATGCCGAGATACAGGATGTCGGAGCGTATTTCGCGGTCTCCGACGCTGTACGCGAGATATCACAGTGGAGCCACGGCATACGAGTGTCCTCGCGCGGGTATATGCTCGGGTACAACGATCTGAGAGACCCGTCGGTCAGCGGATTTTTCCGGTTTCTGGCGAAGGTTGGGGACGGGGTTATGAAGATGCGGATTGTACGTGTGGAGTTTGGGGACGGTAATTGAATACAGCGTTTTGACGTCAAAAAGACCGCCACGCCGTGACGGTCTTTTAATTATCATTCGGTTTCGGTTACTGCCTTTATAAGCTTGTCGATATCATTATTGATTGACTTTCTCTTCTTCTCAACTTTCGAGGCAATATTGAGGTCTTCCTTTTTGCACATCTCGAGGATTTCGCTTCCGAATCTGCCGAAATCGAATATTCCGCCGAGGTCATATGTCACCGTGCCGAACAGTGTGTCAAGCATCTTCACCGACTCGTCGTCCCTCGCGACCTTGCCCTGAAGCAGGACATCATAGAACTGCGGGCGGATGTCCGTATAGCCGAGATACGCGTAGTATTCCATGAACGCGCCGGTGTTCTCGAGGTCGTCGTTCGTCACCGGAACCGCGCAGACGCTCAGGAAGTTCGAGCTTGCCGACGAGATATACTCAGTCTGCGTCTCGTCATACTTCGGGTAGGGGATGATTCCGAAATCGTCCTTCATATCGCGCAGGAGAGAAGCGTAATACACGCCGCCGAGACAGAACAGCGCCTGACTGTTCGTGAAGATATCCGTCTCGCCCGCAAAGCCCTGACGCGTGTGCCAGTCGTAGGCGATATCGTCGTTGTAGAGCTTCGTGAATATTTCAAGATATCTCGAAATGTTTTCGCCCTTGTCGAACGAGAACTCCGGCAGGTCCTCGTTGTTCTTCTCGGCGATCTTTATGCCGACGCTCATGCAGATCGGGGTTGAGCTGTCGCCTATATATCCGATGCCGTATCTGTCTTTCTCGTCGCGCTTGTCGTTCCCGTCGAGGTCAGCCGACACGGTCTCAGCCATTGTGAAGAGCTTGTCATAGGTCCACGTACCGTCCGCGACGAGCTTGTTCGGGTCGTCGAGGTTGTAGTCGTCTATCATCTTTTTGTTGAAGAACACGCACCAGATGCTCTTCTCGTCGTTCATCGTGATGTCACTGCATATAGCGTAAGCCTTGCCGCCGACGGACAGCGAGTCGAGAGAATTCTGATCCCACCACGGCTGTGTGTGGTCGGTATTCGGTATGTCGGAGATATCCATGACAAGTCCGTTTGTTATCGCAGACAAATAGTTGTAGGTACGGATGATCGCGATGTCATACGACTGGTCAGCCGCCATGACCGACTGCTTTAGCTGATTATGAGCGGCGATTGTGTCACCAACTTCGAGAAATGAGACTTTGCAGTTATACTGCTTCTCAACCTTTACATTCCGGTTGTATATGGCGTCGTTCAGAGAATCACCGGTCAGCTCCTCCGCCATTATATCGTTGATCGAGAGAGGATCGAAGCTCGCCCAGCCCTCGGCGAAAATGGTGAATTCCTTCCCGTCCATGTCCATTTCCGGGAAGGACGGACCGGTCGATTCCTCTGCGCTCCCGGATTCGGTGTCGGTCTGCGTGTCTGTCGTGTCGTTTGTCGTTCCGCTGTCGTTCCCGCAGGAGGCCATGAGATTCCCCGCAATCAGCATCGCGAGGAGAAGTGATATGAGTCTTTCTTTTTCATGCCGGAATACCTCTCTTTATTATTTATTTGTCAATACAGATTTGTCGGAGCCATCTCGGAAACTGTCGTCTCGCCGAATACCGCGCCGTCGGATATCGCGTACACTTTCACCGCGGTTTCCGGCTTTGACGGGTAAACGCGCCGTACAATCGCCTGCCGCTCGTTCGCGTAAACCTCGACGACCGACTTATCGACGAAGATATCAAGGTCGAGCGTCTCGCCGTCCGCGAGAGAGAACGGCGCCTCTTCCTTTGCCTTCCAACCGTCGCAGCCGCTCTCCGTCGCGTTGAACACGAGCTTTCCGGTTGTTCTGTCATAATAAATGTCGGTGTGCTCGCCGGTCTCTCCGGAGCATCTGACCGAAAATCCCGCCCTGTCTGCGCCGCTCATCAATATGCGGCACTTCAGTCTGAACGATTCGCCGTTCTTCACCGGAATTTCCGTCTTACCTGTGATCTTCATCGGGGCGACAGTCTGAGCGTTGTATCCGAGCCTGTCAAGCTCCTCTGCCGGAGCCATGCGCAGTTCGCCGTCTTCGAGCCAGAAAACTCTCGGGAAACTGTAGACACCCGTCCAGCCGTACTTTTCGAAATCGTCGCACGGATTGTCCCTTAGCCAGTACCACGCGATCTGCCGGTTTTTATCGTCAATCAGAGCCTCCGGAGCGAAACACGTGCTGTCGACCCATGAGAATCTGCCGTGCTTTTCCGGAATAAACTTTTCGCCGTCGAGCTTTCCCGTGTAGTACTGCGCGCCGCGGTTGTGCGCTATGAAAAGCTGGAACCATGTGTCGGTCAGGCGTCCGCCGCACTTTCTGTCCGGGAGCGGAAGGAAACTCGGGCACATGTCGTCCTCGCTCGCGTCCGGCCACTCCGGGTTCGTGCGCGGGTTGTCGTAGAAGCGGCGCACGAAGGTCCAGTGTACCATGTCGTCAGAGCGGAACAGGTCGGTGTGGTCGCCCTTGTACTTCTCCTCGCTGTCCGGAGCCCTGCCGTAGGAGTTGAGGATGATGAGGTTTCCGGTCTGCATATAGTAGTGACCATTCATTTTCCAGATGTTGCTCGGGTCGGCGGCGGCTATGTGTTCGATTTCGCCGTCGATCTCGATATCGACGGTTCCCCACGGGTCCTGACAGCCGTTTATCGCTATCGGCTCTATGCGCTCCCAGTAGTCATACGGCGGCTTTGAGCGGGCTATGGCTATTCCGCCGTTGTCGCTACCGTCCTTCGCGGCGAACTTCCAAAAGGTCAGGTAAGCCGTGCCGTCGTCGTCGAGGAAAGCCCCGCCGCTGAAGCAACCCTCATCCCCGTTCACACCGGTCAGCGCGTCCGGATGCGCCCGCCAGTGGAGCAGGTCGGTCGAGGATATGTGTCCCCAGCAGAAATCCTCCCTTGTGTGATTCCTGTAGAGATACATCAGATGGTATCTTCCGTCGGCGAAGAAGGCGCCGTTCGGGTCGCCCGGTCTTCCGTCCCCGGACAGTATCGCGAAGTGGTATCCGGGTCTGTACGGGTCGCGGAGCATATGGAAGCGGTACTCCGCCGTGTTTTCGCTCTTTTCTTTCATAATAAATCCCCCATGTCAAGTCGTTTCGATCTTGGTGTACTTTCCGTACTCTTCCAGCACATCGGGACGAATGCCGCCGTCGGTCAGGATGAGGTCGATCTCGGAGAGGTCCGCCGCCTTTTCCATAGCGCGCTTGCCGAACTTCGAGTGGTCGGCGACGACGAGTCTGAAATCCGACGCCTCGATGATCTTCCTTTGCAGAGCCGTGTGCATCGGGTATGGATTGGTCAGTCCCATGTCGACCGATATCCCGCTCGCGCCGATGACGCAGATATCCGCCTTCACGCGCGAGACGAATTCCTCCGCCTGCCGTCCGACAAACCCCTTCGAGTCCGGAAAATAGTACCCGCCCGAGCAGTACATCACCGTGCCGGGATACGCCGAGACTATAGCCGCGATCTCGATGTTGGTCGTGTAGAACGTCAGTCCCGGTATGCCGGAGAGAAATTTCGCGGTTTCGATAGCTGTGGTGCTGTTGTCGAAGAGTATGGTCTGACCGGGCTTTATGTGTCCGGCGGCGAGCCTGCCGATCTCGCGCTTCTCGTTCTGATACATACCGCCGCCTCTGTCGGGCTTCTCGATGAAGACCGCCGCCCCGCGCTTCTTTACGATCGTTTTTTGGAATTCATCAAAACGCGCAATACGGTGCCGCTGTGCATATACTATTTGTTTATGTTACCACCACAGATAATCCGGCGCCGTTTTTAATCTATAAAATTCCAGTCATAATACGTCGCACACAGGTGATAATAATATCAGAGCCGGGCGGAAACGTCGAGGCTCTGATAAACAGACCGGATCCGCCCGGCGGAATACCATCGGGAAGCGATCCTGTCGATAATATAGATATTTTGTAAAAGGAGAAAACAACATGTCTACCAACAAGATCGTTGTCCCCGAAGCAAAGGCTGCCCTCGAGCAGTTCAAGATGGAGGCCGCAAACGAGGAAGGTGTATCTCCTGCATATTAAAATTCATTTCTCCCACAATATAAACTGTATACATACCACACCACATACTTCAGAAAAGCACCTCCCCGAGGTGCTTTTCTGTCGTGAACTGAAGAGGATGGAAACAGATCATATCCGACCGCGGACGATATTACCGTTACACGGACAATTTTACGCTTGAATTGTTTGGTTGTATATGCTATAATTGATATAGTGGAATTGGAATTTATGAAATATTCTTACCAATTTTACATGGATCTGACCTGTCTGACGTTTTGTTTTCTATTTCTGTAAGGTGCTCCATACGATATGTGTATGCCGGCATCCCGACTTTTGTCTTGAAGACTCTCCTGAAGTAACTGACGTCGTAATATCCGATCATGGAGGCGACCTCATCGACAGGATACTCGGTGTGCCGTAGCAGATACTTCGCGCGCTCGATGCGCTTGTTCATCACATGATCCGCAATCCCGCCCGAAATATACGGTGACAGTATTTTATACAGATGCGAGCGCGATACCGAAAAGACGTCGCACAAAGCGCTGCTCGAGAGGTCTTTGTCAAGATTGTCGTCTATATACTCAAGTATTCTGAACGCCATTCCATCCTTCTTGGCAGAGACAATATTTTCAAGGTAAACATATTTGGCAAACACATTTATTATCTCGGAAATGCTGGTTATCTCATCGTCGCCCTTATGCTGAACGGATTTCAGGCAGCGTGCAAAATCGTCGGTCGGCACGCCTGCTTTTCTGCCGTTTTCCGTCACCGTTTTCAGAAGAGCGTCCCGGTCACGCTTGTTTGTGAACTGCCCGTACATCAGATAACCGATGATCGCCCCGTTCTCATGTATCGGCGTGACAGCTTCCGTGAGACCCATATGACATGTGTCGACTATCAGACTGCCTTTGGCGGCGCATTTGCGGCACATCATCTCGGCGCAATGGTCACACGCGGCGCGCATCTCCGGGATACTGTTTATCGACTCGCAGAACGCGCTGTACCGACGCGGTATTGCGAATACCTCATGGAAATTCTCGTCGAAAACAACGATTCTGACATGGATGAGGTTATAGAGTGACATTATGAGCTTTGTGAGCTTTTCGCTGTCGATTGTCAGTGACATATACATCTCTCCCTTCGATTCAGTGCCCCGCGCGCTTTGCCGGTCTGACTATTCAGTAAATTATATATCTTATAATCAATTATACATATAATTGATGAACATTTCTACATATGCGAATTACAATTTTCATCATAAAGCACAAAACCAACTAAAGGAGACAACATCATGATAACAAAAAAGCTTATGAACGAACTTGAGACACGGAATTATACTGACCTCTTTGAGATCAGGTGCCCGGGAAACGGCGGCTTTGAGGAGACAGGGGACGAATCCCGCTTCTTGTTCAGGTCGGAGAAACTGGAGCTCGTGTCCGAAACGCGGGTGAACGACGATGACGTGTATTCACGCACGGATACCGTCGGCAATATTTCGGAAGAACCCGTGACCATCACGAGGGCAAAATCAAAATTTGTCCTTCCAGATGGCGACTATGAGGTCTACACCCAGTTCAACAACTGGCTGCATGAGAGCACAGGCGGGTGGCAGCCGCTCGTGACCGGCGTGTATTCTAAAGTCGGCAGCGTCAGGACGACACTGGATGCTGCTCCGGTTATCGCTATATGGAACAATCAGAACGGACGCGGCATAGTCTTTCACCTTCCGGCGGTCTTCTCATGGGAGATGAGCGTGAGGCGCCGCGACCTTGGCGGCGGAAAAGGTCAGGTGGAGGTTGTCATCGGACCCGACGCCGACAATTTCAGCCTGAACCTCGCGCCGGGAGAAAAAGCTGAAATTTCGAGGATAATCTATTTCGGTTTCCGGAACAAGATCGACCTTGACTGCTGGAAACTGCACAGGTATATAAACGATATCTACCCGAGACGGACGATGCCGGTCATATACAACACATGGCTGTCGAATTTCGATTCGTTCACGTATGATTCCCTTCACGAGCAGGCCGTCATCGCTTCGAGGATCGGCGCGGAGTATTTCGTTGTCGACGCCGGGTGGTTCGCCGACGCTATGAATTGGTGGAACCGGGTCGGAGACTGGGAAGAGAACCGGAACGGCAGCTTTGTCGGGAGAATGAAGGAATTCTCCGATATGATACATTCACTCGGGATGAAATTCGGATTGTGGTTTGAGATCGAGCGCGCCACAGATGCGTCCGAGGCGGTCAGACTGCATAAGGATTGCTATATTGAGTACGGCAGGCAGTATTTCGTGAACTTTGCGAAGTCCGGGGCGCGCGAATATATCCTCGACCTTCTGAATGACCGCATAAAGCGTTACCGGATAGATTTCATAAAGTTTGATTTCAACGCGGATATCTTTGATGACCCGTATGGCGACGCGTTCATCAGCTACTATCGCGGGTATGAGAAGTTCATTAAAGATCTGAGGAGCGCGCACCCGGACATCTACCTTGAGAACTGTGCCTCGGGCGGAATGAGAATGCAGATGGCTAACGGATTCCTGTTCGACAGCTTCTGGCTCTCCGACAATCAGTCGGCGTTCGACGGGATACGGATATTCAAGGATACTATGCTGCGAATGCCGCCGCAGTGGATTGAGAAATGGGCGACGATCAGGTCTCTGCCAGGTTTCAGCCCGGTTTATGGCGGGGACAAGAAGGACAAACTCCTCACGACGTGCGACGGTGTGTGGGAAAATGTCGCGAGCCTCGCTTATTCGTGGATTGACGGTTTCCTGAGCGCGGGACCTCTCGGGATAAGCTGCGACCTGACAAAACTGACGGACGAGGTACTGGACCGCCTTGCGAAGCATATCTCGGAGTATAAGCGTGACCGAGAATTCTTTATCGGCGCCGATTGCAGAATTATTACCGGCGCGAATGATATCACTTCGTTTGAGTACTGCAACCGGGATATGTCCGTCATAAAGATACTTACGTTCGTAAGAAATCCGATGCAGCACGCCATCGTGGTATATCCGGCGGCCGATACCGCGAAAAATTACAGTATAGGCGGTCAGACAGTAAGCGGAGCGGAGATCGACAGATTTGGTATCAGGCTGGAGATCCGAGAGAGCTTCGGGTTCATCAGAACGGATATCGATAAGGCGTGAAAGAGCGGGAAAGCAAAATCAAGTGATAAACTACATTCTTCTCTTCATCTCTGTCAGCCTCGAGACCGGAAAGAACGCTGCGTTTGAATCCTTCAGCAAAAAGGAATCATCCGGCGCGGTTGATCTTGGGCTGTTCAACACGGTAACCTATATCAGCGCTGTTCCGGTGCTGCTTCTGTTCTTCATTTTTGGGAAAAATCATTCCTGTTCGCTGTTCACGCTTGTCACCGCGGTCGGATTCGCCCTTGTCAATATGCTTGCTCAGTTTTGCTACATAAAGGCGATATCTTATGGGTCCATGACCTGCACGACGCTCATCTCCTGCTGCGGATTTCTTATATCGACGGTGTTCAGTGTCATTTGCTATTCTGAAAAGGTCCGGGTGATGCAGATCATATTGCTTCCGATCCTTGTGCTGGCGCTTGCGCTGACGATGGATATTAGGCGCGGTGGCGTCAATTTCAGGTGGATGATCTTCGCGTTCGGCTCGATGCTCTTCACGGGGCTTATCGGGGTTATGCAGAAAGTCCATCAGGAATCTGGGCACGGAGGGGAAATGAGCCTGTTCCTGCTGATTTCGTTCATCCTTATGGCGCTGATCTCGGGCATGGCCCTGCCGCGCGGGAAAAAGCCGCGCGCCGACCGGGCGGAAGCGAAACTATCGTGTTCCCCCGCCCTGCCGCTCGCGATATTCTCCGGCGCGGCACTCGGAATGATTCACAGCCTCAACCTCTATCTCTCGGGAGTGCTTCCGAGCATCGTCTTCTTCCCGGTCGTAAACGGCGGACTGATACTGATGACCGCCATGGTGTCTGTGGTTGTATTCCATGAGAGATTGAAGGCGAAACAGATTGCGGGGCTTATTCTGGGGGTGATTATTATCTGCGTTATGTGAGAAATACCGGCAAAAAAACACAAAAGAAGGAGTGTATATTATGAATTCAACGAATAACCCCTGCACCATGCAGATTCAACACGATGAGTACATGGAGTATATCATGCGCTGCGCTCACGAGGCGGGATTCAGGGAGGTCTCGATGGGCTTCGGCTCGAGCAAGGTCTTCCACAGCGACGGCTGGGAAGCCGAAATTGAGCGAATAAACGATCTGCTCTCAAAGTACGACCTCAGGTGCATACAGACGCATATGCCGTACTACCATCCGCTGATATCCGCTGAGGAAATCGATCCCACCATGGAGACCGCGCTGTCAAGATGCCTGACCGCGACCATGATGCTCGGCGCTAAATACTGTTCCTGCCATCCGCGTTCTGCCGTCAATGACAACTTCGACGAGAAGAAATCGCTTGAATATTCCCGCCTGAGCCTTGACAAGCTTGCGGTCGAAGCCGGACAGAACAAAGTTTATCTGTGCCTTGAGAATCTGATGATCTACCCGCAGTGGAGATTATACCCGAATTCCGCGGAGGCACTCGCAGAGCTGATTGATTGTTATGACAGCGAGTATGTCGGCGCGACATGGGATTTCGGTCACGCGCATATGACAAAGCTCGACGAGCCAAAGGCAATAAAGACGCTCGGAAAGCGGCTTTACACCACACATATTCACGACAACGCGCAGGATGACGACTCGCATCTTCCGCCGTACGACGGCACAACAGACTGGGAAACCGATATGAACGCGCTGAGATCGATCGGATACGCGGGTCCGCTCACAATGGAGGTCGTCTATCCCACAGACGAATGCGCGGTTGAGTTCATGAAAAAGTGCTATGATCGCTGCGACAGGCTCAGAAAAATACTTCACGGTGAAAAACAATGATATATAAGGAGATGTATACCGCTATGAGAAAAAAGATCGCGATAATATTGTTCGGAGCAATGCTGATATCAACCATGTCCGGTTGCGGGAATGCGGGCTCAGATGATGATACCGTGCCGTCAACAGCAGGTGATCCGGAGCAGACATCCGCGGAATCCGAAGAAACAAGGAAACAGGCTGATCTTCCGGACGTGGCGTTCGACGGCTACGAGTTCCACTTTCTTCACTGGCAAACGACGTATTCAGTTGATATTTCCGCCGAGGAGGCGACAGGCGACGCCCTGAACGACGCCGTCTACGAACGAAACCGCGGCGTTGAAGAAAAAATACAATGTGAAGCTCTCGGCAGAATATCTGCCGGCGACAAATATCGTGACAAACTTCAGAGCTTCGGTAATGGCAAATGACAACGCGTATGACGCCGTGTTTCCGCAGGCCTACTACGCTTCTGGTGCGATAACCGATGAGCTTTGCCTCGACCTTTATCAGCTGCCGTATGTTGATTTCAGCGATCCGTGGTGGGATCAGGGTTCGGTAGAGACGCTGTCGACGGGCGATAAGCTGTTCATGGTGAACTCGGATTTTACACTGAGCGACAAGAACAGCACCGGATGTATCCTTTTTAACAAGAAGCTTCAGGAAGAGAACGGCATTGAAGATCTGTACGGGCTTGTAAATGAGGGAAAGTGGACTTTAGACAAGCTCACATTGCTGTCTGAGAACGTCTCAGCTGATCTCGATGGAAACGGCATATATGATCAGGAGGACAGATACGGTATTGTCGCGAGCGCCGGTTTCTCATATCAGCTGCTGCACGGTGCGAATTGCTGGTATGTCTCAAAAGACAGCGATGGGATACCGCAGCTTTCTTTCAACAACGAACGCACGATCAGTATCGCGCAGCGTATCATGTCTATCTTTGAAAATACCGAGGTTTTATATAATACGCATATTACGTCAACTCCGGATGAGACAAGGATCAATATGTTTCTTGAAAACAAGGGTCTGTTCTCAAACACAAATCTCGGTGCCGTTTTCTCTCTGCGCAACATGGAAGCAGATTTCGGAATACTTCCGATACCGAAATATGACGAGGAGCAGGAGCGCTACTACAGTTTCTCGTCCGTATACAGTGGCGGCATCATGATGGTGCCGAAGACCGCAGACAACCTTGAACGCACCGCGGTTGTGCTGACCGCGCTGGCGTCAGGTTCCGAAGACGTTTACAAAGCGTACTACGAGGGAGCGCTCAAGGGAAAGGTTGCGCGTGATGAGGGCGCGTCGGATATGATCGATATTCTCCTCTCAACACGTTGCTATGACTGGGGAGAATTCCTCGCAATAGGCGGATTCCCGGGTGAGTTCGTCAACCTGACACTGAAGGGCAACAAGAATGTTTCAACACTTTACGCGAAGTATGAGTCGAAGATGCTGAGCGATCTTGAAAAGATTAACTCACTTTTCGGAGAGTAAACGCGCGTAACGGGCGATGAGTCATCACATATAAGATGGAGCTTTCTATTGGGGAGTTCTGCGAGAAGTGGTACAATAAATAATTATATGCCGACGGCGTGAAAACGATAGCTATCCTTGAGTTCATCGCCGTCGGCATATAATTGCCAGATATTTCTTGCAGGTTCATCCAAGGGGTGGATTTGCAGGCTTTTACAGAAAATTCTGAACATAGCCTATAACCCAGTTACTCAGTTTTCGTATTTTTTCTTCCCGGTACAAACAGAATAATCAAGAGCACAAGAAGCATTGGCAGCGAAACAATGGGAGCGACAACCAGCGGCTCAACCTGGATGGCATCCGATGTCACACGGATAGCCTTCGCTTCCGCCCGATTCTCAATCAATTATTAGAAAAATAATACTAATACTATTACTATTACTCACGCAACTATTTCTTTTACAAATGGCTTATCCATAATTGCAATTCGCGGATAAAAAAGAAAGCTCCGGATTTTGATATAACGAGCAAACGGATCTACTAGGCGCATATGCCGGAACGCCCCACCGTCAACGTGGATTTTCTGTCCGGTGAATACACGCCGGCGCAAATTATCCGTTCACGCCGAACAGCCCGTCGATGGCGTCCGCGAACGGTCTGATACATATGTTTCAGGACTGCGGAAGCCTCATTGCCGCGTCTCCGAAGACCGCCGCGGGATTCGGGGTTGCCATAGGAGATGTGCACGATAAAGATCGAGGAACATCTCGGCATAGAAATCAAGACGATCTGCCACGGATATATCGAGACAATATTCCCACATGAGAACGGCCTCTACGGCTTCGCAGCTCAGGCGGCGTGGAAGATGACGAGCATACCCACGTCCTGCAATCAGTATATCGTTGAAAAAAGACGGAAAGTACCAGCTCGCGCTGAACAGTGAAAAAATGTACTGGATAGTTGAAAAGATGGACAATCTTTTCAACAAATCCGACAGCTCTTACATCTGGACATCGATCACAGACTGGAACGAGACGCGGACCGGCATCATATATGACCACACACTTTTGAGCTCGCGCCCCATAATGACTCCGCTGTCTACAGAAAGAGCGAAGTTGACTTCGGTATACTTCCCTTCCCGAAGTATGACAAAACACAGAAGGAGTACATCTCAATTGACTGGCGCGGACTCATGTGTGTTCAGATCACGATCGAAAGAACCGCTTAGCGGAAAAGGAAAGAGCGCTGACTTCGCGTCCTGCTATCAGAAAAACGCTCCCGAGGTTGAAAAACGCTGAACGAACTTATAGAGAAGCTCGGATAAAGTGTGCCACGGCATCAGCGCCTCATGTGAGACGAAACAGAAAATTATCGCACAGGGCTGACGTTTCATCTCGTCAGCCCTGTGCTTTTAGGTGATTTGTATTTTTAATATGGGTCAAGCGGGCAAAATCCCGTTTTTATGATTGACATACGGTCGATGATGTGATAAAATCTGTGTATACGGGTCGCCTGGCGCAGGCGGCGGAACTCCATACGGGGTTATCGTATATTAATGTCGGAAGGATTCTGACGTCAAATGAACAAATTACCTATAAATCTCAACGAAATGCCAATCAGCAAGGTACTGAGTATCAAGGGGAACCCAAAGATACTGAAGCACCCATCGAAGGCTGAAAGATACATACTCACGAAACCCGTCTGGATCGGCGGAGATGATCTCATTCACGTGATCTTCATCTCGTCTGGCAGCGGTCAGCTCGCGATGGACGGCGGGGTACACGGGATCAGCCCCGGAACGCTCGTGCTTCTTGACGCGGCTGAGCGAATGAAGCTGACGCCCATCTCGACCACGGTGGTCTACGGGTGCTCATTCTTCCCGAGCCTTCTCATGGAAAACAGCGACGCCGCCGACACGTCGATCATGAGTCTCAGCTCTGACAGATTGCTTGAGCCCTTCTTCGCCGCTTTTGATCCCGGGCTCACCGTCTGGCGGATACAGGCGCACAAGACGGACACCTTTCTCGGCATTTTCAGCGATATGATCCGGGAGACTGAGTCTCCGTCCGGGATACACGACGGAATCATGCGCCTGCGCGTAGCCGAACTGCTGCTGAGAATCCCGGAAACAATGCGAAGCGGTCATGAGGAGACAGCGGAATCCGGCGACGACGCCCTGATACGCGAGATAACGGCGTATCTGAAAGCAAATTTTGCCACCAAGATAAACAGCGACGACCTCGCGAGACATCTCTGCGTGAGCCGCTCGAAGATGTTCACCGTCTTTAAGAACGCGACCGGCAAAACAATCGGCAAGTACATCGAGGAGCTTCGCATCGGAGAAGCCGCCGATCTGCTCGCCGGGACAAGCGACACGGTCTACAGCGTAATGACGGCGGTCGGCTACAAGGACATGAAGATGTTCTGCCGCCGCTTCAGGGAATACATGAACTCCACTCCGTCCGAATACCGCAAAAGAGCGTCGGGCAGGGAAACAAAATCTCAGGAACTCTGATATCAAGGATGCAATTTATGGAAAACAAGAATCGCAAAACCTACTGTAACCCGCTGTCAATCCCGTCAATCCCCCGCGGGACCGACGGGTGGCAGATAATGGATTTCACCGGAGAGGAACCGTCCGACTACCGCTCGATCAGCGACCCGTCGGTCCTCTATGAGAACGGCAGATGGTATCTCTACCCGAGCTACGGCATGGCGTATGTCTCGAACGATTTCACAAACTGGAAGCATATCCGCACAACACCGTACGATATGAAATACAGCCCGGTCGTCGTGCCGTTCCGCGGGAGATATCTTATGACGTCGCATTCGCACGGGCTGTACGTGTCGGATTCACCGCTGGGGGATTTTGAGTATACAGGGGACTTCATTCTGCCGGACGGGAAGCCGTTCCGCCCGGTCGACCCGGCTCTTTTCGTCGATGACGACGGCAGACTTTATCTCTATTTCTTCATGATGGAAAAAGGTCAGCACAAGCGCACCTTCATAAGCGGCTCCTGCGGTGTCGAGCTCGACGGCGACGACCCGAGAAGAATGAAAGACGAACCCGTAATCCTGTCGCGCTTTGACAGGAGGAATGTCTGGGAGCGCTTCGGTGAGCACAATCAGGACACGCTGTGCGGCTGGGTCGAGGGACAGTGGATGTTCAAACGGAACGGCAGATACTATCTCATCTATGCGTCCTCCGGAACCGAGTACACAAACTACTGCATGGCGGCGTACTATTCAGATAAAGGACCGCTCGGGGGGTTCGTGCTTCAGAAGAACAACCCGGTGACGATAAGCCGCTCAAAGCTCATATCCGGCGCGGGGCACGGATGCGTCACCGAGGGACCGGACGGAACTATCTGGGCGTTCTATACGATCGCGGTCGCCTGCACGCATCTTTACGAAAGGCTCATCGGCATGGACCTTCTCGCGATAAACGGCGAGGGCGAGCTTTACGCGCCGCACGGCGTGACCGATACGCCGCAGTACGCCCCCGGAGTCAGCTCTTCACCGGAGGTCTCGAACGCCACGGGAATGCTGCCGCTCACCGAGAGACAGCGCGCGATGGTCAGGGTATCCTCCCACACAGAGGGGAGGGAGGGATTTTACGCGCTCGACGGGACCCTCACGACCTTCTGGCGCCCGGCGGACGATGATGAAACGCCTGTCATGACGGTCAATCTTCAGGCGCCGTATCTTGTCGGCGCGGCGCGGATAATCTGGCGGGACATCGGGCTTGACTATGACGGCGGGGCTGTTCCCGGACCAATCAGGTTCATACTGGAGGGCAGACCCGACAACGACATCGACAAATGGATAACGCTGGTCGACGCGTCGGACAACGACACCGAGCTGCACGTGGATTACAGGGAGATCAAACCCGTCTCCTGCGAAAGCGTCAGACTGCGAATATGCGGTCATCCGGAAGGTCTTCGCCCCGGCGTTACCGACTTCACTGTGTTCGGCGTCAGGGACGAGAGCGTCTGAGGCGGCGGATAATGAACGAAAACAGGATATTTGAAATGAGCCGCGCCGGTGTCCTCCCGGACACGACGGCTGACTGCACCGACAGGATAGGCGCTGTGCTCGCGGAAAACGAGGAGAATGTCACATATCTCTTTGAGAAGGGAGTATATCGCTTCCACGCCTCGAACGGTCTTATCCGGGAGTATTCGCTCTCGAACACGGACGGCGCGCAGTATGAGCGCACCCTTTCCCTGCTTATAAAGGACCGGAAGAACATAACAATCGACGGGGGCGGAGCGACATTCGTGTTCTACGGGCATCTACAGCCGTTCACCATAGACGGATGCGAAAATATAACGTTGAAAAACCTCGTGATAGACTGGGAAAAGCCGCTCGTGTCGGAAGGAGAAATCATCGGCAGAAGCGCGGATTTCATAGACGTCAGGATAAATCAGAACCTGTTCCCGTGCCGTGTCCGGGACTACAGCATGTACTTCGACATAGGCGACGGAGAAGAATCCGAGCTGACCTACGGCGACCACACGATCTATAACCCGGATACTCTTAAAGTAACCCCGCGGAGCAGCGACATTGTGAAAGTCAAGAGCGTCGAGGCTCTGTCTGACGACACCTTCCGGCTGTACATCGATGATATACTGCCGCCTGGCTCTCCGCCGCGCGTCGGTGATCTTATCGTCCTCAGACACAACAAGCATATACATTCCGGTATTTTCGCGGAGAACAGCACCGGAATCATCTGTGAGAACCTGACTCTGTATTCCTGCGGGGAGGGACTGCTGTTCCAGTTCTGCCGCGACGTCACCTGCCGTAACATAACGATCGCGCCGAACCGCGGTATCGGGCGGAAGATCGCCTGCTCGCGCGACTACGGCATACAGGTCTCCGGCTGCGGCGGGGCGCTCACGATTGAGGGCTGCCGTTTCCACGGACTTCAGGATGATCCGGTCAATATTCACAGCGTCGGCGTCCGGCTTGACAGGATAAATGAAGACGGAACGCTCACCGGCAGCTTCGCAAGACCCGGAATCAGCAATTTCCGGCATTGGGCAAAAACAGGACACGCACTCAGGTTCATAGATCGCCGGAACATGAAATACATCGGCGAGGCAAAGGTCGGTGAGTTCACTCTCCTTGACCGAGACACGTTCAGGATAACCCCGGACGGCGACATCCCGGAAGCGCTCGCGGCGATGCCGGACGGGAGCGTCGCGATAGAGAACTTCAGCGATTTCCCGTCGGTCACGATCAGAAACTGCTGTTTCGGCAGCGGCCGCGCGCGCGGGATCGTCGTGATGACCCCGATGCCGGTCAGGATTGAGGACAACGTCTTCGAGTCTCCCGGAGCCGCGATAGCCATAGCGGGCGACACGAATTTCTGGTTCGCGCCCGGAGCCTGCCGGAATGTGACTATCCGGCACAACACCTTTACCGACAGCTGCTTTGTGACGCCGTATGAGTACAGCGAAGCGGTGATAACGATATTCCCGGATATCCCGCGCCCGTCGAAGAGCCTTCCGTATCACAGCGGAATATCGATAACAGACAACGCTTTTCTGACCTCCGGTGTACCGGTATTGTTCGCGTTCTCTGTCTCCGGTCTGGACTTCACCGGCAACAGGCTGTTCGGAACCGAGCGCGGCGATATCTGTGGAAACGGCGCGGCTCTTCTTCGGCTCATCAATTGTGTCGGAGCGGATATTTCCGGAAATGTCCTGAACGGTGTCTCCGCGTCCGGGTTTGTGCGTACCGAGAGCGGTACGCACATGCGAAGATGGAGACAGTGACAAGCATTTCAGTCAACAGCGATATTCCTTTTTACCAGAAAAAAAATATATTAATTTTGGAGGAAGCACAAATGAAAAGAAGATTATCCCTGATACTCGCGCTCCTTATGGCGGCGTCCGCCGTGTCCTGCGGAAGCACCGGCCCCGGCGGAGAAACCACGAGCGGTTCCGGCGGAGAGACCGGCACAGCCTCAGAAACGGAGGCTGAAACGACCGACATCGTCACCGGTCTGACGCCCGAGCTGCGCGAACAGCTCGGTCTTGACGGCTATGAGTTCAACGTAATGCTGACCCAGCAGGGCACAGACTGGTCAATACACGACCTCGTCGCGGAGGAGGAAACCGGGGATATCCTGAACGACGCTGTCTATTCACGCAACCTGTATCTTGAGGACAAGTGCGGATTCAGAATAAAAGCGGGCTACAGCGCGGACTTCTACGGTTCCGAGATGACGACGTTCATCATGGCGGGCGACACCACCTATGACGCGTATTTCCCGATGGCGAGGTCCGCGGGCGGCGCGGCGTCGCAGGGGCTTCTGTACGACCTAAACCAGCTTCGATACCTCGACCTCGACAATGACTGCTGGAACAAGCTGTTCAGCGACACGCTTTCGATCGGAGGAAAGCTCTATTACGCCGCGGGCGACATTTCGACAAACTCCTTCTCCGCGATAAGCGTCATGTTTTTCAATAAGACAATTCACGAGAACCTGAAGCTTGACAATCCATATGATCTCGTAAGAAGCGGAAAATGGACAGTCGACGCCCTCAACTCGATGGCAGTCGCAGGCTCGGCTGACCTCAATGGAAACGCGAAGATGGACGATGAGGATCAGTGGGGAATGATGCTCCCCGCGTCGGTCGGCGGACTGTTCTTCTACTATGGCTTCAACGAGAAGATAACATCTAAGGACAGCGACGATATGCCTGTAATAGAGGTCGGTTCCGAGACATCGATACGCGCGTATGACCGGATAGTTCAGCTGCTGTCAGACAAGAACACCTATAATCAGATGCAGGATCAGGCGAAGATGATGAAGGATTTCGCGGACGGAAAGGCTCTTTTCTACTATGAGGTGCTCGACGTCGCGAACCGCGTGCGTCCTTACGAGATAGATTTCGGCATTCTCCCCGCGCCGAAGTATGACGAGGCACAGGAAAACTATCTCTGCAACGCGAACGGCTGGTGCGTCAGCCCGATCGTCGTTCCGAAGATAGTCGAGAACCCGGACCGTACCGGCTTCATAATCGAGGCAATCGCCGAGACCTCGAAGCAGTACATAGTTCCGGTCTTCTATGACAAGGTCCTTACCGGCAAGGCTCTGCGCGACGACGACTCGGCGGATATGCTCGACCTTATTGTCTACAGCTTCGTGCTCGACAACGCTGACATCTACCAGTGGGGCAACCTCGACACCCAGATGCGTGACGGCATGACCAAAGGCACTGATCTGTCCTCGATAATCGCGAAGAACCGCTCCGCGTTTGAGAAAGCTATTGAGAAGACAGTCGCAGGAATGGCAGGGTAATGACACCATTCGGAACCATATAAAAAAGTCCCTGCTTCCATGCGCTAAAACACTCATGGAAACAGGGATTCCGTTTTTGCTGTCTTATTCCGAAATGATCTTGAACGGTGCCTCAACACCGTCCACAAGCACTTTTCCGCCGATTGTTCCGAACGCTCCCTGACTGTCGCGGTATGTCAGAACCCCGGTGCAGACTCCGCTGAACCTTCTGCCGCCGGACATAAAATCAAAAGCCGTCTCCTCGCCGTCCGATATTCCGCCGGCAGTCACCATCGAGAAGCTCCCGTCACGGAGAACACAGCCATCCGATATCCCTGACCTTACGCATCCGAGTCTGTCCAAAAGGCTTATATCAAAACTGTCCTCCCGCGGGATATCAAAAAACATCTTCCCGCCGTCAAAGTATCTGTCCGCCGTTCCGACCGCCGCGACAGAAACCCCGCCGAGACGGGCACGTTCAAGAAATCCGCATACACAGCGGTCGGCGTATTCCGGATATAGGAACAAGACTTTTTCGAACCGGTATCCGCCAAAGCACAGCCTGCCGTTTTCAAATGTCATCCTTCCATCGCTTATCGTATAGTCCGGAATCAGCGCGCATCTGTACCCGGCTGACCAGATCTCATCGCAGATCTGCCGGATCCCGAGTCCGCCGTTAATGTCCCAGTGGTTTCTCACTCCCTCATCCGGATACCAGTTCATCTGCGCGGATGAGCCGAATATCACCGCGAGATCAAGCCGCGGATAATCATCAACGAAGTCCCGGACAACCGATACTGCGCGGTCAAAGCGGCGCATCTTCACGAGAAAATCAGATTCTGTGAAGTCCTGCCCCCAAAGATGGTCGTTCAGCGCGTGATGAAGCTCGAAGCATCCGAACGGCGCTCCCTCCGCGATGTGCCTGTAATGTGCTGACGCGTCCTTTGAATAGAACATATCGAGGAGGAACGGCTTTCCGCGCGAGAGCATGACACCCATTCTGACCGGCATACCGATATTCTCGTCGGTATGACCGCAGGTCGTCGGTATATCCCACCAGCAGCAGCCTGTGTGCCAGATCTCATCGTTATCGAGTTCATTATGAAAGGTCGCGTGGGTTCCGAAATAGATATCATCTCCGAACAGCTTCTTAGCGTGCTCGTACACAAGCCGTTCATTCTCCGCGGGCGGTTTCCTGAGCTCGCGAAAGTACGTGTTGATCGCGCGTATCCGGACAGAGTCATCGTCTGACGGAGCATAGCGCATATCAAACAGAATCCTGTCAATATCCGTATCAAGCCGCTCCGCGAAATGCCTTTTCATCCCCGGCGAGTAAAGCCTCCCGCGGAACGGCGGCTGATCACCGCGGCAGTCGAGATACAGATATCCGAACTCATCGAGCGCTATTCCATCGAGCGGTATGTCAGCGTATCCGTCCATCACGCGGCAGAATATCTCAGACTGTGAGTTGCCGAACACCTGGGTATAGTTATAATACTGAGCGACCATTATAAACAGGGTCATCCCGGCACATTCCCTGCCGCAGTCCGCCTCAGCGGTAAGGCTTTTTGTCCGGTTGTCGACAACCTTCACACGGGAAGTGACATCAATGAGAGTCCCGGGACGGTAAAAGCCGTCGCTGTCCTTCATGAACGCGTACGCGCGCAGAATACGGCAGTATAAAGGCGCGAGCTTCGGTCTTGCCCACTTGGCGCTGTGAGTGATGGACGCCTTCCCGTCCCCGTCGAGAACAGTCTCGTAGTCGGAGACTATCGCGGACGCCGCGGCGGGATCGGATATATGGAAGATCTCCGATTGATCGACCTCCGGCACCGGACCGCCGAATGTGTTCGCGTTGAAGAACCCGGGACTCGGGTTCAGGTGCAGCGCTATCCCGATGCCGAGCGAATGGGCGTGTGAAACCACAGCCGCGAGCAGATCGTGATACACGTCCGGATACTCGAATTGTACTCCGTCATGTCCGCTGACTATAAGCAGGTCAACATCGCTGTCCCGCCCGAGATCGCTTATGTCGTCCCGCCACCGGTCGCCGCGCACACAGTCCTTGTCAAAGAACCAGAACAGCGGGGTTGGTTTTTCTTTCATAAATACTGATCCTTTCCCGTATAACAGAGAATATATTCCGACGGCGCCTGAGCGCGGTCTATTTTGCCTGCCGGATCAATTCGTCCTGCGCCTTCTCAGGCAGGTTGACGAAGTAAACATTCCATCCGCAGAGCCTGACCTGAAGCGTTGAGTATTTTTCCGGCTCGCGTTTCGCCGCCTCGAGAGTCTCCGCTGAAACAACGTTCCCGTGAATCGAGAAGCCTCCGAGCGAGAAATAGCTCTTCACGAGCGAAAGCAGTATTCCGCTCCCATCCTCTCCGGAAACAGCCGACGGGTGAAGCATTATGTCGAGTACGGTTCCGTTCGGGAATCTGTCCTGGCAGAGCGCCGACGCCGACCTCATCAGCGCCGTCACACCGTTCTTATCTTTTCCGGAGACGGCGCCGGTGTTTCTTGAGAGAGGGTCTCCGGCGTGACGTCCGTCCGGTGTCGCGCCGGTCGACTCGCCGAGAGGTATGCAGTGGTCTATCGAGAACAGCCCGGGCTTGAATATCCCGCCGCGGCCGTTCGGACGTCCGAGCAGCATACGCGACAGCTCCGCCGTCAGTCTGTGCGCGATATCGTCCGCCGCCGGATCTCCGTTGCCGTAGCGCGGGAGCCGGTCAAGCTCCGCGCGGAGCTTTTCGTATCCGCTCCAATCCGCTCTCAGCGCGGCTCTGAGTTCCGATAAATCAAACCCGCCGTCATACGCCGCCCTGATTGCGGCAAGAGAGTCGACCGCGCTTCCGACGCAGGCGTAGGTCAGCGAGCTGTTGTTGTACTTCGCCCCGCCGCAGAGCGCGTCAGTCCCGCTCTCAAGGCAGGACAGATAGGTCGCGGAAAACAGCGGTATCGGATATATCTCCGCGTAGTGTCTCTCCCACTCGGATACGACCTCCATCGCGAGAGAGGTCGCGTATTCAAGCTGTATGACAGTCTTGTCAAAGAACTCATCGAAGCCATCAAAGCTCTCCGGATCACCCGTGTGCGGTCCGACCTGCTTTCCTGTCGTCGGATCGGAACCGTCATTCAGTGTCAGCTCAACCGCCTTCGCGATGTTGATATTTCCGTTGCCGGTGCATCCGACCTCTTTCCCGAACGCGACCGGCTCGTAGCAGCCTATCGGAACATAATCCCGCGCGTCCTCCTCTGTCTCCCCGCAGAGGAGCAGACTCTTTATCACCGCTTCGTCATTGATGAAAAGAAAGCTGTTGTTGCCTTTGCGTATGCTGTCGCACACCCGCAGAAGCACGCTCTCCGGTGTCGTCGGCGCGACGCGCACGTGAATCTTCGGGCTGTATATGTCAAGCGACATATAGACGTCTATGATTCTTTCAGTCAGTTCGTTCGACGCGTCGCTGCCATCGGCGTTCTGTCCGGCGATATACATCGGCAGATCAAACGGAACTTTCATGCTCCAGCACTGATATAGAAAGACCGCGAGATAATAGTCGAGCTCTTCTGTTGACACACCTCGCGCTCTGTCCGCCCTGTACAGCCCGATGAGCTGACGGTCGAGTCCGCCGAGCGAGCGTGTGCGCTCCCCGTCGATATACTCGAGCACCCGGAAGGTCAGGATCATAAGCGCGAGCCCTTCCCTGAATGTCCTCGGCTCACGCCGGGAAAGATTCAGCATATCCTCACTAACGTCCTCACGTCCGGTCTTATCAGCTGCGTTCGAGAGGCGGAGAGCGAGTTCCGCGACCGCTCTCCAGCATTTCTCGGCGGCGATGTAGAAATCACGTTTCGATAGGTCTGTGTTCTTCCCGGCATACTCTTTCACGCGGTCGGCGACACCGTTGAAGCCGAGCTCAATGATCGCCCGCCAATCCGGACAGAGATGCCCGAAATCCGGTTCTGCCATGACAAACTTGTCCTCCCGCATGGGCGAAATCTCCCGGTTGAGCTCCCTGAGACGCGGCGTCCCGAATCCGCTCACGCTCTTCCATCTGAGTCCTGTGAGAATGCCTTCACAGTCGCAGGCGTCCGCGAAACCTTCTTTCGGCACACCGACTCTCCCGTTTCGCAGAAGATATTCAAATATATCGGCGCGTACCGAGATCACGCTCTTTCCGTCCGCGAGCGCTTTGTCAAACATCCGCGCGGCTTCTTCACGCAGTACGGCACAGGTCTTGCCATCCGGGCCCCCGTAAAGTTCATCTCTCGCGCTGTACGCGCGCGATATCGTCTCACGTGTCTTTTCTGTCAGCATTTATTTCCCTTCTTACAAATTATTCGAGTCCCTCGAATGTCGCGGTGAGCTTTTCGATACCGGCTTCGAACCTCTTCTTTCCCTTTTCAAAGGTCGACGCCGGATCGCTTCTGCTGTTCACGATTTCTACATATATTGTGTTGGAGTTCACCCCCATAGTCGAGGCGAACGCGAAGTTCACGTCCATCATCATCGACGAGTTGATGATATCGATGACTTCCTTGTTCTTCTCGTCGCGCATGAACTTTTCCTTGAGCGCGTACTCGTAGTAGGCGGGTACAACGTTTTCCATTGAGATGCAGTTGATTGCGTTCATGACGTCGATCGTCATTTCCGGATTCTTTACGGTCTTCGGGATGAAATACATACCGGAGCCGGTGCCGATCTGGACATGGTAATTCTGCTGATTCTCGTCGTATTTCGGCTGCGGTATCATTCCGAAGTCGCTTGCCATGTCACGAAAATCCTCAACTTCAAGTATCGTCTCACCGGCAAACAATGCCTGGTCTGCCTTGAACATCCTGACACGGACATCACGCTGGTCATCATCTCCGCCGGTACACCAGACCATCTTCTTGTCGCCTGAGAGCGATACCCATGTGTCGACCGCGTTCGCGAAACGCTCGGTGAAGCCGATATACTCAAGTTCGCCATTCTTATTCTTGGATATAACCGGAAGCTCAAGCGAGGACTGGAAGCCGCGCATATTGACGTTGTCGAGCGCGAGACCGTATCTGTCGTTTTCGGTGTATTTTCCGTCCGAGTCGAGATCCGTCGTTATGTCCTTCGTCATCGACATCATCTTTTCGAGCGTCCACTTGCCGTCAAGAACGAGATCAATCGGGTTCTCAAGACCGAAGTCATCGATGAGCTTCTGATTGTAGTATATAATATAGGAAGACTTATACATTGACAGAAGCCCCGCGCCGCAGATGCCGTAGAGCTTCCCGGCGACTGAGAGATTCTCGTCCATGTCCTTCGCCCACCACGGGTCGTCGAAATCGAGACCGTCCTGCTCCATCAGGTTCAGGAAGACTCCGTCCGGAACAATCATGTTGGTGACCGCGATCATTCCGTCGACAAGGTCATACTCGCCGTCCCCCGCCATGACGCTCTGCTTGATTCTGCCGTTGAAGGTGTCTTTGCCCGCCCAGTCGCCGGGCTCGGTGATGTAGTTCAGCTTCACGCCGAGAAGCTCCTCGACCTTCCGGTCACGCGAATATTCGGCGTCGTCTACCCGCTCGCCGGTCTGCTCTTCCGAGAATTCGTAGTCGTGCTGAGAGGGCATATAAATATTGAAGACAGTTCCGGAGTAGTTCTTTTTTTCGAGTGTATCCGAGAGCTTTGTCTCTTCCGGCGCGGAGGAGTCTGTCTGCCCGTCCGACGACGAGTCGCTGACGTCGCCGTGTCCGCCGCAGGAAAAAGTCCCGAGCGTCACTGCAAATAAGAGGATTGCTGATATCAATGATCTGTTGCGCATGATGGTGTCTCCTTTATTGCTAATTTATTGCAGTCACATTATAGCACATATCATTCGCCATATCAATAGAAAAGCCGAAACAGATTGTATAAATCGAAATACGTTTTTATTTTCATACTTGACAGGAGCGCCGATCACTGATATACTGTTTACATAATCCGCAAGCCGAAGGGGACAGAGTCTGAAATGAATTTCAGACCAGACAGTTCTGAGGCTTTCACGACACAGAGCCGTGAATTCTGAAAGCCGCCGGAAAACTGTAAGTCAGTACGAAAGGTATGGTCATAAACATGAACAAGTATCTGTTTGACAAAAACCAGATCGTGACCGATATAAATCTCGTGACGATAATGGCGCCCGATGTCGAACCGACCCTGAATCATCCGGATCGTCCGAATCATGGTTTTGCCTACGCGATCTCGAGCACGGTCGAGTATATTTTTGACGACGGCACCCGCCTCATGTGTTCGCCGCGCAACCTTATCTATCTCCCTGAGCACAGGAGTTATTACATAAAGAAACACGAGAGCGGATACACGGCGTGCATAAATTTCAAGCTGCTCAACGACACCGAGATATATGACCCGTTCATGCTCGAAGTGCGCGACAGCAGCCAGACCGAGCAATATTACGCGTCGGCGTTCGCCGCGCGCACACGCGAACTGCGCGGCTCGCTCTCTGTGTGCTTTTCCGCTCTTTACGCGATAATGTCGATAGCGGAGAGCGGGCTCAGCCTGTCATATGTGTCTCCCGAACAGTCTGACAAGCTCGAGAGGATAATGGCTTATATAGGAAATAATCTCACGGACAGCCGGCTTACCGTTGAGTCACTCGCGTCACTTGCCGGCATGACTACAGTGTGGTTCAGGAAACTGTTCCTCGCGAAGTACGGGATACAGCCGTCAAAATACATTAAGTCACGGAGGGTAGAGGCGGCGAAGGATCTGCTTATATCGACAGGTCTTTCGGTCGGCGAAATCTCGCTGCGCGCCGGATTCTCGGATTCCGCGTATTTCTGCCGGGAGTTCAGACGGGTCGTCGGAATGACGCCGGGAAAATACCGGGAAGGGTACAGGATGTGACCGGAGCTTTGTCGACAAACCGACCGGCGCATATATAATTGCAGCAGATGGCAGAGAAGCAAGGCTCGTTCCGGACGTTGTGGTCAAGGCATCAGGATCATCTGGTGCATGAACCGCCTGCGTAATGCCGTCCTTTTTTGTGTTCTTATTCACGACCTGACATTTTTTCATGAAAAAAATTATCTTTTTTCCGGAATCCTATTGACTCTCCCCGAAGGGGAGGGTGTATAATTAGATCAGGAAAGGAAAAGGGGGAAACCAATGCTTCGCATAGGAGAATTCTCGAAGCTCGCCAAGACTACAATAAAGGCGCTTCGGTACTATGATAAGGTCGGGCTCCTGAAGCCCGCGTTCGTCGACAGTTCAACCTCCTACAGATATTATACGGATGAACAGCTTGAGACGATGCGTCTGATACTCGCGTACAAGGCGGCGGGAATGCAGAATGACGACATCGCCTCGATACTCCGCGGAGAAAACGCTTCCGACGCGCTGCGCGCAAGACGTGAACAGCTCGTGCGCGCAATCGAGGAAACCGGAAGACAGATAGACGAGATAGACCGTATGCTTGGAGACTCGCCGCCTCAGGTATACGCCGCGCACATCAGGGATATTCCCGCCTGCACAGTGTATTACTGCCGCGGATATATTCAGACAGTGGAGCATATACGCTCGTTCATAACCGCGTGCAGCAGGGAACTGAAGCGGACTAATCCGGATGTCAGGTACTCGGTTCCGGACTACTGCTGCGTGATATATCCGGAGAGCGGATACCGCGAGACCAATATCTTCATTGAGTACGCGCAGTCAACCGATCGCGTGGGCACCGATACCCCGACGCTGAAATTCAAGACTCTCGAGCCGATAAGGGCGGTAAGCGTTGAGCACCGCGGATGTTATGATAACATACGCGACGCGTATCTGTACGCGGTGAAGTGGGCGGCTGACAACGGCTATGAACTCGCGGGCGAGGCACGGGAGAGATACATAGACGGCGCGTGGAATCGTGACGACGAGTCCGATTGGCTCACCGAGATCCAGCTCCCGGTCAGACCGAGGGGGGACAACCCTGAATGATGTATGTTCTCCTGCTCCTGTCGATAGTCCTCGGCGTCTGCAAGAGCGGTATTTACAACAGGTTCGCGAAGGCGGAAAAGCCGGATGCCGGCGGGATATTCACATTCAACGCGGTGTCCTACGGAACGGCTGCCATTGTGACTTTTCTTCTTGGGGTTGGTAAGGATATCTCATATGTCACCTTCGCGTGCGCGGCGGTGTACGCGGTATTCGTGTTCTCTCTCCAGGCGCTTTCGGTGGCGGCCATGCGGACAGGGCCGATGTCACTGACGTCTCTGTTCGTGCTCTACGGCATGATTATCCCGTCGCTCGCGGGACCGATATTCTGGAGGGAGAAGTTTGGGGGTTTTCAGGCGGTCGGTATCGCCGTCATGCTTATATCCGTCTGGCTGCTGCGGAATCGCGGCGAAACCGCGACGGCAGCCGGCAGGAAATGGGTTATCATGGTCGTGCTGTGCTTCCTGTTTTCCGGTCTGGCGGGCGTCGTCGAAAAGGTGCATCAGACCTCCGGGTCGAAGGGGGAGCGGATGATGTTTCTTTTCACCGCCTGTTCGATGATGTTCATTCTGTCTCTTATCGGACGCGCCGCGGTACACGGCAGAAGCGGCAGGAGAGTCCGCGGCTCCGGTATTCTCCTCGGCGCGGCGTCCGGAGCGATCGTCAGTTTTTACTCACAGATAAACCTGACTCTCGCGGGATCTCTTGACAGTCTTATCTATTATCCGGTCGCAAATGGCGGCGCGCTTCTTCTGACGGTTCTCGTGTCGGCCGTGGTCTTCCGCGAGAAGCTGACAGGCAGAAGACTTGTCGGATTCATCGCCGGGCTCGCCTCAATAATCCTGCTGAGTGTTCCTGTATGACACTTATCAGATTTATTTCCGGAATCCGCGAAAACAACCTTAATTCAGTGTTTCCTTAACTCTCGCAAAACTGTAATTTATAACGAAAGGTATGGTCATAATCATGAAAAGAAACAGGCTTATCGCGCCCATTCTTCTCGCCGGGATGCTCGCCGGCAGTTTTTCCTGCGGTGATTCAGCGTCCGGAGACGAAACCTCCGGCGATCAGTCATACGCTCCTGACGCGACGACGGCGTCTGACACGACGTCCTACCTTGACACTCTGCCGAAGGAGAATCTCTCCGGCTACACATTCCGTGTGATCGGACAGAGCACGAACGAGAGACAGAATTTCTACACCGATGAAAAGGACGGCGACGTCATAAACGACGCTATCCACAAGAGGGACGTCAAGGTCTCTGAGCGTCTCGGCGTGACGTTCGAGTTCATCGCTCTCGACGACCGCAACGAGGTCGCGTCACGGGTTCAGAAGACAGTTCTCGCCGATGACCCCGCGTATGAGATGGCGATAACCGCGATGTCACAGGGTATAAACACGATGATCTCAGCGGGAGTCCTTCTTGATCTCGGAGATCTTCCGTATGTCACGCTTGACGGCGGACTCTGGGACAGATCAATACACGACAGGATGACTTTCGGCGGAAGACAGTATTTCACGACCGGCGTCATCTCCGCCCAGTTCAGTCAGTCTCCGGTCGCGTGCCTCTTCAACAAGCGGCTTGCCGGGGAATATGGTATTGATGATGTCTATCAGACGGTGCTCGATGGCAAGTGGACGATTGATCTGCTCTCTGAATATATGAAGAAATCCTCTCATGATCTTGACGGCAACGGTACTATGGACGTGAACGACTTCTACGGCTTCTCGCTTGATCCGGTATTCGGCAACGTTCTGTACGCGTCCGCAGGGTATGATCCGATAACCGAAAAGGACGGCGTTTTCTCGGTTGACCTTTCTGACGCGCGGATGACGGAAATCATTGAAAAATGCGCGGGGATATTCGGGAACCCGGACGTCACCTATCACAACAAGTTTTCGGATGGCTCGTCACTGCTCGTCTTCCGCGAGAGCAGAAGCATATTCACGACCTGTGATATGCTCGATGTACAGAAGTTCCGCGATATGGCGGATGATTTCGGGATCATCCCCACGCCGAAATTCGACGAGTCGCAGGATTATTACACCACAACCTGCACGACATGGCTCCCGACCGGAGTCGCCGTACCGCTCAACTGCCGTGACACCGATAAGGCCGGACTCGTTATGGAGACAATGGCGGCGATGGCGGATGAAATCATAGTTCCCGCGGTCTACGAGGTCACACTGAACGGAAAGGTTTCGCGCGACGACGTATCCTCAAAAATGCTCGACATAATATTTGATAATCCGTCATATGACTTCATAACCGCGTTCGATTTCGGCGGAAGCGGGACTGAACTCAGAAAAGCGGTACTCGGCTGGACTGAGAACTGGTCATCGACATGGGCAAAGATGCGGAATAAGGTCGAGAACGAAATAAACTCGATATCCGAAAAAGCTGAGTAACGGGAGAAACAGAATATGGATGAGATAAAGCTGTGGAAAGACGGCATACATGACGACACGGCGGCGCTCCAGGCTCTCCTCGATAAAAGAGGAGAGGTCCGGGTGCCGGACGGAAGATATCTGATATCGAGACCGCTGATAATTCATGATGACACGCATCTGATAGTCGCGAGAAACGCGGTTCTGCGGCTCGCGGATCACGTGAACTGCTCGCTCCTCGACAATGACGGTCTGTATGAGCGCCGCGTGAACCGCAATATCACGATCGAGGGCGGTATCTGGGACGGCAACAACGCCGCACAGGAGCGCGAATGGATACCGGTCGAGGATCTCCCCTGCGACTATGACAAGTATATCTCGAATTCGCTGATTGTGCTGATGATAAGACTCGTTCACACCGAGCATCTTGTTGTCCGTGACATCATACTGCGTGACCCGACGTCATATGGCATACATATAGCGGATGCCAGATACTTCACGGTCGAGAACGTTCATTTTGATTACGATCTGTCGAAACCGAACATGGATGGCGTTCATATTCAGGGTCCCGCGCGTTTTGGCGTGATACGCAATATCATGGGCGACTGCAATGACGATCACGTCGCGCTCTGCGCCAACGGAACGACGAGGAGCGAGATCACACGGGGAGACATTGAGGATATAGATATTGACGGAATCTTCTGTGAGAACGGATACACCGGGATCCGGCTGCTATCGCGCGGAGACGCCGTGCGGAATATAAACATCAGGAATGTTCACGGAGCGTTCAGACTTTTCGCGGTATCATTCACCCACCACTATCCGCTGCACGAGGATAAGCCGGTTCTGCTTGAAAATATCCATCTCTCGGATCTGTATGTGTCAAAGAGCACAGGATACGCGCCGGAAGATCAGATTCCGGCAGTCATCAACAATTCACAGGTCTGGTTTGAGTCCGGAACAAACTGCCGGAATATCACGTTGGAGCGTGTTTACAGGCATGAGAAAAACGAGATGACAAAGGCACCGGCGATACGCATAAGCCGCGGAGCAGCTGTCAGCGACATGACGATCAGCGATATACATCAGGATTTTGTCGGAGATCCTCAGCCAGTGCTTTCAAATGAATCCACAAGTGAGGTCCGCATCAGATAGCCGTACTCCTGTCCTGTTAAGCCTGTCCTCTGAATCCCGAAACAACCCCGGCAGAAACGCCATCAGATTGACTCAATCGCCGGAGAATACAATCACAGTTCATTGGTGGCGGATATATTTATTATATACGCTCCAAAATATGAACGGAATGTAAAATCCGCTCGCTGACGCAAAAATATGAACGAGATATATTGACTTTTTGTCTGAACGCGTGTATAATATATTACAGAAACGATATGTCGAAAAAACACGAATCAGGGCGAAGAACCCCGACACGCATATCGAAAAATAACAGAATACTATCCGTCAGTTTTCAATTGCCGGAAAAAAGAAACCGGGCAGAGCTGCGGATACATATTCAGAACGAAAGGACAGATTATGTAAAATGAAACGCACAGCAGTTTGTTCGGTTTTATTCTTTGCCATGTTCATGGTTCTGGCAGGGATTTTGTGTATGGGAGTCGCGGCGGAGGAAAATATTACGCTTGTGAACCCGTTTGACAGCAGCGACACATTCAAAGTTTCGCAAAGTGATGATGTAATTGCTTATAAAGCGGTTATTTCTGATAAGCAGATATTGGAAGACTGTATTGACACTATCAACCCAATATTGGATGTGCAGACATTGGCAGGAGCTTTACAGAGCAACAATACTGTGATTTTTATCACAAAAAGTTTCAGTATACCAGAAAACGTTACGATTGATTTGCATGACTACAATAATGTATGGCTCATAGGTTCCACCGAAAATATCGAAATCACGAATAAAGGTACCACACCTTTCACTGCTATTTCTGGTTCCACTACATTGGCATCTCTAAAAATTGATGGGGCAGGTTCATATCCAGTTGCCGGAATAGAAATAACCGGTGGAACCCTGACACTGAAAGACGTAACCGTAACAAACTGTACCGGCGGCGGAGTACGCGTGACCGGCGACGGCAAAATCAATGTTTCCGGAAGCACAACTATTATCGGCAACAAAGCAGACAATAAAGATTCCAACCTCCGTTCAGCATCTCCGGTAAATGTCATTGATAAACTCACCGGCAATATAGGCATTGATATGACAGACAACGCCACCGGGATCGCCGCAACCGGAGATATCCTCGCGACCGACAAAGCCTCGGTAAACGCCTTCTCTCTCGACGGGCAAAGCGGATACAAACCGACGCTTGACGCTGAAAATAAGCTCATCTTCACGGATTCCGGCAGTACTGACCCGGATCCCGGTGAGAGCGACCAGAAGACAAGCTCCGTCGGAATCAAGGTCGACGGCAGTATCGACGCGGACAATAATAAGGTCACGTTCAGGATAACCACAAATGTACCACAATGTATCGGAGATTATATTCCATTCACCGGGGCTGTGGATGGTCCGTCCGTACAGCGCGTCCAGTCCGCAAATAAGCGCGGCACATATATGCTCGTCTTCCATAATACGCTCGATTCAAAACTGAGTATTGACCCAGAAAGTCTCAAACTGACTGTCAAATCGAAAGAAATTGACAATAGCCTGTATACAGTCGAATATGATAACCTGACAGATGGCTGTACGTTTGAGTTGAGAGTAAACCTTGTCGAACTGTATAATAAAGGCTATTACACTCTTGAAGATGTAACAACAACCCCGCCGGATGTTGTCCTGACCTTTGACGCGGTCCCGAAGGAAGGTCGGCTAAGCGGACAATACACCGACACGGCGTATATAAACTACGGACCATACAGCGATGAGTCAAAGCTCACACCGACAGTAAAGACTCCCGTGACAGTCGGTCTGTATACCGTCACGGTCTTCAAGTATGATCAGGAAAACCAAACGAAAGGTCTTGCCGGTGCAACATTCATTCTCAACAAAGTTGAAGGTGAAACCGCGACTCCAATCGCAACAGGTACTACCGATGATAACGGGTATTGTGTTTTCAGCGGACTCGAAGCCGGAAACTATGAGCTTGTCGAATCAGAGGCTCCTGAAGGTTATGCCAAGAGCGATAAGTCATATAGTTTCACCTGCGACCGCGACATCACAGTCAACTTCGCGAACGTGAAGCTCCCGCACACCGGCGGCATCGGATATAAACTCCCGGTCACGATCGGTATAATCTGCGTCATCTGCGGCGGAGCCTTCATTGCCGTCGGCAGGAAGAAAAAGAACGACAAATAAATGGTGCAGTCCCGCACATTCTTATCAATGTACGGGACTCATCTTTAATTACGATCCAGTATACACTTTTGCCATTGCAGCACAGTAGAAAGGTATAATCATAAATGAAACTCGCGGCACACTGCGCCGGTCGCTTGGCAGCGGCGCTCGGCGGCGGAATAATCGGTATTTTTTATCTGTAAAATGCAAGGCTTTCCTTATTCAGGCGTGGGGTTTCGGCTTGCCTGTATGGGCGCTTCTGCTGTTCACCGCCCTGCTCGCCGCGGCGGCTTTTGTGTTCGCGCCATCTGCCAAACAGGTGCGTGACTATATTGGTCTGCCGCTGTACGCCGACGCGCTGATCCTGGTATGCTGCACTGGTATTGTGTTTCTATGGCGTGATTATCTGACCTCGCGGGCTCTCGAGGGCTCTGATGTCACGATGAGCGGCATAACTGAGACACTCTATCTGTTCGGCGGCGGACTTCTGCTGGCTATCTTCATACTGCTGAATCTTCCGGCTCTGAGGAGGATATTCGCAAGTATAAAGTCGGTTTTGCGTTCCGTGACCCGCGGAGACATATGCTTTATCGCAACGATTCTTGCGGCGGTGAATCTTCTCGTCTTCATATACGCAAAAAACAGCTCGACCATATACTACTGGGACAACGCCGGGTATTGGTCTGTCTCGCGTGAACTTGCCGAACTGTGGAAAAACGAGGGAACGAAAAGGCTGCTCAAGGTCGTTTTCGACTCGGTTCTGACGCTCGACTACAACTATCTTATCATACTTCCGGCAATAGTTTGCGTACGTCTGCTCGGTTCCTCCCGCTATATTTTCCTGTCGTCGATCGCGAATTTCGGATACCTGCCGGTCTGCGTGCTGGTCTGGTATATGGCAAAGCGCTATACAAAACACCGGCTCATCATCACGACGATCACACTGCTGTTCACGCCGATGCTGTTATATTCGGTAATGATCGGCTTTGTCGACGTCGGAGGATTTGCCTTCACACTGCTGTTCTTTTTCCAGAGGCTGGTATCGACAAAGCTTCTCGCCGACTACAGTTCGCTGTATGTTGCTTACAAGATCGGACTTGACAAAGATATTCTGCTGCTTTTCCGGTATTTCGGGATAACACCGTTAATATTATTTTTCGCTGCGGGTATATGTCTGCTGTTTTCAAAGGGTCAACGATGTGACGCGGCTTTTCTGATGATCTGGTCGGTTCTCTGTTTTTGTCTGTTTGTCCGGGTGCAGACGCACGGTCAACAGCATCTGCTGATGTATGCTCCGGCGTTCATGTGTATGATTATACTTGTCTCAGGCAGACTCGAAGCCAACCTCCATGGATCAAAGCAATATACGACGGCGCTGACGGCAGCAGGGATGTCGCTCATAGTGTCGCTTTCACCGTTCATCCCGCGCATACAGCCAGCGTCGCTACAGGAACTGAAAAAACCGACTATGCTGCCGTCCTTCAGCTGGTCTCCGCCGAAAAGATCAGACGCCATGACCGTGGTCGGGCTGCTGCGATATCTTGACAGTCTCGGCGCGAAGGGACTGCACGTCGGTCTTCTGGCGTCCTCGTTCACACTGAATCAGGATATGCTGCTGAACTCGGAAGCCTCGCTATCACTGCCAAGAGTATCGGATACACCTCGCAGCTATCTCGTCTATCTGCCCGATGTGGATCAGCGGGACGGTTGGAGCGACGCGCTGTTCAAATGCGATATCTTAGCGGTCGCGGATCCTCCGCAGACGCATCTTGGCGAAGTGAACCAGGCTGATATGGTTAGGATGATATGGACACGATGGATGATATGGTCAGAGAATATCTCTCAGGCTCAGATATCGTCTATGGGGTGCGCAGCTCACGTGAGAGTGACAGCTTCTTCAAACGTACGACGGCAAGAGGCTTTTACCGCTTTATGCGTCTGCTCAGCGCGGAGGTGGTATACGATCACGCGGATTATCGCCTGCTATCGAAGCGTGTTCTTGATGAACTTGCCTGATACCGCGAGGTGAATATCTTCCTGCGCGGCATGATACCTCTTATCGGCTTCCGAAGCTCCTGCGTCGCCTATGAGCGAAAGAAACGCGCCGCGGGGAAGAGTCATTATCCGCTCGTGAAGATGCTTTCGCTTGCGCTTGACGGAATAACAAGTCTGTCAACAAAGCCGCTTCGTCTGATAACCGGACTTGGAATCGCTGTGGCTCTGCTCAGCTTTGCCGGAATAATCTGGTCGTTTGTCAGATATTTTTCCGGCAGAACGGTCACCGGCTGGGCTTCGATGACCTGTATAATCTGTTTTTTATGCGGGGTACAGCTTCTCTGCCTCGGGATCATAGGCGAATATATAGGTAAGCTGTATCTTGAGGTCAAATCCCGTCCACGCTATATAATCGCCGAGCGCACCGGAAGCGTGAACGAAAAAAATATCGGCAGAGGAAAGTACCGCTATCAGTCATATTCATTGATGATCTGATGCAGCGGAGCCGGAATGAACGCCGATCAATAATGGAGATAATATTATGATAAACAGGCAAGACGTAGAAAAAATGTTTGACGAACTCGGAATATGCCCTGACAGCACGGTCGCTGTCCATACCTCGCTGAAAAGCATCGGCGGAATTGAGGGCGGAGCAGAAGGACTGCTCGATTACTATACAGAATTGCTTCCTGAAGGGCTTCTTATTGTTCCGACTCATACATGGGCAGTGATCAACCGCGATAACCCGGTATACGATGTCCGCGAATCTGTCCCGAATATCGGGGTATTTCCGCAGATCTGCGCGAAAGAGACGTTCAGACGCGGCAACGCTATCCGCTCGCTGCATCCGACTCACTCGGTCGCGGTCTTCGGAAAGCGCGCGAAGGATTATGTGACCGGCGAAGAAAACACCCGCTCGAGAACCCCTGTTGATGGGGTGTGGGGCAGATTTTATGATGAAGACGCCAGAGTACTGCTGATCGGGGTCGGTCTTGAGCGCAACACTTATATGCACTCGATTGATGAGGAAGTCAACCCGTTTCCTGATAACCCGGATCTTTATTTTGACGCGGTAGCGACAGACGCCGACGGCAGACGTTACGAGCTTCTGCATATGAATACGAGTTTTTATTGGAGCTCAGTTGATTTCCCGCTGCTCGGGGATTATCTTGACAAAAAAGGGGTTATGAGCTATTCCACGCTCGGAAACGCCAGGGTTGCCTGTTTTGATGTCCGCAAGGGCCACGACGCGCTGATCGAACTGTGCCAAAAGGCGGAGGATCCCCTTGATTTTCATTCGCTTGTGAAAGCGGCGGAATAACTGGTTTTATCAATCGCCGACGGGAGAATTGACAATGATATTTTTCGGAAAAGTCTCACTTGTATTCAAATATATATCCCGGCTCTTCCGGCTTGACCCGGGGTATTTCATGCTCTCGGTCTTTTCGCAGATATGCAACGCGGCGGCGGCCGTGCTGATGCTCTGGCTCCCGAAGATAATCCTCGATGAGTTCGTCGGGGACCGGAATATCACGAAAATCATCATATGCGTCGCCGTTATGGCAATATCGGCGATATTTATCTGTGTCGTCGAGAAGATAACCGAGACACTCGGCTTCCGTCTGTCGCACCTCCAGAACCACGTGCGGATTGAGCGCACCTCAAAGATGGCGGAGCTCGACATGGCGCAGGTGGAATCTCCCGCCGTGCATGACCTGTCGGCTCTCGCGGCGGAGGTCAACAACCGCGGGACTATAAATCAGGTCACAAACCGCGTCATGAGGCTTTTTTCCGCGATACCGATGCTTATAACGACTATCATTATCCTCGCCGAGGTGAATCTCTGGCTTGTCCCGATATCGGTCGTCTTCGCGGTCGCGTCGGTTATTGTGTCGGCTCATATCGAAAAGCGCGTGTTTGAGAATCATATGTACTCCGAAACGCTGTTCCGCGCGGAAAACTACTTCGCCGGGGTCTTCAGCAACAAGGACTTCCGCAAGGAGATACGCTTCTTCCGCATACACGACTGGCTCGTCGCGAAGCACGAGAAAAAGTACGGCGAGCTGCTCGCGAATGAACAGAAGCTGAACAACTACGTCGCGGGCGTGACTGCCCCGGTCGAAATATTGTCGATAATAAAGGATTACGCGATATACCTCTATCTCGCGTTCCGCGTGCTCGCCGGGAAGATCACTATCGGTATGTTCACACAGGGCTTTCAGGCGACGGGACAGCTGACGGCGTCGATAAAGAGCGTCATGGACTTTTTCACGTATTTCACGAACGAATCGAGGTATATCCGCGCGTGGGTCGACTTCATGGGGTTGAAATCGAACATCGAGAGCTGGAAGGGCGACGGGCTTATAAAGGAAATCCCTGCCTCTGACACGGCGGAGATAAGACTTGAGAACGTGTCGTTCCGCTACAGCGACGACGGTCCGGAGGTGCTCAGAAATATTGATTACTCATTCCATCTCGGAAAGGTATACTCCGTCATCGGCGCGAACGGCGCGGGAAAGACGACACTGCTCAACCTGATAGGTCGTCTGTACGACGTCACAGACGGCAGGATAACCTATAACGGCATGCCGATACGTGATTTTGACATTGACGCGTACCGCGGAATGTTCTCGTCGGTGTTCCAGCAGACGCACGTCTTCGCGATGAGCATAGCGGAAAACATCGCGCTCGACAGATACGACGGCAGCGCGGAACAGAAAGAAAAAATAACGTCGATACTCTCCGACCTCGGGATGGGCGATTACATAGCCGGTCTGCCGGACGGCGTCGACACTCAGCTTGGAAAGGAATTCGACGAGAACGGCGTCATAATGTCCGGCGGTCAGCTCCAGAGACTGTCAATCGCCCGGGCGCTTTTCAGGGACGCGCGGATATTGCTGCTCGACGAGCCGTCGTCGGCGCTCGACCCGCTTGCCGAGGACGAGTTCTTCGGGCTGCTCCAGTCGATCTCCGCCGGGCGGATGATATTCTACGTGTCGCACCGCCTGCTGAGCGCCGCTCTCGCGGACACCGTCGTTTTCATTAAAGATAACCACATCGCGGCGAGCGGAAAGCATGAGGAACTGATGAAGACCTGCCCGGATTACAATTCGTTTTATATGGCGCAGGCTAAGTATTATAAGACAGCGGAGACGTGAACCGGTCAATCATCCTGTTTGCCGTGGCGCAGGATATATTCGCTCGGAGGGACTCCGACCGATTGGTGAAACACATTCGAAAAATACAGAGGGTCACTATATCCCGAGAGAATCGCGACATTCTTGACAACACTGACCCCCTGCTCAATCAGGAATATCGCGTGTCTTATGCGCGCGTCCCTGAGATATTCCGAAAAAGTGACGCCTGCCCCATGTCTGAATATCCGTGAGATATACTTCGCGTTATATCCAAGTTTCTCGGCGCACGAGTCGAGGGTGAAGCCGCTGTCCGTGAACTCCGTCTCTATCATATGGATCATCTTCTCAGTCAGATTCTCCCTGCTCTGTCCGTCCGGCTTTGTCATTCTGGAGAAGGAATAGAGGAGAACGCTCTCGCTTATAAGATCAAGGTTCCGCTCGGCAGCACGCCCGATAGCGTTCTTCCAGAAGGACACGAGACCAGAGTACCCGGGAAATACACACCTCGACTGCGATATGTCGAACTGACCGTAAAGCTCGGACGCGCGCCGCCCGCGGTAGCTTATATACATATATACCATGTTGTCGGTATCTATGATGGTGTACGGAACCCCGGTGAACGTGAAGAACAGGGTTCCCGCCGTGAGCTCGAAGCTCTGCGTATCGGTTACGAGCCGCCCGCTTCCGCCGACCATCAGGTACATTATATCGCATGACCGCAGCTGTTTTATACCGTCGACCGCGGCGTTCTGTTCAAGCACGAAATTTATCGTCGTCAGCTGCTCGTCCGACTGTCTGGTAACATATTTACATATGTTGGGACCTGTCTGCCTCATAATAGTTCTCCTTTGCTTTTGTCCGGGCCAATGTTGCCCGGCTTTTTTATTATACCATATCCGGCAGAGGTTTTCAACAATATGGAGAAAAATTCCATGATCGGGTGGGATTTTTTTATTGCCTTGGTGGCGCGGTTATGGTATAATGGTTTCAAAGGGGATAACGGGATGATCTATTACGGAATGATAACCGCCGCTGTCGCGATGTTCAGCATACAGTTCTTCTTCAAAAACATATACCGGAACGCCCGCGGAAGCGGGACCGGCGCGACCCTCGAGTTTTCCGCGCTGAGCAGTCTCGCCGGGATGGCGGTGCTGTTCATCATGAACGGACTGCGTTTCGAATTCACCGCGTTTTCGCTTCTGATGGCGGCACTGTCGGCGGTGAATTCAATAAGCTTCACGTTTTGCAGTCTGACGGCACTCGGAAAAATAAATCTATCGCTGTACTCGGTGTTTTCGATGCTCGGAGGGATGGTCCTTCCGTTCGCCGCCGGAATCATCTTCTTTGATGAACCCCTGAGAGCCGGGAAGATAGTGTGTCTGCTGTTCATCACCGCGGCGCTCTGCGTCACGATAAAGAGGGATGAGTGCCGTTCCGGAACCGGATATTATATCGGAGTTTTCGCGCTGAACGGCATGTCGGGCGTACTGTCGAAAATATTTCAGGCGTCGCCGTTTGAGAAAACATCCGCCGCGGGATACTCGGTTCTCAGCGCGGCGTCGACGGTGGTCATCGCCTGTGCGCTGCTGCCATTTTTCCGGAGCGGCGAAAAAAGAAAATTGTCAGCCGGAATGATCGTCGGGACTATGGGCAACGGCATACTCGGATGCATAGCGAATCTCCTGCTCCTGATATCGCTCGCGCACCTTCCGGCATCCGCGCAGTATCCGTTCGTGACCGGCGGAGTCATGATAATGTCGACGGCACTCTGCTTCTTCACGTCAAAAAAACCGCGGGCGAGGGAGCTCGTTTCGGTCGCGCTGGCTTTCGCCGGGATGCTCGCGCTCGTTCTGATTGACTGAGCGCAGATATGTTTATGACCCGATGAAATATCGGGAACAAATATAATTTTGGGAGGCAACACCATGAAAACAATCCGTATCGGAGTATTCGGACTTCAGCGAGGAGCATACTACTTCGACAACATACTGGCAAACAACGGTGAGATCGTCGCCGTCTGCGACAAAGCGCAGCGTTTTGTGGACGCCGCCGCCGGCAAGCTCGGCGGTACGACGGCAGGCTACACCAACTTTGACGAGTTCATAGAGCATCCGATGGACGCCGTATTCCTCGCGAACTATTTCAACGAGCACGCGCCATACGCGATAAAGGCGCTCGAAAAAGGCATTCACGTCCTCAGCGAATGCACGTCGAACGGCACGATGGCGGAGGGAGTGGCTCTCGTCCGGGCGGCAAGAAAGTCCGGGGCATTCTATATGCTCGCGGAAAACTATCCGTTCATGCTGTTCAATCAGGAGATCCGCCGTGTATACCAAGAAGGAACTCTCGGTCAGGTGATGTTCGCAGAGGGCGAGTACAACCACCCGGCGGATCTGTATAACGCCGAATATTCCGCCTCTCTCCGAGACGATGTGCGGCACTGGAGGAACTTCCTCCCGGCGACATATTATATAACTCACTCGCTCGGACCGCTCTGCTACGCTACCGGCTCGAAGCCTGTCCGCGTGACCGCGATGCCGGTGTTCATACCGCGTCCGGATGACTGCGTCTCGGCGTCATTCTGCGCCGACCGCGCGGCGATCATCATGACGCGGAACGACGACGCGTCGGTCTTCCGTGTGACCGGATGCGCCGCGTTCGGCGCGCATGAGAACTCCTACCGCGTCTGCGGAACCAAGGGGCAGATAGAAAATCTGCGCGGCACCGACGGAAAGATCATGCTCAGATACAACGACTGGGAGATCCCGGAAGGTATGAACGCCGAGAACTCATATTACCCTGAACTCACCGACAAGGACGCGGAGCTTATCAAAAAAGCCGGGCACGGCGGCGGAGACTTTTTCGTCATCCGCAAATTCTTCGAATCGATACGCACCGGGGCAAAGCCTGAGATGGATGAGCTGTTCGCGACAAGGCTCGCGTCGGTCGCCATCCTCTCTCACAGAAGTCTGCTCGCCGACGGTGCCCCGTTCGACATTCCGGACTTCTCGCTCGAGTCAGACTGTCTGAAATACGAGAATGACAACGCGAACCCATTCTGGACGCCGGACGGCACACCGCCAAACATTCCGTGCTGTTCGCGTCCGGACTACGCGCCGTCCGAGGTGTCGCTCGGGAAATTCAAAGAGGCGCTGGAGCGCAGATTTTCCGGCGACAGCAAGTAAACCGAACCAGCGCCGGGCATAACAACCACCCGAAAACGGAGAAAGGAACCGGAGACATGAAACACTACAGACAACTTATCGCGGCGATGCTGTTCTGTACAATTCTTATTTCCTGCGCCGGTCAGAGCGGCGAAACAGACACAACATCCGGCACCGAAGACACAAGCGAGACAGATACCGGAACAACCGTATCGTCAATCCCTGAGCCGGATATTCCGGAACTCGATTACGGAGGAGCGGAATTCACATATCTCATACGCGGCGGAAACGTGAGCAGCTACATGGAAAAGTATGTCTACGCCGAGGAAGAGAACGGCGAGCCGGTGAATGACGCGATATATAAACGCAACCTGCAGGTCGAGGAAAAGTTCAACATAAAGATAAAAGCTCTTTATCCGGCGTGGGAAAGCGGATGGGCAGGTGAGCTCGAAAAGCTCGCGCGCGGATATATCCAATCAGGCGACGACGGAATCGACGTCATTTCGAGTATGCGCTCGACGCTCAGCGGACTCGCGCGCGAGGGAGGTCTCTATAATATGCTCGATCTTGACTATGCGGACCTGACGGCTGACTGGTGGGACAAAAACGCGGCGGATGAGCTTACGATAGAGGGTAGACTGTATCTGATGCCGAGCGACATCTCGATGGGAAATCTCGAGACGGCGCGGTTCATGTACTTCAATCAGGGCATCATCGATGAGTACGGTCTCGAGGACCCGTATCAGCTTGTTGAGAACAATAAGTGGACGATAGACAAGGTCCTCGAGATGACAGCCGCGGTGTCGGAAGACCTCAACGGCGACTCGGTCTTTGACCAGAACGACAGATATGGGATGCTCACCGACGACAGTTACAACGGCACTTTCGTGTATCTCGTCGCGGGCACGGGTGTGAGCCTCGCCGTAAAGGATACGGAAAACGTGATCATTCCCAATATCATGACCGAAAAGGTACAGGACATGATAACAAAGTGCTCCGCTGTCCTGACCGGAACCGACTGCGCCATTTCGAGCGAAGAGCTCTTCGGTATGGGAGACACGACCGGATACGCGAATGAGTATGATTACCCGCGCGCACTCTTCGCTGACGGACATTTTCTGTTCTATCAGAGCGGCATCGCCTCGATGGAATGCTTCCGCGATATGAAGCAGGATTTCGGTCTTGTCCCGAATCCGAAGTATGACGAGAATCAGGAGAATTATCACCATAAGATCGATTTATTCGCTCTGATCTTCGCGGTGCCGGTGTGCGCCGGGGATATGGAGCGTGTCGGCGCGGTGCTCGAGTATTCGGCTTGGCTGTCGCACCAGACGCTGCTTCCGGCGTATTACGAGACGACAGTCAAAGGAAAGCGCCTCCGAGACGACAAGGCGATCGAGATGCTGGACGTGATAAAGAGTTCGATGCTGTATGACCTTTCAGACGTATTCGGCCTCGGCGGCAATCAGATACTCTGGGACGCATTCAAATCTGGCAATCTGTCGTCGACATACGCGAAGAAAGAGAAGACTTTCAGAAAACAGATCGATAAGCTGCTTGATGATCTGTCATCAATAGGGTAAACCGACGCCCCCGGCGTGATCATAGCTGTCACGCCGGGGTTTATATATTACTGGTTGTATTTTCAATCCATACATATATCTTACGGTTCTTGACTCTTCTCCGATAATCTGATATAATAGAATCAGGATAAGCGCTTGTCACTGAAATTGAAATATCAGGAGAACGAACATGAACATAACACTGAACTCAACCCTCCGCTCCCTCCGCCGCAAGAAAAACGTCACGCAGGAGGAGCTCGCGAGTCACCTCGGCATCACCGCGCAGTCGGTCGGAAAGTGGGAGCGCGGCGAGGGATTCCCGGACATAACCCTCCTCCCGGCGATAGCGCTGTATTTCGGCGTCACGACCGACGAGCTGCTCGGTATCGACAAGGCGCGGATCGACGAACGTATAAAATCTCTCGAAGCCGAAAGCCTCCGGCTCCGCAACCTCGGCGACGTGCCGGAAAACCTCGCGCTCTGGGAGAGCGCTTACAGGGAATTCCCGAACGACTGCCGGGTGATGTCCCATCTGATGGACGCGCTCGGGCAGGATCCGCATTATCCGCACCCGAAGGATGTCTGTGAGCGCCGTATCTGGCTCGGCGAGCGCGTCTTGGACGAGTCGACCGACTCAAAGCTCCGCGAACACGCCGCTATGTCGCTCTGCTATACCTTTAATGAACTGCGTGACACGAAAAACGCGCTGAAATACGCCGATATGTGCGGCTCGATCCACAGCTGCCGCGAGGGTCTGCGGGCATTCGTGACCGACGGCGAGGAAGGCGTCAAAGCGACGCAGAAATATCTTTTGGCGCTGATTCAGAGCGCCGTGTTTGCCGCGTCGGATATGACGAACAAATCCTGCTCGACTGATGACGAACGCCTCACCGCGCTCAATTTCAGCATTTCTCTTCTGAAGCTTCTCTTCTCGGACGGGCGTTTCGGCTTCTACGCGAACGATCTGTCAGTATTCTACGAATGGATTGCCGTTGTTCACGCACGGCGCGCCGACAAAGAAAAGACGCTAACGGCTCTCGCCGAAAGCGTCAGATACGCAGTAGAAGGCGCGGAAGTCAACGGAAACTACACATACACCGCGCCGATGGTAAACCGCGTCGTCAGCGACCCGAAAACCAGCGCAAAGAACTACAAGGGCAACGCCTGCGACCTCAGGCTTGAAGACCTGTCGAAACGTTGCTACGATTTTCTCCGCGAGGACGAGCGGTTCGTGAAATTCATGTCGGAGCTCAGGGCTCACAAGGAGCTGTCCACGCCGGATTTCCAGGACAAAAGCAGCCGCGTGGGAGCCTGATGTTTATTCCCTCTCCGCGAGATAAGTCGACACTCTGTCCTGAATTATCTTAACGGTGTCGTCGAGCGATTTATCGCCCTCGAAATACATCTGCGATTCCTCGTAGATCGTTCCTATGATCCTGAATCCGGCATCCGGGTACGCGCCCGCTCCGGTTATGAGGTCTTTCAGCGAAGCAATACAAGCTTCATCCGCCTTTACAAGCACGCCATTGCCGGTATAGTAACCTTTTCTGATCATTTCCTTCAGTTCAGACATGACTTCACTCTCATCAGTCGTCGTGAATTTCATGCTCACGCTGCCCTCGTAATAGTAGTATTTCCCGAGTTCTGCCGCGCAGAGCTTGTCGAAACGCCCGATATTCGCCGGGAATGAATTACCGCCCGACGCTCCGTTTTCCGCGACGAAGCGGATGAATTCCCACGCGACATCCTTGAATCCGCTCTTCTCATTTATCGCGAAGCTCGTGCGGGGCTTGATCAGCGCGCCGTTATGACTACTTGTCGGGTAGCCAACGAATTTGGTCTTGTTCTTGCCGAAATAGGTCATGACTTGCAGATATGAACGTATATCAGACGCTCCGGTCTCGATCAGCAGAACATCTCCGTCACGATAAGGCTTCCACGCGTCAAGCTCGTAGTCCCTGAGATCATCGCCTGAGAGCGTGTCGCGGTAAGACACTTTTTCAACATTTTTCAAATATTCAAAAAGCCTCCGGAATGTCGGCGTGTCAAAATCACACTCGTATTCCTGAGAATCAATGAAAGAATCGAGCGACGCGCATAACGTGAAGTCTGTCATCACCATCGGATACGTGGCCTCAAGCAGGAATTTTCCCTCAGGGAGGTCTGACGCAAAGTCAATGAAGCCGTCGATGTCCCAGCGATCGGGCTCAACATAATCTTTGTTCGCCGCCACAAATTTCGGTGTGAAATCTGTGATGAACTGGTGCATCCGTCCCTTTCCGTCCTCGCACATCGAAATCACACTGTCGAAGTATCCGCTCTCAAAATCGTCATCGATGTATATCGAAAGGTCAGCAAAAGCGCCCTTGTCCATCCACTCGTCGGCGGCGTTGAAATCAGTCGTCACAACTATATCCGGTGCTACGCCGGACATAAGCTCTCTTTCGAGCAGTTTGCTGTTGTCATAGTCGTATTCGTCGATCGGCTCAAACCGGCTGTAATCAACAAGTTCGACACGGTATTCGTCGCTCTGGCGGTTGAAGCTTATGACGTCCTTGCGGAGCATCGGATATCCGCTGTAGTTGTAAGCGACGCTGATGACCACCTTCTCCGGTATCTCGTCATCCGGAATACGCGTCATCAGATATACGCCGTATTCAGGCTCAGTGCCGAAGGTGTCGATGCACCCGAACACCATCGTGTCAGCATCGATTATCGCCGCGTAGCGCACCGAACTTCCGGCAAAATCCGAGTTCATGAAATTCAGCAGCTCGACCGGTTCATCCGCGTCGGAATTCCAGCCTTGTACAGCGTCGTCGTCCTTTATGTAGATATCATAGCCCGGACCGACGAAAAGATACGCGTTGGTATACACGCTCATATCGGGAAGATTCAGCGTATCACCGAACTTTTTCGTCTCGGTATCGATGAAGCGTATCTGCTCATCATACGAATCGTCGCGGAAGGACGCCCAGACCCGCCCGTCAGCGGTCGACGAAAGCATCTCCATCCGCCCGGGGACAGATATTTCAAACAGCTTATTACATTCCCGGTCGAGCACGGCGATGGCATAGTCACATCCGATATATATCTTCCCGTCCCCATCGACCGCCAGATATCCGAAATAGGTATTCTTACCGGTAAACATGGAATCACTCCCGTCAGATTCGATGAGTGAGTTCACGTCAGCGCAGACCGTCACAATATCGTCGCCGAGACGGTCAAGCGAGTAGGTCATTTTCCCGTTGCCGTCCGTTTCAGACTTCAGCAGAAGCACATTACCGTCCGCCCCGAGCGCCGTACCGCTGACCGCTTCGTTCGCGGCAAGGTCGATCACACGCTTCACCGGGTTTATTTTATCTGTTCCGGACGAGATATCAACGCTTATGACCACATACTGTGAGGAATCACTGTCCGCGTCGAGGATTTCGTCCCCGCTGACAACGACAGTTTTCCCGTTTGCGAGAATATTGTCCGCGCGGACATTTCCGAGTCCGAGGTCATTCGCCTTGTATACGTGGTCAACTTTAGATTTTTCCGGAGCTTTCGTGCCGCACGCGGCAAGAGGGAAGAGAGTAAGTACCGCTAAAACAATAGAGATGAACGCCTTTTTCATGACTTGATTCCTTTCCGCGGGGCAGCACCGTACCGTCACCCCGCCATGTGACTGATTTCGGTATATATGACGAGTTCTATACAGGTAAAGTTCCGGATTCTCCGTATTTATTTTATCCGCGCGATTCCGCCGTCGTCAGGTTCTTCATCCAGTCGTATCTGCGGATCTTGAAGAACGCCACGATGCACTTGAAGATCTGGTCAGATTTCAGGCAGAAGAACACGACCCACGCCGGACAGCCGAGAAACGCGGTAATAAGCGCGAGCGGCAGCACGACACAAAAGACCGCGAACGTGTCGTTCTTGAAGACGAAGCTGACGTCGCCGCCCGATTTCACAAGCCCGAAGAGACACGGGTACTGATAGCAGGTTCCGATCGCCGTGATACACAGAACGCGTATGAACTGCCTCGAGCAGATCGCCGATTCAGCGGTTATGTCATAAAGCGAGATAAACGGGTCGCAGATAACGAACAGCAGCGCGGCGGAGAGAAGACCTATCACGAAGAAGATCAGCTGTACGCTGTTCGAGTACTCGCGTATATCCCCGATATCCCCGGCGCCGACCTTCTTGCCGGTCACGATGCCGACCGCCGCGGCAAGACCGTTTATTCCGACGTACATCAGGTTGTTCAGGGTATTCGCGATGCTGACGGCGGTGGTGACGCTCTCGCCGAGGTGACCGAGGATGATCGAGTTCGAGAACAGATTGACGCCCCAGACGAGCTGTCCGGCGACGAGCGGAGCTCCGTATTTCAGAAAATCGCGGAGAAGAACCTTATCTATGGTCCGCATCATTCCGACGCGGAATCTGAGCTTTTTGTCGACGAATCTCACATATATAAACGCGATCACGGTCTCGCTGATACGCGCGATGAGCGTCGCGAGCGCGGCGCCCCTGACGCCCATCGCCGGAAGTCCCGCCTTGCCGAATATCAGCAGATAATTCAGTATCACATCGATAAACAGTGATGAAAGTGAAACAATAAGTCCTATCCTCGGTGATTCCACGCTGCGCATCGACGCGAGCAGCGCCTGCGTCAGCGAGAAGAACACATACGAAAAGCACAGGAACGACAGATAGCTGACTCCGTTGTCTATGACCGCGTCGACATTCGTGAATATCGAGATGACCTGTCTCGGCATGAACGTCGTTATGACCGAGAAGACGAGCCCGAGGATCAACGAGAACCACAAGCCGATCGAGGTTATCTTCTGTATGCTCTTCGTGTCCTTCTTTCCCCAGTACTGCGCTGAAATCAGGAGTATTCCGCCCTCTATCCCAGCGTTCAGCACCTGAAGAACAGTCTGCACCTGATTGCCCATGTATACTCCGGAGATCGCGCTGTCTCCCAGCGAACCTATCATCAGGTTGTCCGCGAGACCGACCGAATACGTGATGAGATTCTGAAGCATCATCGGTATCGCGAGAAGGATTATCCGTTTGTATATGTCTTTGTCCTTTGATAATCGCATTTTGATATTTCCTCCGTCCGGAGGACCTTTCTGTATTTTTGATCTGACTGTCAGTCTTTACCGCCGGAGTCTTTGTCGTCGCAGTGGTCGCAGCCGTATGTGTGCCCGTGACCGTAATACCATCTTCCGTAGCGATAGCCGTAGTGCGGGGAATCATTTTTGCCGCCGCTCCCAGACGAACTATCGAAAAGCGCCCCCAGTATTCCTCCGAAAAGCGTGCCAAGAAGCCCGGATTTGTGATTGTCGCTGATCCGCTCGAGACTATCGCTTATCTTCTCAAGTGTCTCGAGCGCCTCACTCATTTCCGTATCTTCTTCCGATTCGGCTTTGACGGTTTCCTCTTCTTCCGGTTCCGGTTCGTCCTCATACCACATCAGGACGCCGCTCCTTTTCGCGGCTCTGCGCAGCACCTCGTCGTCGGCGAAATCCCCGAGCTCCTCTATCTGCTCGCTCGTGAACCGCCCCGACGCGTTCTCCACAAGCGTGTTCATGACTTCCCAGTCGCAGAAATACATCAGTCTGAGAAGTTCGTCCGGACCGAACCTGACGCCCGCCGCGGAAGCCTTTTTCACGAGCCTTGACGCCGCCTTTTCGTCGCCTATATCCTCGGCTATGTCGCATATCTCTGACGGCGCGCCAAACGACGTGAGCGACGAGATCCGCGCTATCTGTGTGCTCTCCGACCAGTCGTAGAAACGGTCACGATATGTTTTCCACTCCATTTGTATCCCCGTCAGAGCCCGAGTATCGCCTTTATTTCGTCAAGATCGGCGGCAAATTTTATCCCCGCAAGCTTTTTCTCGTCGGCGAGACCATGCGACACCATCTCCGACAGCAGAGCGCGGAGATGGTCGTAATATCCGTTCAGATTATAAATAATACAGGGCTTATCCGTGTGACCGAGGACGACTTTCGACATGACCTCGCTGATCTCCTCAAGCGTGCCGGTACCGCCCGGGAAAGCTATGAACGCATCGCCGAGTTCTATCATCTTCGTCTTTCTCTCAGCCATATCACGGGTCACGATGAGTCTCGTTAACGCGTCGTATTCATATCCGGCGTCAATGAAGAACTGCGGCTCAACGCCGGTCGCCTCTCCGCCTGCCGTCAGGACGCTCTCCGCAAGCTCTCCCATCAGCCCACACTTCGAGCCGCCGTAGACAAGCGAGTTTCCGCTCTTTCCAATCCACATACCAAGCTCGCGTACGGCCTCTTTGAGCTTCGGGCCATTTCCTTCGTTCGCGCCGAGGTATACTGTTATGTTCATTATTTTTTCTCCTTTTTCTGGTGTGCTTCAATTATAACACAATACCGTTGTCTTTTCAAGCTCGGCCGTGGAATATTCAGGAAAATGTTTCAAATAAAAATCCGTGGCTGTCAGACGTCCGCCCGACAGCCACGATTTTCTTATCAGCCCTCGAACTGGCTGTTGTAGAGTCTCGCGTAGAATCCGCCCTTTTCGAGCAGTTCCTCGTGGTTTCCGGTCTCGATGATGTGACCGTCCTTCATCACGATGATGACGTCGGCGCTGCGTATCGTAGAGAGACGGTGCGCTACAATGAAGCTCGTGCGACCCTGCATCATCTTTCCGAACGCGCTCTGTATCTTCATCTCGGTTCTGGTATCGATCGAGGACGTCGCCTCGTCGAGTATCAGCATCGGCGGCAGGCAGAGCATGACGCGCGCTATGCAAAGAAGCTGCCTCTGTCCCTGTGACAGCTCGGCGCCGCCCTCTCCGATGACAGTGTCATAGCCCTGCGGCAGACGCTTAATGAAGCTGTGGCAGTGCGCCGCCTTCGCCGCCTCGATCATCTTTTCCTCCGACGCGTCCGGTTCGCCCATCGTCAGGTTCTCGCGGACGGTGCCGGTCTTGAGCCATGTCTCCTGTAGAACCATGCCGTAGTTGTGTCTGAGGCTGTGCCTCGTGATATGGCGTACGTCCTCGCCATCTACTTTTATCGAGCCGTCCTTCACGTCGTAGAAGCGCATCAGGAGGTTGATCATAGTGGTCTTTCCGCATCCGGTCGGGCCGACTATCGCTATTCTCTGTCCGGGCTTCACCGAGAGATTGAAGTCTTCAATAAGCTCGCGCTCCGGAACGTAAGAGAAGCGGACTTTCTCGATATCAACCTTGCCGCTCGCATTCTCAAGCGTGACGGCGTCGGGATCGTCCGGCTTCTCCGCCGGCTCGTCGATGAACTCGAATATGCGTCCCGCGCAGGCAATCGCGTTCTGAAGCTCGGTGACGACGCCGGAGATCTCGTTGAACGGCTTCGTGTACTGGTTCGCGTAGCTGAGAAAGCTCGAGAGCATACCGACCGTCATTGTCCCGCCGACACCTATGACACCGGTGACGGACAGAGCGCCGAAGCACCCGACAGCCGCGTAGACAAGGCTGTTGACGAATCTCGTCGCGGGATTGACGAGTGACGAGAAGAACGTCGCCTTGAGCGAGCATTTTTCAAGTCTGCCGTTTATCTCGTCGAACTGAGAGAGTATCTCCGGCTGATGCGAGAACGCCTTGACGAGCTTCTGCCCGCCGACCGCCTCGTCTATCAGAGCGGTCTGCTCGCCCCTGACCTCCGACTGCGCCGTGAACATCGAATAGGTCCGCTTCGATATGAAGCTTGCGACGAACAGCGACAGAGGCGTTATCACGACGACCGCGAGCGCGATGAGCGCGTTCAGTCTGAACATGAACACAAGCGTGCCGAGTATCGTCATGACGCCGGTGAAGAGCTGCGTGAACCCGAGAAGCAGACCGTCGGCGAACGTGTCGACGTCGGCGATGACCCGGCTGACGATCTCGCCGGACGGCTTCGAGTCGATATACGCAAGCGGAAGTATCTGGAGCTTCGCGAACGCCGCCTTGCGCATATCGCGGACGACGTCGAAGGTTATGCGGTTGTTGACCGTGCTCATGAGCCACTGGAGCAGAGCCGTCGCGAGAATTATAACGCCGGTCCTCGTGAGTATCGGCATTATAGCGGCGAAGTCGACCTTTCCCGCCTCGACTATGCAGTCGATCGCGTCGCCGACGAGTATCGGCACATAAAGCGTCAGAACGACGGTCGCCGCCGCGAATATGACCGACAGGACGATCATGAGGGTATACGGCTTAAGGTAGCGGAGAACGCCTTTTATATCACTGAGCTTTGCTTTTGATTTGTTCTTGCTCATTTCGAAGCATCCTCCTTCTTGTACTGGGATTCGTGTATCTCGCGGTAGACCTCGCAGGTTCCAAGGAGCTCGTCGTGCGTGCCGATACCGACGGCTTTTCCATCGTCAAGGACTATTATCTTATCCGCGGCGCGTATCGACGACGTGCGCTGCGAAACGATGAAGACCGTAGGCTTGTACGGAAGATTCCTGAGAGCCTTCCTGAGAGCGGCGTCGGTCGCGAAATCAAGCGCGGACGCGCTGTCGTCGAGGATCAGTATCTCCGGCCGTCTGACGAGCGCGCGGGCTATCGTCAGCCTCTGCTTCTGACCTCCGGAGAAATTCTTTCCTCCCTGAAGGACGGGCTCGTCGAGCTTCTTTTCCTTCTTGTCGACGAATTCCTTCGACTGAGATGTGACGAGCGCTTCCTCGAGCGTTTCGTCGTCCGCGTCCTTGTTGCCCCAGAGAAGGTTTGAACGTATCGTGCCCTTGAACAGAAGCGCCTTCTGCGGGACGAGACCTATCTTTTCACGCAGCTCATCGAGCGGGTATTTCTTCACGTCAACTCCGTCGACAAGCACCTCTCCTTCGGTCGCGTCGTAAAGACGCGGGATGAGGTTGACAAGCGAAGACTTACCGGAGCCGGTGCCGCCGATTATACCGACGACGTCGCCCTTTTTCGCGCCGAAGGTTATGCCCTCGAGCGAGTTCGCGCCGGCAGAGCCGTATTTCAGCGCAACATTCCTGAACTCGACCGAGAGATCATTCTCCGGCTCCGCCGCGAGCTTTTCCGGAGAGGTCTGGGAGACCTCCATATCGAGGACTTCCTCGATGCGCTTCTCACAGGCGACCGACTTCGTCATCGTAATGATGAGGTTCGCAAGCTTGATGAGCTCGGTCAGGATGAGAAGCATATAGTTATAGAGCGAGACGACCGCGCCCTGAGTGAGTATCCCCGCGTCAACCCGCAGCGCGCCGATATAAATCAGCGCGAGCACGGCGAAGTTGATGAGGATATACGTCAGCGGATTCATGAGCGCCGAGATGCGCCCGACGAGTCTCTGCTCCGAGTTGAGCTCCTCCGCCGCGGAATCGAAGTCCTTCGTCTCCGCCTCCTCGCGGCAGAACGCGCGTATGACCCTGACGCCCGCGATATTCCCGCGGGTCATTCCGAGCACGCGGTCGAGCCTCGACTGCACCCTCTTATAGAGCGGTATGCAGGAGAGCATGATTCCGAACACGACGAGCGACAGCAGCGGTATGACGACGGCGAACGTGAGCGCCGCTTTGGTATCGATCTGGAACGCCATTATCATGGCGCCGAAAACGACGAACGGCGAGCGCATGAAGAGCCTGAGCGTCAGGTTTATGCCCGACTGCACCTGGTTCGCGTCGCTCGTCATATTGGTGATCATCGACGAGACGCCGACTCTGTCAGCGTCCGCGTAGGAAAGCGTGCCGATTTTCACGAGCAGCGCCCGCTTTATTTTGGATACGACCCCGACTGCCGCCTTCGCGGAAAAGTACTGCGCGGTTATCGTGGACGAGAGCCCGAGCGCGCCGAGAAGGACGAGCAGAAGCGCCATACGGAGGATATACCCGGTGTCCGAGTTCTTTATTCCGATATCAATTATGCGCTTCATGACAAGCGGCACGCAGAGCTCGAAGCACGCCTCGAGCATCTTGAAGAGAGGTCCTATGATACACTCCTTCTTGTAATCGCCGCAGTATCTGAAAAGATGTTTCACGGTCTGTGGTTCCTTTCTGTTTTCTTCATAACAACATATATTGTATCACATCCGGTTGCACTTGTCAACTATTAAAAGGGACAAAAAACCGCCTGACCGGGCGGTCATTCCAGCCACGCCGCGCAAATGTTTCAACAGGGTTTCCAACACCCTGTTGAAAGTTCCGAAGTCCCTGTATTCATCGGCTTTTCGGCGTCAATCTGCGGAGATTTCCATCGTCTTGACCGGCGGGATCGTCAACATCTGTCGAAAAAATCCCGACAGTATTTTTGCACAGTCTGTGGAAAATTTCCGCGTGTCAGGCATCGGGCAAAGCGTCCGCGCGAACAACCGTCGGATCGCGTCGGAAACGGCATTAACGGGTCGCGCGGCGCGGAGCCGTCCGGCGTTTTTCCTCCCGGCTGTTGAAAAGTCTGTCGATGATGTGGAAAATCCGATCGCCCTCACGAATGATTCCGCACCGGCGCCTGTGGAATAATTTTTGGCGAATTCCACGTGTTGTCCGGGTTTTCCACAGCGGTTCTTGAAAACTCAGCGAAACTCAGATCGAATAATCATTTATATATCTCTCACGCTGAGAGTCGAGGATCGAGCGCAGGGTTATCCCGTCGAGATACTCGTTTATGACGCGGTTCAGTCCCTGCCAGACCGGCAGCGTCGGGCAGTCGGCGCTTCTCGGGCACCGCGCCGGATCGCCGTCAAGACACACGACTGGCGACAGGCTGCCCTCGGTCAGGCGCAGTATCTCTCCGACCGTCACATGTTCAGGCTCCTTCGCCAGCGCGTAACCGCCCTGAGACCCGCGATTCGTCCGCAGTATGCCCGACCTCGAGAGAATCGGGACGATCTGCTCAAGATATTTTTTCGAGATATTCTGCCGCTCCGCTATGTCCTTGAGGGCGATGAAGCCATCCCCTTCGTGCTCGGCGAGATCTATCAGCATCCTCAGCGCGTAGCGTCCCTTTGTCGATATCTTCATCTGTGATCAGTTCCTTTCAATATTTACAATCCTTATAATACTATTATACTACAAAATCGATAGGTTTTCAAGGGGAGAATGAATTATTCCTCCGGAAATTTTTTATCGGCGCTTGACTTTTCGCTCCGGATGCTTTATAATAGATGTAAATTCCAAAAAGGCAGAAAGGCAGAATCGCCATGAAACTCGTAAAAAGAATACTGACCCTCGCGTCGAACCATATCGGCACGATGCTCTTTGCCGTGTTCGGCATAATCGGCGCGTCGGTGCTGAACCTCGTCGCCCCCGCGCTGCTGCGGCGCTTCACGGCGTCGATACAGGATGTCGGGACGCTCACAAAAAAGGCGCTTTTCATCTACGCCGGAGCGCTCGTCGCGGCTTATCTCATAAGGGCGATATGCCGCGGGATACAGCTCGGAGTGGCGCACATCGCCGCGTGGCAGTTCGTCGCCGAGCTGACGCTCAAGGTCTACGACAAGCTCGAACAGCTCTCGATGCGCTACTACCAGAACAAACAGACCGGAGAACTCATGAGCCGCGTTCTGAACGACACAAGACAGTTTGAGGTTCTTATCGCTCACTCGGTGCCGGACATGGTCTCGAACCTGCTGCTTGTCATAGGCGTCGCGGTAATGATGTTCACGATAAACGTGCGCCTCGCGCTGATAACCCTCATCCCGGTCCCGATAGTGATACTCGCGAGCGTCGCGTACTCGAAGATCGTCGCGCCGATGTTCCGCCTGAACTCCCGCGTCTACGGCGAGCTGAGCGGCGTCATGCAGGACAATCTCACCGGAATGAAGGAGATACAGGCATTCGCGAAAGAGGAGAGCGAACACGACAAGATGGTCGCGAACTGCCGCTGGTACGGTAAGGTCAATATCCGCGCCAACCTCGCGAACGCCGTCTTCACTCCGGGAATAGAACTTCTCACGTCGATCGGCACGGTCATCGTCGTTCTTTTCGGCGGAATGCTCGTGCTTGACGGGAGGATGAACGTCGCGGACATCGTCGGGTTCATCATGTATCTGAGTCTCTTCTACTCGCCGCTCGCCGTCCTGACCCGCCTTGCGGAGGATCTTCAGGTCGCCGCCGCGAGCGCCGCGAGAGTATTCGAGGTTCTCGACAGTGAGCCGGAGATAAAGGAATCGCCGGACGCGAAGGATATCCCGGTCGGCTCCGGCGGGGTCGAGTTTGATCACGTAAGCTTCTATTACAACGAAAAAGAGCCGCTTCTCGATAACATCTCGTTCGAGGCGAAGCCCGGTCAGATGATAGCGCTCGTCGGACCGACCGGCGTCGGAAAGACCACAATCGTCTCGCTCCTCGAGCGTTTCTACGATCCCGTATCCGGAAAAGTGCTCATTGATGGTCAGGACATAAAGGGAGCCACCTTGTCGAGCCTGAGAGCGAATATGTCGATGGTACTTCAGGATGTGTTCCTCTTCAACGGGACGATCGCGGAAAACATCGCCTACGGCGTATCTCTCTCAGAGGGGCATGACTACGCCGGGCTCTACACCGACAGCGGCAGTCTGAACGTCCATGGCGTCAGCATCCCGGTCAGAAAAATGATGAAAAAGGATCCGGCGGACGACAAAATACGCTCGTCGAGCGTCAGAGAGCTCGACATGGACAAAATACGCGCCGCGGCGAAGATCGCGCACGCCGACGAGTTCATATCCGCCATGCCGGACGGCTACAATACGCTGATCGGCGAGCGCGGCGTGCGTCTCTCCGGCGGTCAGAAACAGCGCCTCGCGATCGCGAGAGCGGTTCTCAGAAACACCCCGATTCTCATCCTCGATGAGGCGACTAGCGCCGTCGATAACGAAACCGAGGCGGAGATACAGGCGGCTATAGACGACCTCGCCGGAACCCGCACTATCATCGTAATCGCCCACCGTCTCTCGACCGTGCGCAAGGCGGACAAGATAATCGTTCTCGACAAGGGAAAGATAGTCGAGGAGGGCACTCACAGCGAGCTTATCGCGAAAGACGGTCTCTACGCGCATCTCTCAAAGAGCGGCGAGACAGCTGATGTCTGATATTACATAAAAACAGTCCCCGACCGGTGGAAACGCGGCAGTCAGATGACGCGCGATTCCATACGGTCAGGGATATTTTTTATGATACGCCGGATAAATCGGTTTTTCTTAATTACTCAGCGAACATCGGCGTCGAGAGATATCTCTCACCGGTATCCGGAAGAAGGGCGACTATGACCTTGCCCTTGTTCTCCGGTCTCTTCGCGAGGACGGACGCCGCGTAGACGGCGGCGCCGGAAGAGATGCCGACGAGCACGCCCTCGTGTCTCGCGAGGTATCTGCCGGTCTCGAAAGCGTCCTCGTTCTCGACGTCTATGACCTCATCATAGACCTTCGTGTCGAGAGTATCCGGAACGAAGCCCGCGCCGATACCCTGAATCTTGTGCGGTCCGGGTGTGCCCTTTGTGAGGACAGGCGAGCCGGAGGGTTCTACCGCGACGACCTTGACGTCCGGATTCTTCGACTTAAGGTATTCACCGACGCCGGAGACTGTTCCGCCGGTGCCGACACCCGCGACGAAGATATCGACCTTTCCGTCCGTGTCCTCCCAGATTTCCGGACCGGTCGTGGCAAAGTGAGCCTTCGGGTTGGCGGTGTTCGTGAACTGGCTCGGAATGAAGCTGTCCGGAGTCTCCTTCGCGAGCTCCTCAGCCTTCGCGATGGCGCCCTTCATGCCCTTCGCGCCCTCGGTGAGGACAAGCTCCGCGCCGTACGCTTTGAGAAGCGCCCTGCGCTCAACACTCATCGTCTCCGGCATCGTGAGTATGACGCGGTATCCTCTCGAAGCGGCGACCGACGCGAGACCGATACCGGTATTGCCGCTGGTCGGCTCGATAATGACGGAGCCGGGCTTCAGAAGACCCTTCGCCTCGGCGTCATCGATCATCGCGCGCGCGATACGGTCCTTGACGCTTCCCGCCGGATTAAAATACTCGAGCTTTGCGAGAACGGTCGCGCCGAGCTCCTTTTCGGCGATGAGATGGTTCAGCTTGAGCATGGGTGTATGACCTATGAGATCAGTGATTCTTTCGTAAACTTTCATTTTTATGACTCCCTTTGCGCACTCTATAATTTAGTATTCCTATGTGCTTTATAGGCATTATTATAGCACCATTTTTCGGATTTGTCAAGGGGTTTTGAAAAAAATTCCGGATTTTTTTGAGAACGCGTCAAAAAGAACCGGTGAGGCGCGCCTCACCGGTTATCTCACCTGCTGAGCAGTATTCTGTCGTTTGCGAGCTGCTTCTTGCTCTCCTTGGTGTAGAGGTTCAGCAGATCGTCTATGGTCATGTTCTTCCGCTCGTCGCCGGAGATGTCGAGAATCACCTTTCCGTCGTCCATCATTATCGTGCGGGTGCCGAGACGCAGGGCGGCGTTCATGTCGTGCGTTATCATCATTGTCGCCGTGCCGGTGCGCTCAACTATGTCGACCGTGATATCGAGAACTTTTTTCGCTGTCGCCGGGTCGAGCGCCGCCGTGTGCTCGTCGAGCAGAAGCAGCTTAGGGTCTGATATCGTCGACATCAGAAGCGAGACCGCCTGTCTCTGTCCTCCGGAAAGAAGCCCGATCTTGGTCTTCATTCTGTCCTCGAGCCCGAGGTCGAGTTTCGCCAAAAGCTCGCGGAAGTACTCGGTATCCCGCTTGTTCACAGCGAAGAACGACTTTTTCGCCTTTCTCGAGTACGCCATAGCCATGTTTTCCTCGATAGTCATGTTCGGCGCCGTGCCCTTCATCGGGTCCTGAAACAGCCTTCCGATATCGAACGCGCGCTTATAATCCGGAAGCCGCGTTATGTCCTTCCCGTCAAGCGATATTTTTCCGCTGTCGATCAGGAAGGAACCGCATATCGCGTTGAACAGCGTAGATTTTCCCGCGCCGTTCGAGCCGAGAATCGTCACGAACTCTCCCTTGTCGACGCTCAGCGTGACACCGTTCAGCGCCTTCTTTTCGTTGACCGTTCCTGGGTGGAAGGTCTTTTTTATATTCGTCAGTTCGAGCATCATGTCAATCGACCTTCTTTCTCGTGTGATTCGCGACAGTTTCCTTGATCTTCGGCATCGCGAGCGCCACGGCGACGATTGTCGCCGAGACGAACTTCAGCCCGTACGCCGGAAGAAGATTTACCTTCAGCGCGAGCGCGATTATCAGCTGGTACAGCACTGCGCCGAGAGCGACCGATATTATCCCTCTTGTCACACCGCCATGCCGCAGAACCGCCTCGCCGATGATGACCGACGCGAGACCGACGACGAGCATTCCGCTTCCATACCCCGTGTCCGCCGACTGGTTGTACTGACAGACAAGCCCGCCGGCGAGTGCTATGCAGGCATTGGCGAGCGCGAATCCGACACATTTCGTGAAATCGGCGTTTATCGAGGACGCGCGGACCATCTCCTCGTTGTCTCCGGTCGCGCGGATAGCCATTCCGAGTCTGGTCTTGAAGAAAACGGCGAGAATTGCCGCGACAAACGCGACTACTATTATCATAAGTATCGTGCGCGGGATATTCCTCTGAACGCCCTTGAAGAGACGTTCAAACGACGAGAAAACAGTCTCCTTGCCGATGAGCGACTGGTTCGCCTTGCCTTTCATCACGAAGAGGTTGACCGAGTAGAGTGCCGTCATCGTGAGTATTCCGGCGAGGATCGGATTAATCCCGACCTTCGTCTGCAAAAGCCCCGTGACGAGCCCCGCGAGCGCCCCGGCGATTATCGCCGCGAAGAGCGCGAGATACGGGTGTCCGCCCGCCGCCGTCATTACAGACACAGCCATCCCGAGCGCGAACGAGCCGTCCACCGTGAGATCAGGGATGTCGAGTATTCTGAATGAAATGTAGTTTCCCATCGCCATGAGCGCGTATATAAGTCCGAGCTGCACGGCGCCGAAGATCAGTTGTGTCATTTTATCGTTTGCTCCTTCGTCTGACTTCCCCGTTTTCCGCGGAGAGCGACTATTCCCATAATACCACCAAGGCCCGGGAGAGGTCTCCCGAGCGATGACGTGAATTTATCCGTTTTTTCCGGATCTCAGCCGACTATAGTGAAGGTCGAGAGAAGCGAATCCGGAATGGTTATGCCGAGGGCGTCCGCTGTCGTCTTGTTGATGATCTTCGCGGGGTTCGCGACCTGCTCGACGTGTACATCGGCGACCTTCGCGCCCTTCAGGATGCGGTCAGCCATCTCGGCGACCTGCTTTGCGAGGACATCATAATCGATACCGACAGTCGCGAAGCCGCCGTCCTTGACCATCGAGTCCGCGCCGCAGTAGATCGGCTTGCCGAACTCGAGCTGTACGCCAGCGTAGACGTTCATCGCGGAAGCGACGGTGTTGTCGTCCGGGGTGAAGAAGATATCAACATCAGACGCGATAGAGGTGACCGCCTGCTGTACATCAGCGGTGCCGGTGACGGTGGCTTCCTTGTAGGAGAGACCGTTCGCGTCGCAGTACGCCTTCGCGCGCTCCATCTTGACGGAGGAGTTGATTTCGCTCGCGTTGTATACAAGTCCGACGGTCTTCGCGTCCGGAGTGAGCTCCTTCGCGAGGGCAAAGATGGACTCGACATCGACGGCGTCGGAAACGCCGGTGATGTTCTTGTCGGTGACGTCAAACGCGGTGACAAGTCCTGCCGCGACCGGGTCGGAGACAGCCGCGAAGACTATCGGAATAGTGTCGGTCTGGGAAGCCGCGACCTGCGCCGCGCCGGTGCCGATCGGGATGATTATGTCGACGTTCTCGGAGACGAGGCTCGAGAAGATCGAGGGGAGGAGGGACGCGTCGTTGGACGCGTTCTTGAGTATTATTTCGCTGTTGGAGTCGTCGTAACCGAGATCCTTGAGGGTCGAGATTATCGTGTCGCGGATCTGATTCAGGGAGGTGTGGTCCATCGGCTGGACTATCGCGATCTTTGTCTTTCCGGAGGAGGACGAGTCACCGCAGGAGACGGCGGCGAGAGCGCAGACGAGGGTGAGCGCCATTGCGAGGAGAACAGATACGAAGCGTTTCATGATTTTTTCCTTTCGCACATTTTATTTTGTGGCGGCGTCCGCTGTGCCGACGGTGCCGGTTTTCGTATAAAACAACAAAGACCTGTCCTTACGTTTATAAGGACAGGTCCTGTAACCTGCGGTGCCACCTTATTTCACGGAAAATGAAATCCGTGCTCTTTGCGACGTGCCATCACACATCTTTTCCTTTACGCAGAATCACGTCTCCGGATACTCGGCGCTGCCTTTCCCCGAAGCCCTTGGCGGTCCATTTGCCGTCCGACATTTCAATGCGCCTCTCAGCTCCGGCACACTCTCTGTATCGCGTCCATGACGGTTTGATCTCCGCTTCAGCGGTTTGATATGTTTTATACTGACACAATTATATCACGTCCGCCGCGCTTTGTCAAGGTAAATCGCGAAATTTTTCAACTTTCAGCGTTTTATACAACTGCAACATCCTCTTCCGTCAGTATTTTCTCAAACAATAACCCATCCGAACCTTCGCTCAAAGTGAGTCGACGTAGGAGACGCGGACGCGAGGAAAATGTTCGCACATGCAAGTAACGCGAGTATGCCCGCGGGGGCTCCCCCGCCGCTTAGAGTTTCATGCCGCCGTCTACTGTCAGGTCTATGCCGGTTATGTAGCGGCCTTCTTCGGAGCAGAGGAGGAGGGCGGCTCCGGCGCAGTCTTTGGCTTCACCGGCGAAACCGGCGGGGATGCCTGCCATTACCTGCGCGGAGTAAACCGGGTCGGCGAGGGCGTCGGCGTTGCGCGGGGTGGCGATTACTCCGGGGGAGAGGTTGTTGAGAGTGATGCCGTCGGGGGCGATTTGTTTGGCTACGTTGGTGACGAGGTTCATCTGCGCGGCTTTGGAGGCGGCGTAGACTGCCATGTCGCGGTGGGGTTTGTATTGCTGTACTGAGCCTATCGTGACGATTCTTCCCCAGTGGTTTTCTTTCATGTGCGGGTACATGAGTTGAATGAGTCTCAGAGAGGATTTGAAGTTGGTCTGGAGTTGGGTCTCCATTTCTTCGGCGGTGATTTCGTACCACTTTTTGCGGTACTGGATGCTGGCGTTGAGAACGAGGATATCTACGTTTCCGACTTTTTCGTAGAGTTCGTCGGCGCCGGTCGGCTTTGAGAGGTCGGAGACGGCGGTGGTCAGTGTGGTTGCGACGCCATTGGCTTTCATTCCGGCGGCGGCTTTTTCGCATTTTTCGAGGCTCTTTGAGCCGTGGACGGTGACTTCGGCGCCTTGCAGGGCGAGGCGTTCGGCGATGGCGAAGCCTATGCCTTGGGTCGAGCCGGTGACGAGGGCTTTTTTGCCTTTGAGATCAAACATGGTTCTGAATTCCTTTCTGAATCACAAATATTTACAAAATTTCTGGGCGTCATACGCGCCGGTGGTATTGACAAAATGGCTTGGATGCTGTATAATTTAATTACAGCGATTACAAATATATTCGGAGGTGTCATATGAACGAGACTCTGATAAGAAGCGGAGCGGACGAGAACTATCTTCTGCGCCTGTTTTATTCTTTCGCGAAGCCTTCGGTCAGACCATGGCGCGGACATCATCATACTGAGCTTGAGATATCGCTTGTGCGTCAGGGGTCGGGGGTGTTCACCGTAGGGAAGAAGGTGTACGATATCGCGCCGGGGGATGTGTTTCTTTTCGGCACGCATGAGGAGCATTATATAACCGGCATTTCCGAGGGCGACGACATGAAGCTCATGAATATCCATTTCGAGCCGCGCTTCATATGGGCGAGTTCTGGCGAAATGTTCGACGCGAAGTATCTCAAGATATTCTTCGACAGATCCCCGAATTTCGAAAACAGGCTTGACCGCTCGAACCCGGCGACCGCCGAGATCCGCCGCCTGCTCGACGAGATCGAGGAGGAGGCGACCGCACGTAGCAGTGAGTATGAGCTTATGATCAAGGTCAAGCTCCTGACGATACTTGTCCTGCTGATACGGGACTACGACTATGTTTCCGCCCGGGAGAACTATACTGAGACCTCGAAGTACGCGCAGATAAGCCGCGCCATGAAGTTTCTTGACGATAACATCTCGGAAGAATTCACGCTGGAGGATCTTGCCGGACAGGCAAATCTCAACCGCACTTACTTCATCACCTTGTTCAAGAAGCTGAACGGCGTCACTCCGTGGGAATATATAACAGCGAGACGGGTGGAACTCGCGAAGACATATCTGAGGGAAGGTCGGATGAGCATCCTTCAGGTCGCGACGATCTGCGGGTTCAATAACGCGTCGAACTTCAACCGCGCGTTCAAGAAGGTCACGGGACAACCGCCATCCGCGTACAGGGCGTCAAAATCAAAGTCGCAGCGCTGACTTTTCCCTCTTAGATATATTCTATCACATTATATCCCGCGCGTCAACAAATATATTTCGTTTTTTTATGCAGATATTACGGAGGTTGTCAATATGTCAGAGATAAACTTCACACAGAGAGATATAATCGACACTGCTATGCGCCAGTCGGCGGTGGATATGGGGTGCTCACCGGAGGACTTTCTGAAAACAGAACCGGTTATTGTCCCGAGCCGTGTTCACTCCGGCGCGAGGGCGTATCTTGAGGAGCCGCTGTTTTTCGACATCGCGAGCTACGGGTCGAACGTCGTCGTCCAGTGCGCGCCGGAGATGACGGATTTCGCGCGGGAATATGCGTCGCGCGCGGACATTGAGAGCTGTTTTGAGACGCCGGCAATTTACAGACTCAACGCTGAGCTCGCGAAATATGGTGAGACGATATATTATATGGCGGTATATTATCTGCCTGACCTCGCGTCTCTGAATGCCTTTGACGGCTCCGGCGCGGGTGATCGCGGATATGAGACGCGAATTCTCGGGCGGGAAGACTTCGCAGGGCTTTACACCCCGGAATGGAGCAACGCGCTGTCGTCAAAGCGTCCTCACCTCGATATGATCGGCGTCGGAGCATATCTTGACGGCAGGCTCGTCGGTCTCGCCGGAGCCAGCGCGGACTGCGACGCTATGTGGCAGATAGGTATAGATGTTCTCCCGGAATACCGCCGCGCGGGGATAGCGTCAGCCCTCGTGAACCGTCTCGCGCGGGAGATACTCTCAATCGGAAAAGTCCCGTTCTACTGCGCCGCGTGGTCAAACGTGAAGAGCGCAAGATGCGCCATGAGAGCGGGGTTCCGCACCGCGTGGGTACAGATGACGGCGAAAAAGATCTGAAAAAAACAGACCGCGTGAAAATAACGCTTCACACGGTCTTTCATATATTCTCATTTTGAAAACAGCCCGGAAATCATCTCAAGCAGTCTGAACCTCACTTTCACTTCCGTGCTGTCACCGGTGATAAGCCTTATCTGTGACGGTGTGAGACCCGCCTCCACGAGCTCCTCTTTTTCGCACCCCGCGGCTCCCGTACAGAGCTCCGGGAAGAGTATGCACCACCAGTTCTTGCCCTCAGCGCTGCCAATGAGCACCCTCAGCGACCTGTATGTTCCAGCGGGCAGCGTCACGCATCCGTATGCCCGCGTCGGGTAGCTCTCATATGTCAGCGTGACGTCGACCGGGAGTTCCGAGCCATTCTCGCGGAGTATCTTCTCCGCTTCGAGGCGGATCTTTTCTTTTCCGGCTTCCAGCGCCGCGTTCGCGCTCTCAATGTCCTCCGTGCCGTCGAGCATATCATCCATAATCCCGAGAATGCCATCGCGGACCTTCAGCTTGAGTCTCTGCGCCTCCGGCTCGTCCGAGTCGGCGAGCACGTGAAGACGTATCACACCGTCATATATACCCATGTCCTCGCGCAGCGCCGCGAATGGCATCATCAGAAGATACACCACCGAAAACACGAGCAGGAACACCGTCAGCTTATCATGCTTCATAAAAAGATCACCTCCGGAAAGGATTATTGCCCTCCGGAGGTCTTATATTCAGTTCTGCGGATCGTTTTTTGATTCATCCATAACAGTCGAAGTGTAATCCCGGTCGCAGGTTATCACCGCGTTATAGTTTCCGGGCATCCTCTCGTGTATCTTCATGTCGATGAGGTCGACAAGCGCCTTGTCGCTTACGCCGCAGTCGACCGGGACCGCTATATCGAAGATCAGATTCGTGTGAGTCGTGCCGCGGACCATGCGGAAATCGTGCATGGTCACGGAGCCGCCGACCTCGGAGGATACCTCCGAGACCACCTGAATGAGCTGTTCGTGAATGCGGTTCTGCTCCGGGTCATTTGTCACGACGGGGTCGAGATGTATCACGACGTGAATGCCGGTCTCCTTGAGAAAATCGTTCTCTATCCGGTCGATCAGGTCGTGGCTGACGATTATGTTCTGTTCCGCGGGGACCTCGACGTGGACGGACGCGAAGCATCTGTCGGGACCGTAATCGTGGATCACGAGATCATGATAACCGAGAATGCCGTCGTAGCTCATGATCCTGTCCCCGACCTTCTTCACGAGCTCTGGCGACGGAGCCTCACCGAGGAGCGGGTCCGACGTCTCGATGACAAGATTTATGCCGGACCAGATGATGAACCCGGCGACGGCGCAGCCGAACCACCCGTCGAGGTCGACGCCGGTGAACTTTGAGATCAGCGCTCCGACGAGCACCGCGAAGGTCGTGACGACATCGTTCCGGCTGTCGGACGCCGCCGCGATGAGGGCGGTCGACTCAATATGCTTTCCGACCGTGATATAGAACCCGCACTGCCAGAGCTTCACCGCGATGGACACAACAAGTATCACTACAGCGAGCGTAGAGAACCCGGTCGGCTCCGGCGAAAATATGCTCTTCGCCGAGCTTATGAAGAACTCGACGCCGAGGACGGTTATCACCATCGAGACGATGAGCCCGGTCAGGTATTCTATACGCCTGTGACCGTAAGGATGCTCCTTGTCGGCGGGCTTCGAAGACAGGCGGAATCCTATCAGCGTTATCACCGAAGAGGCGGCGTCGGTCAGGTTGTTCACCGCGTCCGCGGTTATGGATATGCTGTTCGTTATGATGCCCATGACCATCTTCATGACCGCGAGGAGAAAATTCGACAGTATTCCCACGATACCGGCGCAGGACGCGCATTTCGTCCGCACCTCAGGCTTTGTCGGGTCATCCGAGCCGGGGACGAGCAGATACAGCAGTTTTTTGTTCATTGACAGACTACCTTTCAAAAGAGGAATGTCGACGCGGTCTGAGGGCTATCATTTACGGCAGGCATCGATTTTTCCGGATTACTTTCGCAGGGATACACTGAATAATTCGGGCTTTCACAGAAAAAAGCCTTGAATCAGTGTTTCCCCAGATATCTCGCCGCAGCGGAAAGTATACCGTACTTTCCGCTCTCATAAGTCAGACCGCCCTGCATGAAAGCGGTATACGGCGCGCGCATAGGTCCGTCCGCGGAGAGCTCTATCGACGCGCCCTGAGTGAAGGTTCCCGCCGCCATGATGACGTCGTCGGCGTATCCGGGGATCGGGTACGGCTCCGGAGACACATACGCGTCGACCGGAGAGCCCGCCTGGATGCCCTTGCAGAAATTGACAAGAGCCTCCGGAGTGCCGAGCTTTATCGTCTGGATTATATCGGCGCGGCGCTCGTTCCATCTCGGAGCGACCTCACAGCCGAGCTTTTCGAATATGTACGCCGCGAAGTGCATCGTCTTCAGCGCCTGCGCCACCGTGTGCGGAGCGTAGAAGAAGCCCTTTATCAGGCCCTTGTTCATTCCGAGGGTCGCGCCGCCGTCAAGACCCTCTCCGACGCTCGTCAGTCTGTAGGACGCGAGCTCGACCGCGCGCTTCGTGCCCGCGACATATCCGCCGCACTCAGCCATTCCGCCGCCCGGATTCTTTATCAGCGAGCCGACGATTATGTCCGCGCCGACCGCCGTCGGCTCCTTCGTCTCGGTGAACTCGCCGTAGCAGTTGTCGACGACGACATACGCCTTTGAGCGCGCCTTCACGAACTTTATTATCTCGCCGATCTGGTCAACCGTCAGGGTCGGTCTGTCAAGATATCCCTTAGAGCGCTGGATGAACACGACCTTGACGCGGTCGCCGAATTCCTTCAGGCGCCTGTCAGCCTCCTCCCAGTTGACCTTGCCGTCGACAAGGTCAACCTGACTGTACTCAACGCCGAAATCCGCGAGAGAGCCGTTGCCCGGCTCACCGTTTATTCCGACGACCTGCTCGAGGGTATCATACGGCTTGCCGGTAATTGCGAGCATCACGTCGTTCGGACGCAGAAGACCGTAGAGCGCGATCGTTATAGCGTGCGTTCCGTTCGAGATAGAGTGTCTGACGAACGCGGACTCGGCGCCGAAGACATCGGCGTAAATCGCGTCGAGCGTGTCGCGCCCCTTGTCGTCGTGACCGTAGCCGCTCGTGCCAGCGAAGCAGCTCTCATCGACTCGGTGCTCGCGGAACGAGTCTATCACTCTCGCCGTGTTCTGATACGCGGTCCTGTCTATGTCCGCGAATATGTCCTTAAGATTTTCTTCCGCCTCAAGGGCGAGTTTTTCGAGATCCATTTTTTTTATATATAATTCCTTTCGTGTCAAACGACAGCCCGGCACTGCTTCCATGCCGGACTGTCCGTATTTTATATATCCGTGTCCGCCGGAACTGCGGTTTTCAATTATTCGTCCTCCAAAGAGCGCACAATCTCCTTGAATCTGTTTCCGCGGGTCATGAAATTCTTGAACATATCAAAGCTTGCGGACGCCGGAGACAGCACGACCGAATCGCCCGGCTCCGCCCTCTCGCCAGCCGTTCTGACCGCCCTGACGAACGCCGCGTCGTCAAGCCCCTCAATTTCGATGATCTCCGGAGAACCGTCGTAATCAGGATCGGCGAGCAGCGCCTCCTTTATCTTCGGTGAGGTCGCGCCGACGAGCACAACGACCTTCGCGCAGTCGATCAGCGGTTTCGCGAGCGGCTCATACGGTATATGCTTGTCATACCCGCCGCAGATGACGATGACCTTCTCCTTGAACGAACGCAGGCACGCCTCGGTGCGCGTCGGACTCGAGTCGATCGAGCTGTTGTAATACTTCACGCCGCCAACAAGCCTCACGAGCTCACAGCGGTGCTCGACACCCTTGAACTTTCTCGCGACATCGTATATGGTGCGGTTGCTGACAAAGCCCCACGTGAGCGCTATCGCCGTCATGAAATTCTCGACGTTGTGTATTCCCGGCACCTTGATCTTCGAGATATCAAGCACCTCTTTCACCGTTTCCCCGGCGCGGCGCATAATGAAGCCGTTCTCAAGATAATACAGAACGTCGTCCTGCCGCCTCTGCTCAGGCATAGTCTTCGCGCTGAACCACGACACCGGCATATCGACGAGCGGCGCCATCTCGCGTGTCGCGTCGCACCCGTAATTGAGCACGAGCCGCCCGCAGCCCGGATGAAGGAATATATTCTCCTTCGCGCGGGTATATTCATCCATATCCTTATGCCAGTTCAGGTGATTCGGCGTAACGTTCGTCACTGCCGCGCCGTAAGGCGACACCTCAGTCAGGGACTGGAGCTGAAAGCTCGAAAGCTCCGCCACGACATAATCATCCGCCGACAGATTATCTATCTCCGGAAGCAGCGGACGCCCGATATTGCCGCCGACAAGCACCTTGAACGTCCCGCCGCGCGCCCTCTTCTCGGACTCCGTCTTAAGCAGCATCCCCGCGAGCGTAGTAGTTGTTGTCTTTCCGTCGCTTCCGGTAACGGCGAATACCTTGCACGGGCAAAGCTCAAGGAACATCTCAATCTCGCTCGTCACGACAGCCCCGCGCGCCCTCGCCGCCTCGAACTCCGGTATATCCGGTCGTATCCCCGGCGAACGGAATATGAACTCCTCGTCAAGCCCCTCAAGGTAATCCTCGCCAAGCCGCAACTTTACGCCGTCCCTCTCAAGCTCATCCGCGAGCGCCCCGAAATTCTCGCGCGGCTTTATATCCCGCGCCGTGACCTCCGCGCCATGCTGCTTCAAAAACTTAATAAGCGGTGTATTCGACACTCCGATGCCGATCACAGTCGCCTTCTTTTTCCACAATCTCTCATAAAAATCATCGAGTCTCATATCAGACCGCCTTTCTCCCCCATTTCATTCATCATGAAGTCACTTAGTCATCCTGTCTATCGCCGAATTCTCGCCGAGCAGCGCCACAGTCTCACTCCCGGTGAACTTCCGCGCCGCGTCCGGTGAAATATTCATCCCATGCTCCGGGTCGCTCACGGCAAGCACCGTCACCCCCGAACGCTTTCTGACGTCAAGCTCCGCAAGCGACTTCCCGACCCATCTCTCCGGGACCGGTATCTCGACTATAGAGTGTTTATCCGAAAACTCGATATACTCAAGCACATTGTTCCGGTCAAGTATTCCGACGAGCTTCTCACCCATATCCTGCTCAGGAAAAACAACCATATCGGCGCCGATCTTCTCGAGCACCCGCCTGTGCTGGTCGCTCGACGCGCGCGCGACAACCTGACCGATCCCCAGATCCTTCAGATTCATGACTGT
>ENA-ORIC01000191-ORIC01000191.1-human-gut-metagenome-genome-assembly--contig:-NODE-191-length-86121-cov-4.679908_pt1 | contig 86121 bp, 131 predicted proteins | sample MGYA00243023_ERZ508732 | MGnify/ENA primary metagenome ERZ508732 (study PRJEB26277, sample SAMN04329767) | human gut metagenome | biome: human-associated habitat | host: Homo sapiens | place: USA... | reverse complement strand
TTGTGTCAGATAAACAAAATACTATAAAATCATGTGCTATTGATAAGGATGGTAATATTTTTGAAAAAGTACCAATTAATAAGCTTGATAAAGCAACTTTTGCTTCTACTAATTGCTGTCTAAATATTTTCAATTGGTTTGAAGGAGATTCAACAGTATTAGCAAGGTCACCCATTGCAATTTTTGCTTGTTTCAATGTTGCTATATATCTAAGTATTTCTTTTTCGGCTTGAGACATATTTTTTACAGATTCTGTTATTCCTAACGATTCAGCTATTGGTTGTAAGCTAGATTGAGTAACATCAATTCCATAGCTTCTTAAAGGTTTTGTTTGCCCAGCATACACCCCTGCTCTAATTGCCTCTGCTGTTGTCTTTTCTGTTTTGTTATATAAAGATGCTAAATCATAAGTTAATTTAGTCATCGTCTCAGACATTATAGATGAATACTTATCTTCTATACCGACAGTTTCACCCATTGATTCGAATATACCTTGCATATATAATGTTTGTGTTTTATTAGTTCCGAATGATTCATTCATTTTATATTGAAATTGTAAAGCAGACTTTCCTAATTCAGAAAACATCTGTTTTCCATTTTTCTCAGTATTATCAAATACAACATTAAATAAGTTTAATTGTTCTGTATAATCAATTGCTTCATTCGTCCAACCTAATGCAGTTGTTGTTAGTCTTTTAACACCCGCGAATGTAAAAACTTTTTTAAATGCATTCCCAAGTTTATCAGTACTACTAGTTGCTTTATCAGTTGATTGCTTTAATTGATTTATATTTTTTGTTGCTGTTGTTGCTTTATTAATACTAGAATCAGTTTTCTTTTCTATACTACCCATCTCTAGATATATATTTGTCAATACGTTTTCAACATTAGTTAAGCTTTTTACTAAGCTTTCAACATTTGCCTTTGCCTCATGTGCCTTTGCTTGTATTTGTAATTCTAATGTTTGTGAATTATCCATTTATTTTTTCACCTACCTTTTCGGTCGTCCCCTTTACGGTAGTGCTATTTTTTCTTATTGCATTTACTTGAGCTATTCTTGCTTTCATGTCTGCAACATTCATTTCTATTTGTTTTTTCTTTTGTTCTTCTGTTATTTCTGCCCTTTCTTCAAAGCCGTATGGTTTTTCAGAATATTTAACTTTTTGTTTACTAAAAGCATTACATAAGGCAACCGTTACTGCTTCATGAAAATATGCTCCTTGTAGCCATGCATTATTGTTAAATATTTCTTGCTCTGCTCTTAACTTAGTAAAATAAGAAAAACGATATGCCCAGAATAAGTTAGGGTCATCTTCCCAAAACTCTTTCACAGACATACCGTATGTTATTGCCATAGGCAACAAATCATAAAACCAATCTGTCAAGTTCTTATATTTTTTGCCTTTTTCTTCTTCTATATCGTTATCTACGCCTCGATTATCTCTAGTTCCTCGTCGTTCTCCTTCGAGTCTATATCGGCTAGGGCATTCATAAAAGCTTGATACTCTTCAATTGCAAATCTAACTACTTTAGCTGGATTTTTACCACTTTTTTTGTAAGCGTCCATTAGTTTGATTGCTAAACTTGGATTAACATCTTTATGATTAGTAATAAATAAACTTGTCCATACTAAGTCATAAAATGTAACTGGCTTTTTATCAAACTCTTCAATACTAAATCCAACTGCTTCAAGCCATTTAATACTATCTCTAGTCATTTCTAAAGTATAATCTTTATCATTTATTTTTAATTTTAACTTTCTCATTGTTTTTCCCCACTTCCTTTAATTATTCAGTTGCTATTAATGCAGTAACTTCTACTGATGTTTTATCAGCAATTTGAGTGCTTGGAACTGTATGTAATGTACATTCAATTACACCACCAACTGATACTTCATTTTTCCATGTTTGACAAATACCTGTATATAAAGCGCCTGTTCCATCTGGATATTTAATTAAAATATCTTTTGCTGTGTTATCGCATACTGTTTTTACAGCTGTTAAATTTGCTTCACTATAGTTATAAGTAAAGTCCATATCACCAGTATCAGGTCTATCTGGAATATATACTTTTGATGGATCACTTGAAGTTGTTATTTCAACTGTTCCACCTGCTTGCCCAGTTGCTGGAGAACCTTTAACTGCTACTAATTTTTCTTTTGGAAATTTTGCTTCAGCTGTTTCTTTTATTCTGATTTCAATACCTAAATCTAACATTATTTATTCACCTCTCATTGTAATTTCCCTTACAATTCGAGTGCTACATTAATTAGGATAAATAACTAAATTATCTAATCCATATTTTGTATCTAATTTTCCAGTTATTTTAACTATATTTCTATGTACATTAGAATCAGTATTTAATGCATCTAATTCTGTTTTAACGGTTACATGATAATTATTTTTAAAATAATCAACTACTTGTTCAGTAACTTCATTACAAATAGTTCTTTTTGATGTTCTTCCACTTACCATTGAATAAACATTTATTTCAATACCAAATGTATAAGTTTCTTCTCCGTAACTTAAATTATTATATTTATTAGTTACTGGGAGTAATTTAACTGGTACTATAGGAAATACTTTGCTTTGTTGTGGCATTGCTTTTGTAACTGTTGGTTTATATATTGACTTTTCTTCAACATATTTTTTTAATTCTGGAAAGATTTTATTTTCAAATATATTTTCAACTATCAATATAAATCACCTACTGTCTTTCTTATTTCAATGTCAACTATGTTTCCTATTTCACTTTTAATGTCTTGAAATGCACTATAGAACATATGCCTACTTGGTAAACCTCTAGTCCATCCATAAGTGCCATCTGCTTTAGGATATAGCCACCCTTCTTCACCATGTTCATTAACATCATATTTCCATGACTTAAATGGTCCGCCTGGGTTAGGGTGTGGATTATTAGAACCTACAATACCTGTACCCATTTCGTTAAAGATAATTACCATATCATTAGTCCATACTCTACCAGTCTTTGTATTATCGTCATATTGCCACTGTATTTGGCTTGTATGATTAGAAATACCATTCGCATAGCAATACTCTAATACTTTGTTATACATCATTTCTGTGGCATATTTAACGGCATTATCAATGCCTTTTGAATAGGCTTCTTGATATTTATTTAGAAACTTTTTTGCTTCCTCTAGGCTTTTCTTCGATAGTTCCATCGTTAGAAGTGTTTTCATCTTCTAATTTGACCTCTTTTATTTTTTCTTTTTCAATAAGTCTATAACCTGCTTTAATAAAGTCATCTCTTGTTTTTTCATCAAAAACTACTATTCCATTTGTAAATTTGTACATAATTACACCTACTTTCCTGTAAGTTTTTCAAAATATATAATTATAACTGAATTACCATCTCTTGGTGGTAATAATCTATAGTTAGCATTATCTCCATAATTCTCTTCTCCTTCTGGTGTTACACCATCAAGATAAGCCACATCAAATTCTTTAAATTGGCCTTGATATGATATAGGGATAACTGCTTTTTTCATTATGCTTGCTTTTTCTCCAAACTCTGCGATATCGGCATCAGTATTAACTGGTTGATAATTAAATTTATATGGTTTATTATTTGGTTTTTCATATACATTAATTTCATTACTTTCAATATCTAGTTGTGTTCCAACTTTACTTGCTATATAAACATCTTTAACCCAATCTTTAGGATTAGCTTTCACACTTATCATTTAGGAATACCTGCCTTTGGGACTAATTCTCCTAATAAATCACTTGATAATAACGATGTTAAAAATTGAACTGACAATCCATTTTCACTATAAGATTGATATCCAACTCTTTCCATAGCTTTATATAATTCAATAGCACATCTTGTTTGCCAATTTGCTAATCGTTTGTTGTTTTGAAAATCTATTGTTGTTTTTGTTAAATCATAAGGATAAAGTGTATTTAGAGCCACAATTTCTGCGTCATCTAGTTTTGATTTGAACACTTCATCTTTTGTGTCATCAGCTACATCGCCTAAGATTTCTAGTCGCATTTTCTTTAATTGTTCTTCTTGACTCATAAATACACTTCCTTACTTAGTTATATTTTTATTTTTCAGTTGTTGTTGAAGCTGTTGCTGTTTCTGTTACAGTTACTACTTTTTTACCAACTGGTTTAGTAAATTCAGTAGATAATCCTGTAATCTTTCCGTGGAACCATTCTGGACCATGATCTAATCCAATTTGACCAAATAATTGATATTTAGTTCCTGCTCCTGTTTTTGCTAATTCTTCTAAGAAGAAGTTACCTTTACCTGGAACTGGTTGTTCAACTGGTCCAATTACTGATGGATTAATAACTAATACTGTACCTGCTGGAATAAATTCACCTAAAGCACATCTTACTGTTGTTCCTACTGGTAAAATTAAATCTCTTACTTGAATACCATAAGCACTCATGTATTCTTTACCAATTGGCATACCTAATTCAACAGCATCACCATGTAATTGTAGTAAGTTTGTTGAATTCATTAATAATACTAGGTTAGAAATATCTCCACCATTATCATTAATTTTTGAAACAATATCATTTACTAACCATAAATCTAATTTTGCACCTTTAGCAGCGATTACATTAGTAGTGATTGCTTCTACCATACCTCTTGTTTTATTAACTGTTGCATCAGTTGTTGCTTTATTATAAGTACCTTGAATAAATGTTTTTTCAATACTTCTTTTTAATTTTTCCATTTTTCTAGCAACTTGGAATGATAACTCATCTTGTGGGTTTGCTTGTTGTCCAGCTAAATTAACACCACTTAATGTAGCCATATTAGATTGTTTTGCATATGAAATTGCAACAGAATCCATAAATATTTGAGTAACATTACTTATTTGACTTCTCTTAACAAATGATGCAGTTGGAGCAGTTAATGAAGCTGTTTCACTTATTTCTGGAATTTCCCCTTCTTCACTTGTATAAAATTGTCCACATACGAATTCAACTGAATTTGTATATTTAACTCCACCACTAATCATATTTAAAAATGGAGTTTTTGTATTTGCTTTGTTATATAATAGTCCTGAATAATTAGGAACATTAAAACTTTGTACTGTTTCAGCACCTGTCATTTTTATTCACCTCGTTTAAAATTTCTATTCCCTTTTTTTCTAAACGAGTGCTACATCATTATTTCATTAGTTTTGATTTTTCTTGTTCTGCCATGAAAATTTGAGTAGTTAATTGAGTTTGTTTTAAAATATCCTTGTTTTTTATTGCTTCATCTAACTCTTTTTTTAATTCAGCAATTTTATCAACAGGATTAGCACTTTGAGTACCACCTACTGGTTTTGGTGTACCATTTAATAATTCAGTAGTAGTTTCATTTTTTGTTTGTTCTTTTGTTTTATTTAATAATGTAATAAAATTATTTGCTAATTTTACTGATTTATCGCAATCTTCACTTATGATATTTTGTAAAGTTTCTTTTAATTCAGTATCTTCATCAGTAATTTTAATTCCATTATCTAAGAATAAGCCTTTTACTGCTAGTTCACTTGTTTTAAGTGCATTTGCTTTTTTATCTACTTCTAATTGTTTTAACTCTGCTTCTCTTTTTTCATCATCAGTCATTTTTGATTTTTTGAAATCATCATATTCAGTCGATAAAGTAGTATAGTTACTTTCTACTGTTCTATATTTAGCATTTAAATCATTATATTTATCTTTTGGAATCATTAATGTTGCTAAACTTTTCGCAATAGCATCAACTCTTTCTTCATTAGTTGTAAGTGTTTCATCACTTAATACTTTTTCGATTTCTTCTTTCATTTCTATACCTTTCCCACTCTTACGTTTTTATGGATGTCTCGTCTCATCAATGGAGTGTTGTAGATTTATGCTCTCTACAATAAGCAAATTTATATAAACTGATAAATCAGTTCGTATACTAAATGGTTGGGAAGACAGGATTCGAACCTGCAACCTCTTGAATCCAAATCAAGGCTTCTACCAAGTTGAATTACTTCCCAATATAAAGTTGTTAGTTAATTAAAATTAAACTAATCTCTCTATTGTTTTTCCTTCATTATTCATTAACCATATAGCACCAACTAATGCTGGGTGGTTCCCATCTTTGTCTATATGAGTTATTGGTATTAATTCAAGTTCATCTTGATTTTTAATTTTTAAATTCATAAATTCATCTTGATTTTTATCTCTAAATCTAAATATTTTTTCTACATTTGAATATATTTCTTCTTCATAAGCTCCAATAAATTCATCTTTAAAATGTTGCACTTTTACTATCATATCTATCTACCTACTATCTATCTAACTAACAACTAACATGGTGCCGAAAGTAAGAATTGAACTCACAACCTACTGCTTACAAAACAGTTGCTCTACCAATTGAGCTATTTCGGCAAAAATCCAAAGGCTTCTAAAGTTTCTTTGGCTTGGACTTACTTATAAGGCTTTATAGAAGTTGTACTTCCTTCAAAGTTTCTTATAATGCCATTTATTAAACCTCTCCAGACTCATCCTTTGAGGCAGATGTCGTCTTATTAAGACTTCCATCGCTATTCTCATTATTTTGTTTTATTTGTTTATTCGCTTGTCCGACGAACAATTTAATCCAATTTTCTATACCACCATAGAATTCCATTGATTTATTAAATGTTTCATTTGGATCACTATATAATCCACTTGTTGTCATAGCAACATCTGGTGATATACCACTTTGAATTTGATTCATCATACCTTGTGATTTAACTAAGAAATTATCTGATTTATTTCTTGTAAATTTTTGGTCTATATCTTTTAATGTTAATGTTTTAATTTGACTATTTGGAGCAAGTCTACATATTCTTAAAATTAATTTGAGCTCTGGTTTAGAACATCTTTTAAATTCCATTTCATCGCCATCTGCTCTTGCATCAGCCATTGTCCAACCTTCACCCAAATATCTAGCTTGTCCTGTATCTCCGCCACTTGCTTTATCACTATTTTTAGGAATACCTACAGTGTTTAAAGCAGTATTGAATAATCTATCGTGTAATACTTTTGTGTTATCATGTTTTATTTCATTTGATATTAGTTTTAAATCTGCTGGTCTACTTGGGTCTGAAGTTGCGATTTTAATTGCTCCTAAATCAAGTAATCCTTCATAATCTTCTCTATCAATATCTTGGTTAACAAATACAAGCAAACTTTGTATAAATTGTTCTAATCCGTCCATTTCATCAGATGTAATTCTATTTAAGTTATTTAATATATCCATAACTATTTCGATAATTCCTATTCTTGATTTATTTAAGTAATATTCAAATATAGGAATTTCATTTAATATAGTAGGTTTTATAAGTTTAACCTCAAATGCTGATGCAACACTCGGACTAGTCATTTCATAATAAGCATTTTTCGTATATACACTACCTTTTATCGTGTAATCCTTAACACCTCTCGTATAAGTACAACCAAATAGTTTCTTATGAGGTAATCTACTAGAATAAACACAAAATGTTGTTTTACTATCAAGATTTTCTATCATAAAAGGACTATCTTCATTTATATCTGGAAGAACTAATCTGTGTCCTATTCCTGATATATATAGGTCTTCTGCTAATTCAGTGTCTTTTGGATATTTATCCTCTGCTAACATATAACTATTTAAAGCTCCTACTTCTTCATTAGCAACATCACCACGTTGTACATACTGTATTGGTTTACCAAAAACAAATGACTTTTTAAATTCAACCATAAAATAAGCATTATTTTCTACTACTTTGTTATTTATAGTTGGTCTTATTTCTTTAACTTTATCTAAAATTGGTTGAAAACCTTTATAATAGTTTTCTAAATAATTAATTTCCCTTGAATTTTGTAAATGAACGCTGAATACGTCATTTAATATTTGTGTAATTGTTTGTTCGTTCATTTCTTCTGGTTCATAATCTGCATAAATAATATGTCTACCAAATAGTCTTACTTCATCTTGAACCGGCATTACTGGTTTATCGGTAGGTATTTGTGCATTTGTATTATCATCAACTGGTGTTTCAGTTGTTTTTACTTCTTCATTTTCCATTAATTCACCATCTTTCATATTTTGGTATTCCCAAAATATAAAATAAGGGAACACAACAATAAAAATTAGATTCTTACGGTTATGCTCCCGTGTAGCACTAAACGGTCAATGAAGGGAAAAACTAGACCGTTCGCTACATTTATACATTATTAATAAAAAAATTGTTAGTTATGAAGTATAAAAGTCCAACATAAATTGGACTTATTTGTCAAAAGGGTCTTCTTATAGCAACCGGTTTTGATAAAGTTCCTTTACCAAAAATAATTTCACTTGCATACATACATACGGAATCAATACCATCATCATGCACATTTGGTTTATCAAAAGAATATTTAGTTATATTATCCATCATTCTGCCAATATCAGTATTTGGTCTAACAATTGATTTATCAGGAAATACAATTTGTTTTTGAACAATACCACGATTATTCTTTATTCTTTCTTCTTTTTTAACAGTATTATATTTTTCAATAATAATACACCAATATATACCTCTAGCATGCAATCTATCTTCTAATAGTCTTTTTAATGAAGTATCAATGTTATTTTCAATTACTAATGTTGTAATTCTATGTTCAATTATTTTTTCAATTATTTCATCATATAAATCATCCATTGGTTTTTGTTTATAAATAGCTTCAATTAAATAATGATTACCATTATTATCATTCTTAAATATTGGCATAGATACATTGTCTTTCCCTTTACGAGCTGTATCTAATGTTGCCATTGAATTTGGTGTTAAATGAACATTTAATAATTCTTCATTTGTATATGTTCTAATACATTCCCATGCAAATTCTCTTCCTGTAGGCGCAATAGGATTTTGTTGATATACACAACTAAATAAAAATGGATCTGTATTTTGTTCAATTTGTTCTGCTATTTGTTGTGGATACACTTCACTACAAGTTGTTTTATGATTTTCATCAAGCATTGGTACACGAATAACTATCGTTGATTTATCTTCACTTTCCATAACATAAGGATTGTCAGTTGGTTGTAATGTTGATATTTTATTTCTATCTTCAATTATTCTATTTAAAATGTCTTCCGGTGTCCACTGAGTACCAACAAATATAAATTTACATCTTACACCATCTCGTCTATTCCACCATTCAGTATTCCACTTATCATATATTCCTCTATGAACACTTTCACTATTTGCTTCTTCTGCTCCCTTTGTCATATCATCAAATATAATTGCAAATGAAGCCCTTTCTCCAGTAGTTGAACCGTTACGAGTTCTTGCTATATGATTTGATTTAGGAACATTAGCGTTTTTTATTTTCCAATCTGATTCTCTTTCTACTTCAAATGGCTTTCCATTATATAATTTAAACAAAGGAAATATTTCGGCAAATTCAGGGCTAGATATTATTCCCTTAACAGTTCTACTAAAACCTAAAACTAATTCATCAGAATAAGACATTCTTATTACAGAATTATTAATACTTATACCATAACCCCAAGCAGTAAATAATGTTGCCAAATAAGATTTACCCATTGATGGTGGATAAGATACTACTAGATATTGTAATCTATCATCAAATGCTATTCTATTTAAAGCATCCACATATGGTTTTAGTACGTTTCTACGATTTGCTAATACCTTTCGTGGCATATTCCATTCAATATAATCAGCAAAGCATTCAAAATCTCTTCTTGCGCAAAAACAATAGGCTCTTTTATAATAATCAAAAAAGAGAGCCATATTTTCAATTTTGCTCCCTTCAATTAATTTATGTAATATTGGAATTAGTTTAGTCTTTGCTACTTTAACACTACCTAATTCATCTTGTTTATACATTTCTTCAAGAATACTCAAAGCACTATTACACCAGTCTAATTTATCATGCTCTTTCATTTTTGATGATTTAAGAACATTTAATATATCTGTAAAAGTGCTTTCAAGTGTTGTTTCTTGTTTTTTTATTTGGATTTTATCTCCAACTTTTATCATCTAATCACTCATTTCTGTATTTTCCCTTACAGATTAAAGTGCTACACTATTTTATAATAAATATAAAAGTAATTTAATACATATATACAATTCAAAAAATCTAAAAAGGAAAATAAGAACATTTAACGAATCTTCTATTATTGTTCCTTTTACAATTTTCAAAAATTTAATCATCAATTTTAATGCATTTGTTTTCCCATTTTTTATATGCATCTAAATATAATTCTTTTTTATCACCATTATAAGTTAATTCATAATACATACCATCACTTATATTAGTGCTTACTAATGCTTTGTTATTTTGAAGCGTTTTACAACTCCAAACAATAAATACATTATTTTCAGTTATTTTCATGTTATCAGTTATTTCAACTCCATTATTAAAATAATCAACAATTGTTTTTTTACATAGTTCTAAAAATTTGTCATTACTCATTTTTACACCTCTATTCCTTTGGCATTTCTATAAATACATTAGCACCATTTTCTAAACATTCAAAAATGTGCTTATCTAATTGCTTTTTAACTTCTAATGTTCTTTTGTTTGTAGGATATTTTGCCACTACAATATTGTTATCAGTAACAATTACATTTTCTAGTTCTTTATCTTCAAAATAGTCTTTATCAACACCTAATTTAGTTGTAATTAATTCTACTAATTTTGGTTTAGGTTGTTCTTGATTTTCTAATACTCTTTTAATATTATCCCTATAACTGTTACCTACTAAAGTGATGAGTTCATCACTTGTCATTTTCTTTTCTTCTAATAGTGATTTCAATTCATCACCTATAACTGTTTTAGGGTTTCTTTGACCAATTCCTAAAAATTTCACCATTCCTGTAAATTTTTCATCTTGACTTATAATTAACATATTATTCATTTTCTTTTCCTTCTTTCTTATAATTCTATTTTTTCTATTTCCGCTCTTACTTCGAGCATATGTAAATACATACCCATATATTTTGCTTGTTCTTTGTGTACTTCTAAAGCACAACTTGGTGTAAAATCACAAGTTCCTGCTTCCATTTTGATTATTAATTTATGCAACTTTTCATATCTAATTTTTGTTTGATAATATTCTGCTCTAAATCTTTCTTTATAATCTTCGCTATTCATTAATTCTATTGTATCTTTTAATTCTTTCATTTTAATTCCTACTTTCCAAATATTTATTTCAATAAACCGAACACTAATGCACATACTAATCCATGCCAAAATGTCCATACAAGTTTAATACCAAATGCCCATATTATTAGATTACCTAGTCCCCAAAATATAAGGGCTGATAAACTTAATACAAAGGCAATCATTAATATCGTTCCTAATCCAATTAATAAATATTTCATCTATTCACCTCTATCAAAATGTTCTTTTAATTGACCATTTTTCATTCTTACATATTTGCTTATTATATTTTTATAATTAATTACAAAACCTTCAACATTTCTATTTACTTTGTTTGTATATTTCTCATAAATACTATCTAATTGCTCTTTATTTGGCAAATTAATCAATTCAGTAACTTCTGGTACTATTCCAATGAAATTAGGTATTTCTTGGCTTACAAACGGATATATAAATAATTCATGATCATAAATTAAATTATATAAGTTATAATCATCATCTATATTTGCTTTTGCAAACATATACCATCTTTTATCAAATTCATCAACATTATATTTTAGGCAACCCATTCCTATCCATTCGCCACAAATTGCACTATTGTTATGTAACTCAGTTTCTAATATATCTTTATTGTCTAATAGCCATTGATACAATCCTTTATATAACATTCCTTTTTGTTCTTCAATTTCATCAATGCAAATAATATTATTCCTTTGTGCAAAGTATAATTTGTCATATTTCTTAAAAAATACTAAATTACTACCATCTATCTTTTCAGTAAGATAAACTTTATCACCTTTACAGCTAACTCTTTTTGTCTTGGGATAAATTTCTTTTTTTATCATTTAATTTCACCTACTTTTTTTATTATTTCTTTCAATTCTTTTTGTCCTTCTTTTGTTGTTGGTGGGGCAACCATTGATACAAGTGTATTTGGTTGTAGTCCTAATGCTTTTTCATATTTAACAAGAACTTTAGGTCTAAAAGACCATTGTCCATGAAAATAATTTGATATATTTTGAGGGGTTGTCCTACTTTCACCAAGTTGTTCTTCTATTTTGTTTAATTCTTGGCATAATTTAGCATTAGTCCATTTTTTCTTATGAAGAATCATTTGTATATAATCAGATACATTTATCATTAAATATCATCTTCCTTAATAATTTTTAATTTTCTTTCTAACCAAGAGGAATTAGTGTTTATTAACATCTTTTTTGTATTTATTAATAAATTCCATATTGTTTTATATTCACTTGTACTTACTTCCTTTACAAGATAATAATCATATAATTCTTTGCCATACCACCCTAATGTATTATCAATATAATCTCCATCTAAATTTTGATTTATGAAATGAACAATAACTTCTCCATCACCTATGCAAACTACCAAACATACCTTGTCACCGTTCTCATAGGCTTCTTGTACTGCATTTAAATGACACCTATGATTGCAGTAAGTCTTCCCATTTAAGAATTTAGAAGAATCAAGCAATTTATAATTTGATTTTACATAATTTACTATTCTATTTTTAATTTTTTGTTTCATTGTTTATTTCTACACCCTCATCCGTAATATAATGGCTTAAATCTGTAAAATGCTTGTAAGGATCAAATGGTATTTCGGAAGGAAAGTTCCTACTTAAATAATAGTTTCCACCATCTACTGATACTTTCCCACATTTGCATCTTTTGTAATCGTGTACAGTTTTGCTTTCGATGATGTCACCACAATAATTGCATTTTATTTTGTTAGTTATTATTTTCATTTGCCACCTCATTTATATAATCAATACACTCTTGTTCAGAATCAAATTGCTTTTCAATATTACCTGCCATTAAATATTCCTTATCATTATCACGTCTCCAACAACCTGCCCAATCAATCGGTCTTACATACCATTTTTTACTTATATATAATTGTCCATAATAATAATTTTTTAATATTTCAGCATTTGTTAGTGGTATATATTCATTAGTCATTATTAATCACCATATTTTGCTATTGAATCCAATCTACTAACACAATCTTGACATATTGTTATTTGATATACTTGAGATTTATGTGCTTTGATTACAAATACTTTCTTATCTTTTCTTTTTATTTCATCACCACAACAAATACATTTACCTTTTGTATCTAATTGTCTTAAATTTGCATTCATTCTTCCACCTCTTTTATTATTTGAATCGTTCTGGCTCGTCCATTTTGAGTTTTTATATATCCTTTATCTTCTAAAATAAGCAATTTCTTAAATACTGTATTAACATCACATTTTAATATATTGGCTAGCTCACGATTTGTAGGACTATATCCATATTCATTAATAAACCACTCAATTGCTTCCAATACAATTTTTTGTTTAATTGTTAACATCTAATCACTAGCCTTAAAGTTATATATTGGTTTAATTATTTTAATAATATCTACTGTATCGTCTATATTATCAATTATTTCTTGCATTGGTTTATATACAAATGGAGCTTCATCAATGGTATCTTCATTTACTGATGTCGTATAAATATCTTTCATACTTTCTTTATATTCATCTAAATTAAAAGTTTCTTTTGCTTTCATTCTAGACATTATTCTACCTGCTCCGTGTGGTGCTGACTGATTCCAATCATCATTGCCTTTTCCTACACCGATAATACAACCGTCTCTCATATTCATTGGTATTAATACCATTTCACCTTTTTTAGCAGATATAGCACCTTTACGAACTATGTTATCTTCAAATGATATATAATTATGTATTGTTTCAAAATACCAAAAATCCCTCTCAATCATATCTTGAGTATACCAATCACAAGTGGACATTGCTTTTTCTCTTAATCTTACACTTTTATATCCTTCATAATATGGTAATTGAAAATAATTACATAATATTTGCTTTGCTATACATAAACGATTATCTTTAGCAAATTCTTGACATATTTTCATATCATGTAAATAATCTTCTCTATATTGCCCTTCCAAATATGCTAAATCCTTTGGTATTTTCTTATGATCTGTTTTATATTTTTCTTTTAATTCCATTAAAGCAGATTGTATTTCTTGTTTTCTTCCTTGTTCTTTATATTTTTTGATTAATTCCTGTTGTTTTTCTTTATATTCACCAATATTATAGTTACATAATTGATTAGCTAATTCTTGATAATACTCTGCTACTTGTTTTCCTAAATTTCTTGAACCTGTATGAATTACTAAATATTTATTATTATTTTCATCAATATCAATTTCAATAAAATGATTACCACCACCAAGTGTTCCAATACTTCTTTCTAATCGTTTTGTGTCTTTTAATTCTCTATAACACTTCAAATCTTGTAATTCTAAAAATTTATATTTTCTTTCATCATGAACTTCAAATCCACTAGGAACATATTCTCTGATAATCTTATCTAATCTTTCTAAATCTAAATCAATATTGCCTAATTCAACGCACAACATACCACAGCCAATATCAACACCAACAATATTCGGAATTACTTTATCACCTAAATTACCAGTAAAACCTATTACACAGCCTTTACCAGCATGAACATCTGGCATTATACGAATTTTACTATCTTTAAATGCCTCTTGGTCTAATAATTCATTTATTTGATTTATTGCTTCTTGTTCAACATCATCAGTAAATATTTTTAAATCTTTCATTTAATCAACCTCATTTTCATAAATATTTCCTATTATTTCTAAATACTTAAAAACATCTTCATAATATAACATTTCACTATTTCTAGCACCATTGCCATCCAAACACCAGTACCCAGTTGGGTCGAACATTACAACATAAGAAGTATTTTCACCCTCATATTTAACAATATCACCCTCATAAATTTCTATACCATTTTTATCTTTTAATCCTACATATTGTTGTGGAATAAATCTTTCTGGCATTATCATCATACTTGTCAAAAATCTAAATCTAGGACTTAGAGTTAATGTTCCATCATTTTCAACTTCTATTGCCCCTAAATCTTGATAATCTTGTAATGATAAATATTTTTTATTTGCATTATCCCATATTCTAAATTTTATTTCCCTATTCATTATTCTTCCACCTTTCTTTAATTTTCTGGCATTTGATATGGATAATTTAATCCTTTTATCTTTTCTTCCGTTAATACATTTTTACATGCAATTAAACTATCTCTATCTTTTGCTATATTTATAGTGTTAATTAGCATTATTCTTTCTTCTATTTCATCTAAAACTTCTAATGCTCTTTCTTTTGTTTTGTATATGCCTAAATATATTTCACTAGCATATCTACCTTCATCCCAAATAATAATATTATTATCATCAACATCTATTCTTCGTGTATTTATCAAAGTTGTTTTATCCTGACTTCTTATCCATAATTCCATCTATTCCACCTCATTTAACAGCCACAATAATGTTTCTAATTCTGTTCTCATTGAACATTTTGGATTTTTTCTTAAATATTCTATTCTCTCTCGAATATCTTCTTCATTTTTGATTGATTTATATTTTTGATAAAAGTTATATAATAATTTATATTGATTGTATACTTCATATAAGGCATACATATTGTCTTTTATATTATTTTGATTCATCATTATCACCCAAGATTTTTTTAATTCTATTTAACATCCTAATTCCTGTTGAATATTCATGGCTTTGTATTCTCTTTATTTCACTATTTACATAATCTTGTATTTCACATAATTGTTTACCCATTTGATACATATATTCTAGTTTTTTATTATCATCTAATTTATCGAATACATCTTTTTTGAATTCTTCTATTGTTTTAATTTTATTCATTAATATCACCATCGATTAAATCAATTATTTTTTTCTTACTAAGTGTTCCTTTTTGTACATTTATTACTTGTTTTATTTGTTCTTTAAACTCTGAAATAATAAAATCTTTGGTATTTTCAATCTTGTCATTGGCAATTCTTTCTCTAATTAGACAATTATTTTTTTCTTCATTAAGTTTGGCAATTTCTTCATTCTTTTCTTTTATTTGTTGTTCTAATTTAATATTTTTATCTTTTTCTCTTAAAACCCTAGCATCAAATTCTTCCAATGTAATTAGAGTAGCATCGTACTTAATTTTTATTTTGTTAAGTTCTTCTATTTGAGATTTTAAGTTTTCTATAATTTGCTCACTTGTTTTTATCTGTTCAAAATCTTTTACAAGATATTCTTTTAAATCTCTAACTTGTATTGGTTGAATTTCGCTATTTCTTACGACTAATTCATTTTTTTTACTAAATAATTTCATTCTTCCACCTCACTTCTCAAAGCCGATAATTTAAATTCATTATAAGTTGATAAATATATTCTTTTACCTCTCATAGCAAGATATGGATTTATCATTAAACATTTTTGATTTTTCTTATATGGTACTTTATGAATAATATCATCTGCTATCAAGCCTTTTAATTGTCTTTTTATAGTAGTTTCACTCACTTCACATACTTTTGATAAATCTTTCAATCGAATGATTTTGCCATTGTCATAACAACATATATTGTCCATATAACCAATATGGCAAGTTAGATAAGGAAGTATTGAATATTTTTTACAATATTTATCAAATATTTTAGGATTGATTTTGATAAAATGATATTTTATATCGGTAGTACCATTTAGATATTCCAACGTACCTTTGCGAAGAATTCTATCGCCCTCTTTAAGAGATACTAATGTACTGGAATCATCTATTTCTTCTAAAACAACACCATATTCGTCAACTAGATATGACTTGGTCATTATTATTTTTTAACTCCATTAAAAATACATTTATTTGCTCCTGATCCAAAATAATTTTGAATATAAGTCCCTTGTTGTTTTTCACAATTTTTTCTTTCAATAATAGAACAACCTTTAGATAATAACAAAATAATGCTTATAAATAATATAAATATGATAAATTCAAAATATTCACTATCAATAATCTTATTCAACATTACTCACCCACCTTATACGCCATTTGTTCCATTTGCTCGTGTGTGATGACTGTTTTAATATCTTTTTCAAATATAGTTTCATATACACCATATCTAAAATCACTTTTTTCTATTTTTACGCTTGATAAATCAGGATAGTTTTCTACATTTTCTATTTTAATAACTTTTGAACCATTAACATAATCTCCTACTTTAATTAAATCAATGATATTAAACCTTCCTTTAATTACATTTTTAGGACTTAATCCATGTGAGTAATTAGCTTCTTTATCTAAATATAAACTTGCATATCTATTATCTTCTGGTATTTCAATAATTTTTCTAATATATTCAATACCTCTTTTGTCTTTAAATCTAACAAATTGTCCGACTTCTAATTTCATTTTTTACCTCCTCAACACTTAATATTTTTAATACATAATACATCTTGCTAGGTTCTGCTCCCCATTCTGGTTTACCTTGTTTAATATTTATGCTAACTAAACATCTTATTTTTGGACTATCTTTTCTATATCCATTTCTAAATATTACAGTTTTATTTAAAAAACTATTTTCTTTTCGTAATTGGTCTTTTAATCTTTCTAAATCTATATCTATATCAGTTGTTAAAAGTCTTTTAGTCCAATAAGGTTTGATTTCTCTATATTCTTCTTTCTTTTCACAAGAAAGAATCATGTCAAACCATTTTTTCTTAATTGGTAATGTTAACATTTACTCATCACTCTCTACTTTCTCTAAATCAAAACCATTAATTATATTTCTTATACATCTCGCTACAACTTCTCTTTCATAATCTGATAATTCCTTTTTAGTAACTATGCTTAAATCACAATTATAATCAAATTCAGCGTTGCTATAATTATGATTTGCTTTTCTAGGAACTCTTACATAATCTATAAAAAATGTTACTTCATTATCATTAATTTTAATTGTTTTCATTGCTATCACTTCCTTGTTCTAGTTCTTGCATTTTATCTAAAATCGAAACAAACCATTCGGTATCTATAAACACATCTTCTGGTATTTCAGTTTTGATATATACTTTTAACTTATTCCAATTATCTTTTAGTTGTTTATTTTCTTGTTGTAATTTTACAATAGACAAATTTTTATTTTCAATTAATTCTCTCATTTGGTCTATACTTGCTATATCCCCATCAGGATATGTTCTATAATGATTATCTTCTACATCATAATAAATATTCATTATGACACCTCTTTTAATATATCTAAAACTTTCTTTTCTCTATTTATTGCTATATTGCATTTATCGTAAATTCCTTGACTATCATTTTCACAAAATGTAATCCCTTTTTCTAAAGTTTCTATTGCCTTATCAATAACTTCTTTTTGCTTTTTACATTGTTGTTCTAATTGTTCTATATAATTTTGAATGCTTTGACTTGCTATTCTTATTGTTTCTACTGTTTGATAATAATTTAATGCTCCGTTTTCTAATATTCCTAAATAATATAATATCTTTTCATTATTCATATTCTTACTTCTCCTTTCTTACATTGTCTAGATTTTAAATATGTGATATACTAGCTATCAAATTTGGAGGTTTTGTTTATGAGAGATTATAATTGTGTATTATTTTTTGATACTAAATTCCAATATGTCATTAAAGGTGTAGTAAAGTATTATATTAATGAAGATAATATCTGCATGGTAATTTACAAATATGATAGTATGGAAGAAGGATTATCTGCAATAGAAACAAGAAGTATTGAATTGCCTAATAAAGACGATTTTGAAAAGGTTTTTAAAAAAAATATTAAAAATATACATAAAACATTTTTTAAAGATTCGTATTACAAAGAAGATTAAATTAAAATCTTCTTTTTTTACGTAAGCTATTTAAAATTCACGTTATTATACCTTCTTTTAATTTGACTAAAACAAATCCTATATGTTGTGATCTTTAGTCCATTTTCCAAACGTTTCTGTCATAGTCAATTATTCCCTTAAAATCTGGCGTTTTCTTTTCCCAGACAACAAACACACTCATTCCGAACCATTTCATAACCTTACATAAATGAAATTTTGTAATATAGAATCCCATTTTTTCAAGATATTCAATTCTTCTTGCTGTAACATTATCATGACCTAATAAATAAGCAAAACCTTTTTCACATATTTCAGCGCTATGCTTTAAATAGTCATCAATTTTGGAATAAGGTGGATTAGTTACTATCCAATCAACTTTTTCATTAAAATTAAAGAAATCAGTTGTATATTTGTTAGTCGTCCAGCTCGGATAATTGTTATAATAATTTCCAGTGCCAAAAGCTGAATCTAACACAATATCTTTTGGTTTTAAATCAAGCATTGAAATTGTATATTTTGCTAAATTGACAGGCGTGTAAAATTCATCTTTAGAATTTTCGCGATGTTTTATATTATGTGATATTTCTGAATATGTTTTAGTCATGGTTACCCTCCAATATTTCATATAGTTCTTTTTCTTCATCAGTCATAATTGGCTTGGCTAATTTATTTTTTGCTTTAATTATTCTTTTTGCTAAATCATCAACTTTCATTTCCAATTTTCTTAATTTTTTAACAGTTTCTATTTTTAAGTATTCTCCTCTCATTTTTTCTCCTTCCTTTTTTCTTTGATTTTTATTTCCTCATACGGCATATAAGATAATACATTTGTATATAAATCTTTATTTATAACTGATGGATATATTTTTCTTACTAATTCATCAATGTATCTTTCTCTTTGCATTTGATCTTTCTCATTTGAAATAAGATTTATTAATTCATATAAATTATATCCATATTCCATAATTTATCCTTTCATTAATAATTACTGATAATAGTCCATTAATGAACCCCTTTTTTATGTGGTAACAGGGTCATTTATGAACTTTGAGAATTAGTCATTTTAGCCTTGATTTATAAGGCCTAACAGCATATTTTTAATAGGAATTGCTACTCTATCAGTAATATCACCTTTAATATTAGTATTTATAGCTATCATTCTGTAAGATGTAGCGTTATAAATGCGTAATTATTCTTCAATCATAAAATATCACTTTATCTACTGAACTTTTAATGAACTTTGATAATAAAATAAAAAAATAACCAATTTTACTTGATTATTTCTTATATAAATTAATAAATATATATTTTTACTGAATATTTTTAAAAAGAATTATATATATGGATTCTTTTGTTATTTTTTATAGAATTTTGAGAGTAAAAAAGCTCCCTGGGTACTCCTAAAAAATAGGGTTGGGGTGCTAACGTTCGTTATTACACTAAAAAATCGTTGATTTATAAGGGTTAAATTAACCACCATTTAATATATTAATTAATAGATTAAATTATAATTATTTAACACTATAAAATAATAATATAGTGTTAAATAATTATATATTTTTTAGAATTAAAGAGAAAGATAAACTTCTGTTACAATTTAAATAATTTAAATAATTTAAATAATAATAATAACTATAACAATAGTAATATAAATATATAAATATATATACAATAATATATCAATAATACAGTATCACACCGCCGAAATGCATTTATAATACAATAATACTAACTATGTAAATATATAAAATATACACCAAATAAATATATAAATAACAGTATAATATATATAAATATATATAGCATTAATATAATAATACCCCAACTTTTATGCTGAAATTCAATGCCAAAATTGGTGTAAAAGTATTGACATTATATAGTAAAAATGCTATAATGTTTATAGAGATAAGGAAATGGGAACATATAAAAAAAGGAGTTGATCGAAAGTGGTTTATATGTTACAAGCATTTCACGATTTAGTAATATTTATAACTATTACTATATTAATAACATTTATAATTAACATAATATTTGTAAAAGATTTTAGAAAGTTAATAAATAAAATAAAAAGAGTTATCTTTAACCCTCACAAAGTCAATAAGATAACTCAAATTAAAAAATTAGTCTACGAATATTTATTCATAGATTAGTTTAAGAAAAGGTGGTTCCCTTTCCTCGTCTCTCATTATATATTTAAAAAATAAAAATGTCAATAGTGACATAATGGGAGGAATGAAAAAATGTTAAATCAAATAGTATTAGTTGGCCGATTAGTTCAAGACCCTGAAATAAAAGAACTAGAAAATGGAGTAAAAACAAGTTATATAACTTTAGCAGTATCAAGAAGCTGGAAAAATGCCGATGGAATTTATGAAACTGATTTTATACCTTGTTTATTGTATAAAGGCATTGCTGAAAACACTGCAGAATATTGCAAAAAAGGTGATGTTATCGGTGTAAAAGGAAGAGTACAAGCAAAACAAGAAGAAGACAAAAATATAATAGAAATAGTAGCTGAAAAAGTTACATTCTTATCAAATAGAAAGGAAACTGAAGAGGAATAAAACCTCTTCCCTATCTATGGTGATTATATGAAAAAATTAAATAAAAATACTTTATATCTAGAAAAAATGGGATGTGATTTCTTTGTTGGTGATGATATAACAAAGATTAGCGATTTAAATAACTATAGATATTATGCATATAATGTTGAATTAAAAAGTGGCGAAAAATTGGACACTTTAGAAATTGGACACGGTGCAAGATATCAACGTAATAAAAATGACTATAAATATGTTGACAATTTTGGTTGTTGGTTTCAAACATATTATAAAGACAAAGATGGTTGCTGCTGGGGTTTACTAGACCTTGATAAACAATTAAACAAGGGAAACTATAACAAGAGTAATATTTATACAAAAAAAACAATTTTAAAATTAGTGAATAGCATATCAAAAAATCAATATACAAATATTGAATATATAGAAAGGTTTTAAAGGGTGTTAATATGAAAATATATAAGACATCAATAAGAATAATAAGAGAAAAATCAGTACCATATAATAAAAACAGCATAAAAAATGAAACTGATATTGTAAAATTAATTGATAATATAGAAGATATTAAAAATTTAGATGTAGAAAATACTTTTATAATATGTTTAGATAATAAAAATATGCCTGTAGATTATTCTTTAATTGCTAAAGGTACTATTAATGCATCAATGATTGATCCTAAGACAATATTTAAAACAATATTATTAAGCAATGCTAGTGCATTTATAATGGTACATAATCACCCAAGTGGTGACCCTACCCCAAGTAAGGAAGATTACAAAATAACAAATATTTTAAAACAGGCTAGTAATTTATTAGATATTAAATTTTTAGACCATATAGTTATTGGAAATAATAATTATATAAGTTGTATGGAGGCTTAATATGGAATATATAACAATTATATTATTATTAATAACTCCCCTACTTTTTTATAGATTAAATTACTATAAAGAAAAATATCAAATATATTATAACAATTATAAGCAATGTTTAAATGCATTAAAAGAATACGATCCAAAGTTAAAGGCATACTTAGGAAGTAAAGAGGTGTAAAAATATGAACAATAAAAATTTTGATAGCGAATACTTATTTTATTTATCTATAATATTGTATGATAAATACTTAAAAAATAAAAATATATTATTAGATATATATTATATAAAAATATTTTCAATATATAAGGATTACTTAAATTATGATAATAGCAATAAGCCATTAATTGAAAGTATTAATGATTACATAAACACTAGAAATGATTATATTTTAAATTTATTAAATGAATGTGTGGAGGTATAAAAATGATTGACTGGGAAGAATTAAAAGAAAATAATACTTTAGAAGATTTTTATAATATACTATGTAGAAATAAACCGCATAGAAACAGTAAAAAATATAAAGAATGGGACTATTTGGAAAGTGTTGCATATGAAGAATTACTAAACGATAACGAAAATATAAAAGAATGTGATAAAATAATAAATGAAATTATTGAATACTTAAAAAGTGAAAAAATGGAGGTGTTAAAAAATTATGAATAATAAAACATATTGTTATATAAGAATCAGTACTGACAAACAAGAATATGACAGACAAATTCAAATATTTAAAGATAAAGGCTATTTAAACGGTGTTAATTGTGAATATATAGAAGAAACATTCACGGGAACAAAAACAAAACGCCCCGAATTTGACAAACTAATTAAAAAAATGGAAAAAGGCGACACATTAGTGTGTGAAAGCCTTTCACGTTTGTCTCGTGGCGGCGTTATTAAAACACTTGACCTTATAACCGAATTTATACAAAAAAAACAAATAAATGTAATTATATTAAAAGAAAATTTTTACCTACAAGCTGGAGAAAAACCAGACGCAAACACAAACTTATTATTGGGGATATTCTCAGTTCTTGGACAATTTGAAAGAGATTTAATAAGTGAAAGAACAAAAGAAGGCTTGAAAGCAGTTAAAACAAAAGGTACAAAATTAGGAAAACCAAAAGGACAATATAATACTAAAGAAAATTTTATAAAAACGATTGAAAAGATGATAAATGAACATATAGGGCAAACAAAAGCGACCATGTGGACTAATTACCCCGTAAAATCTTTTAAAAATGATTTAAAAAAATGTTATATCAAATATAACACTAAAGATTATCAAGAAATATTAAAAAGAATAAAGGAGGATTCAACCGAATGGGAACAATTTTAATAATATTACTAGCTATGTGGTGTGGCTTGTGTGATTTTGCAAAAAAACAAAAATAGTCAAATTAAAAAGACTATTTTTTTATTAATTATTTATACAGGAATAGTATTATTTTTATTGTTTTAATGCCCCATATTTACCTATTTTTAGCCGTTTTAAGCAATGTTTTGAATTATAGTACAATTGTATTAATTTAGTATTTATCAAGCAAATAAGCCAATAAAATAAAGTCATATTATTCAATAAAATATAATAAAAAGATGCATGAAAACACACCTATTTACCCACGGACGAAGTCGCAAAACTTTTTCCAACTCCACGGTCAAAAAACTTTTTCCAGTCAATCTTTTTCCACCTCTTCGAATTCTGCATCTATAACATTATCTCTTTTTAGTGCTTCTAATTGTCTATTTATATCATCTATGTTTGTTTCTTTCTTATGTTCAATTACAACAGGTGCTGAAGCTTCAACAAACCCATGTTGTGATTTTAATGTAAACATACTAGATATTTCTCTTAATTCTCCTAGTTGTGCTGATGTTAATACAGATGTAGTAATATAATCGTCAATTATTCCCATTATATCCATTTTATCTGGATCTACCATATAATTGTCATATGTCTTTCTTGATATACCTAGCAAAGCACAAAAAGTACCTTTTGATGGTGGAAACTTACATATTGTATTTATTTTTGCTACCATGTCCATATAAATGTTTAGTGCTTCACCTAATTCGTAAGATGTATACGATTTATTTTGGATAGTTGCTATATCTGATACACTTCTTTTTGTTATTAAAGGCAATATTTGTGATACTGTTAACCCATTATTTTGTGAAACTTTTTCATTGATGACTTCTGCCACGGTTTCCATTTTACTTCTAATATTTGGTAATAATAAATCTTTTGTTTCTTCTCTGATTTGATTTACAAGTTGTTCCTGTTCTTGTATCTTTTTTTCTCTATTTTCACGGTTAGATTCTTTTATCTTTTGTATATGCTCTTCTGTTTTAATCTTTTTCCCAGTTGCCATCTAACTTACCTCTCTTATCTCTTTCTTTTCCAGTTTGAAAATCGCTATATTCCTGTAAATCTTTTTCCATTTGTTTATAGTATAAAACGCTATCATATACACAATAATCTTCATAAAGCCATAATCTATAATCATCTATAAATTCAAAACAAACACTATGTTTTTTGTATTTCTTATTCATAAAAGAAATAAACGTTCTATCATATTTACTTATGTAAGACATCATCATCACCATTATTAACTTTTTCTAACATATCAATCCAATTAATTATTTCAAATGGTATGTTTTTGAGTTCTTCTTCTGAGCATTCTTTCAATTTTAATAAAGATAATTGTTTCCTAATATGAAATATTATTTTATATAATGTATCTGTTTTATCATGTTCATTTTGATATAATCCTAAAATTTGTTTATTTAACTGTTTCTGTTTATCTAGTTCTTTTAATAAATCTTTATTTATGCTTTGACTTATACAATAACAACACATTCCAGTAAATATTGTTATTATTAAAGCTTTAATTATTATTTCCATATTCTATAATCACTTCCACTCCTTCTTCTTCTGCGTAATATTTTTCTATTTCTAAATAAGCCACTTGTGAATCATCTTTATATGCTATACCGTTGAGTGAATCACATATTATTTTTGCTATATTATCACTGTCAGGTTTTTTTAGATGCTCAGTTCCAATTAATAAATTATGTTGTTTTTTAGATATACTCTTATTTGGCTTAAAATAGGCTTTTATAGACATTTTTACAAGTCCAATATATTCTTTATTAAGTTGGTCTTTACATTGCTCTATTGCAGATAATTTAACTAATTTTTCATATTCTGTTGTTTGTTTTGGATTATACGTTGATACATAATTGCCTATTTTACGAAATCTAGGTCTTGCCTTTCCCTGTGGCTTTCCAGATACTATAAATTTAATCATTATTTTCCTACTTTCTATCAAAAAAGAGAGAATTATTGTATTCTCCCTTCAATTATCTAATTTGGTGCTCGTAATAGGACTTGAACCTATAAGGGATAACTCCCAACGGATTTTAAGTCCGTCTTGTTTACCAATTTCAACACACGAGCAAATAATAAAACAATATAACAACTAGGTCCAATGTTGCTAGATGGCCTACTATGTTCTCAATAGGTATATTGTTTTACTAGTATCTTTAATAGATACTGTCTAATGATATAAAGGTTTATGTTATATGCCTATAACACTTTGTGGTGTCCTCCAAGAGAATTGTAAGTATAGAAACCACACTATTAACTTACTTTATTACCTTTTGCCCCTAAACTTTTATATATCACTAGACACTACCCACTAAGATAGTATTAACAGGTTTTGATTTGTCGATTTTAATTCTAGACAATGGAGCCCTCTCTATCTTCTCTCCTAGAATATTTTTTCTCTTGTGAGAAATAAATTGAGCATAGTACTTTAATAAGTACTGTACTAATGATATTAACTAGTATTACCTTTAATGTCGGCTACAGAATAATTTCATAGTCTAGGGTATATATCATCAGTACACTACCTACTAGAGATAGTATTTAGTGCTTTAAGGCTTTAACAAACTCGTCAGTTCGTCTATTTCCGTAGAAGTACTCAAGTGTTAGCAACACTATCTGTAACCCTCTGCTCCATTATTTTATAAGCACCATAGAATAGATATAAGCTAAGCATATTTAAGAAGTGAAATACCTCTTCCAACCATTTCATTATCAGTGTTGTTGAATGTAATTCTAGACTTGCAAACTTTCCCACTTTTAATTACTTACTTAACTAGGACGATTACTTTATATCTACTCTATGCTACCTATAAAGATAGCATGACCTTTTCATATTAGTATGAAATACTGACAGTTTCCTAACTGACAAATCATCTAAACTTGTTCAGCCTAACTTCGTTGTGCTTGGTCTAGCAAGGTGTGGCTGTTTTACCTAGCACTTTAATAAGTACTGTCTAATGATATGATGACTTTGATATTATCTCATAAGGCATTCAACCTTAATCTTCCCAGCACTCTTTCATACTGGAATGTTTTAGCACTTAAACTATTCATCTTACATATCACTAGACACTACCTGTTAAAGGTAGTTTGCCTTAATATGTTCTTTTAGTTTCTACATGTTAACCAAAAGTCTATCAAGGTCTTTAATTAGTGCCTTATAGACACCAACAGAACAAAATTTAAAGGCGTAAGAAAAGAAAAATAATTAAAACCAATAAATATTGCTCTGTTGCTACCTATAAAGATAACACTTAATATTGGTTGCCCCTCTAGGGTTCGAACCTAGACTCTTCGCATTCAAAGTGCGATGTGTTGCCAATTCCACCAAAGGGCAATATTGGTTGCTCTCGCAAGAGTCGAACTTGCTATTTACAGGGTATGAACCTGTCGTGATCATCCGTTTCACTCGAGAGTAATATAGGAGGAAAGTACGAAAGGAGATTATACTTTCCCACATTAACTAGAAAGGAGGTGATGCTTATACACCACACGTGATATCTCTATCACAATTATAATATATCAGTATTTTTACTGAACTTTTAATGAACTTTTATAAATTTTTTTAAATTTTTATAATAATTTTTATATATTGCTCTTTCAGTAAAAGGCTTTATATCATTTTTATAATTTTCATCTGCCACTTTTTGTATGGCTTTATTAATAGACATTCCATTCAAGTAATACAAATATATTCTATACTCTATACTATTCTTAGATAATTTCGATAAATTAATTTTACATTCTTCAAGTAAATTTTTCTTTTCATTTATCTTATTAATAACTTTTGGATCACTACTATCAAATTTTTCTAGTATATCTATTTCAATCATTAAATCATTAATGTATGGTATACAATCCATTTATACCCCTTCTTTCACCTTTTTAGGTCTTCCTCTTTTTTTCTTTTCCTCAATTTTTACTTCCTTTAGTTTTGCGATTTCATCTTGAGTCAATTTTCTATTATGATATTTCATTCCTAATTTAGATTGTACATTTTTTAAATTTTGAATTAAAAATTCTCTATTAGATGCATTATTTAATCTTGATGTTAAATTTTTATAATTATTATTAATTGCTATATTATTTTTAATATCTCTTCTTTTAATAAAATTCTTTTGCATATTTTGATACAATTTTTCTAAATTGACTTCTTCTATTGGTGTATTTTCTATAAAATGTTCATAATCACTTACTAAACTGTCACATTCAGAAAGCCTAGTTGTTAGACTTTCTAAATATTCATCAGTTTTATTTAATATCGATACTGCTTGTATAATATTTTCTATTATATTTATAGATTCTTCTGGCATAATATTTTATTCTAAAAAGTTATCATCTATAGAAACACTCTCACCAAAGTCTTCAAAAGGATCTTCTTCTACTTGTTCTGTTGTAATTTCATCATTATTAGTCTTTTTACTACCTAAGAATTGTACATTGTTTGTCATTACTTCAAATGATGTTCTATTATTTCCATCTTTATCAGTATAATTACTCATACTAATTGAACCATCAACAAGTATTAAACTACCCTTATTTTGATAGCTGACAAGATTTTCAGCAGGTTTTCCCCAAACTGTTACTGGAATAAAATCTGTACCCTCATTCATTCTATTTACTGCTAGATTAAATCTGCAATATGCTTTATTTGAACCTGTATATCTTAATTCTAAATCTGTAGATATTCTTCCTACTAAAGTTACTTTATTAAACATCTAATCCCAACTCCTTTAATGCGTATTTTTTATTTTCTTCCATGCCGTTATACATAGTTCCTTTTTTAAAATATGGCAAACTAATATGTTCTTCATCATCTAATTCAATAGAAATATAACAATCTCCGTCATAACAATCTTCTTTAGAAATGTGGTTGACTTTGTTTTTAAATGGTCTAATAATAGATTTTAAATATCTTTTTTCTGTTTCATCAAGTATTCCTTTTTCTTGAATAAAACCATTTTCCACTTCTATTGTTCCTGTAAAGTTGTTCGGCAATGATTTAAAATGTTTTTGTTTTACTACATATTCAATATCTTCTAGACGAAACACCCATCGAGGAAATCCTCTGCCGTCGTCTTCTTTAATTGTAAAACCATTCCCAAGAGTTATATAAGATACAGTAACAATCTTACCAATATATTTATCCATCATACCGCCACTATTCCATCCTTTACCTCTTCTATTTTTTAATTTTACTTTATCTCCAACTTTTAATTTCATAATTATTCTTCCTCATCTTTCTTTAATTCTTGTTTTAAATCTTTCATAGCTCTTGCTTTTTCCATTTTTAATCTATCTTGTTCTTCTTTATATAACTTATCTGTTGCATATTTATATATATCTAAAAACAAATAACTATCAATGTATTGAATCATTCTTAATAATTCATCTTCTTTAAAATTTTTAAATTCTAATCCTTTAACAGTATTCCAACCGTCTTTATCATATTTAACATGTTCTTTTATATAGTCAATCATTTTATCGAATAACATTTTTTCATTATCCCTTAATTGATTATCTTTATTTAATAATAATTCCTTATATTCTTCTAGGCTTATTGTTACATTATTACTTTTCATTTTATTTCCTCCAAAATCATACCTTTTTCAATTAATTTATTTATCGTTGGTATTCCAGTTCCTATTCCATTAATTAATGGATAGTAGGCGGTTAAACAATGGTTATCACCACTTCTACGCCAAGTTAATTCTAATGTAATTTCAATAACATCTCCAGCCTTTATCTTTTCCCAAGCCATTGCTTTTGTTTTTGGCATTTGCTTTACTAAATATTTATTTTTTAATATGATACCTGTTTCAATCATTATTCATCACCCTTCATATATTTTTCTTGATAATAAGGGCAAAATTTGCAACACGAGCAATATTCAAGGCATTTTTTATCTTCACCCAATCGTTCTTGTATTTCATATACATTTGGATACTCTTTTTCTAAATTATCTAAATGTTTTTGTGCTTCTTCTAATGTTTCATGTATTTTAGTTGCCCTCTTATTACCTTTTTTAATAACTATATATTTGTTTCCATCGTTCCATCTTTCTTCCATGCTACACATTGGAAGTTCTTCATCCGGAACATCTTCATATTTTTTTAATTCTAAGAATCTATTTTTTATAAATTCTTCTATTTCTTTAAAATCTTTATCACAAAATTTAAATTTTTCTACCCATACAGGTAATTGCGGATATGAGCTATCAACTTTTGCTTTTGTTTTATTGTAGTCTTTTAAGAATGCTATTGCTTGTGCTTTATCTATTTCAAATCCCATGTCTTTAACTGCCCAAGCATATATCAACATTTCCTTTCGCCAATCTTCAAAATCTTTATAAATTACTTTCCAGCAACTTGCCGTTTTCCAGTCTGTTATACACTTATCTAGTAAATCAATCATATCTGAACGGCCACTTAAGTAATAACCTTCAAGTTCTTTACAATATTTACCTAAATCTACTTTTAATTTTTCTTCTTTGAATTGTCCTACATCTTCTTGTGAATTTTCAATAACACTATGTGCTAAAATTCCAAAAATACACCATACCATTTCTGATACATCTTGTTCTATTTCGTTATTGTGTCTTCTTTCAAGAATTACTTGTCTTGTTGGTTTTAAAATAGTAGTACAAGAATATTGATGTTCTTTTGGTTGATAGTCATTGCTTATTAAATCAACAAGTTGTTTAGGTAAATTTAATTTATTAGTAATCTTACTCATCTAGTTTCTCCTCTAAATATTGAACAAATTGAGTTGCCATTGCTTTAGCAATTCCTGGAAATGTTTTGCTTCTAATAATACTTCTTTCTTCATTTGTTTTTGCGTTTTTCAAAGCATCGAAGAACCATTTTGCTTGCCTTTTACATTTCCCATTTTTATCAATCCATTCATAAAATTCACCTTTTTCTACTATATTAGTAGGTTTTAAATTTGGTAAACCTTTTAACCACAAGCAAGTTGATTTTGTAAATTTATCGCCGAACATATATGGTTGGATAATTTGGTTAGGTTTTCTATAAATGGAACTCATTATCCCGATTGGATTTTCAATACAAACATGTTTACATTTACAATTAACAAATTTCATAAAGAAATCTATACCTTGTTGTTGTCTTCCATCTTTTCTTTTTTGTTCAAAATGTCTTGCTCCGCTTACAGCAAGATGAGTACATGGTGGGAATGCTATAATCATATCCCATTCTTGTTCTAATAAAGGTATTGCATCTTGTTGCAAATGCCATTCAGGATGTCCACCACTGCAAGGTAATAAATCACAACTATATGCCTCGACACCAAGTTTTCTTAATTCAATAGTAACTGCTTGACTTTCTTCACATGCAACTAATACTTTTAATGCCATTGCTTTATCAACTCCTCAATCAAATAATGTTTGTTGTTTTTCAATATTTGAAAGCATTTCTTCCTTTGCTCTTTTAACAAAATCTCTTTTTATTTCAAAGCCATAACAACTTCTATTTAATTCAGCACAAGCCCTTAATGTGCTACCACTACCAGCCACAGGGTCTATTACTACATCACCCTCATCAGTAAATATTTTAATAAGTTGTTTTAATAGATTTACTGGCTTTTGTGTTGGATGTATTTTCGGTATTTCCTTGCCATCCTTTCTCCATTCAAACCAATTAAATATCATATGATTTATTCCGAATTCATCAATATTATTAAATTTTGGTAACTTTTCTCTATAAAGAACTACGGCATACTCAGTTGCTCCTACAATTTTCATATTTGCTTTTAAAACTTGGCTCGAATAATTTTTAATAAAAACTAACGGATAACTTTTCATTAAGCCATGTTTTTTGCCTTGTTCTATTACCATCGGTATTTGTTCAAATGCACAAAATACTATCATTGCTGGAGCATCGGAACTTCTTCCCCTTTGCCCCCCCGATTTTGGTTCTTTGTTTAAATATCTAGTGCAAAAATCAAAGAAATTATTTATTTTGAAATCGTTATCTGTATCAAAGAAACTTTTTCCAGCAAGTTTACTTTCTCCATTTTTATTATCGCCATCAACATACCATTGTGGATTACTTGCATATGCATTATTTCCTAGATTATAAGGAATATCTGCTATAATTAATTGTGCATGTGGTATTTGATATGTTTTAGCATTTTCAAAGTGATCATGATATAGTTCGATTTTTGTTTTTTTAGGTCTATATTCCTCCTTCATAACTATTCACCAACTTTTTTCTTTAACAAATCAATCATTTTATTTGCATTTTCTTTTGTTAATTCTTTTGAAGATTTTACTTTATATTGATTGTATACATTTTCTTTTGCTTTATCATTTGTGAAATTTTTAAATACTTGTGATTCTGATTTTTCAATTTTAGTAAATAAAGTATGAATTACTTTTATTTGATTAGCATCAATCATTTCAACTGGCTTGTCCAATTTTTTTGTTTCAGTCTTTGTTGATGTTTTAGGATAACCATAACTAAATACAATATTGCCTTTGCTATCAGCAATTTTAATCTTTTCTATTTTTTCAGTTTCTTCATTTGTTGATATTTCAGCAACTGTAAATTTTTCATATTTATTAGCTAAATCATATTTACCTTTATCATTTTTCTTTGTAGGTACACTAGCGAAATAAAATATTCTTGTATATAATTCTCTGCCTATACCAACATTAAATCCTGCTCTTTTAAATGCATCACTTGCTTCACCTTTTTCTTTTTCACTAAAAGACTCTGTTCCACAGTCACATTTATCAATCCATTGTTGTTTTTCATCATCATAAATTGATATTGTACAAAATAAATTTCCTTTTATTTCTTCATACCTATCTTTCCATCCGAAGATTCCAAATGTTTCATCAAGTATTCTTTTATCACATCTACTGTCTTTATAAAGCAATAATTGTGCCCCTTTTTCAGTAACTTGTTGAACTCTTATTTCAATTTCTTCTGGTTTCAAACATCTTATTTTCTTTTCCAATATTTCACTCTCCTTTTTCATTCAGTTTTATAAATTTTTGTACTAATCTTAATAAATCTATTTTAGTCATTTTTACATATTGAATTTGATTTGTTTTCCTTTGTTCAAAATCAGTTTTAATTATTTCTTGTAATAGCCAATCTTTACTGTATTCTATATTTTCATTAAAGTATTTCATGTTCTAAATTCAATAAATAATCTAATTGTTTAGAATTCAACGATATAGTACCTTCTATATGCATATAGATTATTTTTCTTACAGAATTATCTTTCAATAATTTTTTTAATTGACTATCTGTTATTTTTGTTGATTTGTTCATTTTATGACTCCTTCATTAAAATCAAATTTAAAATTACTTCTTTGTTGAAATGCTTTATCACAAGCACGAGCTTTTCTCATCATATTAAAAGCTCTTTTTAAGTAATCATTTCTAGCAATTCTTGCTTCTTTATAATCTGTTGTAGCTTTAAATCCTTTTGAATTAGAATGTGTAATATAATATTCAACTTCACCATTAGCAAATTTTTCATTCCATTTTTCTATTTGATTTCGCCATTCTCTTGAAGAAATATTAATTCCATATTCACGGTGAAGATCTGTCAAGATTTCCTTTTGTTTTTTCCAATTTGATAAGTCTATCAATTCAATCATTTCATCTTCCACCTTTCTTACTAAACTTATTTTCTAAGTATATTTTTTCTTGTTCAGTCAATTTTGGTGCTTCCTTATATGTCTTTGTATCTACATCATAAATTAAACCAACCATTCTACAACTATTTCCTTTAGTCTTTATAACCTCAACAATACCATCACATTTTTCAATGTTATATCCTGAATTAAATAATGCTCGTTCAATTTCATCTCGTTCTGAAATAGGCAATATATCGGTTCTAATTATGGAACAAATATTAGCACTTTTATTAGCAATATTTTGAGTTCCTGCTATATCAAATATTGTTAATCTACATTTCATAAATTGTGTCTTTCTTGGATGAGCGACAAGATTAATAATTACATTTTTATCTCTCGCAAATCTTTTAAACATTTCAACAATTTTTGTTTGCTCTTCTAATTTTTCACTATTATCTAACTGCATAAAATTATCTATAAAGAATATTCTTACACCTTGCTTAAAAGCATATTCCATAGTCTTAATCATATTTGTAATAGTATTATTTGTGGTTTCATTATCATATAAGAATAACTTATTTTTATAAATATTATCAAAATAATCTATAACTTCGTCTTTTGGTTTGACATCATATATTTTTGAATTATGACTATCAGTAATAAATTCAAGTTGAATTTTTGTACACATACCTACATATAAATAATTTTTAAATTCGCTAGAGGATTGTTCACCACTAAAATAAAATATTTTCTTTTGTTGTTTTAAACATTCTTTAGCAAATTGAATCATTAGTGTTGTTTTACCATGATTAGTAATACCACTCCATAAACTTAATTTTCCATATTCGATTCCTTTAAGAAGATAATCCAATTCAGAAATATTTGTATATTCTCTTTCTACTTTTACATCTATTTTGATATCATTAGTAGTTAGCAAATTTGAATTATCGCTATCATCAACACTAATAATTGACATTTCATCACAAAATGTTTTGTAATCAATTGTATCTTGAATCATTTTTTCAAAACATATCTTTATTTTCTGTTTATAATAATCTGATTTTAATTTTTTATAATAACCAGATATATTTCTAGGACTAATTTCATAACTCATACATTGACTAAGAAATTCAGTTGCTTTTTCAAAGTTGCTTGTAGAATTTGTAATTAACTCTAAGTCTAGATATCCATACTGCTTATATAAATTTTTAAGCCAAATAAGTATTTTTTTGTTTTCAAAATATTTTTCCTTTAAATTAATTTCATCTAATAAGCTAGAATTGATTATAATACATGCAAATATTTGATATTCAACATTATTGTGTATTTGCTCTATATTCATTCAAATAAGCCTCAAAGTGTTCTGATGAAAATAATGTTGATGGTCTAAAATATTTATAACTTGATTCACCATTTTGAGTTGTAAATTCATTTTCTACAAATTTTTTATATCCCCACCAAATAACATCCTTAAATTCTTCAATATCATATCCTTCTCTCAATCTAGCATTAATTAATTTTTGAGTTGCTTTAGATTGATACTTATAAGAAAATGGAATTTTAACATTAAATCTATGATGTTCATTTACTGCATTCATATATCCAACAATTTCCTTGTAGGCCTCTATATTAGATGAATTTTCACTTTCTTTTAATAAACTTTTAAGTTTATTATTTTCTTCTTTAAGCAATTCTATTTCTTTCTTTAAGCAATTAATATTATTTCTTAAAGCATTTGTTTCTTCAAAACCACAAGTAGATTTCGATACTTCTTGTTTGGAGACTTCTTGTTCAACAATAATTTTTTCTTGATCTTTTTTTGAAACGATATAATGAATTTTTATAAACCAACCATCTATTTTTCCAGCATTTCTGCGTTGTACTATTTCAATAAGTCCACTATTTTTTAGTGCTTGTTTTGTGCTTAATATTTTATTTCTTCCCCATTTCAAGCTTTTTTGAACATAGCTATCATTGGCTTTCACTGTATCAGTTTTTTGCCATTTTGCTAATTTATAATAAAATAAATATAATACAACACAATCTACACAGTTTTCTAATTTGAACAAGTTTTCTATCGTATTTCTATTTAAAATTAATAAATCATCAGCAATATCTATTAGTTGTAAACTTTCCATATTACTTATCCTCAATCATTTCAATAGGCACCAATTTATCACTCTTCCAAACATAATTTTTTAAATTCATAATTTCGTCAAAAGTCATATTTGTAGTCTTTAAATCAATAATTTTTCTTTCCATTTTTTCAATCTCCTTTCTTATCATCATTTCTTCATAGCATTCATCAGAATAATCGTAAATTTCTTTAGATTGATTGCTTCTTTCAATTGATTCTAAATATTCTTCATATCCTGGAATATAACTTGATAAATCTTCTGTTTCTATCATTCATAATCTCTCATTCCAAAGGCTATTTTCAGATGAATATTTTCTGGTAATTGTAAAGCTTTACAAAGTTTGTTCCATCGAGTCATATCAATTCTTGCAAGGCCTAGTTCATATTTATCTATTGTTGTTCTTGATATTCCGGTGAGTTCAGCAACATATCTTAATGAATATCCATGTTTTCTTCGCTCTTTTAAAAGTATTTCACCTAAATTTTTATAAAACATCTTATCAATCGTATCTCTTTTGCCCACTCTTGCACTCCTTTCTCTTTATTTTTTTTGGTATAAGAAAACACCTAATTGTCAATGAAATATTGACTTTTTAAGGTGTTTTATAGTACAATTAAAGTACTACTTAACACACATGCATTCTTATACATTTGTGATAAGTGGTGTAATAGCACTCTATTCTTATATGAAGGGAATAGAATGTGAGGTGAGTAAAAATACTCATCAAGATTTTAGAGTTACTATTTTCAAATGACATTAATATCAAAATAAGCGATTTATCACATGTTAAGATAAATGTTGCGAGAAAATAGTTTCTCACTTGTTTATTAGGATAGGTTTCAATTTTCTCAGGACTGAACCTATTCTTTTTTTGTGCTATTAGCACCACTTTATCACTTGTAAGATATCCTTTATCTGTACCCTACGATAACAATATTCCAAGTTTCTTGAACTATGTCAATATTTTTTTTTATTTTTTTAAATTTGTTTGGTGTTTTGTCCAAATTATTTGAAATTTTCTTATGTTTGTCATCATTTTTTTAAATTTTATGATATAATTTATATATATACTACGTATATATATAAAAATTTAAAAGGATGGGGTGATTCATCTGTTTGGAGATAGATTAAAAGAATTGCGTAAAGAGCGCAATCTCACACAAGAAGAAATTGGTGAATTTTGTGAAGTAGCGAAAACTACAATATCCAATTGGGAAAATAATATAACCCAACCACCATTTGAGATTGTAAAAAGATTAGCTCAATATTTTGGTGTTACGATAGATTACTTACTTAATTTTACCCAAGATGATGCAGATAATATGGAAAAACTAAAAACAGCTCTTAAAGAAGCAGGTATGTGGGATTATACTATAGATGATATGTCTAGGGAAGACTTTGAAAAAGCTATGCAGATTGTTGCTATGTTAAAAGAAAAAAAATAATATCAAAATAAAAAAGACACTAATTAATTTAGTGCCTTTTCTTTTGCTTTAATATATTCAACAAATACATCAAGCAAATCATCTTGTAGCACTGTGTACAATTCAATTAGTGTCATACTGTTCTCCTATTTCTAGATTTACAACATACAACATACTTCATACAACATACTACATCTTCATTATACACACTACCACTGCCCTTTCCAATAACAACTTTAAAATTGGAAAATATTACCAATAAAGTTCATTGTTTTTTCAATAAATATATTATATAATTATTTTAGCAAAAAGTAAACGAATGTTCGCTTATTTTGACAAAAAAAAGAAAAAGTGTTAATATACCGAATCAATTTAAAAGGAGATGATCATATATGCCAGTATATGAAGAAAAAGAAAAAATGAATGGACAAAAAAGATATTATATAAGAACCTATATAACTGACGAGAATGGACAGAAAAAACAAATAACAAGACATAATAAAAATTGGATTGGTAGAGATGGATATTGGTTAGCATATCAAGAAGAAAGTTCATTAAAAAATAAAAAAATTAATGAATTTGAATGTATAACACTTGGAGAGGTCATTAATAAATATATTGACGAATTAACTATTTATGATAAAGAATCAACAATTTATGGACATAGCAGTGTTATTAAAAATAATATTTTACCTTTTTTTAATAAAAATAAAAAAATATATGATATAAATGAAAATGATATATTAAAATGGCATGAATGGTTAAAGAAAAAAAATTATTCAATGCGATATAAAAATAAATGTCACATGATTATGACATCTATAATTGAAACAGCCATTAAATTTTATAAACTACGAATTAATGTAGCAAGATTAATTGGAAATTTTAAGCTTGAAGCGAACGAGAAGGAAAAAGTAATAAAAAATGAAGAAAAATTAAAATATATTACATATGACGAATTTAAAATATTTATAAATGCAATTAATGATGATTTTTGGAAAACTTTTTTTAATTTTGTTTATTTTACAGGCATGAGAAAAGGTGAAATTCAAGCTTTAACTTGGAATGACATTAATTTTGAAAAAAGAACTATTTATGTAACAAAAACATTAACAGTTAAAACAAGACAATCAAAATGGAAAATAACATCTACAAAAAACTTAAAAAACAGAAAAATTGATATGGATAATAATTTATGCAATATAATGTACGCATATTTTAATAAAATTAAAGAAGAAAAAAATTTTAATCCTAATAATTTTGTATTTGGAAATGATGAACCGTTAAAACAACATAAAATTGATACTAACAAAGATAAATATTTTAAAATCTCTGACATAAAAAGAATAACACTACATCAATTTAGGCATAGTCATGTTTCATTCTTAATAAACGAATATGTTAAAAATGGTCAAACAGACACTACTAAATTTTTTATTATAACAAGTGCAAGAATGGGTCATACAATAAAAGTTATGCAAGACACTTATCTTCATCTATTTGATGATATTCAAAAAGAAATAGTAGACTTGATCAATAAAAAAACAAACAATACTTATAATTAACAAGACCAAAAACAAGACCAGAAAAAATTAAAACCGTTGATTTCCAACGGTTAATTTCATATTGGTGGAGCTGAGGAGGGTCGAACTCCTGTCCAAAAACACCCTACTATAAATTTCTACAAGTTTAGCTGACTAATTAATGTCCTAAAAAAGTTAGTAGTCAACAACTCTTTTTTAGTAATCTTCTAAATTTCATTATTACTTTGAAGACCAGTAATAATATATCCTGCTAAAATCGAACCTTCTACATTACCCACAGGAAAGGTAATAAAGAAAGTTGTATCACTCTAAATTAAATTAGGCAAAGGCTACAGCATTTCTCTTGAATACTGAAGCTAATACATTTTTTACATTTTTTGCATTTATTTTTTTGTACATTTAACGTATGTCTACGACTTGCCGTTTATAGCGGAACATTTCTGTCGAAACCAAAGACAGCCCCATTAAAATAAATTATATCATCTATAATTTATTCGTTCAATAGGTAATTTATGACAAATACTTTAGTTCTTTTTTTATTTCTCTCAAATTGTCTCTTTTTTTCATTGCTTCTCTTTTATCGTAATTCTTTTTACCTTTAGCAACACCAATTAATATTTTAGCATAATTATCTTTGAAATAAAGTTTCAAAGGAACTAAAGTTAATCCATCTTTTTCTAAAAAATCTCTTATTTTATAAATCTCTTTTTTATGAAATAAAAGTTTTCTAGTTCTTGTCTCATCATGATTAAAAATATTTCCTTGTTCATAATGACTAATATGCATATTCAATAAATAAATCTCATTATTTCTAACAATTGCGTAACTATCTTTTAAATTTGCTTTTCCTGCTCTAATCGATTTAATTTCAGTTCCTGTTAAAACGATACCAGCTTCATATGTTTCTAAAATTTCATAATCAAAATTTGCTTTTCTATTTTTTATTTCTACCATTTTTTTTATCCTTTGCTAAAACAAAATCAATTGTATGTGCTTCTTTATTTGCAGCCTTCACAACAACATTTAACTGATCTCCTAAACGATATCCTCGTTTATTTTTAGTTCCAATTAAACGAATTGTTGATTCATCATAAGTATAATGATCATCTGTTAAATCATCTAAACGAATTAATCCCTCTACTAAATTTGGAAGTTGAACAAAAATACCAAATTTAGTAATTCCACTAATCATACCAGAATACTCTTCTCCTATATGATTCATCATATATTCAGCCATTTTCATATCATCTACTTCACGTTCACAATCAACAGAATCTCTTTCTTTTTGAGAAGAATGTTTTGCGATTTCTGGTAACTTAGTCTCTTCCATTTTCAAAGTATCAGCATCATTTTTACCATCAAAAATATATTTGTGTAATAATCTATGAACAGTAGTATCTGGGAATCTTCGAATAGGAGAAGTAAAATGTGTATAACATTTACTTGCTAAACCAAAATGTCCTATATTATTCGTATCATAAACAGCCTTTTGCATACTTCTTAAAAGTAAAGAAGAAAATACAGGATATTCAGGAGCATCTTTCAATTGATCTAATAAATTTTGCATTGTGCTTGGATAAATTTCTGTTACCTTGCCTTTTAATTGATATCCGGCAGAACTTACATAAGTTAAAAAACTTTTAATTTTTTCTGGACTAGGTTCACCATGCACACGATAAATAAAAGGATATTCCAAATAATAAATATAAGAAGCAACTGTTTCATTCGCAGCAATCATAAAATCTTCAATTAACTTTTCTCCAGTTCCTCTTTCTCTTAATGTAACGTCAATAGCTTTTCCATCTTCATCTACAATAATTTTGGCTTCATCAATATCAAAGTCAATATAACCTCTAGATACCTTATTAGCACGTAATATTTTAGCCAATTCTTCCATAGTTCTTAAAGAATCTGCAAAATCTTCATATCCTTCTGGGACAATGTTTTCTTCTAAAATCTTATTTACATTTTTATAAGTCATTTGTTTACGAGATTTTATAACACTTTCAAAAATTTCATAATCGACAACATTTCCTTTTGTATCAATTTCCATTACACAAGAAAGCGCTAAACGTTCTACTCCAGGATTTAAAGAACAAATTCCATTTGATAATTTATGAGGTAACATTGGAATTACACGATCTGCTAAATAAACACTTGTACCTCTTTCATAGGCTTCATCATATAAAGCAGTACCTTCTTTTACATAATAACTAACATCTGCAATATGAACGCCTAATTTATAATGTCCATTTTCTAATTTTTCCACTTCAACAGCATCATCAATATCCTTTGTATCATCCCCATCGATTGTAAAAATCATATGGTCTGTTAAATCTCTTCTACCTTTTTTCTCTTCTTCTTTCACAGAATCTGGAATTTGATCTAATTCTTTCACTACTTTATCAGGGAAAGTATCATTAATTCCGTACTTATATACAATTGATAAAATATCAACACCAGGATCATTTTTATGTCCTATAATTTTAATTACCTCTCCATGATAAACATTTCCAGCAATTTGTCTTGTTACTTTTGCTAGAACTTTATGTCCTTCCATCGCATTCTTTAATTTGTCTGGTTCAATAATTACATCAATCTTAAATTTTTCTTCATCTAACTTTAAATGAGCTTTATTATTTTTATAATAAATTTCTCCTACCAATTGATTTAAATTACGATCTACTACTTTTACAATTCTTCCTTCTAAACGAAGTCCTGCCTTAGAAGTAATCTCCACAATAACTTTGTCTTTATGAATTGCTCCATTTAAATTAGAAGCATGAACAAAAACATCTTCATCTCCTTCAATATCAACAAAAGCAAAATCTTTTGTTGTAGAAAGTAAAGTTCCTACTCTAAGATGACTGTTATTGAAAAGCATAAATTTATCTTTATTTGTATGATAAATTACAAATTCATCTTCTAATTCATTGATTACTTTTAATAAAGATTTAAAATCATCAGTACTTTTATATCCCATAATATCATTAATTTCATGAATTGTTAAAGCCTTATCTGTATTCTTTAAAATTTGTAAAACTTGTTCTCGCATTGTAACACCTCTATTTACATTATAAAGGAATATTCTTAAAAAATATAGTCTAAACTAAAAGAATTTGGTATTTATAAGACACATATTTACAATCTATTTTACTTAGTTTACAGTAAACTTCATCTGTCAAGTTTGAAAGTCGTCTATTTTTTATTTTTTCCAATTTTAAAACTAAAGATTTAAAATTATCATAAAAATAGCAATCTTTACTTGGAATTAAAAAATTTTCATAATATGGAATATCTTTGATAATGAGATTTTTTTTGAGTAATATTGGAATTTGATAAAAATCATCTATATCATTATGAATCACAATATAGGCACTATTTACTAAATTCATATAAGAAATAATATCCATTTTTTTACATTTTATTACATTATTAGGAAGTTTATTAAAGATAGTTCGTTCTCGCATCGTTAACTCATTTTTATACCCAACATAATAAAATTTAAGTTTCGGATAATGAATAGAAAGTTCATAAATCATATTCAAATTTTGATATTTTGGATCATAAAAAACAATATCTTTTCCTTTTTTTGTTTTTACTAAATTTAACTGAAATGGTTCTTTTGGAATTACTGTAATATTTGTGCTAGAGGAGATGATTTTTTGAAAAATAGGCATACTAACAACAATATTGGTACAATCTTCAAAAAATTTTAATATTTTTTCTTTGTATTGCTTAGAATTTTTATTTTTTTTCATAAATTTTGTATAAATCTTTTGTTCTTCTAAATAAGCAATAAAAATAGTTTTTGTAGTTTGAGCAATTTTTCTTGTTTTAGGATTTATCTCAGCAACAATAGCGCATTCTACTTTATGATCGATATTAGTTGTATAATCAAGATTTAAATAGTCTAAGTAAGTTGCTATTGTACCAGAAAGAATTTTATCTTCAATATAAAGAAGTATCATCTTATCACCTCTTTTATAGTTTCTTTCTTAATATGAAAAAAATACCTATTTTAAGGTATTTATATCATCATTATCTTCTATATGAATTCTTACATTATTAATTCCTAATTCAAAAATAGAATTGGAATCTAATTTTATTTTTTCAAAGTGATAAATAGTCATGATATCACTAGTTTCTTCTATTTTAAATTGATGTTGGTGTCTATCCTTTAAATAATTCTTGCCATTATGAATATGAAAATAATCTAATAAACGAAATTTAGAAATCATAACTTCTGGATAAGAACTTACAATAACTTCCAAATTAGGATGTACACAATATCTTTTATGATAAGCTTCAATAATATTTTTAATTTGTTCTTTTGTTAATTCATAAGATAAAGTAACTTTTAAAACACCTAAAGAATGTAGGAATGCTACTGTATAAGAATTGGCTACATTAAATCCAAAATCGGTAATTACTTGTTTATATTTTTCTAAGGATCCTAAATCAGAAATCAATACTTTTCCTTGAATTTCCTTCAAATTAAAATTCACTCTAGGAATTTTTAAAACTTTTCTATGATCTTGTATTTTTTCTATAATATCCGATTTCATATAAATAGAATCTAGTTTTTTATTTTGAATAAAATGATAATCCTCTAAATTTCTAATCATTACAGAAATATTTCTATTAGTAGAATAATTTGGTAAATCTATTTCATAAGTATTTTTAATATAGGGAATTTTATATTGTCTAGCCTGAATTAATTTTTGAACAGCTCTTCTCCTAATTTCATTAATTTCACTAATTTTTACAAAAGAATCTTCATAATCTACATGAATATTTTTCAAAGAAAATGGAGTATCTCCTAATTTTTTAAATTGTTCTATGATCCTTGCTTTAGGAGTTGGTAAGTTTTGAAATTCTTCTACAATATAATCACTTTTTACAGTAATTTTATGATTAAAATCAGATATTGAAAGAGAAATAGGCTCATTTTTATGAATTACAATATCCATAGAAATATCGATTTTTCGTGTATTTTTCATTTGTTCTTGTAAAGAAAGCATTTGCTTTTTATCGGTTGTTTTTAAAACAAGATCACCTTTTTGAACAAATCCTTTTGTAGGTACTTCTATAATGTCACCTTTTTTCGCACTATTTACAAGTTTTTTATGAAGATATATTTTATTTAAAATAAAACCTACATCTTCTTTTTTATTTAAAATACGAATACCATCTTCTTGAATAACTTCATTCGTTAACTCAATTGTCGTAAATTTTGAACTACATGAAACTATAGTACCAATTGGAATTCCAATATGATTTGGTCTTTTAGGATTAATAAAATTATTATTTTTTTCATGAAATAAAAATCCTTTTGTAAACTCACGATTGAATATCTTTTTCATCTCTAAAAGAGAGTTTTCTATAGAATCCAAGTTCCCATCGATTGCTTTTCTATAAATATTAGTCATTAAATAAACATATTCAGGGCGTTTCATACGACCTTCTATTTTAAAGGAATCTACTCCAATATTTACTAATTCTTTGATATATTCTAATGTATTTAAATCTTTTGTACTAAGTAAGTATTGGTCTTTATTGATTTTTTTATCATTATGAAAAAGATCATACTGCATTCTACAACATTGACTACAAGTACCTCTATTTCCGCTTCTTCCTCCTAGTAAACTACTCATCAAACATTGTCCTGAGTAACTAAGGCATAAAGCTCCTTGTATAAATATTTCGATTTCAATATTTGTTTGTTTTTTAATTTCTTTTATTACTTCAATACTTGTCTCACGGGCTAAGACAACTCTTTTAACCCCTAATTTTTCTAGGAATTTGGCTCCTTCTACATTATGAACATTCATTTGAGTAGAAGCATGAATTTCTAAATTTTGATAAGTTTTTCTTAAATAATCCATCATTCCTAAATCTTGAATAATAACAGCATCTACATTATTTTGATGTAAAAAATCAACATACTGAATAAAACGATCTGTTTCATCTTCATATATCATAGTATTTACCGTTACATATACTTTTACACCATATATATGAGCATAATCAATTGCATCTATTAATTCTTGATCAGAAAAATTAGAAGCATAATTTCTAGCACCAAATGTATATCCCCCTAAATATACTGCATCACAACCTGCGGAAATAGCAGCTTTTAAAGATTCCATATTTCCAGCCGGAGAAAGTAGTTCTTTCACAAACATCACCTACTTTATCATATCACATCGACGCAAATAAAAGTAGACCTAAGTCTACTTTACTAATTTTAAAATATGATCTTTTGGAATTTGATTTATTTGGTCAAGTAAATTTTCTTTTAACATATTTTTCCATTCTATATAATCTTCTGAATTACAAATGAATGTTTCTTGGAAGATTTCTTCTAAGTTATGAACTTCCTCTTCACTTATATAATCTCTTAATTGGTCAATCACTTCTAAATATAATACTATAGCATTCTTTTGTTGATTCATTTTTTCATATTTTCTAGCAACTTCATAAATTGTTTCTTTATCATATTTTAATTGAATCATAATTTGAAATAAATTTTGTAACTCATCACTATATATTTCTCTTTTAAAAGTCATTGTATCCAAATCTAGCATTTCTTTTAATTTTGACTCTAATTCATAATATTGTTTTTTAGATAAAATAACATCCTTTTTTAAATTTTTGATTGTTTTCAGTTGAAGTGTTGGTTTTTCTTTTTTTATTTTTTTCATTAAAAATATTCTTAATGATGTTGCTACTTCATCAGATAACTTTAATTTTTTTAATTGGTCAATATAACTAGTTATATTTTCTTCAGTAAGACTATCTTTGTGGTTGAAATAATCCTCTTCTATAGTCTTATGAATAGTTGTTATATCATTACGTTGTTCCATATTTTGATTAATAAAGTTTTGTAATTCTATGAATGCATTTGTTTCCAATTCTGTCTTTTTTTCCTTTTCTGATAATCTGCGGTAGCCATCTGTTTTAAGGAACTCTTCTGCTTGTTGGTAAGTAATATTCTTGAATTCAAAATCGTTTAATTTCCTTATATCAAAATAATCAACTTTTGCATTTGCTACTCCAGCAGCTAAATTTTTAGAAATTAAATATTCTATTATCTCTGCTTGTTCTTTCATATTTAATTTTGTTTCTATCAACAATTCAGATAACAAATCAAATTCAACAAATATTTCACCACACATGTTCCAACTTGATGGATCTATTTGTAAAATTCTCAACACATTTGAAATTAAAGAATGTTTACATATTTTTATTTCATTTTCTAATAAGTTTTTATCGATTTCTTCTTTTTTTGACCAATCATTTGAAGTAACAATTTTGGATAATTCATCTTGTTGAAACTTTAAGTTAGAAAGCATTTCACTTTGTAAATTAATTCTTAACACTTCTAAAGAGTGAATAAATTTTTCTATTGATTTCATATATATCCCCCAAACTAAACGGTTTATAGTATATAAAATTAATGAATGAATGTCAATCATTTATTCACTTAAAAGAGTTCTTAAATTTACAATTTCCATTCCCTTACTTTTGATATATTGTATTAATAACTCTAAATCTAGATCTTTGTTAATATTTTTCACACTAATAATACTACCTGAAACTAAATTTTTTTTCACATCAACAAGCATATTATTTTTTATAATAATATCAGGATAGATTGTATAATCCCCTTGCTTTGAACATATATCTAATACTTGTTTATTATATTCATTCAAATAACAATAGCTTACTTTTTGACCTGCTATTTTTTTTATAATGTTATCTAATTCCATAAATTTAGAATTTGTATAATCGCCTTTATAACTTAGGTTTCCTATTATATGTCCATTTTTTACTAATTCAATAATAGTCTTTTCATTATTTCCAATCCATGTACTATCAATGAAAAAATTTCCTTTTATATTATTAGTTTCTAATATTTTTAAGATGGAATCAATTTCATCAATATTATTTAATTCAAATATAATTGATACCATTTTCTTAGAAGAATTTCCCTTTCTAATCATTTTGTCTAAATGATCTTTTAATAAATTTTGTGGATTAATTTTTGTATATGCTAATAAAGTAGGTTCAAATTTACCATACTTTTTCATTTTGGCATAGCTTTTTTCTACATCCACTTCTTTTCCTTTTACACCAGGAATTATAGTATTTTCTGTAATAGTGGCTTCTATAGGGTCGATTCGATATTGATTTTTATTTTGTTTTATTTCAATCATAATATTATCATAATCTTTTACAACACTTACAATTCTTTCTGTATATAAAAAACTCACTAAAACAAGGGCTAAGATTCCTATATTTCTAAATATTTTATACATGACATCACCTTACTAAAATATATGAAAAAAATAGTCATTTTTGACTATTTTGAAAGATAATTTAAATGTTGTAATTCTGGTAAGACGAACATTCCATCTTTTCTAATTAATATATCATCAAAATAAATTTCTCCTCCTCCATATTCTTTTCTTTGAATTAATACTAAATCCCAATGAATGGCTGAGTTGTTTCCATTATAAGCATTATAGTAAGAAGATCCTGGCGTAAAATGGAGGCTTCCTATTATTTTTTCATCATATAAAATATTACCAACAGGGTGTAATATTTTAGGATTTAGTCCTAGCGAAAATTCTCCTACATATCTACTACCATCATCGGTATTAAATATTTCATTTAATCGATTATTATTATCATCGCTAGTAGCTTGAATAATTTTTCCATTTTCAAAAGTTAATTGAATATTATGATACATATTTCCATGATAAACACTTGGTACATTGTATGTAATGATACCATTTACTGAATTTTTTACTGGGGCTGTATATATTTCACCATCAGGAATATTACATTCTCCACAACAAGGAATAATTGGAATATCTTTAATACTAAAAGTTAAATCTGTATTTGGAGATAGAATGCGGACTTTATCCGTTTTTTCCATCAATTTTAATAATGGAATGATATCTTGCTTCATTTGATTATAGTCCACAGTCATTACTTCTAAAGCATATTGAAAATATTTATCAGTATTCATTTTTGCTTTATAAGCATCTAGTTCAGAAGGATAATTCAATAATATCCATTTTCTTTCATTTACTCTAGTTTGATTTATTTTTTCTAAAGCATTTCCTTTATTTTTTAAAATCTGTGGATCAATATCTATCGTTTCGAATTCATTCTTAGTATATTTAATATAGATAAAAGTATCAAAATTGTTAATTTTTTGTTCTTCAATAATTGAAATTTGTTTAATTCTTTCTTCTGTTGTTTTTTCTAATAATAGTGATTCAATACTAGGGAATAGTATTTCTACAAATGGTATTCCTTCATTTTTACTAATATTTTTAATGAATTCTTTTATTAATAAAGCTGGCTTATCAGTATCACTAATAATTAAAACTTTTTCATTCCTCCTTACCTTTAATGAATCATTGATTATAATACTACTTAATTTTTTTATTTCATTCATTGTTTCACCCTTTCTAATTTCTCTCATAAAATATTATGAAAGGAGAATTATCATGTATTCTAGTTATCAATCAATGAATCAATCTATGCCTAGTTCTATGAATGGACCTATGATGAGTTCAAGTATGACTATGCCACGTCAATCTTCAATTTCTAACTCATCATTTATGCCAAGTATGTCTCAAGATAATCGCTTTGCTGGGGGATTTTTAGGACCATTTGTATTAGGTGGAATTACTGGGGGACTATTAGCGCCTGCTTTCTATCCAAGACCATATTATCAAGCTCCATACTATGGACCTTATTATGGACCTTATTATTACAGATAAAAGTGCTTTTTAAGCACTTTTTATTAAAAAAAAGAAACCATTATTTGTTTTCATTACTTTTATAAATTAGAGCCTCATATAAAATATCTACAATATAGTTACTGGGTTCTATTTCATATTTTTCCATAATAGTTTCAATGATATCATCATGATAAGGTATATCTAGATAAGTAGATATATCTTTTTTTATATTATTTATTTCTTTTAAATATTTTAATGTATATTGATTATTCAAAATTAATATCGGAATATCTTCTGACCATTTATCAAATTCTTCTAATATTTCTGTAGTTGTTTCTTTATATATAAATTTATCTTTGTCGTAGCTAATCATACGAACAAGATCTTGTAAAGGAATATATTCTTCTTTTAAGCGATAATCAAAACGATCCACTAGTTGTAAATTTTCAATTTTCAAAGCTGACAATTGAATAATATCTCCGTATTCTGGATTACTTGCTGTAGGAATTAGTTCTACAATAATATACTTGCCTTCCATTAATTCACTTCCTTAAACTTATTATACAAAAAAATTATTACAAATGTAATAATTATTTTGCTTCTTCTGTAGCTCTTGTTTCTCTGATAACCGTAACCTTTATAGTACCAGGGTATTGCATTTCATTTTCAATACGATTTTTTATATTACGAGCAATTTGATAACTTTCCAAATCATCAATTTCTTCTGGTTTAACAATTACACGAATTTCACGTCCTGCTTGAACAGCATAAGCCTTTTCAATTCCTGGATTATCATTGGCAATGTTTTCCAATTCTTGTAATCTTTTTACATAGTTTTCTAAAGAATCGTTTCTAGCTCCTGGGCGTGATGCTGATAAAGCATCTGCTACAGCAACTAAAACAGAAATAACACTTGTAGCTTCTACATCTCCATGATGGGATTCAATAGCATTAATTACTACTTCTGATTCTTTATATTTTCTAGCAATTTCTCCACCTATTGTAACATGGCTACCTTCCATTTCGTGGTCAATAGATTTTCCTATATCATGCAATAATCCTGCTCTTTTTGCTAAAACGACATTTTCTCCTAATTCTGCTGCTAATAAGCCTGACAAATTAGCAACCTCTATAGAATGTTGCAAAGCATTTTGTCCATAACTTGTTCTAAAATGTAATTTACCAACTAATTCTACTAGTTCAGGATCCATTTTAGTAATTCCAAGTTCAAATAAAGCTTCTTCTCCATACTCTCTTATTTTAATTAATATTTCATTTGAAACTTTATCATATAATTCTTCAATTCTTGTTGGATGAATTCGTCCATCTTTAATTAGTGATTCTATTGTTAGACGGGCAATTTCTCTTCGATAAGGGTCGAAACTTGATAATACAATAGCTTCTGGGGTATCATCTATAATTAAATCGACACCTGTAACAGCTTCAATTGTACGAATATTTCTTCCTTCTCTACCTATGATACGACCCTTCATTTCATCATTTGGCAAATTTACTACTGTAACGGTTTGTTCATTTGCAACATCTCCAGCATATCTTTGCATGCATGTTACTAACATACTTTTTGCTGTACGATCTACTTCTAACTTAGCTTCTGCTTCACGTTCCTTGATGTACCCTGTAATTTCAAGATTCATCATATCTTCAATTTTCTTTAAAATTAAATCTTTTGCTTCTTGTTTTGAAACGTTTGAAATTTGTTCTAATGTTTCAAGTTGTTGATTTTTGATCTCTTCTATTTTCACTTGTTCATTTTGGATTTCTCTTTGCTTTTCTATTAAATTATTTTCACGTTCTTCCAATAATTGTTCTCGATTTTGAAGTGTTTGGTCTCTACGATCAATATTATTTTCACGAGCTAATAGTCTTTCTTCTGTTTCTTTGACTTCTTGTTTTTTCTCTTTGATTTCTTTTTCAGCATCTGTCTTCATGCGATAAGTTTCTTCTTTTGTTTCTAAAATGCTATCTCTTTTTATTCTTTCTGACTCTTTTTTAGCATTTTCTAACATTTTATCTATTTTGGAAGTAGTGGAAATTCCTCTTAAATAATTCACAATAATAATTGCAATTGTTCCTATAAAGAATCCAATTAAGACTAGTAAAATGGAGAAAATCATTTCATTCATAAAATAACCTCCATTCAAAATTTTTGTAACTTGTAAGATATAATCCTACTATTATCATTGTAGATAAAATCAAACAATAAGTCAAGAAAAATAAAAATGACTATTAAATTTGTACCTCAATAAACTATCATTCCTAATAAAAACAAAAAAGTGATTACTATTCACTTTTTGTGCTTTCTTTTTTCTTTGAGCTAATATCAAAATGGTCACGAACTAGTTGTTCTATTTCATTAGTCATATCAGGCTTTGATTTTAATAATGCTTTTACATTTTCTTTTCCTTGTCCTAATTTTTCACCATTGTAAGAATACCATGCTCCTGTTTTTTCTATAATTTTGGCTTCACTAGCTAAATCAATTAATTCTCCTTCTTTAGAAACACCTTCACCATACATAATATCTACTACACAACTTTTAAAAGGTGGCGCCATTTTATTTTTAACAACTTTAATAGAAGTCTTATTTCCAATTACATCTGTTCCATCTTTAATTTGTTCCGAACGTCTAATTTCTAATCGAACTGATGAATAAAATTTCAAAGCACGACCACCAGGTGTTGTTTCTGGGTTTCCAAACATTACACCAACTTTTTCTCTAAGTTGATTGATAAAAATTGCTATTGTATTTGTTTTATTAATAATTCCCGATAACTTTCTTAAAGCCTGACTCATTAATCTTGCTTGTAAACCTACATGAGTATCTCCCATTTCACCTTCAATTTCAGCTTGAGGAACTAAAGCAGCAACAGAATCAATTACAATTACACTAATTGCACCACTACGAACCAATGCTTCGCAAATTTCAAGTGCCTGTTCACCATTATCTGGTTGTGATAATAATAAATCATTAATATTTACACCTATTTTAGCAGCATATTGTGGATCTAACGCATGTTCTGCATCAATAAAAGCAGCACGGCCACCAGTTTTTTGAGCTTCTGCGATTGCATGTAATGCAAATGTTGTTTTACCACTTGATTCTGGTCCATAAATTTCTACAATTCTACCTTTAGGATAACCACCTATTCCTAAAGCTATGTCTAGTGATAGTGAACCGCTCGGAATAGTTTCTATATCCATGTGTTCATTATCTCCCAATTTCATAACTGCACCTTTTCCAAATTGTTTTTCTATATCAGACAATACTTGATCTAATGTTTTATCTGTTGATTGTTTAACCATTGTAATCCTCCTATCAGTACAATCACATTATATAATATGTTTTTTTCAAAGTCAATGTATTTTACGAACTTTTGTTCGAAAATGTTAACTTTAATTATATTAAACAATAATTTTTTAAATTTTTCAAATGGATAATTTTGGATTTTAGTATTTAAAAATAAGCCAATTCTTTATTGGCCTATTCAAATATATATTTTTTGTTCATTTCATAATACTGAATTGCGGATATAATAGAAAGTACACAAGCTACAATTAGTAATGCATCAGATACACGAATATTAAACAATTCAAATGGTAAATTATAAAATAATGTAAGTACGATTCCTGTCATTAAACAAGCAGTTTTAATTTTTCCTGATTTTATAGCTGCCACTACTTCTCCTTTGCTTCCAGCAACCATCTTTATTGAATTTACAATACTATCTCTAACAATGATAACAACTGGAATAATTGGTGAAATAAAACCTGAAGAAGCTAATATAATTAACACGGAGTTCACTAAAACCTTATCTGCTATAGCATCTAACATTTTTCCTAAATCTGTTACCATATTATATTTTCTTGCTAATCTTCCATCCACAAAATCTGTTAATGAAGCAACTATAAATAAAACTCCAGCAACAATATATTTTAAGTCAATAACAATAGACTCATCAATAAATAATTTAGGAAGTTCTATTCCAGAAGCATCAAATGGAAATAATAAAATGATGATTATAAGAAATGAAAGTAAAATTCTACTAAATGTTATTTTGTTAGGTAAATTCATAAATATCTCCTATCTAATTACATTATCAATTGGTTGATTAGATTCTGTATTATTAACAACCTGTTTTACAATAAAAACAAGCATCAACATAGCTAATATAGATAAAAAAACTAATAATACAATTTTTAAGTTTATTTTTTTTCTTCTCTCGATTGTATAAGGTGATGCTATTCTTTTATCTTTTTTTGCTTGATTTCGTTCTGCTTTCTTTTTTGCCTTTTTAATATCATCTAATGATATTTTTGAAGTATAATCAAATAAATACTCATTAAACTCATCAATCATGTCTTCATAACTTAATCCTAAATATTTAGAATAGTCACGAATAAAATATTTTAAATAAAACACATCTTTGAAAGCATCTATATTACCGGTTTCAATATTTTCGATTTGGCTTGGTCTTAATTTTAAATCACTAGCAACTTCTTCAATAGATAGTCCTATATTTTCTCTAGCTTCTTTTAACGCCTCACCAATTTCTTTCATATTGTCACCTCTTTCATTCTCAAAATAAATAATATTTTATAAGCCATGTTCTGTTCCTGACAAGCAGGCGACAAACATTTATCTATCAAGTTTCCTTGATCCCTCGAATATTCTTAATTCTATTCTACCGGGCTCCCCTACCAAAATTTGGGTTTCTCGCTCGTGGGGTTTACCTCGTTCCATTTCCACTATTTCTAGTTTCTTCGTCACTATGGCACTTTTATACCTAATCTAACCATATCAAAAGACTTAGGTTATTTCGGAGCCGTTGAAAAAATCACCCTAGGTTATTTTTTCCCTAGGCACGAACACTAAAGTCATCACAGACTTTGCGAGCATGGACTTTCCTCTATATTACAAAGAATACAGCGTTTGTCAAAATATTATTTCTCATTATAAATATATTTTTCTAAGTTAGATAATCTTCTTAAAATATCTGCATTTGTCACTTCGCGATTCGATCCTTCTTTTAGAACATCCATTTTTGTATGAAGATTTCTAATTTCTTGTTTCAATTTGATATTATCTTCAATTAGTTCCTTTTTATCATTTTCTATTTCTTTGATAATTTTAAAGAATTCCTCATAATCTCTAATAATTGCATCTAAGAATTTATCAACCTCTTGTGGGCGGTATCCACGGGTATCAATCTTGAACTCTTTTTCTAAAATATCTTTGCATGTTAGTAAAATTCGATCTTGATACATAAAAGACACCTCACAATTCCAATAATATTCTCTCAAAAAAAGTCTATTTTGTCAATTTCATTGCAATTAAAAAAACTACTTTTCAATTGCTTGTAAAAAAGTAGCTTTTTTAATATATTTGATATCATCTAACATCTCATTCATCAATTCATTGATTTGATTATAATAGTTCATGACTCACCTCTTGAATCTAGTCTAGCAGACATCTTTAGATTTTGCATGGGTTTCGACAAAACTAGTGATATTTAGAATTTATTTTTTTCTTTCTTATTATGTGGCATAAATAATTTTTTTATAGTATAATTAAACTGGTGGTAAAATGAAATATCCAAATGGTATTACAAAATTATCCTCTAATAGTATCTCTTATGGAAATAGAGGAATGAATTTTGAAGCAGAAATTAATATTACCAATGAATATTATTTAATAGAAAATACTGCTATTATTTATAAAAAACCAACACCAATTACAATCAATAAAGTTGATTTTCCATCAAGAAAAGATGCTGTTATTACAGAGGCACATTTTAAAATTCCTTCTACTACTGATTACAATGGTATCTACAAAGGAAAATATATTGACTTTGAAGCAAAGGAAACAAAATTAAAGTACTTTCCTATCGCTAATATCCATCAACATCAAATTACTCATTTGAAAAAAATCTATGAACATGGTGGTATTGGATTTATTCTAGTAAATTTTGTACTTTATGATAAAATATTTTTGCTTCCTATTGAACAATTTTTATTTTTTATAGAAAATGAAACAAGAAAATCAATTCCTGTTGATTATTTTGAAAAAAGAGGTTATTTAATAAAACCTAAATATCAACCTAGAATTGATTATTTAGCTATTGTTGACAAACTATATTTTAAAGGAGAAGACGTATGAAAGAATTTTTTAAAAATCGTGATAACTTAATTATTTTAGGAATTAGTATTTTGGCTCTTATTGTAGGATGTCTTGCCGTAGGGCCAATCAAATCAATTCTTATTATCGGGTTTGCTGATATTCTTTTCTTCTTACCAGGAATATTAGAAATTCTAAAAAGAAAAGAAACAAAGCCTAAAAAGGAGAAACAAAATATGAAAGAAGTAAAAAATACAAGAGTTTCTAAAAATAAACAAAATACTTCTAAAAAGAAAAAAAATATTGGAAAAAAATTACTTTTTATTTTTCTAATTTTATGTATGATGGTTGTTTTAGCTTGTATTGCTTTTGCAGTTTATATTGTAATCGAAGCTCCTGATTTTAAACCAGAAGACTTATATAAAATGGAACCTTCTACATTATATAGTTCAAATGGAACAGAAATTGGAAAATTAGGAACTGAACAAAGAGAAAATATCACATATGATGAATTACCAGAAGTATTAGTTGATGCAATTGTAGCAACTGAAGACTCTAGATTCTTTCAACATAATGGATTTGATTTAGCTCGTTTCACTAAAGCAAGTATTCAACAAGTTCTAACACACGGCGGTGGTGGTGCCTCTACACTAACAATGCAAGTGGTAATAAATACATTTACTTCTACTACTTCTAGTGGATTTGAAGGAATTAAAAGAAAATTCACAGATATTTATATGTCTGTCTTTCAAGTAGAAAAAAGATATACAAAACAAGAAATTTTAGAATTTTATGTGAATTCTTATTATTTAGGTAGTGGAGCTTACGGTGTTGAACAAGCTAGTAAAACTTATTTTGGTAAGGATGCTAAAGATATGACTTTACCTGAGGCAGCTTTAATTGCTGGATTATTTCAAGCTCCAAATGCTTACGATCCTTATCAACATCCAGAAAAAGCTGAACAAAGACGTAATCAAGTATTAAAATTAATGAAACGTCATGGTTATATCACACAAGATGAATACAATGTAGCAACATCTATCAAAGTTGAAGATATGTTAGTAAAAAAAGACAATACTAATACAACAAACGAATGGCAAGGATTCATCGATATGGTTGTTGAAGATGTCATTGAATATTTTAAAGCTCAAGGAAAAAGTGTAAATCCTTATACTACTTCAATGCAAATTTATACCACAATGGATATTGATAAACAATCTTGGATTAATGATATTATGAATGGGAAAAGCTTTACTTGGCAAAATGATATTGTTGATTCTGGAATATCTGTTCAAGATGTCAAAACTGGAGCAATTGTAGCAATTGGAGCTGGAAGACATCGTAATGGCGAAAGACAATGGGTCAATGCTACAGATATGAAAAGACAAATTGGATCTACTTCTAAACCTTTATACGATTATGCTCCAGGTATTGAATATGAAAATTGGTCTACTTATCAATTATTTGTAGATGAACCGCATTCTTATTCAGATGGAACAAATATTAACAACTGGGATCGCAAATATAATGGATTGATGACTTTACGTACAGCACTTGCTCAATCTAGAAATATCCCTGCTTTAAAAGCTTTCCAATCTAATAAGAATTCTAATATTTTAAAATTTGTTCAAAGTGTTGAATTAAATCCAGATGTAGAAAATGGAATTATTAACGAGGCTCACTCTATTGGTGGTCAAAAATATGGCGAAAGCCCTCGTACAATGGCTGCTGCTTATTCAAGTTTTGGTAATGGTGGATATTATATTAAACCTTACAGTTATACAAAAATAATTTTAAATGAAACTAATGAAACAATTGAAAATAAAGTTGAAAAAACTCGTGTAATGAGTGAGGAAACTGCTTATATGATGACTTCTTTATTACAATCATCTGCTCAAAGTGGTTTAGGAGCACAATACAATGTTAATGGTGCTATTTATGGCGCTAAAACAGGAACTTCAAACTACCCAGAAAATATTGCTCAAAAATTTGGCTCAGATGCTGTTAATGACTTATGGGTCAATGCTGTATCTCCTGACTATGCTATTTCTGTATGGTATGGTTATAAAGATACAGATCGTACAGTGACAAGTACTTCCTTTACAATCGCACATAGAAGATTATTCCAAGCTGTAGCAAAAGGAATTTTCAAATCAGATAGTAATTGGACAAAACCAGATAGTGTTTCAGAAGTACAGGTGGAAATGGGATCATGGCCTGCTAAATTACCTAGCGAATATACTCCAGGAAATATGATTGTTACAGAATTATTTAAATCCGGAACAGAGCCAACTGAAGTTTCTGATCGTTATAGTAAATTAGAAAATGTAACAAATGTGACATCTTCTATTAGTAATAATAAATTAACAATTAAATGGAATCCTATTAAAACCCCAAATGCGATTAGTAATGATTACTTAAATAGTTATTTTGCTTCCTTATATAGTGATGCAGGATATAGACAAAATGCTTTATCTACCCGTATTAGTGAAAATAACAGCACTTTTGGAAAGTTAGTATATAAAATATATGGAAAAGATTCTAGTGGAAATTTAAATTATATTACGGAAACTAGTGATTCTTCTGTTACTATTGATGTTAATACATCTTCTCCTACTACTTATGTTGTAAAAACATCTTATACAATATTTACAGCAAATGCTAGTGATGGCGTATCTACTACTGTTAGTTTAGCCAATGTAAAAGGAACTGTAACTGCTAAATTAAACGGAAAAGAAAAGGAAGAAATAAAAAAAGGTACAGCTTATAAAGTTAGTACTACTGATGTGACTGTTTTAGAAGATTCTAAAGATGTAACTAGTAAAGCGAAGATTACAATTTCTATTGATGACAAAGCAATTACTGGTACAAGTACAACTCTAAATACTACGACAGTTGGTACTCATACAATTAAATACAATATTACTTATAATAATGAGACGGTAAAATCACTTACTAAAACAGTTAGCGTAACAGAATAAAAAAGCACTTCAATTTGAAGGTTTCAATTAGGGATTTTTAATAAAAAACTTAATTAAGCCTTCAAATGGAACTAAAATAACCACATTAGATTTAATATCTGATGTGGTTATTTTTTTAGTTACTCATATAAACTTGTATGCTGTTGCCGAGATTATTTTTTCTTTCTTGTTAAAATGATTCCAACAATTGAACCAATAAATATTAGAGGGGCTATTCTAACAAATATCCATACAATTGAATGAATTAATGTTCCAAGTACAGCTAGTTCAGGATCATTATAGTTCCATTCCATATAACTATTACCAACAGATGTACCTAAAACAATAAATGCTAATATTGTAAATAAACATATTATAATAAATATCCAATGAAAAATTTTCCTTCTATTTTCTTTTTTTTGAGATAATTGTAAATTAATTACTTCTAATTTCTCCGCAATTACCTTTAAATCATCTTGTTTCTTTTCATCAATATTTTCTCCAAGCAATGTACTTACTGGAGTGTCTAGTTCTTCTGCCAATCTAATTAATAACTCGGAATCTGGAACAGATAATCCTTGTTCTCATTTTGAAATTGTTTGTCTCACTACGCTTAATTTTATAGCAAGTTCTTCCTGCGAAAGTCCTTTTGACTTTCTAACTGATTTAATATTATCTTTTAACATTAAAATCGACTTCCTTCCTTTTATAAAAATATTATATAAAGAACTATGCCGTTGCCACAAGCAATGCATTTTAACATTTCTTGTTAATCCTTTATCTATATAAAAAATTACTATTTATATATTTAAATTTTATCCAATTATATCACAAACAAAATAATATAACTATAAATTTACAAAATATAACTTGCTATATTTCTTCTTTAGAGTGATTAATAGACTAACCTAAATTAAAGAAAAGGAGCAAGCTATTATGAATGAAAAGCAAAAAAAATTATTAAAATCTCATGGCTATAAAATTTTGGATGAACTTAATTTTATTAAACCAGAAGATATTGATCCTAATATTCAAATTACTTACGATGATGCAACTAATCAATTTGAAATCAACTTAATATCTACTGCAATTACAGATGACACATTTAATGAATTTATTTTATTACTTATGGAAAGATGCGTATTATTAAAGAAATTAAATGATTTAAAAGGTGATAAATAATATGTATATATTAAAAGGTAATATCAAAGCACAAGAAGTTTATTTTCAAAAATTTAATAATCAAATGTTATTTGGATCAATGTTTAAAGTAAGCTGTTGTTCAGAAACTATTGACGGAGCTAGAATGTTTTCAGATAAAGAATTAGATGAAGTTGAAGAAATATGCCTAAAAACACATCATACATTTAAAATATATCCTGTGTGCCCAACTTGTAATAATGAATATGAAGAACATCCTGCTATATCGAAAAGATAATAAAACTAAAATATGTAGCAATTGCGGCTTGAAAGAGGCTTTAGAGAATTTTATAGAATATAAGAATAAGCCTACAACTTAATGTAGACTTATTATCTTTATTAATTTAATAAATTATTGAAATTATACCAATCACTTGGACTTTCTTTAAATGAATTATACACACCTCTATCATAGTATAACCATTTATCATTATCTCTTATTACTAATCCTCCAACAAGGTTTTTTCCTTTTTTATTTTCATCAACTATGTACTGAATTAATGCTTCTGATTTTTCTTTATTATCATTTTCATTAAATCCTTTTCCAGCTTTAGTATCAAATATTCCAATTCTTCCATCTTTGAATTGAATCAAAAAGTCTGGTTGGAATGTTGAACCATCTTTTTTCATAATACCAAAGTTTGTATTCATATGCTCTGAACCGTTTTTCCAAAAATACTCAATCACATCATCATGTTCATCTAAATATTTAATGAAATCAACTTCAAGTTGGTCAACCTTGCCATCTTTAGTTTCCATGTATAATGGTTGATGAATTGACAATTTAGAATGAATTTCAATGCTGGTATTTGGATTATAATTTTTTGACATTGGAATATGCCAATTTTGATTTAATTCATATCCAACTTTTTGATCGACCTCTAATTCATGGATTGGCTTATACTTTTCAGTTGAAATATTTATAATTTCTCCAAATTTTTCACTATTATTAATAATCAAATTTTGTATTAGGATAATTCCTTTATTTGCAGGTTTAATATTTAAATATTTTATAAATGTGTTTATTATAGCCATCTTAACTGTTGATACAGACCTTACTGGAGCAAATCCATTTAAGTTATTTTTTATTACTCTTTCAAAATCATATTGCAAATCACTTTCACTCATATTTATACCTACTAAAGATTCAGTAAAATCAATTTGTAATTTTTCATTATCAACTTCGGTTGATTCTATATGAACATCAGATAAAATAGAATCCTTCTTTCTTAAATCAAAACTAATATTATGATTTTTTAATTTTTGAATATTTTCATTAAATTCAGTCGTGAAATCTTTTACTCTTGTTATTCCGAAATACTCACAAAAATATTTTTCGTACACTTCATAGAAAGAGGAGGTAATATCTCCAAAATCAACTCTTTTTTTATAATAAGACGTTAATGTTATAACTGGTATTCTTTTGTCTTCTTTTAGATTATCATCTACTTTTGGCAAAATAACATTGTCATCTTTTTGTTCATTTACATCTTTTACTTTAGCATTATATTCTTCTGATGATTCCTTTATCATAAAATCACTTGGCTGTGTATTTATATAATTACCTGTAGTAATGTCATCAATTATCTTTGTATATTCATTAAATAGATTTATTTCTTTTTGTTCTGACTCATTATTTTTTTCAGTAGTTAATGACATATCTATAACTGGAACTTTATATTCTTCTTTTACATTCGATGCATATGATTTAATAATGTTTGGATTATATACTTCTTTTTTTATTGTTATAGATTGAATATTAGAATAAACATATGCTTTGTTTAACACTTCATCTGTATAATGTTTTGCTTCTGGCATTCTTAAAATTCTACCAACCGTTTGAATTTCAAAAACAATGCTATTTACTTCTCTAAATTTTAATAAAACTTGAGCTCTAGGGCAATCCCATCCAGTATCAATAGCCATTTTAAAAATCAAATATTCTACTTTACTATCAAGTGAATTTAGTACATCTACTTCTTCATTTACTTTTTCATCACTTAACCATATTGCTAATTTACCATTAGATGTTGTGATTCCTTTTGCTTCAAGAAATCTTTCCACAGATTCCCTTTTTTGCTCTCCATAAGCTGAATTTGGTAACTGAATAAGAGTTAATGGCGTAATTTTAGTTTTACACTCTCCATTTTTATATAATTCATTATATCTTTGCTTTAATTCCTCTTGCTTATAATAAGCTGATTCTAAAACTAATAACTCACTCGTTTTTTCTTCTTCTTCGTTTTCTATTATTTTAGCAATTTTATCATTTATTATGATTTCTTTTTTTATCATGCCTTCGTTGATAACGTCAATTGGATCAATCTCAATTTTAGCATTCATATTGCCAGTTAATATTGGAGTTGCACTCATTTCAATAGTTAAATCTGGTTGAATAATTTCATCTCTAATTTCAAGTGCTCTTTCTGTGGTTGAAGAAGAATGAGACTCGTCAATAATTAATATAATTCGTCTATTATTATTTCTTGTATTCTCTAATATTAAAGGAAAGTTATTATTCTCAGAATCCTTCATTAAAACATTTTTAAATTCGTTTGTTTTTCTATCTTTGGTTCTGATTTTTTCCCAGTTAACAAATACGACCTCATTTTGGTTTATAATATCACGAGATCCAAAGAATTCATCTTCCAATAAACTACATTCAATTGCTTCGCCAATTTCTCTTTTAACACTTTTTTGACTTTGTCTGTGTAAATCTCCTTTACCAATACTAATCCATAAAAAACATAAATCTTCATCAGATTCTTCTGCTATATCTTGTATGTATCTTGCCATTGTTATTGTTTTACCAGAACCTGTTGGAGCTTGAAATACAATAGTTTCATTTTTTGGAGTTTTTAAATATATATTAGTAAATTGCAACAATTGACTTATTGCAGTTCTTTGATAATCTTTTAACTTCTTCATAATTAGTTCTCCTTACTTAGTTTTACTAATTTTCTATATAAGTCATAAATCTTTTGAGGTATTGCTTCTACTTTATAATTAGTAATTCCATCTAATTCATATTCTTCAACTCGGTTATCAAGAGAGAATATATATAGTGCTTTATTATTTTTGATATCTTTAATCTTTTCAATAAATTCATTATAATGATTATGATATATGTCAAAATAAATACAAGTATAATTTATATCATCTTTATCTTTATAGATAACATATGAATCTGTTTTTTCTACTAAATTAAATGTAGATTCTTTAACACATAACATTGGTACACATTTTTCTGTTAAATCAAAATATATTTGATCTCGAGTAGAATTATTTTCAACAAAATCCGTCTTGAAATATTTTAGTGAACCCTTTAATCCTTCTTTCCCATTATATCCATTTATAACATTTGAAAGTCTTTGATATGTTACTTCTTCACAAATATTATTTTCATTATTTGTACATAAGATAAATTTTCTATTTCCTCCATCTTCTTTATTTAGCTCTAATACTGCTTGCCCTGTTGTTCCACTACCTGCAAAGAAATCTAAAATTACAGCTTCTTTATTATCAATTAAATCAAGCAATTTTTTTATTAATTTTATTGGCTTTGGATTTTGAAATTTTCCTTTTCCTACTATTTTAGATAATTCATTATTTGATTGTCTTGTACTTCCATATTCAGATGCAGACCAAAATGTAACAGGTGGCATTCTATCTCCTACTTCGCTTAAATAAGTTTTCTTTTGTGGAACTTTTTTACCTTTTGGATCTAGATAGATTCTTCCTTCATAATCTAATCTTTGTAAGGTTGAAATGGCGAATCTAGGATATGTGCCTTCAGGTGCGTTCCATGTTTGACCATTTGAAAAAGTGTACTCATATTTACCAGATTCAGATCCACTTTTAGCATGAAGTGGAGTAAGTAAATAAGCACCTCTTGGATCATTATCATAGTTTTTATAATATGACATTTGTTTTTCGCCTTTTTTAGTACCTTGTATTTTTAATTCAAATTTATTTTTTGCATATACTAATATATATTCTGTATTTGTTGAAAAATATTTAGCATCATTTTTTATAGAATCTAAGTTTTGCCACGTAATGATAGATATATAGTTCATGTTTCCAAATATTGAATCACACAATAATTTTAGCTGAGCAAATTCAATATCATTAATACTTATAAAAATAATTCCTGAATCTTTTAGTAAATTCCTTGAAAGTTTTAATCTCTTAGACATAAAATTTAGCCATTTACTATGTCTATAACCATCTTCTTCATTTATTATTTTATCATTATAAATAAATTCTTTCCCTGTGTTATATGGCGGATCAATATAAATAACATCAATTGATTCTTTATGTGTATAATTCAAAACTGATAAAGAATGAAAATTATCCCCTTCAATTAAGATATTATCTTCACCACCATTATCAATCTTTTTACTTTCTTCTTCTTTTAAAACTGGAATTAGTTTATTACAATCTACAACAACTTGTTCTGGTACTTTTTCTGCATCCCAGACTAATCCATATTTTCCACTATGTTCTTCGTTTAAGTTATTAATATATTCGATTAATTCTTCTTTTGACATATTTTCAAAATTCATTATTTACCTCCTAATTCATATTCCACAATATCATCTATTTTACAATCTAAAACATCACAAATCTTAACTAAAACTTCTAATTGAACTGATTCATTTTTACCTAGTTTAGCTAATATATTTGTAGTTATTCCTGTTTGCTCACGAAGTTGTGTTTTATTTATTCCTTTATCTATTATTAGTTTCCACAGTTTATTGTAACTTATCTTCATTTAATACCTCCGTATTATTTCATTACGATTCTTATTTTATCATTTATATACTTTTTATTCAATAAAATATCTAAAAATTCAATATTAATTTAGATATTTTTTACTCTTGAGGCTAAAATTTAACGCTTTTCCTTTGACTAGCATTTAGGAGGAGTTATTCCTTCGATATGTTAGGAGGAAATTTAAATGGTAAATTTAGAAAACATACCAAGTTATCTTAAAGATAATGCTGGATTTTGTAATTGGAAATATGAAACACGTAATGGCAAACTAACAAAAGTTCCATATAATCCACATTCAAATACTAAGGCATCAGTTAATGATACATCTACATTTTCTGATTTTAATTTAACAGTTTCAAGGTTAGATATTTATGATGGTATTTGAATAAAAGTTGATGGAAAACTGTATTCTTGGTCTGAAGAAATTATTTTTCATTTTAAAAACACTTATATTGAGATTAGTACTAGTGGTAATGGATTGCGTATTCTTCTATTTACTCAAGATGGTTATTCTTATGATAAAGAAAACTATTACATTAAAAAAGGTAATGTTGAAGTATATGTTAGTGGCTCTACAAATCGTTTTGTGACTATCACGGGAAATGCAATACAAAATTTAGAAATTGTTGAAAACATGGATAGATTTCAATGGTTAATTGATACTTATATGAAACGTGAAAACAACAACACTACAGTTATACCAGAAAACAATGGAAGTTATCTTACCGATGATAATGTTATTCAAAAAGCAATGTTATCTAAACAAGGAACAAAATTTAATAAGTTGTGGAGCGAAGATATTTCGGATTATCCATCTCAAAGTGAGGCTGATCTTGCTCTTATTTCTGTACTTGCATTCTACTGCAATGGAGATAAAAAACAAATTGATAGATTATACAGAAAATCTAAATTATTTCTCCATAAATGGGATGAACTTCATGGAAATGCTACATATGGAAATTTAACAATTAATAAAGCATTATCAGGTATTACAAGTTATTATTCTCCAGTGTCACAAACAACGATAGATAAAGATTTTGATAGTGATCTCTCATTAGAAATAATTGATTTTTCAAAGTGTCCTTGGACTGACATTGGTTCAGGAATGTTATTTGCAGATTTCTATCAAGAAAAACTTCTTTATGTACTAGAACGCAAATCTTGGTTTTACAATGAAAACGGAATATGATCACAAGATATTGGTGGCTTAAAAGCAATGAAGTTATGTATGGCTCTTGCTAATTTACTTCATATGTATGCTTTAAAAATTACTGATGAACACAAACGAAAAAGTTATATGGATTATTCAAAAAAATGACAATCTCATACTTACAGAGTAAACATTTTAAAAGATGCTCAAGTTTATCATCCTATATCAATATCAGAATTTGATACTGACCCTTATATTTTTAATTGTAAAAATGGAACAATAAACGTTAAAAGTCGTCATAAAAGTTCAGATAAATTAACTAAAATTTCAAATGTAAAATTTAATCTAAATGCTCACAGTGATAAATGGAATAATTTTATTTTAGAAATAATGTCTGGAGATAAAGATAAAGCAAAATTTTTACAGAAGATATTTGGCTATGCACTTACTGGAGATACAAGACATGAATGTATGACTATTTTATATGGTGCAAGTACTAGAAATGGTAAAGGAACTTTATGTGAAAGTATATTAAAGGTTTTAGGCTCTTATGGTTGTACTGCAATACTTGAAACAATAGCTATTAAAAATAATGCAAATAGCTCACAACCTACTGAGGATATTGCAAGACTTGCAGGAGTTCGTTTTGTTAATATATCAGAGCTAGTAAAGGTTTAGTTTTAAATGCTGCGCAAGTTAAAAGCATGACTGGTAATAATACCTTAAATGCAAGATTTCTCCATGAAAATAGTTTTGATTTTAAACCACAATTCAAAATATATATAAACACAAACTACCTACCTGCAGTAAATGATATGACTATATTTACAAGTGGTAGAGTTATAATTATTCCTTTTGAAAGGCATTTTGATGAAACAGAACAAGATAAATCGTTTAAAAATGAATTTGCCAAACTAGAAATACAAAGTGCAATACTTAATTGGTTATTGGATGGATATGAATTACTTCAAAAAGAAGGCTGTCAATAAGAAAGGAGATAATTTATGAGTGAATTATATAGACAGCCTTATGTTACAGCCTCTGATAAAATCACAGCTTTTTATTATAGATTATCAAGAGATGATGAATTACAAGGTGATAGCAACAGTATAAAAAATCAAAAAACTATATTACAAAAATATGCCGATGATAATGGATTTATAAACACAGAGTTCTTTGTTGATGATGGTATAAGTGGAACAACATTTGATAGACCAGGATTTCAAAGAATAATTTCAAAAATGGATGAAGGTAAATTTGAAACTATTATTGTGAAAGATATGAGTAGACTTGGAAGAGATTATCTTAAAGTTGAATATTATACCGAGATAGCTTTTCCAAATGCAGATGTTAGATTTATTGCTATCAATAACGGTGTTGATAGTGCAAATCAACAAGATAGTGACTTTACTCCATTTTTGAATATCATAAATGAATGGTATGCTAAAGATACTAGCAAAAAAAATAAAAACAGTTTTTAAGTCAAAAGGAGAATCAGGAAAACCATTATGTACTTGTCCACCTTATGGTTATAAAAAAGATGAAAAAGATAGTAATAAATGGATTGTAGATGAGAATGCTTCAAAAGTAATTAAGCAGATATTCCAATTATGTATGGAAGGAAACGGTCCAACACAAATTGCTAATATACTTAAAGAACAAAAAGTTCTTACACCAGCAAGTTATTATAATAGTATTGGTCTACCAACTTCATCTCCAAATATAAGAAATTTATATAATTGGAGTGGTCGAACAGTTGCACATTAGAAAGACAAGAGTACATTGGGTATACCATAAATTTTAAAACACATAGAAAATCATATAAGTTAAAAAAGAAAATTATTAATGATCCATCAGAATGGAAAATCTTCAAAAATACTCATGAAGCAATCATTGATGAAGATACTTTCAACACAGTCCAAAGAATTAGAAATGGCAAACGTAAACGTACTCCACTTGGAGAAATACCAATATTATCTGGAATAGTATATTATGCCGATTGTGGTGCAAAATTATATCAAGTTCGTTCTAAAGATTGAAGTCACGATAAAGAATACATGGTGTGTGCTACTTATAGAAAACGTGGAAAAGATAAATGTACTTCACATCAAATTAGAAATGTTGATATTGAAAATTCTCTTCTATACATGATTCAGCAAGTTACATCATTTGCAAAAAAAATATGAATCTGAATTTGTGGAAATTGTATCTAAAAACAGCAATAAATTGTTAGAGCAAAAAATTAATGAATCTAAAAAAGAAGTTGAACAGTCACAAGCTAGACTTACTAAACTGGATTTATATATTCAAAGACTTTATGAAGATAATGTAGAAGGAAAAGTTAGTGATGAACAATTTATAAAAATGTCATCTAACTATGAAAGAGAACAATCAACTTTAACAGCCAGAATAAAAGAATTACAATCCATTATTAAAAATGAGCAAGAAAAAGTTGCTAACACAAATAGCTTTCTTAATCTTTTACTCCAATATAACTAAATTAGATGCAGAAATTATAAGAACTTTTATAGAGAAAATTTATGTGTATACCGTGAATGATAATTTAGGTAAAAAGGTTAAAAAACTAAAAATAGTATTTAACTTTATTGGTGAAATAAACTTACCTTCAAAAAATTAACAAAAGAAAAAGGCATAAACTATATTTCAATTTTTGCCTTTTTCTAAAAATTACTTAATCCCTAAGGGAAGTTCTCTTTTGAAGTGTTTTTTTTATATTTACAAAAATCTTGTAACTTACAATCAATACATTTAGGATTTCTAGCTATACAATAATATCTTCCAAATAAAACAAATTGATGATGAGCTTTATTCATTTTATTTTTAGAAATTATTTTTGTTAATTTTTTTTCAATTTTTAATACATCATCATTTTTATTAGCAAATCCTAATCTTTTACTAACTCTAGCAACATGAGTATCCACTGCTATACATGGTTCATTATAAAGAATACTAAGTACTACATTAGTTGTCTTACGACCTACGCCACTTAAGCTTTCTAAAAATTTTCTATCATTTGGAACTGTTCCGCCAATATTTATCAAAGAATTTGCTATATCAATAATATTTTGGGATTTTTTCGTATACGTACCTAGTGGATATATAATTTTTTTTAAATCTGAAATATTAGACTTACTTAGTGTTTCCAAAGTAGGATACTTAGAAAATAATACCTTTGTTACTTCATTTACTCTCTTATCTGTTGTTTGTGCTGAAAGCATAACAGCTATTAGTAATTCATAGTCTTTACTATAGTTTAATTCACATTTTGCCTCTGGGAATAATTCATCTAAATACTCTAAGGTATTATTCATCTTCCAACCAATTGTAGTCATATAATTCCTTTTTCTCTTCTTTTTTTGATTGAAATTTTGTTTTCTCTTTTTCTATATCTTGAATACTTTTTATTCCTTTTTTACCCCATTCATAAAGTATCTTATCAATATAGTTTAATTTAAATACTCCATTATACACAGCTTCCTTTAAAGCTGCTATGATTAACTCTTCTGAATATCCTGAATCTATCCAGCTATTGATAATCTCATATTCCATAGGAGCCAGAGTGCGACCAAATTCTGTTTCAAATGTACTAAAAATATTTGATGGAATTTCTTCTTTTTCTTCATTAATTACTAAATATAATAATTTTTCATATAATTGATCTATGTTAATAAATTCATGCCTTACTCCATCAATTTTCCTTAAATCGATTTTAATTAAATTTAAATTTGTTAAGACATCTATATTAGTGAGTACATCTGTTAATGGCATTTTTAAATCTTTTGTAATATTATTTGGATTGAATTCTGTATCTTTTAAATTCATTAAGTAAATTAATAAAATTAATTGGCTTTCATTTATTTTTAACTCTTGATAATTAAATAATAGTATTTTGGGGAACGTAAAATTTCCATTTTTAATTAAATCCATTACTTTTTCTGGCATAAAATTTCCTCCCTATTTCTAATTGATTAAATTGTTGTATTCCTTTTTCATTCATTTTTGAAAGTTCTTTTTCAATTTGATGATTACTTAAATTTAAAACTAAATCTTGATATTTGTCAATCACTTGTAATAAATTTTTTTCGATCTTAAAGTTTAGTTTAGTAGAAAATCGAATTGCTCTTAAAATTCTAATAGGATCTTCTTTTATTTTTACTTCTGTATCTCCTATGCATCGGATAATACCATTTTTTAAATCCGATTCAGCATTTAAAAAATCATGAATTTGACCATATTGATCTATACAAAATGTATTAATAGTAAAATCTCTACGATTTAAATCTTCTAAAATATCATTTGTATATTTTATTTTTGGATAACGACCATGGTATTCTAATTCTATTCTAAAAGTAGTAATTTCAAAATAATAATTATTTTTTTTGATTTGTAAGGAACCATATTTACTATTATCAATTATTATTTCATATTGCTTCTTTATAATGTCTGGAGTAGCACTTGTACAAATATCAATATCATCATTTGACTGATTCAATAAACGATCTCTTGGATAACCACCAATGATATAAGAAGTATATCCCAATTCATTTAACTCTTTTAAAATACTAATTGCCACTTCATACATAATATCACCATTTTTATCATATCATATTTTTTAAATATTTGTAAAAAAAAAAGAAACTTAGTCTCTTAGTTTAAAGCTTCTTTTAATTTAGAACCAGCTTTGATTGTAACAGCTGTTCTTGCTGGAATCGTAACAGTAGCTCCAGTTCTTGGATTACGTCCTGTTGATTCTGGTTTTTCTTTTGCAACAAAAGTACAGAACCCTGTTAAAGTAACTTTTTCACTTTCTTTTAATCCTTTAATTACACCATTCATCATAGCTTCTAAAGCTTTTGTAGCATCTGATTTTGTTAATCCAACTTCTTCTGCTATGTAATTTACTAAATCTGTTTTTGACATTTCAAATAACCTCCTCGTTGTCTTAAGCAACTATCTTGCTTACACTTAAAGAATATCATTTTTTTGTAGGCAAATCAAGACTTTTCAAAAAAAAAAGCACATTTAATATTAATATTTATTTTGAATATAATTGAATAGGTGAAAGTATGAGAAAAAAATTATTATTATTCATTTTTTGTATTATTTTTTGTGGGTGTTCTCATAAAACAAATGGAGAAATTGGAACTATTATAGAAGAAACTGATAATTATATTGTTGCTATTAACTATCCTATTACAAATACAAAGATTGATTCAAAAATAAAAAAAGAAGTAGATTTTATTTATTCTAATTTTGTTAACGATTCCAATAAAGATAATGACAAAAATGAATTAAATATTGATTATACATTTCATTATATAGATCATTATATCTGTGTAGCTTTATATATTTATAAGAACAATCATAATGACATTAATAATTCTGTTAAAACTTTTTTATATGATACAAATAAGAAAAAAGAAGTTCAGATCAATGATATAGTAGCGGATAATGATATTATTGAATCTATTATAGAAGAAAAATTTCAAAAAAAAATGGATTATTCTTTTATTTTTGATCGAGAAAATTTAGTCATTTTTATAAAAGATAAAAATGAAGTTGAAACAGTTACTATTCCTCTTTCGGATTTAGATTTAAAAATTAAACTATCCCCTATTATACAAGATAAAACAGTTTCTGTTTCTATTCCTGAAAGAGTTATTGATCCTAATCAAAAAGTAGTTGCTTTAACTTTTGATGATGGCCCTAGTCAATATACAGAAAAAATTATTGATATATTACATGAAAAAAATTGTAATGCTACATTTTTTGTACTTGGAAATAAGGTAAGTAACTATTCTGACATTTTAAAAAAAAGCCTAGAATATGGAAATGAAATAGGAAATCATTCTTATAATCACAAATGGCTTATAAAACTCAAACCAGATGAAATTATGGAACAAATTAATAAAACGCAACAAATTATAAAAGAATATACAGGTTATACACCAAAGTTATTAAGACCTACCTATGGTTCTGTTAATAGTTTTATAAAAAGCATTTCTTCTTTAAATGTTGTTCTTTGGAATGTAGATACCTTAGATTGGAAATATAAAAATGTAAATAGAATTGTGAACAATGCCACAAAAAAATTAAAAGATGGTAATATCATATTAATGCATGATACCCATAAACAAACATTAGAATCCTTACCCAAAATTGTTGATATTATACAAGAGAAAGGATTTCAATGTGTAACTGTTAGTGAATTAAAGGAAATACAACTAATTAGAGAACAATTCCATGAATGAAAAAATAAAATCTCTTGATATTCAAATGATTGCTACTATAGGTTATATATTAAGCTTATTAATATCTTTATTTTTAACTTACAATAGTAAAACAGAACTACTTACAAAGAAACCTATTATTTCTAGTAAAAATTCCTATTATGTTTCTATACTAAATCGAATTATTGTACTTTTTTTATCTCTTGTATTTTTATACATTAATTTTGAAGATAAAAATAGAGCACAAAAAAAGGGAGAAGATGTCACTTTTCTCAATTTACAAATAACAGCTTCTGACCTTTCTGTTTTAGCGGCAATTATTGTCCTTTATGTTGTTGTTGAAAGCGGACAGTATTCTATTATCACATCGGTTGAAAATCCTTCTTTATAAAAAATAGTTAGTTTTCAACTAACTATTTTTCTGTAAATAAAATCTTAAATTATTGTTAATACTATAGATTTGTAAATAAAATTATTGTAAGGATATATTTTTAGTATTAACAATCTGTGCTGACTAATTCACCATCATTATTTACACAGGAATCGCCTTTCCAATATCCACCATTATTCATACAACAAGCTTTATCTTCTGTTTTGTCCATCATATTTTTAACAAGTGGGGTTGCTATTGTAACAATAGCAGCAATTAAAATAATTGTTACAACAGTCATATTTGCCTCTCCTGTAGCTTCTTTCATACTATCACCACCTTCAAAACTTATTTACACTATCATTATAATAAGCACGACATTTTATGTCAATATAAAACGACACAAAATACCGTGTTTTACGACAATTAAATATGACATAATTTGTCTAGGTGATTGGTGTGATTAAAGAAAATAGAATAAAAATGAACTTAACACAAGAAGAACTAGCTGAAAAACTAGAAATAAGCACTCGTCAATTGCAAAGAATTGAAAAAAATGAAGAGGCTACTAGAATTAATACACTAAAAAAAATTATTAAAATTTTAAATATACCCGATAATGACATTGTAAATTTTTTAAAAACAAAAAATGAGGATGAATAATCCTCATTTTAATAATTTCTCTAATTCCTTACATTTTTCTAAATCCATATCTGGAACATTCTCTAATGGATAAGGAATGTTTAACATTTTATACTTTTCTATTCCCATTGTATGATAAGGAAGTAATTCTACTTTTCCAATATTTTTAAGTGGTTTTATAAATTTTTTCAAGTTATTGATATAAGTAATATTATCATTATAGCCTGGAACAATTACTTGACGTATCCACATTTTCACATTTTTTCCTTGACATGTCTCTAAAAATTTTAATGATAAATCAATTTTTCTACCTGTTAATTTTTGATATCGTTCAGAGTCGATTTCTTTAATATCAAACAAAACTAAATCCGTATAATCCAATATTTCTTCATAATCAAAAGCATATCCGGCAGTATCAATACAAGTATGAATGTCATGTTTTTTACATAGTTTTAAGCATTCTAATAAAAACTCAGGTTGTTTTAATGGCTCACCACCTGAAAATGTAACACCACCTTTTTTCTTGAAATATTCTTTATAATTTAAAATAAATTTTACTAATTCTTCTGGAGTATATGTTTTTTTCTTTTGTCGATCATTCCAAGTCTCTGGATTATGGCAAAATTTACATCTTAAACTACATCCTTGTAAAAAGACAACCACACGAATTCCAGGGCCATCTACTAGTCCCATAGTATCAATTGATGAAATATTTCCAATCATAATTTATTATGGAATGTTCGATTAATTACTTCTTGTTGTTGTTCTTTGCTCAAACGATTAAAATTAACGGCATATCCAGAAACCCGAATTGTTAGTGTAGGATATTTCCAAGGATTATTCATGGCATCAATTAATAACTCTTTATTTAAAACATTTACATTAATGTGTTGAGCTCCTTTTCTGAAATAGCCATCTAATATATCTACTAAATTATCAATTCTATCCTCATTTGTATGACCTAAAGCGTCTGGCGTAATAGAAAATGTATTAGAAATACCATCTTGACACACTTCAAAATATGGTATTTTAGCTACCGAATTAAGACTAGCTAAAGCACCACTATGGTCTCTGCCATGCATTGGATTAGCACCTGGAGCAAAAGGAATTCCTGCTTTTCTTCCATCTGGAGTAGATCCTGTTTTCTTTCCATAAACAACATTAGAAGTAATTGTTAAAACCGATAAAGTATGTTTTGCTCCTCGATATAATGGATGTTTTTTTAATTCATTTGAAAATTTCATCAATAAATTAACAGCAATATCATCTACTCGATTATCATCATTTCCATACTGTGGATAATCACCTTCAATTTTAAAATCAATTGCTATTCCATTTTCGTCTCGAATTGGGATAACTTTGGAGTATTTAATAGCTGATAAAGAGTCAGTTGCAACGGATAAACCAGCTACACCAAATGCCATTAATCGCTCTACTTCTGTATCATGTAAAGCCATTTGAGATTTTTCGTAAGCATATTTATCATGCATATAGTGAATAATATTCATTGCATCTACATATACCTGAACAACTTTTTCTAGCATTTTATAATAGGTTGATTTTACTTTTTCAAAATCTAGTACTTCATCTTCTATTTTTTCAAAGCCTTCTATTACAAGTTCTTTTGATTTTTCATCATATCCACCATTAATAGCATATAAAAGTGCTTTTGCTAAATTACATCTAGCTCCAAAAAATTGCATTTGATGACCTAATTTCATAGCTGAAACACAACAAGCAATTCCATAGTCGTCTCCATAAATAGGTCGCATAACATCGTCATTTTCATATTGAATAGCGTCTGTTTTTATAGAGATTTCTGTACAATATTTTTTAAAATTATCTGGAAGATTTTCACTCCATAAAATAGTCATATTAGGTTCTGGACTTGGTCCTAAATTCATTAAAGTATGTAAATAACGGAAAGATGTCTTTGTTACTAAGCTTCTACCATCTAATGTCATACCACCAATACTTTCTGTTACCCAAGTTGGATCACCAGCAAATAATTCTTCATATTCTGGGGTACGAAGATGTCTTACTAATCTTAGTTTAATGATAAATTGGTCAATTAATTCTTGTGCCTCTTTTTCATTTATTGTTCCTTCTTCTAAATCTCTTTCTATATATATATCTATGAATGTAGAAGTTCTTCCTAAACTCATAGCAGCACCATTATTTTCTTTCACTGCTGCTAAATAACCAAAGTATAACCATTGAATAGCTTCTTTGGCATTTGTTGCAGGATTACTAATATCAAAACCGTAACTTAAAGCCATTTTCTTAATGTCATTCAACGCTCTTATTTGTTCATTTACTTCTTCTCTAAGTCTAATGTTTTCTTCGTTTATTTTTGTTATATGATCTAAATCATCTAATTTTTTAGCTAGTAAAATATCAATTCCATATAGTGCTACTCTTCTATAATCACCAATAATTCTTCCTCTACCATAGGCATCAGGAAGACCTGTTAATAATCCAGCACTCCTACATTTTCTAATTTCTTTTGTATAAGCATCAAAAACACCTTCGTTATGGGTTTTACGATAACTAGAAAAATGTTTGGCTATTTCTTCATCTAAGGTATAATGATAAGCTTCTAACGATTTATAGACCATACGAATTCCTCCAAATGGATTAATCATTCTTTTTAATGGTTTATCTGTTTGAAGACCAACAATCACTTCATTTTCTAAATCTACATAACCTGGTTCAAAATTAGTAATACCTGAGACTTTCTTTGTTTCAATATCTAAAACACCTTTTTCTCTTTCTTGCTCTAGTAATTTTAAGCATTTTTCCCAAACTTTATTAGTTTTTTCTGTTTTTATTTCTAAAAATTTTTCAGATCCTTTATACTCATGATAATTATTGATAATAAAATCCTCTACATTAATATCCTCTTTCCAATTATCTCCTTTAAAATTACGCCAAACATTCATGTTATCCCTCCTTATTATATATAGATTATAACATTTATTATTTAAAAAAAATAGTATTCAAAATACTATTTTTGTGTCATTGTTTGTTTTCCAAGTTCTACTAATCTTTTGGTCATTTCTCCACCAACTGATCCATTCATACGTGCTGTAGTATCAGCGCCAAGTGTAACACCTAATTCTCTGGCTATTTCGTAGTTCATGTTTTCAAGAATTTTTTTAGAAGATGGAGCTACTAATTTTTGATTCATAAATCTCACCGCCTTACATTATTATTGTGAGTACTTATATAATAATTATGAATGTAAAAAAAAGGAAAGAAACAGCTATACTGTTTCTTTAAAATAACTATTTAGCTTGGTAATTAGAACCACTAATGTGTTGTTCACCCATTTGAACTAATCTTTTAGTGATTTCTCCACCAACTGATCCGTTAGCTCTACTTGTAGCATCAGGTCCCATATTAACACCTAATTCATTAGCTATTTCATATTTCATTTTTTCGATAGCTTGTTTAGCACCTGGTACGTATAATCTACTTGTATTTTTATTATTCATTGTATTCACCTCCCGTACATTTATATCTTGTACGGGATGCATTTTTTAATACATTTTTTTAATTGGTAATTTATAACAATTCTTCAAATTCATTTGAGTTTAAATTTTGAATCGTTTCTATATTATTTATACATTCTTCAATTAATGATTCATAATCAAAAGTATTTTCATATTGAATACATTTTTTTAAGTCTGGATTGATGACTGGATGCTTTGGTAAAAATATAGTACAACAATCTTCATAAGGTAAAATACTTGTTTCATAAGTTTTAATTTTATTCGCAATATCAATAATTTCTAATTTGTCCATACAAGCAACTGGACGAATTACAGGTAAGTTTGTTACATTATTAATTGCAATCATACTTGTTAAAGTTTGGCTAGCAACTTGTCCAATAGATTCTCCATTTATAATTACTTTAAGTTTATGTTTTTGACAAATTCTCTCAGCAATTCGGTACATCATTCTTCTCATAATGGTAATAATATAACTGTCTGGTACATTTTTATAGATTGCTTCTTGTATTTTAGTAAAAGGAACAACATTTACTTTTATGTTCCCAGAGTATTCATTGATAATATTCGCTAACTTAATTACTTTATTTTTAGCTTCTAAACTAGTGTGTGGAGGAGATTCAAAATATAAGCATTCCAAATCCACACCTCTTTTTAAAGCTAAATATCCAGCAACCGGACTATCAATACCACCAGATAACATTAAAAGACCTTTTCCTTGAATACCAACAGGATAACCACCAATTCCTTTGATTTCATTTGTATAAATAAATGTTCCTTCATGTCTGATCTCTATATGAAGAAAAATATCAGGATGATGGACATCAACTTTTAAATCAGTATTCTTTAAAATAAAACCACCAATTTGATTATTAAAATCCATACTATGAATTGGAAATGATTTGTCAGCACGCTTGGTTTCTACTTTAAATGTATGACCAGGCATTTTTTTAATTTTTTCTAAAGAAATTTTTTGTATTTCTTCAACATTAGTATTTACCTTATCAGCAATTACTATACCGTGAATTCCGAATACTTTCTGTAATTTTTTTTCTACTTCTTCTAATTCTTTTTGATCACATTCAATATACATTCTTACACGATCTTTTTTTATTATAACTTGATTATTTTTTAAAATATTTTGAATATTTTTTGTTAAAGTGTTAATAAAAAAATTACGATTTGCTTTCTTTGTTGTTAACTCTCCATATTTAATCATTATTAATTTTTCCACTAGGATCATTCCTTCCTATTTCAGTTAAAAATACAGTATAAGTATAAACTAATATTGGTAAAGTTTCAACTTTTATTTTTTAAATTTAGAGATAAAAATAGATTCACAAAATAGATTTGTCCTTTTCCTGTTATTGTTGGTATTTTTTTAATATAGATTTGACCGTTTGAACAACAAATTGCTCTCTCAGTGATTTTTAATAGATTTTTTTCTATAGAATATTGTGTTGGCATATTTCTTTGATATCCACTCTCTATTAAATAGTTATTTTTTCTTAACCATTTAAATAATCTATTTCTTCCTATATTTATTCCAGTTTGTCGAAGTAGTTTTGCCATATCTCCAATAAAAATTCCAGTACAAGATAACGAAATACAATCAGCAAATAATATTTTATTTTTTGCTTCTTTATCTAATTTATAAATTTGTTTATTTATTTTTGCAACTTCAATTAGATAATTTCTTATTTGCATAGATTTTTTATTTTTTTCTAGTAATGCAACTTCTTTTGCCATATCAAAAGAAATAATATAATTTTTTTCTTTAATCTGTGAATGTGACTCATAATAATCTCGGTTTTGAATATAACCGTAGCTACATACTTTACGTAACCATTTTTGATAAGGAATCACGATTTGTAATCCTTTATATAGTTCTCTACTGCTTACTGTTAATTCATTATTTGAATTTATTTTTACTTGTATAATTTGATTATTTTTCCTTGAACTCATAAATTCTCACCTTTCTTGAATTAATTGAAATTGCTTGAAAAATGAGATATATTTTGTTATAATACGTAAGAATTCATTTTTCAATGGATTTCAATAGTTGATAGGTAGAAGATTCTTGCCGGAATGCTACCTATCTTTTTTTATTCTGTTCTTTGTCTTTTCTATATTATCATCTCCTCTACAATGGCAGTATAACATTATTACCTAGTTTTTGTCAATGTAAAACAATTTAAATGTTAATTTTATTATTATAATTGGTATTTTAAATTTTTAAAAGCTTCGTTACAATGCCTATTCTTATTACCTAGGTATTGTTATTATTATCCTGCTCTTTCTTTTTATTTGTTTCAGAAATATAATTTAAAATAAATTCTCGCAAAACTTGCTTTATTTTTTTTCCATTATATTCTACAGCTTCCACAAAAGCATCTTTATCTTCAGGTAATAAATCTACATTTAATTGTTTATAATGTTCTTTTCTATATTGTGTAGTATATTTAGTAGAGTTATATCTTTGTATTTTTAAAGGTTCAATATATTGTTGACAAATATGTTTTGCTTGATTAAGAAAATTTTGATTTAATTCTAAAATACTTTCCATATCTTTTGAGCTTCTCACATCTTGATCTAATTTGGAAAATGAGTCATTCAATCTATACAAACATTCACTATAGGACTTCATATTCCATGGTGTATTTTTAGATAAAGTTTCAACCATTTTTCTTAGTTCTTCTATTGATAAAATACTTTTATTTGCATTACAAATTTTATTGTACACTAATTCAAGTTGATAAAATTCTGCTTCATAATTTTCCATAATCGCACCTCCACATTTCAAGTATATCACAAAAATTATGCAATTCCTATGTTGTATATTTTGATTTCATAATAAACTAAAAAAACCTTTGAAAAACAAAGGTTAAAATTCAATCTGGTGGAGAATAAGGGATTCGAACCCTTGACCTCCACGGTGCAAACGTGGCGCTCTAGCCAGCTGAGCTAATTCCCCATAACAAATGAACAAGTTAATTATATCATATAATATTTTTTAATGTCAACTCTTTTTATAAAATAAATATAATGACACCACATTATTTTTTATGAATATAATAAAAAGTGAAAAGGAAGGGGATTTATTTTGAAAAGAATATTTATTTCAATTATCTGTTTAGTTTTAATTGCCGTTTTGTCAATTATCATTATTTTTAAACAAGATAATAAAACAGATCTAAAAGAAATTAAAGTGGCAGAGGTTACACATTCTATTTTTTATGCTCCGCAATATTTAGCAGATTCTTTAGGTTATTTTAAAGAAGAAGGATTAGACGTAGAATTTATTTTAACTCCAGGAGCAGATAAGGTTACTGCTGCTGTTCTATCTGGAGATGTTCAAATTGGTTTTTGTGGAAGTGAAGCTACCATTTATGTTTATAATAATGGAGAAAAAGATTATTTAGTGAATTTTGCTGGTTTAACAAAAAAAGATGGAAGTTTTCTAGTTGGACGAGATGAAATTAAAAATTTTAGTATAGAAGATTTGAAAGGAAAACATATTATTGCAGGAAGAAAAGCAGGAATGCCTGCCATGACACTAGAATATGCCATTAATCAAGGTGGACTAAATACCTCAAAATTAAATTTTGATACAAGTTATGATTTTTCTGCTACAAGTGGTGCTTTTATAGGTGGAGATGGAGACTTTGTTGCTTTATTTGAGCCAACAGCTACAAATCTAGTAAAGCAAGGATATGGTCATATTGTAGCATCTGTAGGAGAATTAGGAGGAGTTGTTCCTTATACAGCTTATAATGCTCGTAAAAGCTACATAGAAGAAAATGAAGATGTAATGAAAGGATTTTCAAATGCTATTAATAAGGCTTTAGAATATACTCACAATCATACAGCCAAAGAAGTAGCTGAAAACATCTCAACTTATTTTCCAGATTCATCTATTAATGATCTTGAAGTAATGGTTCAAAATTATATGAATATTGATGCATGGTTTGATAATACATATATTGAAGAAAAAGATTTTGAACATATCCAGGATATTGTTGAAAATGCAAATGAATTAGAAAAAAGAGCACCTTATGATAAATTAGTTACTACTAAATTTGCTAAATAAAAATTATAAAAATCGGTTTTAATTAGAAACCGATTTTTTCCAAACTATAGACAAACCTCTAGATTTTTTCTAGAGGTTTTCTTATGAATAAAATTTCTATGATATATCAATCGTAACACTTTAAAAAATTAATCAATATCTTTATCAATATTCAGATTAAATTTTATTTGTTTAGCTTTTTTTCAAGATATAAAACAATATAGTACATTAATGCTGCTACAATACACAAAACTATTATTCCAGTCATAACAAGATTTAAATTAAAAATTTGAGAACCATATAATATTAAATATCCTATTCCTTTTTTAGAAACTAAAAATTCTCCCATAATAACACCTATTAACGACATACTAATATTGATTTTTAAACTGCTTACAATACTCGTAATAGAACTTGGGAAGATTAGTTTAAAAAATAATTGATTTTTAGTAGCTTGAAATGATTTTAATAATTTTATCTTATTAGAATCAACACTGTTAAAACAAACAGATATATTAATAATTGTAATAATAACAGAAATTAACAAAGCCATAATAATTATAGATTTTATCCCAGAACCACACCAAATGATAATAATAGGACCTAGGGCAACTTTAGGTAAGCTATTTAAAATCGTTAAATAAGGATCAAAAATTTTAAATAAATAATGATTCCACCATAAAATTGTTGCTATAAAAATACCAATTATTGTTCCAAGACCAAAACTAATAAATGTTTCATAAATTGTAACCCAAATATGTTCAAAAAGGTTATCATTACTAAGCTTTATTAAGGTGTTTATAACCTCTTTAGGACTCGATGTGATAAATGAATTAATCCAACCTTTACTAGCTGCTAATTGCCATAAAAATAGAAATAAAAGCAATATTAAAATCTGAATAGATCTAACAATTAATTTTTCTCTTTTAATTTTTTTTAAAAATTGTTTATGTTCTCTACTATACATGAAAATCAATATCCTTCCATATCATATCATAGTATTCAGAAAACTCTTTTGCTTTTCGATTTTCTATTGGATTACTTTTATTTGTTAGCTTTACTTCATAAATTTTTTTTATTTTACTAGGTCTACCAGACAATACAATGATTCTATCAGACATGCTAATTGCCTCTGCTAGATCATGGGTTACCATAATAGCACTCTTTTTTTCTTTTTTTAATATTTTATAAACATCATCTGACACTGCTAATCTAGTTTGATAATCTAATGCTGAAAATGGTTCATCTAAAAGTAAGATATCTGGTTTAGTTGCCAATGTTCTAATTAAAGCACATCTCTGTCTCATTCCACCACTTAAGTTTTCAGGATAACTGTTAACAAAATCTTTAAGTCCATAAGTTTCTAGTAAATCTAAAACATATTTTTTATTTTCCTCTGTCAATTGTTTTTTGATTTCTAACCCTAACAAACAATTTTTTAAAATTGTTCTAAATTCTAGCAAACTATCTTCTTGTAACATATAACCAATTGTAGTATTGTTTACTAGTTCAATTTCTCCACTGGATTTATCTAAAAGACCACATAAAATAGATAAAATTGTTGATTTTCCACATCCACTTGGTCCAACAATTGATACGAATTCTCCTTCTTTTAGTTCAAAAGAAAAGTTTTCCACTGCTAAGATTTCTTTTTTCTTGGTATGATATATTTTTTTTAAATTTTTAATTTTTAAAATTGTTTTTTCCACCTATATTCCTCCTAGCTATATTTATCATATGAACCTTAAAAATATATGCTTATGATAAAAGACGATAAAATGTAAACATAATATCAAATATAATTGATAATGTATTATATTTTTAAACTTTCATTGACTAAGAGTTAAAAAATATGATAAATTTAAATTTCCGCGCCTATTTTGTGGGAAAAAGGAGTGTTAATTTTGGCAGTAAAAATATATATATTAAGTGTACTATTAAATTTAGTTATGAAGATTATTAACGATTACATTTTTTTTATAAATATTACCAATCAAGGATATAAATTTGAATGTTATAAAAAAATACAAAAGAAAAATGTAATTCATTTGTTAGTTTGTTTTATTCCACTTATAAATTTTATATTAAGAATAAAAGAGATTATCAACTTAATATTTTTCAATAATTATCTTTATTTTCTATTAAAAGAACGCATTATTATTCCATTAACAGAAGAAGAATTATTTCATTACTATTACAATAAAAAGAAGTTTATTTCCATTCTAAAAATAAATTTCAATAATAAAATTTATCCAACCTGCATGATTATTTACAATGAAAATAATTTAGAGAATACTATTTACTATACAATATTAGAAAATCAAATTGTTATTACATCAACAAAGGGACCAATTTCAAAGTTAAAAAGAAAAAAAAATATGATATATTGGAAAAACAATTAAACGAAACAAATATTATTCATTCAAGACTAATTTCTAATCAAGCAAATTTTACAATACAAAAGCAATTATTAAAAAAATTTACGATGAAAACTGTTAATTAATCTTAATATTGTTTTCTATTTTCATATATATACCTAAAAAAAAGATATTTTTTAAATATCTATTTCAATAAATCATTTGCTTTAGCATTTAATGAAAGATCAGCTCTTCTTCCTAATTGATATGCATAATAGGCTGCTGCTCCAATCATTGAAGCATTGTCTGTGCAATATTTAATATTTGGAATCGTTAAATTAAAATGATTTTCATTTGCTAATTTTATAAATTCGTCTCGAATTCCTTTGTTGGCTGAAACTCCTCCTGCAATAATTAAATTATTAACATTATATTCTTTCATAGCCTTTAATGTTTTTTTACTTAATATTTTAACAACTCTATTTTGAAAAGAACATGCTAAATCTTCTTTTTTTATTTTATTTCCTTTTTGATTCTCATTATGGTTCAAATTAATAACAGCACTTTTTAATCCACTAAAACTAAAATTATAACTATTATCATCCAATGGATAAGGTAAATTATAGGTATCTTTTCCTTCAAAAGCAAGCTTATCTACTTTTGGACCACCTGGATATGGTAAATCTAAAACACGAGCCACTTTATCATAAGCTTCCCCTACAGCATCATCTAGTGTTCCACCAATTTTTTCAAAAGAGTAATCTTTTTCCATGTAAACCAATTCTGTATGACCACCACTGATTACTAAAGCCATTAATGGAAATTCCATTGATTTTTCTAAGTTATTTGCATAAATATGACCAGCAATATGATGGACGGGAATTAATGGTTTATTATAAACAAAAGAAAGTGTTTTGGCTGCTTCTACTCCAATCAACAATGATCCTATTAAACCAGGACCATAAGTTACGGCAATTGCATCCATATCATCCATTGACAATCCTGATTTTTTTAAACATTCTTCTATTACTAGAGTAATGTTTTCTACATGGTTTCTACTAGCAATTTCTGGAACTACACCACCATATAAGGCGTGTATATCCATTTGTGATAAGACGACGCAAGATATTTCATCATGGCCGTTTTTTATAATTGCAACACTCGTTTCATCACAACTAGATTCGATTGCTAATATATATATATCTTTCATACTATCACCTTAATTCTTTTTGAAGTAACAATGCATCTTCATTCCCATAATATTTTTTTCTAATAGAAATCTTTTGAAATCCATATTTTTTATATAATTGAATTGCTGGTATATTGTTTTCATTTACTTCCAATGTAACACTCTTTACTTTATTTTTTATCAAATCAGATAACATAGTCTTCATTAATAGAGATGCTATACAATTATTTCTATAATCTGGTAAAACTAAAATATAATTTAATTCTGCTCTTTCATACAAAATACTATAACTAATTAGTCCAGCCACTTCTGTATCTTTGTAAATTAGAATTTTTTCAAATGGGTTCAATTCTTTATATTGAGCATTAAAATACTGTTTTAACAGTTGAAACACTAACGGTTCTTCTTCTTTTTTTAATTCATCAATCATTGATTTAGTTTTTCCTCAGCTTCTGTTTTTTTCAAATAATTAGGATTTAAAGAATGTGGATTAATATCTTTAAATTCTTTTTTGAATAATTTTTCCACAGAAATATTAGGGATTATACTATTATCTATAGCATCATAACTAACAAAACAAGCATTATCAATAGAACATAAATCATCTACTTTATTTTTTAGTTCTTCTAATTTTATATAGCAATCTTTTAAAATAGGTTGTTGATTCTTATCATAAATAGCACCATACACATAACCTCTTCTAGCATCAATCATAGGAACAATATAATTTTTTTCCGTATCTGTTGTAGCTAAAAGCATCAATTCTGACACAGGAAATATCTTTTTATTAAGGCTCCAAGCTAATGTTTTAGCAATTGTCACTCCCACTCTAATTCCAGTGAATGATCCTGGTCCATTTACAACGTAAATATTATCAATATCCTGACAAGTTAACTTTATACTTTCTAATGTTTTTTTTAAACATGGTAATACTTTGCTAGATAAGTCATTACTTGTATTTTCACAGTTATAATAAATTTGTTTATTATTGTGATAAATTCCAATAATTAATCTTTTTGTAGAAGTATCAATAAATAATGAAATCATAATACTGCCTCACATAAATCTTCGTATTTTTTTCCATGTGGATTTAATATAATTAATCTTTTTGTTTCGTCTACAACCTTAAATTTTATATCTAATCGTTCCTCAGGTAAAATATCTTTAATAGTACTTGCCCATTCAATTACAACAACGCCACCTTTAGTAAAATACTCTTCAATTCCTATACCGTCAGTATTACCATCCAAACGATATACATCCATATGGTAAAGAGGTAGTTCTCCTTCATATTCTTTAATAATCGTAAAAGTTGGTGAAGTAATATTTTCGGTAATTCCAAGAGCATTTGCAATTCCCTTTGTAAACATTGTTTTTCCGCTGCCTAATTCTCCGTCTAAACATAAAATCATGTTTGGAAACTTCTCTGATTCAAAATTCTGCGCTAATTCAATTGTTTCAAATTCATTTTTTGTAGTAATTTTATATTCCATTCTAATCACCTTAATTTAGTATAACAAAATCTTTATCAATAAAACAGTATTTTATAAATTTTTAGTGTAATTTTTTTATTTTTTGGTTTGCAAATTTTACAGTATTAGACATCCACTCATCATCATAAGGACGTGCGTAATAAACAGTATCATCATAGTCGTCGCATAATTCATTATATAATTCTGAAATTCTACTTGAGGGTACAATGCTAGTAAAGCCAAAGTTAAGATTATTAAAGGAGTAATGACTTTCAATATATTTTACCCCTAATTGATTTTCTCCATCTTGATATGAAGTAATTGGGACAACATATTTTAATAGTTCACGTTTTTTTTCTTCATTAATATTCATGATATAGCTATAAGGCACCATTTTATGTATCTGTAGTAATGATATTACCTCTTCTAAAAATAATTTATCCTCTTGTTTTAAAAACAATGGACTGTAATTTAAAATTAAACCTGAAAGTCCACATTTTCCTAATTTATCTAGTAATTGTAGTATTTTATGTTTTTCTACTTGATTTATACAAATTAAGTTATTCATACAAAGCAATTCATAACAAATTTTATTTTCTATTGGCAAATCAACGTTTGATACATTTATTGGAATTATTTCTGAAAAAACCTTAATTCCCTTTTCATTTGCCTTCTCACATAACTCTTTTAAGTCAGTAGTATTACCAAGAGGATTTCCAATTTCGTAGCCACAAATATTATAGATATTCCACCAACTTATTATTTGATTATCAGATACTATTTGAAGTGGACTTATTTGAATACTGTCAAAACTACTTTCTTTAATTTTATCTAGAATTTTTTCTATATCATTTAGTTTCCAAAGAAATAAATTTAATGTTCTCATATAGCTCACCTCAATAATACTAACTAATAATATTATATCATTATATTATAAAATAACACAGTTTATAAAAACATAAAGAGAGAAAAAAATGCAAAAAAAAAATTGGCAACTACCTATTTTCGCTTACACTATCGTCGGCGTTAAAGAGCTTAACTTCTGTGTTCGAGATGGGAACAGGTGTATCCTCTTTGCTATCGTTACCAATTTAATTATATAGAGAAAATAATTCTCTGAAAACATGATAATGTGTATTCAATCAAATTTTAAATATAAATAGGATTAAATCCTCGATCTATTAGTACTAGTCAGCTCAACATGTCACCATGCTTCCACCTCTAGCCTATCAACCAGATAGTCTTTCTGGGATCTTACTTTATAAAAAATGGGAAATCTCATCTTGAAGTTGGCTTCCCGCTTAGATGCTTTCAGCGGTTATCCATTCCATACATAGCTACTCTGCGCTGCCACTGGCGTGACAACAGATACACCAGAGGTATGTTCATTCCGGTCCTCTCGTACTAGGAACAACTCTCCTCAAATTTCCTACGCCCACGACGGATAGGGACCGAACTGTCTCACGACGTTCTGAACCCAGCTCGCGTGCCACTTTAATGGGCGAACAGCCCAACCCTTGGAAGCGACTACACCTCCAGGATGTGACGAGCCGACATCGAGGTGCCAAACACCACCGTCTATGTGAACTATTGGGTGGTATCAGCCTGTTATCCCCGGGGTAACTTTTATCCGTTAAGCGACGACCATTCCATTCTGAATCGCCTGATCACTAAGTCCTGCTTTCGCACCTGCTTGACTTGTTGGTCTCGCAGTTAAGCTCCCTTATACCTTTACACTCTTCGAATGATTTCCAACCATTCTGAGGGAACCTTTGAGCGCCTCCGTTACTCTTTAGGAGGCGACCGCCCCAGTCAAA
>ENA-ORIC01000190-ORIC01000190.1-human-gut-metagenome-genome-assembly--contig:-NODE-190-length-86372-cov-4.406176_pt1 | contig 86372 bp, 87 predicted proteins | sample MGYA00243023_ERZ508732 | MGnify/ENA primary metagenome ERZ508732 (study PRJEB26277, sample SAMN04329767) | human gut metagenome | biome: human-associated habitat | host: Homo sapiens | place: USA... | reverse complement strand
GCGCGGGCTAACCAAATAAAACGGATGGTGAGTTACATATGAGTTCGTCGGAATTAAGGTATCTGATAGCGGCAAACGACCTTGCCAAAGAGCTGCAGTCGGTTAAACAGACTGATATAGCAAACAGACTTCACGTAACAAAGGTGAGTGCGTATAACGCGATTGAAAGGTTGCGGGAAAAAGAATATATCGAGAAGAATGATAGGAAAATCGTTCTTACGGATCGCGGAAGGGAAGTTCTGAACGAGTATATGACGATTATACGTTTTATGTCGGCGCATTTGTCGTTACATTGCGGAACGACTGAAAATCAGGCTTATGAAGACGCTCTTAACGCCACCTGCGCGTTTTCGGACGTAACCCGTAACGGAGTGGCAAATTTTATAAAGTCAGAAATGAAGGGCGCGCAGCAAGCACTGATTGATTAAGACAAGGAGCAAACAAATGATAGACAAAGAACTATTTAAACTCATCGGCGGAAATAAGAAGTACATATTTATCGCCGTATTGTTGCAGGCGATAGGTTTAATCGCGAACGTTACGATAACGGGGAGCGTCTGCTATGCCGTGTACCTGTTGACGCAGAACGCCGAATGGATACAATTTATTTATCCGCTTATCGGCGCGGTTATCGGTATTATCGTAAGATATAGCTGTTCACGCGCTACGGGCGATATAAAGGACAAGCTTGGCAGAAGCGTTAAAAAAGATTTACGCGAAAGAGTATACAATAAAATCGTAAAACTCGGCGTTAAGACTACCGACGGGATGAGTATGGCGGGCTTGACGCAGGTTTCGGTAGAAGGCGTAGAACAACTCGACCTTTACTATTCGTCATATCTGCCGCAGTTCTTTTTTGCGATGATCGCGCCCGTAATATTGTTCTTGATATGCGTATGGATCGATTGGAGAACGGCTCTCGTTCTTATCGCCTGCGTTCCGCTTATCCCTGTATCTATTGTAGCGGTAAGTAAGTATGCGAAGAAGATTTTCGCAAAATATTGGGGCAAATACACTTCGATGGGCGATAAGTTCCTCGACAGCGTGCAGGGACTGAAAGAACTCAAAATCTTTCAGGCAGACGCGGCTCAACACGTTAAGATCAACGAAAGCGCGGAAGAATTCAGAGTCATCACAATGAAGGTTCTTGTCATGCAACTTGCAAGCACCACGATCATGGACTTGGTTGCATACGGCGGCGCGGGCGTGGGTATCGCGCTTGCAATCAGTGGCGCGGCGTTTTGGGGACTGAACCCGATTGCTGCATTGTTCCTGTGCCTTGTGGCGGTTGAATTTTTCCTGCCGCTTCGGGCGTTCGGTTCGGCATTCCACGTTGCGATGAACGGCGCAAGCGCGGGTAAAAAGATTATTTCGCTGCTAAACGCACCCGACCCCGAATGGGGAACGGAAACCGTTGACGGCAAAGAGATTAAACTCGAAAACGTTACGTTCTCTTACGACGGCAAACGCGACGTTCTGAAAAACGTGAATATGACCTTCCCCGAAAAGGGAATGACGGCTATCGTCGGAGAGAGCGGTTGCGGAAAATCTACGGTCGTCAATATGCTGATCGGCGCGTTCCGTCCGCAAAAGGGCGAAGTGACCGTCGGCGGCAAACAGCTTGAAAAGCTGTCGCGCGAGAATTGGTATTCGCACCTTTCGGCGGTCAGTTACAATACCTATATCTTCAACGAAAGCGTGAGAGATAACTTTAAGATGGCGAAAGAAAATGTTTCCGACGAAGAAATCTTCGCCGCACTCGAAAAGGTGAACCTGAAAGAGTTTATCGAAGAAAACGGCGGGTTGGATAAGGTTATCACAGAGGACGCGAACAACATTTCGGGCGGACAAAAACAACGCCTTGCGCTTGCGATCGCGCTTGTATCGGGTAAAGATATTTACGTTTTCGACGAAGCAACGAGCAATATCGACATCGAAAGCGAAGCCGTTATTATGAAGAATATCAAGGCGATTTCGGAAAGCAAAAGCGTTATCGTTATTTCGCACCGCTTAGCAAACGTCGTTCCCGCAGACAATATCTATTATATGGAAGAGGGCGAGATAAAGGAAAGCGGTTCGCACGAAAAGCTTATGGCGGCACGGCAAGGATACGCGCGCCTTTATACCGCGCAGAAAACGCTTGAACAGGCTTATGCGGAGGTGGTAGAATGAGTACGCAGAAAAAGACTTTGAGAAGAAGCGGCGCGAAAATAATGGCAAGTCTAATACTTCTTCTCGGTAGTTTGTCTTACATAATGATTTTAGCCGTTATAAACGGAAGCGTGGGTTTCGTCTGCGCGATGGGCGTAACGGTATTCGGCGCGGTAGGAGTTGCGAAGGCACTCGGAGAAGCAATTGCGCTTTCCTATGGGTGGATTATCGGGCTTACGATAGGTTGCGGAGTTCTTCGCGGTCTGCTTCGCTATTTCGAGCAGTACAGCAATCACTATATCGCGTTCAGACTTCTTGCGGTTTTGAGAGATAAAATCTTCGGCGCATTACGCGTTCTTTGCCCCGCAAAACTTGAAAGCAAACAAAAGGGCAGTATTATCGCAATGATCACCTCGGACATCGAAACGCTTGAAGTTTTCTATGCGCATACCATTTCGCCCATCTGTATTGCCGTGCTTGTATCTACGGCTGTGTTCCTGTTCGTAGGGTTTGTTTCGAGTTGGTATCTTGCGCTCGTGGCTCTCGCAGGTTTCCTTACAATCGGCATTGTAGTTCCACTTATCTCGTCGGGAAAACTCAAGGAAAGCGGCGTAAAATACCGCGCGGAATTTGCTTCGTTCTCGGCATATTTCCTTGACAGTATCAAGGGTATCAAAGATATTGTTTTAAACAATGCGGGCGAGGAAAGAGAAAAGGAAGTAAACAGGCGTTCGGACGGACTCCTGAAAGAAACCAAAAAGATGAAGCACAACATTACCTGCGCGGGTTCGGCAATCGAACTTATGGTGTCCGTGTTCGTGCTGATCACGCTTGCGGTGGGAATTTTGCTTGTCAAAAAAGATATGCTGCCTTTAGGCAGAATGATTATCGGTATGGTAACGGTGTTCTCGTCGTTCGGTCCGGTAATCGCGGTCGGTTCGCTTCCCGGCAACCTTACGCAGACTTTCGCAAGCGGCGACAGAGTGCTTAATCTTCTCGCGGAAAAACCTGCGGTGGAAGCGGTTAAAAGCGGTAAAGATTTCGATTACGAAAAACTCGACGTAAAAGATCTTTCGTTCAGTTACGACGGACAGACCGAGGTGCTGAAAGATATCAAAATGCACGCCGAAAAGGGCGAGATTATAGGTATCGTGGGCGAAAGCGGTTGCGGCAAGTCAACGTTTTTGAAACTTCTTTTGAGATTTTGGGAGAGAAGCGGCGGCGAAATAAATTACGACGATATAGATATCGATAAAATCAACACAAATTCGCTTTTGAAAAACGTAACTATGGTTTCGCAAAGCACCTATTTGTTTGAAGAAACGATAGAGGATAATCTTCGTATCGCGAAGCCCGACGCAACGCCGGAAGAAATCGAAAACGCCTGTAAAATGGCTTCGATTCACGACTTTATAATGACTTTACCCGACGGATATAAAACGCAGGTCGGCGCGCTCGGCGATAATCTTTCCGCAGGCGAAAAACAGCGTATCGGGCTTGCCCGCGCCTTCCTTCGCGGCAGCGAACTTATTCTTCTCGACGAGCCGACGAGCAACGTAGACAGTATCAACGAAGGTATTATCTTAAAGGCGTTAAAAGAGCAAAAGAACAAAAAGAGTATTATTCTCGTATCGCACAGAGAATCTACAATGGCGATTGCCGACAGAATCTATAAGGTTGACTGCGGCGTTATGACGGAGGAAGCGTAAAATGGACGAACAAAAGAAATTGAGTGATATAGAAGAAGCGGCGGCGGCTCTTATTGCAAATTCCGAAGATGAAAACCCCGCCTATAAGTCGATAAACAAACAAAAATCGGCGACATCGGAAGAGAAAAACGACAAAAAGATATTCAAGAAATACAAAATTAAAGACATCGTATTTCTTGCGATAATCACGGCTTGCACGCTTATTACGGGCGCGGTGATGCCGTTACTTGTAAACGTGCCATTCTTTGGTATCGTGCAACTTGGTTTGGGACTTCAATTTTCGATTTTTCCCGTAATCGGGATGATGAAAGTAAGAAAGCCGGGTGCGCTTCTGTTTCAGTCGATATTTATATCTGTATTCCTGATTTTTATGTTCCCGCCGATGGCTCTGATTATCGTGTGCGCGCTTGTTTCGGAAACGCTTGCGCTTCTTATCTTCCGCGGGTATAAAAACGATTGGGCGTGCGTATTTGCGGGAACGCTTTATATGCCGCTCACCCTTCCTTTGATGTGGCTTTATTACAACGCGTTTTACACGGTTACGGGCGAAGAAAAAGCGGCTACGAGTATGTTTCTCGGCGGAGCGAACCCCGGCGTGGTTGTCGGCATTTCGATTGCCGTCGTCGCGCTCTGTTTCGTCGGCTCGGTGGTCGGTATGCTTATCGCAAGGGAGCTCAAAAAAGCCGGAGTTCTGAAAAAATGAGATTTTGGTCTTTCAAAAAGAAGATATATCCCATATTCGTATTTCTTGCGAGCCTGTTTTTGATTATATTCGGATTGTGCATGGCAAGGAACGTCAAATGTTCTTACTTTCTGGCGGGATGTTTCGTGTGGCTTATGCTGTTCGGATGCCGAAAAGGTTGCTTTCGCGTTTTGCCCGCGTTTATTATCGTAGGTGGATTATTTGCTGTTATCGCGTATTTTGCTTACGGAAAAGACCTGAATACCGCGATTGCCATGGCTAACCGTTTCGCTTCCGTATTTCTTGCCGCCGCGCTCGGTATGAGCGTAGAACCTGCGGATATGACGAGGAATCTTTCCACGCTCAAAATGACGAGAGGCGTTACGCTCGGTATGCTTATCGCGACTTCATTTCCGCCCGTACTCGGCGCGGAGATAAAAAGGGTAAGAGAAGCGATGAAAACGCGCGGTGCGGGAAGCGTGTTCAACCCGAAGATTTTTTACAGGGCTTTTCTGGTGCCGCTTGTAATGCGGCTTGTGAACATTTCGGATACATTGTCGCTTTCCGTGGAAACGCGCGGATTTTCGCTGGAAAAAACGCCGTATACGGTGTATAAAAAAGAGACCGTATGCATATCGGACGTGCTGTTTATTTTAGGGATAGCCGCGGGCGCGGTTTGTACGGTGGTGTTATGAACGCGATAGAACTTAAAAACGTTAATTTTTCCTACGACGGAAAAACGCAGATTCTCGGAAACGTAAATCTCACGCTTTCTTACGGCGAAGTGAATCTTATTGCCGGGCATTCGGGCGAAGGGAAAAGCACGCTTCTGTACATTATAAGTGGCATTATTCCGAATATCACGGACGGAAAACTTGCGGGAGAAGTGCTGATAAACGGCGAAAATATTCAAGGGAAACGACTCGGGGAAATATGCCGCAAAGTGGGCGTCGTTTTACAAAATGCCGACGAACAAATTATACAAAAAACGGTAGAGGATGAAATCGCTTTCGGATGCGAAAATCTTGCGTTTTCACCCGAAAAAATAAGCAAACAGATAGACACGGTTTGTCGCCTTATGAAGCTCGATAAGTCGTGGCAAAGCCGCAAACTTTCGGGCGGACAGAAGCAAAGACTGATAACGGCTTCCACGCTTGCGATGGGGCAGAAGATAGTAATTTTGGACGAACCGCTTGCAAATCTCGACACGGCGGGCGCGGAAATGCTGATGTCCACATTAAAATCTCTTGCGAAAGCGGGATATTGTATTATTGTAATAGAACACAGGCTCGACGTCGTTCTGCCGTTCGTGGATAAGGTATTTCACGTCGGAAACAGAAACGTAAACGAGATAACCGACAGAGAAAATTACCTGAAAGAGCAGTCAACCGAAATAGAAGATACCTGTTCGACTTTCAGCGGCACGTTACCCGCGTTTTCGCTTGCGGACGTAGCGTTTGCGGTGAAAGAGCGAGACATATTGAACGGAGTTACTTTCGATATATTAAAAGGCTCACGAACGGTTTTACTCGGCGAAAACGGTTGCGGCAAAACAACCCTTTTAAGACTTATTTCCCGTCTTGAAAAGCCTACTCGCGGCGTGATTTTGCAGAATATAGACGACAAATTCGGACAAAAGAGTAAGAGCGAACGAAATGCCCGAAGCGTGGGCAGACCAAACGGTTGGAGCAATACTCGGTTATTGGGAATATCTTGGGTGGACGGTAAATTTCAAGACGAAGAAAAAATCGTTTAAGTCGAAAAAGGTTATCTTGCTACCTTCCGATGAATGGCAAGTTTTCAAAGATACACAAGAGCCGATCATCGACGAAGAAACGTTTTGGGCGGTGCAGAAAATCCGAGAAGGAAAACGCCGCCTTGACAGTCTTGGCGAACCGAACGCATTGTCGGGAATGTTGTTTTGCGGAGATTGCGGACATAGGCTGTATTTACGCAGACAACGTGATCCGCACCAAAAAGATTATTTTGTGTGTTCGGTTTATCGAAAGAAGCGCAAGTATTTCTGCACGTCACACTTCATAAGACTTGCGGACATTGAGAAGATTCTTTTACGGGATTTACGTCAAGTAACGGCATTTGCAAGAGAACACGAAAGCGAGTTTTTAGACTTGGCAAAGAAACGTTCTTTAAGAGAAACCGAAAAACTACGTGCCGAAAACAAAGCGTCGCTCGACAAAGCCGTCAGACGCATTGCCGAAATAGACGGAATTATTCAGAAACTGTATGAAGATAACGTTTCGGGTAAAATAAGCGACGAGCGATTTGCAAAGATGACGGCAACGTATGAAACGGAACAGAACGGATTACAGCAAACTGCTCAAAGGCTGAAAGATGAAATATCTGCCGTTCGAGAAGAGGGCGAAAGCGTGGATCGGTTTATGAAGTTGGTAAACAAGTATTCCGACATCACGGAACTGAACGCCGAAATCATAAGAACGTTTGTGGAGAAAATAATCGTTTATGAAGCCGAAAAAATTGACGGAGTAAAAACGCAGAGAGTGAAGATAGTCTATAACTGCGTTGGAACGGTAAGCGTTCCGAACGCCGACGATGAGCCTGTAAAAACAGACAAAACCAAAATTATAGAAGTGGCGTGACAATGAAAGCCGCGCCACTATCTAAAAAGAAAGAAAAATCCCTATGCCTATTGATTGGGCGTTTTATAATTGCAGCGGGCTTACAAAAATATATTATAAAGGCAGTGAAAGCGAATGGGGTACGATAAGCATTGATTTTTATAATGAAAAATTAAAAAATGCAACGCGATATTATTATAGCGCAGAAAAACCGACTGCAAACGGCAATTATTGGCATTATAATGAGAACGGCGAAATCGAGGAATGGTAAAATAAAATTTCGGGAAATGAAACTTTAACGAATAAAGGGGCGGTTCGGTTTTGTAACTGCCCCTTTATTTTTCAGAAATTCCTTCCGGAATATTTAGAAAATCAAAAATGGGCTGCGCCCCTCATCAGTCCGTTTTACGGACAGCTTCCCCCCAAGGGGAAGCCACGAAGCGGCTGACAATTTTTTTTTCGCAAAGCTACTTTTGACAAACAATTAGAAAACAAGTTGCGCCCCTCATCCGTCTGCTATCGCAGACACCTTCCCCCCAAGGGGAAGGCTTTATTTTTCCCGAAATACTTAAATTCCCGCAAATTCCCGTAAAACGGCGCGAAAACAGTTGACAAACGCCGTTTTTTTTGCTAAAATCTTCTCTGTGAGTGTGCGCAAAAGGCATTTCTATGCCCTTTACGCCGATTTTTGCGGTTTGTTTTCATGTTTTTTTATGCGGAATCCGAAAAAAAACCGCTTCTTCATCTTCGCTTTCTTTAATTGCGTAAGGGCAATTTTTCGAAAGATATTCTATAATTTTACAAGGAGGTTAAACTTATGCCTACTATCAATCAGCTCATCAAAAAGGGCAGAGAGAAAATCACTTTCAAATCGAAGAGTCCTATTCTCGATAACTGCCCCCAGAAACGCGGCGTATGTTTGTCCGTAACCACGACTTCCCCCAAGAAGCCTAACTCCGCTTTGAGAAAGATCGCACGTGTGCGTCTTACCAACAAGCAGGAAGGTACGGTTTACATTCCCGGCGAAGGGCACAACCTGCAGGAGCACAGCTCCGTTCTGATCAGAGGCGGACGTGTAAAGGATCTTCCCGGTGTGCGTTACCACATCATCCGCGGAGCCCTCGATACCGCCGGCGTTGCGAAACGCGGACAGGCCCGTTCCAAGTACGGCGCAAAACGCGCTAAGAAGTAATTCGTTTTTAAGCTTTATCGTTTAAAATACTCGCGAAGCAAAACAAAGAGTAACAAAAGCTACTTGTAATTCGGAATATGCTTTCGAAAGACTGCCCGAAATAAAGTAGACAGTACGCGGAAATCCGCGTGAAAAACATTGTCCCCGAAGGTTCGGGCGCACCGTGCGTTATTATAATGTATACGGCGCGCGGAACGGGAGCGCGGAAACGCTGTAAATACGGCAGACGTAAACACGGCGGAAACGCGCGGGAGGCAAGAATAACGCGGCGGAAAATACGCGGAAGGTTCGCCCTCGTTCGGGCTTCGGCGCTTTTGCGGCGGAGAAAGAACGCAGCGTGCGATAGTTGTACTAAGGGTAGTACCCTTACACTTAATATTATTAAAGGAGGATTTATATCATGCCCAGAAGAGGTAATGTTCCCAAGAGAGACGTTTTGCCCGATCCTATGTACGGAAGCAAAGTCGTTACGAAACTCATCAATCAGATTATGCTCGACGGTAAAAAAGGCACGGCGCAGACGATCGTTTACGACGCCTTTAAAATCGCGGGGGAGAAACTCAATCAGGACCCGATGGATATTTTCAAGCAGGCGATGGAAAACATCATGCCCGTTGTGGAAGTTAAAGCTCGCCGCGTAGGCGGCGCCAACTATCAGGTGCCCGTTGAAATCCGCCCGGAACGCCGTCAGACGCTTGCGATCCGCTGGCTGGTTATCAACACCAGAAAGAGAAGCGAAAGAGAGATGGCAAACAAACTTGCGGCGGAGCTGATGGACGCGTACAACAACGCGGGCGGCACCGTCAAGAAGAAGGAAGATACTCACAGAATGGCGGAAGCAAACAAAGCGTTCGCGCATTTCAGATTCTGAGAGGAGTAGATTATGCCCAGAGAATACGATTTACAACACACCAGAAACTTCGGTATTATGGCGCACATCGACGCCGGAAAGACGACGACCACCGAGCGTATCCTGTTCTATACGGGTAAAACACACAAAATCGGCGAAGTGCACGAAGGCGCCGCCACGATGGACTGGATGGTGCAGGAGCAGGAGCGCGGCATTACGATTACTTCCGCCGCTACCACCTGTATCTGGAAAGGACACCGTTTCAACATCATCGATACCCCGGGCCACGTGGACTTCACGGTGGAAGTGGAGCGTTCGCTCCGCGTTCTCGACGGCGCGGTGGCTACGTTCTGCGCGAAGGGCGGCGTTGAGCCGCAGTCCGAAACCGTATGGCGTCAGGCGGATACCTACAAGGTTCCCCGCATCGCGTACGTGAACAAGATGGACATCAACGGCGCGGATTTCTTCCGTGTGGAAAGAATGATTAAAGAGCGCCTCGGCGCCAACCCCGTTCCCATCGAACTGCCCATCGGTAAAGAAGCGGATTTCCGCGGTATTATCGACCTTATCCGTATGGAAGCGGAAGTTTACTACGACGACCTCGGAAAGGATTTCAGAAAGGAGCCGATTCCCGCGGACATGCAGGCGCTTGCCGACGAATACCGCGCGAAGCTTCTGGAAGAAGCGGCTTCCGGCAGCGACGAGCTGATGGAAAAATATTTCGAGGACGGCGATCTTTCGGAAGAGGACATCATCAAAGGTCTGCGTCTGCGCTGCCTGAAAATGGAATCCATCCCGATGCTCTGCGGTTCTTCGTACAAGAACAAGGGCGTGCAGTTCCTGCTTGACGCGGTGATTCATTTCCTGCCCAGCCCGCTTGACGTCGATCACGTGAAGGGCACGAACCCCGATACGGGCGAAGAGGAAGAGAGAAAGACTTCCGACGACGAACCGTTTGCGGGACTTGCGTTCAAGATCGCTACAGATCCTTTCGTGGGTTCGCTGGCGTACTTCCGCGCTTATTCGGGCGTTCTGGAAGCGGGTTCTTACGTGTACAACTCCACCAAGGAGAAGAAGGAACGCGTAGGCCGTCTTGTTCAGATGCACGCAAACGAAAGAAAAGATATTTCCGAGATTTATTCGGGCGATATCTGCGCGATCGTCGGCTTGAAATACACCACGACGGGCGATACGCTGTGCGACGAAAAGCACCCGATTATTCTTGAAAAAATGGTATTCCCCGAACCGGTTATCCAGCTGTCGCTGGAACCCAAGACGAAAGCCGGTCAGGAAAAGATGACGATGGCGCTTATCAAGCTTGCCGAAGAAGATCCTACGTTCAAGACGTACACCGATCAGGAAACGGGGCAGACGATTATCGCCGGTATGGGCGAATTGCACCTCGACATCATCGTAGACCGTCTGCTTCGCGAATTCAAAGTGGAAGCGAACGTTGGCGCGCCGCAGGTTGCTTATCGCGAAACGTTCAGAAACGCGGTGGACGCGGAAGGTATGTACAAGCGTCAGTCCGGCGGTAAAGGTCAGTACGGTCATTGTAAGATTCACCTGATTCCTCAGGAACCCGGCGCGGGCTATGCGTTTGAGGACGCTACCGTGGGCGGTTCGATTCCCAAGGAATATATCCCCGCCATCGACAAGGGTATTCAGGAAGCGGCGAAGAACGGCTTCCTTGCCGGTTACGAAATGGTGGACTTCAAGGTTATCGTGTACGACGGTTCGTATCACGAAGTGGACTCTTCCGAAATGGCATTTAAGATTGCCGGTTCCATGGCGTTCAAGAACGGCGTTGAAAAGGCGCATCCCGTGCTTCTCGAACCGATTATGAAAGTGCAGATCATCACTCCCGAAGATTATTTCGGCGATCTGATGGGCAACATCAGCGGCCGTCGCGGCACCATCCTCGGCACCGACGACAGAAACGGCGCGAAGATCATCGACGCGGAAGTTCCCCTTTCCGAAATGTTCGGTTACGCCACCGAGCTGCGTTCCAGAACGCAGGGGCGCGGACAGTTCACGATGCAGTTCGATCATTACAGCGAAGTGCCTCAGAACATCGCGAAAGACATTATCGAAAAACGCGGCAAGAAAGACTGATTTCCGCCCGATTGCCGGAGTTTTTTGAAACGTCTGAAATAAGATGAATTTTTCCCGATTCGGCGGAAAAGGTATAAAAAACCGCCGATCGGGTGAAAATCAAGAGGAATTTTAAAAAATTTTTCGAAAACGCCTTTAAAATATTTGATAATTTCAAAATTTTAAGGTATAATGAATACAATCCGCGAAGCAGTGCGGCTGTATCGCGTATCGGAAAAAAGCGTTTTTTTCGTTTCGCAAAACGCGTTTTTTACAATGACCGGCGGTTTTTCCGGCGGCGTAAAGAGCGCAGAAAAAACGAAAACGGGCTTCCTGCCCGACGAAAACAGGAAAAAAGCAATATAAAAATTTATAAATAAAATCGGAGGATTTTAATTATGGCTAAGGCTAAATTCGACAGAAGCAAACCCCACGTTAACATCGGTACCATCGGCCACGTTGACCACGGCAAGACCACTCTGACGGCTGCTATCACGATGGTGATGGCTGCTCGCGGCGGTGCGGAAAAGATGAGATACGACGAAATCGATAAGGCTCCCGAAGAAAGAGCGCGTGGTATCACAATCAACACCGCGCACGTTGAATATCAGACGGACAAGCGCCACTATGCGCACGTTGACTGCCCGGGACACGCCGACTACGTTAAAAACATGATTACCGGCGCTGCTCAGATGGACGGCGCTATCCTGGTTGTTGCGGCGACCGACGGTCCTATGCCCCAGACCCGCGAGCACATTCTGCTTGCCCGTCAGGTAGGCGTTCCTTATATCGTAGTGTTCATGAACAAGACCGACCTTGTTGATGACGCGGAACTTCTTGACCTCGTTGAAATGGACGTAAGAGACCTTCTTTCTTCCTACGGCTTCCCCGGCGACGACGTTCCCGTTATCCGCGGTTCCGCTTTGAAGGCTCTGGAGAAAGCTTCTTCCGACGCTTCTCCCGCCGAAATCCTTGCGGCTCCCGAATGCCAGTGCATCATCGAACTTATGAATGCGGTTGACGAGTATATTCCTACTCCTCCCCGCGACGACGCGAAACCTTTCCTTCTTCCCGTGGAAGACGTATTCACGATTTCCGGTCGTGGTACCGTTGCTACCGGTCGTGTAGAAAGAGGTATTGCGAAGGTTGGCGATCCTGCCGAAATCGTAGGCTTGATCGATAAGCCCGTTCCTACCGTTATTACCGGTCTGGAAATGTTCCACAAGCAGCTGGACGAAGCTATGGCAGGCGATAACGTAGGCGCTCTGCTCCGCGGTATCAACAGAACCGACATCGAAAAAGGTCAGGTTGTTGCGAAGCCCGGCACCGTGAAAACCGGTACGGAATTCGAAGCGCAGGTTTACGTTCTTACGAAAGACGAAGGCGGCCGTCATACCGCATTCTTCAACCATTACAGACCGCAGTTCTTCATCAGAACGACGGACGTTACGGGTGCTATCGAGCTTCCCGAAGGCGTTGAAATGGTTATGCCCGGCGATAACATCAACATGAAAGTTGTTCTTATTAAGCCGGTTGCTATGGAAGAAGGTCTTCGTTTCGCTATTCGTGAAGGCGGCAGAACGGTTGGTTCCGGCGTTATCGCGAAGATCCTTAAGTAAGTTTCGGCGATTGATTTTCGGTAAGGTTTTGCGGAGTGAATCCGTGAAATCGTCGAAAATAAGCGAAAAATGCGAATTTGCACCTCCGACGAGCAATCGGGGGTGCTTTTCGTGATTAAAATTGCCGCTGCGGCGTACGCGGAAAAGGCGGAACGCACGAGACGGCGTGAAACCTTGGCATAAGACGAACGCACGAGGCGGCGTGAAGCCTTGGCATAAGACGGAGAAGAAAGTATGTCGGATTTTTTTAAGAAAGTTACGAAATCGGGGCTGCCCGTGGCGTTGACGGGAAAGGACGAGGGAGCGTTTTTTGCGGGATTTGTGGAAAACGCCGACGAGGAATTTTTGTTTATGCAGGCAGTTTCGCCATCGGGGCATTTCGACGGCTGGGCGTGCGTGCGTATCGAAGAGATCGCCCGCGCGGACGTGGCAACGGAATATCTCGTTATGCTGGCGCGGGTGTTCGAATACTACGGCGAAGAATTCCGAGAACCGAAGATTTCCGCGCGCGACGTGCTTGCTTCGTTTATCGATCAGGCGATAAAAAACAAGTGGCTGTGCACCGCGGAGGTGGGCTTTGAAACGTTGGATAAGCTGACGGGCTACTTTGTGGAAAAAGATTTCGACACGGTACAGATGAGTCTGGTGAACGCGAACGGCAAGCGCGACGGCTTTACTTCGTTCGATTTCGAAGAGATTGTATTTATCACGGCGCAGGGCGAGCGGGAAAAATATCTGGAAACGGTGATGGAAATGCTTGCGTCCGGCACGGAATCGGTGTACGACGGCTTGCGCGGCGGCGCGGCGGGCAGAGAAAAACCGTCGAAAAAGAAAAACGGACAGGACGGCGTGCGGCAGGACGATAAGCCGGATGAAAACGGGCGAGTGATTACTTTTCCGAAAAAAGATAAATAAAACCGGAAATCGGAGCCGACGGTAGGCGGTGCAAACCGAAGCGGTAATTAACGCGAAAGAAAAGCGGCAACAGAAACGATTGCGCAAAAAGGGAGGCAAGATTTGCACTCCCTTTTTGTATTATCCGAAAACTCTGAACGTAAAAAACGCTTGCAAAGCGGCGGAAATTATAGTATAATTGCAATATAAAACGGTGTTAAACCGAAAAAAAAGAAGGGATTTGTGGCATGAATACGCAAAAAAATAAAGAGAAAATCATTAAGGAACTTCTTCATAGCACGGATAAAGAGCTGACCGACGAAGAATTGATGAGCGAAATTTTAAGTACCAACGTTTCGGAAAATTCCGAAAAAAACGAACGCGAAGAAAAAATAACGTTCGGGCAGAAAGCGGCGGACGCCGTGGCGAGGTTTGCGGGCAGTTGGGCGTTTATTTTCAGTTTTATCGCGGTGATGGTGATCTGGATGGTGATGAATGTTCTTCTTGCGGCAAAGGCATTCGACGCATATCCGTTTATTCTTTTGAATCTGGTTCTGTCTTGTATCGCCGCGGTACAGGCGCCCTTGATTATGATGAGCCAGAACCGTCAGGAGGTGAAGGACAGAAAGCGCGCCGAAAACGATTATCGCGTAAATTTAAAAAGCGAATTTGTAATAGACGCACTGTATAAAAAATTGGAAAGCGTATCGGAAATGCAGAAAAAAATTTTTAAAAAGTTGGAGGTGCTTTCCGGCGGAGAAACAATAAACGCGGCGGACGAATCGCTTTCCTATAAAGAGAAAACCGAAATAAATGAAAACAAAGATAAATCAAACCGCTCGTAACAGAGCCGACGGAAACTGGAAACTGTAATCTTTGACTTCCGCATTAAAGAGGATTCGCCCGTCAAGGCGATGAATAGGACCGTATCTTCGGAAACAAGAAAAACAAAGGCGGAAGCGGGTAATCAAAACGGCAACAGAAACGGCATATAAGCCGACGACAAACCCGCCGGAAAAATAGCGACATAAAAGGGCGCGCAAAATTTGCGCACCCTTTTATCGTGGGAAAAATCAGTTTTTATTGTTTCCGAATTTCCTTGTTAAAAATACGTCTTTCCAGTACTTTTCCCGTTCGAGAATATATAATTCGTTTCCGTTTCTGTTGAAAAAGCACTCCACAATGGAAAACAGAAAATTATTCGCATAGGCGGAGTCGGTTGCGAGAATCCGCATCAATTCTTTGTCGTGTCCGTGTCCGCCCGTATAAACGTAGTCGCTCCAACGCTGCCACGTACCGTTATAACCGTAAGTGCTTCCGATGTAAATTTTCCCCGTCAGCGTGTCCGTAATGGCGTAAACACAGTTGACGTTTTCCAGCAAAATGCGCCAGTTATCCACATTTGCGGTGATTATCTTTTTCAGTTCGGGAAAGGGCAGCGATACTTTGTCGTATCCGTCGAATTGCCTGCTGCATTGTACGTAATTTTTTTCGAGTACGCTGACGACGCGGATAGTTTCAATGTTCGCAATATCGATTTTTGCCTGTTTCGGTCCTTGGATTTTTGTGTATTCGACGATTAAACGTTCGGAAAAGCCCGAAAAAATATCCAAATTTTTTAAATCATAGGTCTGATGTTCGTCAGGGAAATCAAGTACTCCGCAGTTTTCGAAAGCGCCTAAGAATAGCCATTGATTGTATTTTAAATCTCTGTCAAGACGAATAAATTGCAAGCAATATTTTGTGTTAATATTTCGAAAACTGACGGACGAACCGCGGTGCCGTTTCCAGGAAATATGCTCTAAAAGCCGTTGAGGGTTTTCCGAAAAAGAGTATACTTGTTCTGCGTTGGCGTTATTCAGACAGATCGTCCATTCGGAATAATCGTTTTTATCGATAGGAAATAAATCTTTTAAGTAAATGCTCATTTATGTATACCTCAAATTTAATATTTATCTTCGCTGATATTATATTTTTCAATATATCCGCAAAATTTACAGCATCGGGTGATTTGATATGTGATTTTAGTGCCGTATCTTCTTTGCTCTTGCGTGCCGATTTCTTTTCCTTGTTTATCTCGAATTTTCAGCTCTTCGATTTTGCTTATTTCTTCTGTTGCTATAATCGTTTTATCAATCTGTTCCATCGCATTGGATTTTTTGCAATTCGGACATTGAGTACTTGAAACTGCGCCTACAATGATAAGTATTACGGTTGCAACAATAACAATAATAGCAATCCACATAATTTTTTCCTCCGTATTTATGGTTATAATATTTTTGACAAAAAAAATGCGCCGATCGAATCGACGCATAAAAACGCAGATCCGATAGTCGCCAAACTAACCTACGTGAAATTGCAAAACTCACAATAATACGGAGAGAATCTGCATTTTATCAAATTCAAGTCATATTATTGTGCGGAAAAAAAGATATAATTATTCCCGACGGAACTATATCCTGTTTCACGTATTCAGTTAGTTTGGCAATTTTATTATAACATAAAAGCAAAGAATTATCAACTATTTTACAGGCGCCCGCAAATTTTTTTATGCGAAGTTTAACACTGAAAAAATTTGAACAAAAACGCCGTAAATGATTTGATTTTTCCTTTTTATTATGATACAATAGTTTTGTAACGCAAGTTACATATTATCATTTTCGGAGGGCTGTTATGGCTAAAAAAAGAAAAAAATCTACTTTGGGGCTGGTTTTTTCCGCCGGCGCGGTGCTTTTCGCGATTGCTGCGGTGTGCATGATGTTTTTGAATGCGGTTGAGCTTGTTTCAGGCGAAAACGTGTTGGCTCAGTATACGGGCGTGCAGGTGGCATTCGGATATTCGGAAACGTATCCGCTTATCGGCGAAGTGAAGTTTCTTAACTTCTCGATCATGAATCTGCTGCCTTATATTCTTGCGCTTGCGGGCGCTGTGGTTGCGTTGCTTGCTGCGCTTAGCAAGAAATCGTTCCTGCTGAACATCATCGCCGTGGCGTGCTTCGTGGCGGCGGCTGTGTTCTTCTTCACCGCGGCTTCGTACGTTTCCGTGGCGGGTTCCGAAGGTTCCGGCACCTTGAACGTTCTGGTGAAAAACATCGTAGACGCACTGAAAGACGGCGACAATCTGAAAATCGCGATCGGTTCGCTTCTCGGCGGCGTGTTCTCGATTGTTGCGGCGGCTTGCTCGGCACTGAAAATTTTTGTAAAATAAGTTTTTCATAACCCGAGAAAATCCCGACTTTGCTAAAAAGGGCAAGGTCGGGATTTTTTTTACTGTTTATTTGTATCGTTCGGCGCGGCGGGGGCAGCGGTTTCTTCGTTTGCGTTTGTTTCACCGAAAGGTTGCGCCGTTGGTTGCGGTTGCGTTGCGGCAGGCATTTGCGCATACGGCGCGTAACCGACGGGCGCAGATGTTTGCGCCGGATAGTAAGCCTGCCTGTTTTGCGCGCCTTGCGGATAGCTTTGCGGCAACGATTGCCCGCTTGGTATTTGCTGTCCGTTCATCGGCGTTTGCGGCGGGTACGGCATCTGCGATGGCAGAGGAGGTTGCGGCTGTTGCGAAGCGTATCCGGCAGGGGTGTTTATATCGAAAGGAGAATGTTGCAACGCGGCTTCCACGGCTTGCCGATCTTCATAGTCCGCTGTTAAAAGCGCGGTTTTTAATTTTTTCTTTTGCTTATTCGTATAAATACTAATGCCGTAGGCGATCAGGGCAAGAAAAATCGAAAAATATCCGACGGCGGAAATACCTGAAACGTGAGATATAAAAGAAAAATTTAAGCCAAACCAACGTATAAAAATCATGTCCACAACGATCAGTATCGCTAAACTCGCCACATTAAATTGCTCGTAGGTATTCTTCTTTTTCTTTTTATCCGTACCCGCTTTAATATCGTTGAAAAATAACAGCGTTGCGTTGCCGATTTCGTTGGAAACAAGTCTTTTGCTATATTTTACTGCGTTAATTGCGGAGCGGCAGAGAAGCCCTACGCCAAACATTACGGGTATGAGAAAATAAATCATAGGCAGGATTCCCAATCCGGAATAGCCGCTTCTGAAAGCGGAAATCATCAGTTTGAGTTCTTCCACGATCGAAAACGAAAAGATAATTGTTTCCGGATCGTTGCCTTGCAAAAGTTCGGCACGCAGCGCCGCCCGAGCTTTATCGAAGAAGATCTTCTGCACGGCATTTTCGGATTCGGCATTTAAAATATCCGGGCTGTATCCAATACTTGCCGTGAAACACGGCAGCACAAACAGAAAAAGAACGCAGAAAAATGTGACGGCGTTCAGGACGAGTTCCGCAATCGTGAGCTTTTTCATTTCGCCGTAGTATTTCTTTAAGTCAAGCATTTTCAGTTCCTCCTTTATTATAGCAAAATATCGCCAACTGTAATTATTATATCATTACTAAATGTGGTTGTCAACCACTTTTCGTGATATTTCTTTGATTTTAAATATTTGTATTTGAGATTTTTTTGCGCAAATATATTATAGAAGAAAAAGCATTTGCCGAAAATGCCTTGCAAGGGGATTTCGGACGAAGGCAAAGGCGGAACAAAATGAGTTTTTCCGAAAATCTGAAAAAATTGCGCAAATCTTACGAAATATCGCAGAAGGCATTTGCGCGGGAATTGAACGTTTCTCAATCGACGGTGGCTTCGTGGGAAACGGGCGCGCGCGAGCCGTCGATCGAAACGCTTTTAAGCTTATCGGCGTTTTTCAACGTTTCTGTGGATTATCTTTTAAGCGGCAGGCTTCGCGAGAACGTCTCGGACAATGAAAAAAACGCGTATGGCGCGAAAAAGAAAAACGCCGCAGGCGGGGCGAAACGGGTGCTGGAAATATATAAAAAGCTTTCTGAAACGGATAAAAACCGTCTGGAAAGCTTTGCCGAACAACTTGAAAAATTGGAAGCGGCGGAAAAATTATAATTCGGGCGCATGATTTTGCGCGTCGTCCGGGGACGTTTGCTGCATTTTTGTTTGTTTGTGTATGCGGCGCAGCAGAAACGCGCACGATACGGCGGCGGCGACGACTTCGGAAATCGGGAACGCCCACCATATCATTGCGGCGGCGTTTTTGCATAGCGTAAACAGATACACGAGCGGCAGCGTGGGAAAAATCAGCCTTAATACGGAAATAATCAACGGCGTGTAGATTTCGCCGAAGCCTTGCAGCACGCCCTGTATCGCTACGCTCACCCCCATAAACAAATAGCCGATCGTGGCGATATGCAGCGCGGTCTGCGTAGAAGAAATTACGTCCGACTTCGATACGACGGAAGATTCGTCGAGCGTGAGCGCGAATAGTTTCGATACGGGTGCGGCGAAAATCTGAAACAGGGCGGCGATAATGCCCGTGACGATCACGGAATATAATATGCCGAATCTGATTGCCGAGCGCACGCGCGCGTCGCTTTTCATGCCGTAGTTGAACGACACTACCGAAATCAGCGTGTTCGATAGTCCGAATGCGGCGAACAGGGCAGTCTGCATAAGTTTATAATAAATACCGAAGCTGCCCGAGAGCAGGTTGACGGTGTATTCGTTTTTGATCGTTTTAATGACGAGCAACACGCCGAACATCATTACGGCGAGCATGCCTTGCATCAAAAACGCGGGAAAACCGATCGAGTACACGCTTTTTATGATCTTTTTGCTCGGTTTTACATACTTTAAATTACCGTCGATTTCTTTATTGAGCGTATAGTGGAAAATAAGCGCGAGGACGAGCGAAACGATCTGCCCGATGACGGTGGCGTACGCCGCGCCCGCCACGCCGCCGCCGAGAGGGTAGATAAACACGTAGTCGAGAACGATATTCGTGAGCGCGCCCGAGACCTGGGCGACCATGGAAAAGAGCGTTTTGCCCGTGGAAATGAGAAATCTTTCGGCGACGGCGAAGCCGATCGAACCGAAGGATAAGCAGCAGCAGATTTTTAAGTACTTCGCGCCCATTTTTACGACGGTTTCGTCGGCGGACATCAGTCGCATATACGGCGTGGCGAGAAATAACCCGAACGCGAGAAATACGGCATAGAATAAGGCGGCTAAGAATAAGCCGTTGCCCGCCGTGCGGTTTACCGTGAGCTTTTCGCCCGCGCCGAGATTTTGCGAAAGCATCGCGTTGATCCCCACGCCCGTGCCTACGCCGATGGCGATCATTAAAATCTGTACGGGAAACGCGGCGGAAAGCGCAATGTTGCCGAGCGCGCCGTCTGCGCCCATATTGATGACGAACATGGTGTCTACCACGTTGTATAAGGCTTGCAAAACCATCGATAAAATCATGGGCAGCCCCATCGAAAGGAGAAGCGCAGGGATCTTTTGCATGCCCATGCGGTTTTGCGGTTGGTGTTGCGGTGTTTGTTGCATTGAGTTTTTGTATACCTCCGAAAAACAAAAAATTCGGCGTAAGTCCCGGAAAAGTTGGACTTACGCCGATTAAGCTACTCACTTGCAGATATTTTAGCACGTTTTTTTTCTTTTTGCAAACGTTTTTCGGTAAAATTACGGCAAAAAACAATAAAAAATGCAGCCGCGCATTGACAATCACGGCAAAAAATGATATACTGAAAAGCGGAACGGCGCCGTTTTGCAAGTAATCCGCGCAAAACGCACAAACTTATTTCCGCGGGGTGAAAAATGAAAAAAATCACGAACAAAATCTTGTGGATTTTTGCCGTGGGGCAGTTCGGCTGGAGCTTGCTTTCCGGCATCATCAGCAGCTGGATGGTGTATTATTATACGGGCGAAAACGCCGTGTTTTCCTCGTACATCACTACAAATCCGTTGTTTCTCGGCTTAACGCTGTTCGGCATCATCACGGCGGTGGGGCGCGTGTTCGACGCCGTTACCGATCCGTTGATCGCGGGATGGTCGGACGCAAGCAATTTCAAAGGCGGCAGGCGCATCCCGTTCATGAAAGCCGTCGCGGTGCCGTTCGCGGCGATCACGGTGGGGGTATTTGCGCTGCCGCAGACTTCGAACACGGCGCTGAACGACGTGATTTTGTTCATCACGTTGATTTTGTTCTATCTGTTCATGACGGTGTACTGCACGCCGTATAACGCGCTCATCGCGGAGCTGGGAAATACGCAGAAAAACAGAATCAACGTTTCCACGTATATTTCTTTCACCTATATCGCGGGCTTTTCGGTGGCGTATCTGCTGCCGAATCTGGCGGGGATGTTCACTTCGATGAGCGAGGCAAACGCGGTACGGCTGGCGATAGCGATTCTTGCGGCGATTGCGGCTATCGCGATGCTGGTGCCCTCGTTCTGCATCAAAGAACGCGAATACATCGCGTCGGTGCCCGTAAAAACAAAGGCGTTTTCCTCGCTGTTCAAGTCGTTTAAAAACAGACAGTTCCGCAGATTCGTGTATTCGGATATCATCTATTTCTTTGCGGTAACGCTGTTTCAGACGGGGCTGGCGTTTTACATCACGCGGCTGATGCACGCGGACGAGGAAAATTCGTTTGTGCTTACGGTGATGATGACGGTAGTCAGCCTTTGCCTGTATCCTGCGGTGAACAAACTGGCGCCGAAATTCGGCAAAAAGAAAATCGTCGTGGCGGGATTTTTTGCGTATGCCGCGGTGTTTCTTATAACGGTGTTCTGCGGCGAAGGCATGGGTTGGGGATACCTGATCGCCGTAATGGCGGGCGTGCCCATGGCGATTTTAGGCATCTTGCCGCAGGCGGTGGTGGCGGATATCGCCGAAGCGGACGCCGCGGAAACGGGCGAACAGCGCAACGGCATGTTCTTTGCGGCGCGTACGTTTGCCATGAAGATGGGGCAGGCAATCGCGTTGCTGGCGTTTACATCCATCACCGTTTCGCAGACGGAGCTTTCCTATCGCATCACGGCGATTGTGGCAACGGTGTGTTGCCTGATCGGCGCCGTGCTGTTCCTCTTTTATAACGAAAAGCAGGTAATGGATACCATCGTCGCGGCGAATAAAAATAAGGAGAGCGCGGAATCGGAAACCGCGGAAGAAAATGCGGCGCAATCGTCGGCGGAGGAGAGCGGAGAATGAGCGAAAAGCGGGCATACGTTTCCGAAGCGGATTATGCGCGCCGGATGAAAGAAACGGTGCTGCCGTACCTGAACGCGCGCCGTTACGACGGCTATTTTGCGGGCTACGACGGCAATTTGCTGCATTACGTAAAATACGCCGCGGGCGGCGGCGACGGCGGGGCGGAAGCGGCGCAAAAAACGGCGATTATTTCGCACGGGTTTACGGAATCGGCGGAAAAGTGGCGCGAACTTGCCTATTATTTTCTGCAAGAGGGGTATAACGTGTACATTCCCGAACATCGGGGGCACGGACTTTCGTACCGCAAAACGGCGGATAAAACGCTGACGCATATCGACCGTTTTTCGGAATATGCGGACGATTTTGAAATTTTCTGCGATACGGTGCGCGCGGAAACGACGGGAGAGATATATCTTTACGCGCATTCGATGGGCTGCGCGATAGGTATGCTGTTTATGGAGCGGCAGCCCGCATTTTTCAAAAAAGCGTTCTTATCTTCGCCGATGGTGGTGCCGAATCCAGGGAAAGTGCCTCTGTGGTTGGCGCGGCTGCTTATGAAAATCGCCGTGAAAACAGGGAAATCGGAAAAGCGCGCGTTTATTTCTTCGCCGTATCCCGGCGACGAAAAATTCGAAGATTCTGCACGCACTTCGCGGGCGCGGTTCGACGAATACAACGAGTTCAAGCGCACGCACGAAGATTATCAGAATTATTCTTCCACGTACGGTTGGGTGTACAATTCGCTTATCGCCGGGAAGCAGATATTAAAAAAGGGCGCTCCGGAACGGGTGGAAACGCCCGTATTCATCGCCGCGGCGGAAAACGATACGCTGGTATTGAGAAAGCCGCAGATCGCGCTTTCGAAACGGTTGAAAAATTGCAGATTCGAAGTCTTTGCGGGCGCGAAACACGAAATTTACGGCTCGGAGGACGGCGTGGCGTTCGGGTACTTCGATGCGATTTTCGATTTTTTCGCGGCGCCGTGAACCGCGGGAGGAAACATGCAACTTGCGAGAGAACACTGGACGAAAGAGGACGGCGAAGAATTTTCGCGGTATCTGAAAACACTTTCCAAAGGCGAAGAAAAAGGCGCGTGGGAACGGCGCATCGTGAACACGGCGCTGCCCGCGATTGCCGTGCCGTGCACGGAAACGGACAGAATCGTGCGGGAGATAGGAAGGGGGAACGCGCGGGGCTTTCTGGCGCTGGAACTGTGGGAAAATCACACGGAAGTGCTGATTCGCGGCAAGCTGATCGGCAAAATCAAAGATTTTTCCGAATTTAAACGTTACGTTTTGCCGTATGCGCGGCGGGCGGACAACTGGGCGGCGACGGACTGCATGAAATTTACGTTCACGGAAGAGAATAAGCCGCTGTTTTTCGACTTCGCGACGGAATGTCTGCAAGATATAACGCACACGTTTGTGCGGCGGCTGGGGCTGATTATTCTGCTGAAAATGAGCTCGTTCGCAGAATACACGGACGGTATTCTGCGGGCGGCGGACAGTCTTGAAAGCGAAACGGAATACTACGTGAATATGGCGAACGCGTGGCTGATAGCGGAGTGTTTCACGCACTTCCGGGAAAAAACGTTGGCGTATCTGACGTGCGCGCCGCATTTGAATAAGTTTACGATGAATAAAGCGATTTCGAAATGCCGGGATTCGTACAGGGTATCGGCGGAGGACAAAGAGTTTTTAAAAACTTTGCGAAAATAGGGGAGAAAATATAAAAAATAAGCCGAAATTCTCTCCTCCGCAAATATAGGCTTTTTCCCCCCCAAGGGGAAGCCAAGAAAATAAGGCAAAAAAAAGATAGGCTTCCCCCGCGGGGGAAGCTCCTTGCGAAGCAAGGTGATGAGGGGGGCAACTTGTTTTCTGCAAGAATGAGTTTAAACGATATTGCAACTGCCCCTCATCTGTCAACTTTGTTGACGGCTTCCCCCCCCAAGGGAAAGCCAAGAAATAAGGCGAAAAAAAGATAGCCTTCCCCCGCGGGGGAAGCTCCTTGCGAAGCAAGGTGATGAGGGTGGGCAACTTGTTTTCTGCAAGAATGAGTTTAAACGATATTGCAACTGCCCCTCATCAGTCAACTTTGTTGACAGCTTCCCCCCAAGGGGAAGCCAAGAAATAAGGCAAAAATATAGGCTTCCCCCTCGGGGGAAGCTCCTTGCGAAGCAAGGTGATGAGGGGGCAACTTGTCTTCTGCAAGAATGAGTTTACACGATATTGCAACTGCCCCTCATCTGTCAACTTTGTTGACAGCTTCCCCCCAAGGGGAAGCCAAGGAATAAGGCGAAAATATAGCCTTCCCCGCGGGGGAAGGCTTTTCTGATGCAAAGTTTCCAAGGCTCTGAGATAGTTTCAAACGCAAATGTAACAATCCGTTACGAAACAGGCGAAGCCTGCAAAGCAGTCGGCAAATTTCAAGCGTGTAAGCAACAGTCCGTTACGAAACAGGCGAAGCCTGCTGCCCTAAATATGCCGCCTGAATCGCGGGGTCGTTCAGAAGCTCGTGCCCCGTGCCTTCGCGCACGACGCTGCCCGTTTCCAGCACGTACGCCCGCGACGCGACGGAAAGCGCTTTTTTTGCGTTCTGTTCCACCAGCAGCACGGTGGTGCCCTGTTCGTTAATCTTTTTAATCGTATCGAAAATCACGTTTACGTACAGCGGAGAAAGCCCCATGGACGGTTCGTCCAGCAAAAGCGTTTCGGGCTTCGACATCAGCGCTCTGCCCACCGCCAGCATCTGCTGCTCGCCGCCCGAAAGCGTGCCCGCCGCCTGCGATACGCGTTCCGAAAGCCGCGGAAACAACGCAAACACGTATTCCAGCGTTTCTTTGATTTCCTTTTTGTTTTTCCGCGTATACGCGCCCAGCAATAGATTGTCTTTTACGGAAAGTTCCGCAAACACGCGCCTGCCTTCCGGTACCTGCGTTAATCCCAGTCGCACGATTTTATGCGCGGGCATTTTTAAAAGATTGTGCCCGTTATAGAAAATTTCGCCGCCGCGCACGGGCAGCAATCCGCTCATCGCGTGCAAAACGGTGGTTTTGCCTGCGCCGTTCGCGCCGATCAGCGCTACGATTTCGCCGCGCTCCACGCGGAAAGATACGCCTTTCACCGCGCGGATGGGTCCGTAATATACCTCTGCATTGTTCACTTCGATTAAGGACATTTTCAATCTTCTCCCAGATACGCTTTCACCACTTCGGGGCTGGAAAGCACTTCTTTCGTATCGCCCTGCGCAAGCGTTTTTCCGAATTCCAGCACCGTGATTTCCTCGCATACGCCGCTTACCAGCTTCATGTCGTGCTCGATTAAAAGAATCGTAACGCGATAGCGCTGCCGGATCAGCGCGATGGTGCGCATCAATTCTTCCGTTTCCTGCGGGTTCATGCCCGCGGCGGGTTCGTCAAGCAATAACAGCTTCGGGCGCGTGGCGATCGCGCGCGCGATTTCCAGCTTTCTCTGTTTGCCGTAGGGCAGCGAACAGGAGAGGACGTTGCGCTCGTTCAGAAGCCCGAACACGTCTAAAATTTCTTTCGCTTCGGCGCGCATTGCTTTTTCCGTTTCGTAGTAGCGGTTGGTGCGGAATATGCTTTGCAACAGATTGCACTTGTATTCCGGGTGGTTGGCAAGCGAAATCAGCACGTTTTTAATCACGCTCATGTTGTTGAAAAGGCGGATATTCTGAAAGGTGCGCGCCACGCCTTTTTTGCAGACGGCAGCCTGCGAAAGTCCCGTTAAATTTTCGCCGTCGATATAAAATTCGCCCTCGGTGGGTTTATAAACGCCCGTAAGCATGTTGAAAACGGTGGTTTTTCCCGCGCCGTTCGGACCGATCAGTCCGTACAGCGCGCCTTTTTTTACGCGAAGATTCACGTTTTGCACCGCTTTCAGTCCGCCGAAAGAGATGCCGAGATTTTTTGTTTCCAGTAAATATTCCTGCTGCGACGGCATCATTTTTCTCCTTTGCGCTGTTCGCTTTTTCCGGGCTTATCCGGCGTTTCCGCTTCGCCGCCCGTATCGGGGGAAAGGTCGGTGGATAAAATCGCGTCCATCGGCACTTTGGTGGGAATGTTGCTCCAGTCGCCGGGTTCCGCTTTTTCCTCGGCGGGGTCGTCCGTCGGCGGCTTTTTGAAAAGCAGTTTACGGAAAAAGACGCGTAACTTTTCTGCCGCGCGGCGCAAGTTGTGCTTTTCGCGGAAAGACTTCAGGCGCGGCGCGTTGTTGTAAATGACGATTCCGATTAAAATCAGCGCGTAAATCATATCTTTCAGCGCGGCGAGGTTGCCGGAAAGCGCCGTTTTCAGCTGCACGTTGATAAGCGTTACCGCCGCGGCGGCAAGAATGGAACCGTTGATCGATCCCATGCCGCCGAGCACTACCATCACGAGGATGTTGATGGAATAATTATAGTTGAATCCGTCGGCGGTAATCTGCGTTGAAGACGCGGAAAGCGCCGCGCCGCCCGCCCCCGCAAGAAAGGACGAAAGCACAAACACGGCAAGTTTGTAAAACGTAACGTTTACGCCCATGGCACGCGCCGCGATTTCGTTATCGCGGATTGCCGTTACCGCTCTGCCGTGCTTGCTGCGGATAAAATTGTTCACGATCGCCACGGAAACAATCGCCGTAACGAAAATCACAATGAAAAGAGTGGCGCGATCGTAGCGGCGGTTGGAAAGCCCCAGCGGACCGCCGAACAGGGGAATGTTGGTGAAAAGCGTTTTTACGATTTCGCCGAACGCCAGCGTTACGATGGCAAGGTAGTCGCCTTTTAAACGCAGCGCGGGCAGCCCGATGAGAAGCCCCGCCAGCGCGGCGACGACGCCGCCGAAAAGCATGGCGACGATAAGAGATAACAAGGGCGCGCCGGAAGTAAGTCCGCCCGCAAGATTGTTGCGGAACAGGGTACCCGCGTAAGCGCCCAGGCAGATAAAGCCCGCGTGCCCCAGCGAAAGTTCGCCGAGAAAACCCACCACAAGCGAGAGAGAAACGGCAAAAATCACGTAGCAGCCGATTTGTTCCAGAAGCAGCTGGTCGCTCATTTTCAAGCCGCCCGTCAGCGAGAGAACGGAAAAAAGAACGGTGAACGCGCCGAGAACGTAATATACGGTGTGGTTTTTCACTTTGTATTTTTCCTTTACGTTAGCAAAATAGCCTTTGATTCCGCCGCGCATATCACACTTTCTCCTTTCTTGTTTTGCCGAGAATCCCCGCGGGCTTCACCAGAAGTATGGCGATGAGCAGTGCGAATTCGATGGCGTCGGTGTAGGGGGCGACAGAGGGAACGGCGTTTAAAAAGCTTTCGGTTACGCCGAGAAGCACGCCGCCGAGCATGGCGCCGGGAATAGAGCCGATGCCGCCGATAACCGCCGCCGTAAACGCCTTGATGCCGGGCATGGAGCCCATGGTGGGCGTTACCGCCGTAGGCGTTTTTAATACGATGAAAAAGCTTGCCACGCCCGCCAGCGCCGAACCTATGGCAAACGTGAGCATAATAATGCGGTTTACGCCGATGCCGCAAAGCGTTGCCGCCGATTTATCCGCCGATACGGCAAGCATCGCTTTGCCCGTTTTCGTTTTGTTTACAAACAGCGTAAGCCCCGCCATGATGACTACGGCGGAAAGCAGGGTTACGATGGCGGCGCCGTCTACGGTAAGCTTGCCTATGGTAACGCTGCCGAGGCGGTTCAGCGGAATGTTTACCGGCTCCACGCCGAAAATCATCTGCGCCGCGCTTTGCAAAAGGTACGAAACGCCGATCGCCGTAATTAAAACGGCGAGGGGAGAGGCGCCGCGCAGAGGGCGGTAAGCGAAGCGTTCCACGGCTACGCCCGCCAGCGTGCACGCGAGTATCGCCAGCACGATACATACGGCAATCGCGGCGTAAAAAGATCCGATTGCCGAAAAGAACAGCATAACGGTGTAGCCGCCCGCCATGATGATGTCGCCGTGGGCGAAGTTGAGCATTTTGCCGATGCCGTACACCATGGTGTAGCCCAGCGCGATTAAGGCGTACACGCCGCCCTGACTGAGTCCGTTGATCAATGTCGTTAAAAATTCAATCATCTGTTTGTTTTCCCGGTGAAAAATCTGAATGGATAAAAGCGGATAAATTTCAGGCGTCGGCTTCTTTGATGACAACGATTTCCGCGCGCTTGTTCACGGTGCCGCCCGCGCTCCACGTGGCGGTGCCGCCCGCGGTGGTTACGCCGCTAAACGTAAACGTTTCCGAACGGAAAATTTCGCTTAAGGTTCTGCCCAGCTCGTCCGCCGCCGTCGTATAAGAAATTTCTTTGCCTTCGGCGCGCGCCGTTTTAACGGCTTCGTACATCGCGTAAACGCTGTCGTACGCGGAAGCGGCAAACTGAATGGGCGTGGAGCCGTATTTGTTTTTATACGCCGTTACGAACGATTGAACTTTTTCGTCCGAGGAGCCGGAGAAGAAGTGCGAAAGCATGGAAACGCGCTGGGTTACGGTGTGAATATCGAAGTCTTTCACCGAAGTATCGATGCCGTCGAAGCCGTCGCAACCGAAGTATACCGCGTCGGAGGCTATTTTCCCCTTGGCGGCAAGCATAAACGTTACCGCGGGCGTGTAGTAGACGGGCATAAAGAAATACGAGCAGTTTTTCAGCGTTTCCACCTGCGAATTCATATCGGTGGGCGGGTTGCCGGAAGCGTCGTTTCTGAAAGACGTTTCGGCAACTTCGGCGAATTTCGAAGTATCCAGCGCCGCTTTGAACGTATCGTAAATGCCTTTGGAATAGGCGTCGTTCGAACAATAGAGGATGCCTAACTTCGTGCCTGCGGGAACGGCGTCGGTGTTGAAATACTGCTGCGCCGCCACGCTGCCCTGGTTAGAATCGGAAAAGCACATCTGAAACACGGTGTCGGCGTCTTTCGTAACGTCGTCCGCCGTAGCCGAGGGGCACAGCGTAAACAAATTTTTTTCGGCGGCAAGCCCCTTGAAAGAGAGGCAGGCGCCCGAAGTTACCGCGCCGAGGCTGAGCTGCATGCCTTTTTCGTACAGCGCCGCGAAGTTGGTGGAAACGTCGGCGGCGGAAGCTTTGTCGTCTTTGATTTCAAACGTAAAGCGCATGCCGTCCTCGTTTTTCGCGTTGATTTCTTCTACGGCAAGTTCCGCGCCCCGCTGCACGGCTATGCCGTAGGAGGCGGCGCTGCCCGTAAGAGGTCCGCTGGCGCCGATAAAAAACGCGGTGTTGTTTTCCGCGTAGTTTTTGCTGCCGCAGCCGGAAAAAGCGGCCGTTGCCGCCGCGCAGGCAAGGGCTAAGCTTGCCGATTTGAAAAACGTGCTTTTCTTCATGATGATGTTCTCCTTAAAATGTAATGTCAAACTTTCGGATGCTGTTTTATAACGGCGCGCCGCCGGGTTTTTCGGAAAGCGTAAAAGAATAAAAAAACGAGGTCGCCGTAAAGACTACCTCGTGATTGCTTTCCGTTTTTTTCTGTCGGTCGAACCGAGAAAAAATCAAGTACGGCAAAAACGGGGTACGCCCTGAATAATGACGACCTCGACTCGCATAATAATGACGTTTTTGCCTGCAAAATTGTGCATTTTAACCCTTTTTTGTGCCGTTTCCGGCGGCTTTTTGCTTGATTTTTTGCTATTATACCCGTATTCCGGACGTTTGTCAAGCAAAAATACGCGTGTTTTTCACGTTTTTATCAAAGTTCTGCACGAAAAAACGCGGATTTTCGATTCGAAATCCGAATCATTGCGGCGCTTTTTTAAAGATGCGGCGATTCCTTGACAAAGTTTTGCGGCGGGAGTATAATAAAAACGGAATCCGGAAAAAGGAAGTGGAAAATTTGAGAATCATTCATTGCGCAGATTTGCATTTAGGTTCGAAAATACAGGCGAAACTGCCGCCCGATAAGGCGGAAATCCGCAGAAAAGAGGTGCGCGCGGCGTTTGAAAACATGCTGAAATTTGCTTACGAAAACCGCGTCAGCGCCGTAATCATCGCGGGGGACGCGTTCGATTCCGACCGCCCGTCGCTGCGGGATAAGCGCACGTTTTACGACGCGGCGGCAAGTTATCCCGGCTTTTGTTTTTATTATCTGCGCGGCAACCACGAGGCGATGGAGAACGGCGCGTACAGCGAGGAGCTGCCGAATCTGAAAACGTTCGGCGGGGAGTGGACGACGTACGCGCTGCGCGGGCGGGATAGCGCGGGCGCGGAAGAAACCGTAACGGTTACGGGCGCGGAACTTACCGCAAACAACGCGGAGCGGCTGTATTCTTCGCTTTCTTTGCGGGGAGATTTAACAAACATCGTAACGCTGCACGGGGATATCCGCGGGGAGATCGATTTAAGGCGGCTGAAAGGCAAAAACATCGATTATCTCGCGCTGGGGCATATCCATACCTACGCGCGCGGCGAACTGGACGAGAGAGGCGTATACGCGTACAGCGGGTGTCTGGAAGGCAGGGGGTACGACGAATGCGGCGAAAAGGGGTTTGTTCTGCTGGAAACGGGTAGAAACGCCGCGGGGCGCGCCGTGATTTCCTCGCGGTTTGTTCCCTCTTCGATACGCAGGCTGGAAGAATACCGCATAGACGTATCGGCGGCGAAAGACGATTTCGACGCGCGGCGGATTGCGGAACGGCAGATTACCGCGCGGGAGAAAGATTTGCTGCGGGTGGTGCTGACGGGCGAAACGGGATTTGACCGGCCGGCGCTGGAAAAAACGGTGCGCGAGGCGCTGGAACGAAAATACTTTTTCGTAACGGTGAAAGACGAAACGCGGGCGAAATGCGATTTTTCGGAGATCGCGAAGGAAAACTCGCTGAAAGGAGAGTTCGTGCGGCTGACTCTTTCTCGCACGGATATGAGCGCGGAAGAAAAAGACGCGGCGATACGGCTTGGAATCGGCGCGCTGGAACGGGGAGCGGCGGAGCTTTGAAACGATGAAGCTGTTATATCTTGAAATAGAAAATTACGGAAATCTCACGGGCGGGCGGCGGATAGACTTCGGCGGCGCTTTGCAGCAGTTCAACGAGGCGAACGGGTACGGAAAAACCACGCTTTGTTCGTTTATCCGCGTGATGTTTTACGGCATGAAATCGCGGCGGGAAAACGATACTTCGTTTGGCGACCGCGAACATTTTTATCCGTTTTCCGGTGGCAGATTCGGCGGTTCGCTTACGTTTTTCCATGCGGGGAAAACGTGCAGAATCGAACGGTTTTTCGATGAAAAAACGGCGACGCGGGATACGTTTAAATACTACGAAAACGGTGCGGAAACCGCGGCGGACGGCGATAAAATAGGCAAGGAGATATTCGGGCTGGACGAAGAGGCGTTTATTCGTGCCTTAACGTTCGACGCGCGCGAGGCGGAAATTGCGGCGACGGACGGAATGAAAGAGAGGCTGGGCGCGATTGCCGAGGGCACGGCGGGCGGACGGAACGCCGCGGCGGCGATTGAGATTCTGGAAAAACGGCGCAAGGAAATCTGCGGCGACAGAAAAAACGCCGACAGCGAACTTTTCAGGCTGGATAAGGAGCGGAAAAAAATCGGCGAAGAAATGCTTGCGCTGGAAGCAGTCGCTCGTGCGGCGGACGGTTTGTACGCGGAACGGGCGCGGCTGAAACGGGACGTCGCCGAGGCGGAAGAAGCGGAAACTTCGCTTTCGGGGCAGGAGGCGCTGGAAGAAAAGCGCGCCAGATACGAGGAACTTGTAAATCAGGCGAAAGAGGCGGGCGAAAAACGCGCGGAAATCGCCGCGAGATACCCCGCGGGACTTGTTACGGACAAGGAAATCGGGCGGTTGCGCTACGGGCAGACGGCGATCGCGCGGATTTCCGGCGAACTTTCGGGCGTGGGATTTTCGCAGGCGAGAAGCGGCAGATTGGGCGAGCTTTCGGCGCGCTTCCGCACGGGCGTGCCTTCCGCCGCCACGCTGGCGGACGCGGAAGAATCAATCGCGAAATTCGAACGGCAGAAAGAAATTCCTGCGGGGTATGGCGCGGAAAAACGCAAAAACGGAGGGCGCGGGGCAGCGTTTGTTTTCGCCGCGGCGGTTGCCGTTCTTGCGATTGTTCTCGGGCTGTATCTGAGTAAAAAACTCGGTTCCGCGGCGCCTGCGTTCTGCGGGTGCGGGGCTGCGGCGATAATGATGATTTTTGCCGCGGTAAAAAAGCAGAAGCGAGGAGAAAGCGTTCCGGGGGATGCAAACGACTTAAAAAGCGTGCGGACGGCGGAAGAAGTTCGGGCGACGGGCGAGGCGCTGGAACGGTTTTTCCTGCGGTACGGTTTGACGGAGGGGAGCTTTTCCGAACGGTTGGCGAAATTGAAATCGGACGGCGAGCGGTATGCGGAGCTGCTGGCGGAAAAATCGGGCGCGGAGGGGCGCGAGAACGAATTGCGGGCAAGTTACGCGGCGGCGACAAAAGAAATCCGGGAGATTTTCGAGGCGCGTCGGCTGCGGCTTCCGCAGGATACGGGCGTGGCGCTCTCGCGGGAAATCGAACGCTTGTCGGGCGATCTTGCGGCGGCGCAAAGGTATGCGGAAGAGGAGGCGCGGTATGCGCGGCGGGCGGCGGATTATTTGCGTGAATCGGGCTTGCAGGCGAACGGCGCGCAGGGCGGCATGCGGGAAGGCGCGGCATACTTATCGCAGGAGAACGCGCGGGCGCGGATTGCGGCGATGAAAGAGGCGTTGATTTCGAAACGGAAAGAGCTTGTAGCTACGGAACGGAAAATAGAAGAGGCGGAAGCCGCCGCGGTGCGGCTGGAAGAAAAACAGGCGGAGCTTGCCATCAACCGCGAAAAGACGGACGACGCGCTGTATCGGCTGAATATATACCGCAAAACGACGGAATTATTGCGGCAGGCGGACGATTCCCTGATGGAGCGATACGCCGAGCCGGTGCGGCGGCGGTTTCTGAAATACGCGGCGCTGCTGGAAAAGGAGCTGGGCGTGGAAACGTACATGAACCGCGATTTTTCCCTTTCGTTTTCGCGCGGGGGCGCGCGGCGGCGGGACGGGCATTTAAGCGCGGGCGTACGTACGGTGTGCGCGCTGTGCTTGCGGCTGGCGCTTTCGGACGAGATGTTTGCGGGGCGCGAAACGCCGTTTCTGTTGCTGGACGATCCGTTCGTGCATCTGGACGAGGCGCACTTCGAAAAGACGGCGCGACTGCTGCGCGAGCTTTCGAAAGACCGCCAGATTGTGTATTTTACCTGCCATCGTTCGCGCTCGGTGCTGCCGTGAGCGATTGCCGCGGGGAAGTTGCGGCGAAACAATTTTTTCTCTTTGTCGTTCATGCGGCAAAGAGATTTTTTTTTCGTTCTGTTCACATGCGCCTGTACGCGGACAATATAATATAAGTAATAACGTCGATTAAAAATAATATAACAATCGAAAAAACAAATTGATATAATAAAATATTTGTATCGTTAAAAAATCGAAAAAACGGGTTGAAACGTTTGACAAACGGTAAAAAATCCCCTAAAATAAGGAACAATAATTCTTTAAACCGATTAAAATATTAGTTTAAATCGAACTTATCGCTATTTTATCATCGGTGGAACGAATTTTCCGAAGAACGTATTAGTTTTCGGAAAAAATGCAAATAATACGTAGCGGGGCGGAACGGTCGGAAAAAAGCGAAGCGGAAGGCGATCGCGGCTTTGCCGGAAAAACGGTCGGCACAGGACTTTGGCTACGGGTTATAAACTTCGAGAAAGGAGAAAAGGACTATGAAAAAATTTCTGAAAACGGTAACCGCGGGCGCTCTTGCCGCAACCTTCGCCGTATCTCTGACGGCATGCGGCAAAAAAGACGAGGACGAAAACGTGCTCAACGTAATGCTGGGCACGTCGGTGAAGTCTTTAGACGCGCAGGTGGCGACGGACGGCGAATCTTTCGAAGTGATCGCGGGGTTTACCGACGGGCTGATGCAGATGGACGCGAACGGCGCCACGGTGAACGCGCTGGCGGAAAGCTATACGGTGAGCGACGATTCGAAGACGTATACCTTTAAAATCCGCGACGCGGTGTGGGCGGACGATACGGAAATCACGGCGCAGGATTTCGTGTTCGGCTGGCGGCACGGATGCGACGCGGCGAAAGAATACGCGTATATGTTTTCGGATATCGCCCAGATAAAGAACGCGGATAAAATTTTAAAGGGCGAAAAGAAAGAGGACGGAACGGCGTACACGACGGCAGATCTCGGCGTTACCGCCACGGATAAAGATACGTTGCGGGTGGAGCTGGAAGTGCCCGTGCCGTACTTCCTTTCGTTGATGTACTTCCCCACGTTCTACCCCGTAAACGAGGCGTTTTACAACCGGGTGGGCGCGGAAAAATACGCCACCACGGCGGACACGGTGCTGGCGAACGGCGCGTTTAAACTGAAAACTTACAGCGCGGGCGGTTCGGTTCTGGAACTGGAAAAGAACGAGAAGTACTGGGACGCGGCCAGAGTTTCGCTGGACGGCATCCGTTATCAGGTGCTTACCGACAGCACTTCCGCGCTCAGCGCGTACACAAGCGGCACGCTGGACATCGTAACCGTTTCCGGTTCGCAGATGGATCAGGTGCAGGGCAGTTCCGAATTGAAAACGACGGGCGCGGGGTATATGTGGTATCTTACGTTCGCGCAGAAAGAGGGTACCACGACGGGGTATCCCGACGGCTTCCCCACGAAGAACAAGAATCTGCGCCTTGCCGTTACAAACGCGATAGACAGAAAGGCGATTGCGGACAATATTTTAAAGGACGGTTCGCTGCCTACGTACACGGCTTGCCCGCCTCAGTTTGCCGCCTGCACCGAGGGTGCGCATAAGGGCGAGGATTACGCGGCGGATCAGGAAAGGTACAAGGACGTATGTTCCTACGATAAAACGAAAGCGCAGGCGTATTTCGCAAAGGCGAAAGAAGAGCTGGGTAAGAACGCGATTACCATTGAATTGCTTGTGGGCAACGACGAGGGAAGCGAAGTGCCCAAGATTGCGCAGATGCTGAAATCGCAGATAGAGGAGGCTTTGCCGGGGCTGACGATCAACATCAATCAGACCACGAAGAAAAACCGCCTGAACAAAATTCAGAACGATTGCGATTATCAGGTGTGCCTTACCCGCTGGGGACCGGACTATGCCGACCCGATGACGTACTTCGGCATGTGGATAACGGGCACGTCCAACAATTACGGGCTGTGGAGCAATGCGAAATACGACGCGCTGATCAAGGCGTGCGGCGACGGTTCGCTCACTTATGAACAGCGTTGGGAAAAGTTGTACGAAGCGGAAAAAATCGTGATGGAAGAAGCGGTGATCGCGCCGCTGTTCACGAAGTCCAACGCGAACCTGATTAAATCGAACGTAACGGGCGTGGAATTCCATCCGGTGGCGCTGAACAGAGTGTACAAAAACGCGAAAAAAGCATAAGCCGAAGCCATTTCCATGGCGGAGATACGTGAAATTTTTCATCCGTTTGGATGATACGAAAACGCGGCGCGCCTTATCGGAAAGGGGCGCCGCGCGGGTTTAAACGGAGATGTTGTACCCTTGCGGAAAACAATTCCGCGGGCGGGCAGGGGAGGAAAAGGCGGAATAACGGAGGTAACGAAGATGGCGAAATATTTATTGAAACGACTGGGAATGGCGGTGCTTACGCTGTTTGTTATACTGCTGCTTTTGTTTATCATGGTACATTCGCTGCCCGGCTCGCCGTTCAACAACGCCGAAAAACTCACGGAGGCGCAGAAGGCGGCGATGAACGCCAAGTACGGGCTGGATAAGCCGCTGCTCACGCAATTTTTCATTTATTTTTCCAACGTTTTAAAGGGCGATTTCGGCACCAGTTATTCGTTTGCCAGCGATATTCCCATTTCCACGATATTGAAAGGGCGGGTATCCACGTCGTTTAAAATCGGCGGGCTGTCCGTGCTGATCGGCGCGGTTATCGGGCTTTTCATCGGCATTACGGCGGCATTGAACAGAGATAAATTCATGGATACGTTCTGCACCGTGCTTTCGATTGTGGGCGTATCGGTGCCCTCGTACGTATTCATGATGCTGCTGATGAATCTTCTGGGCGTGAAAGGAGGCGTGCTGCCCGTTTTATACACGCCGAAGCGCCCGTTCGAATCGGCGGTGATGCCGGCGATTTCGCTGAGCCTTTTCACCGTAGCCACGATTTCCCGGTTCACGCGTAACGAAATGTGCGAAGTGATGGACAGCGATTATATTCTGCTGGCGGAATCGAAAGGGCTGTACGGCAACGCGCTGATTGCGCGGCACGTGCTCAGAAACGCGCTGATACCTATCGTTACCGTGCTGGCGCCGCTGATTGTAGACTTATTGACGGGCGCGCTGGTGGTGGAAAAAATTTACGCCATCGACGGCATAGGCAAACTGATGGTGGACGCCGTATCGGCGAACGATTACAACATCATCATGGCGATCAGCTTTTTGTATTCGGCGCTGTATATCGTTGTGATGCTGGCGGTGGATTTGTTATACGGGTTGATCGATCCCCGCGTACGCGTGGCGAAAGGAGAAAACGGGGCATGAAAAATTTCGGAAAAAAGACGATTGTCGCGGAAACCGCGGCAAAAAACGAAACGGCTGCGGAAGAAAAAGAGTATGTTTTCGCTCCGGACGATTTTACGTTTTCGGCAACGGAAGAGGCTGCGACGGATAAAAATTTTTCGTCGCAGGGGTATTGGAAGGGCGTATGTACGCGTTTTTTCGGCAGAAAAATTTCCGTAATCGGGCTGGTGTGCATCGCAATCATCGTATTGCTGGCGATTTTCGTGCCGGTTTTCAGTAAGTACGGGTACGACGAAGTGAACGTTTCGGCAACGAATATGGCGCCGCGGGTGCCGTTTTTCGAAAAACTGGGCTTTCTGAACGGCTGGGAAACCATCCGCACGGTAACGGGCGAAAGCACGAAGGTGAACAAGTACCTTGAAAACGGCATGAACGACGCGTATTATTTTTTCGGCACCGACGAACTGGGACGGGACATCTGGACGAGAACCTGGTACGGGGCGAGAATTTCGCTGATTATCGCGGTGGTCGCCACGGAGATCGATAAGAATATCGGCATGAGTTACGGGCTGATTTCGGGCTATTTCGGCGGCGTTACGGACGGTATTATGCAGCGCGCGGCGGAAATCGTAAGCGGGATTCCGCGGCTGGTGGTGGTGATATTGCTGTCGCTGGCGATGAAACCGGGGCTGGGCGCGATTATCGTGGCGCTTTTGATTACCGAATGGATAGGCATGAGCCGCATCGCCCGTGCGGAGATGCTGCGCCTGAAAGACAGGGAATATATTCTGGCGAGCCGCACGCTGGGGGCGGGCAACGTTTCGATTATATTCAAAGGCGTGTTGCCGAACATCGTGGGGCCGGTGATTACGCAGGTGATGTTTTCCATTCCGACGGCGATTTTCACGGAAGCGTTTTTATCGTTCGTGGGGTTGGGCGTACGGCTGCCGGAATGTTCGCTGGGCTCGCTCATTTCGGACGGGTTTCAGGTATTCAACACGCACCCGTATCAGATTGTGCCGCCGATTATCGTGCTGGCGCTTCTGATGCTTTCGTTCAATCTTGTGGGCGACGGGCTGCGCGAGGCGCTGAACCCGAAAATGAAGGATATGTAAGCGGCGGAAGCCGGGAATAACGAAGAAAGGAGGTTTGCGGCAATGGCGGAAAGAAAGAGAATTTTAACGGTGCGCGGACTGGATATCGCCTTCCGTACGAATTCGGGCACGGCGCACACCATCCGCGGCGTGGATTTCGATTTGTACCGCGGCGAAACGGTGGCGATCGTGGGCGAATCGGGCAGCGGTAAATCGGTGAGCTGTAAGGCGATTATGGGCATTCTTGCGCCGAACGCCGAAGTCAATCGCGGCGAAATTTTATTTTCGTATACGCATGCGGACGGCAGCGACGATACCGTAAACCTTCTTGAAAAGGACAGAAACTGGATGCGCAAGCACATCAACGGCAAGCGGATAGCGATGGTGTTTCAGGACCCGATGACTTCGCTGGACCCGACGATGCGCATCGGGCGGCAGATAGCGGAGGGCATGATGTGGCACTTCGGCATGACGAAAAAGGAGGCGTTCGGAAAGGCGGAAAAACTTCTGGAAGAGGTGGGCATCACCGACGCGGCGAAACGCATGAAGCAGTACCCGCATCAGCTTTCGGGCGGCATGCGGCAGCGCGTGGTGATTGCCATCGCCCTTTCGTGCAACCCGGATTTGCTGATTTGCGACGAGCCGACCACCGCGCTGGACGTTACGATTCAGGCAAAGATTCTGGAACTTATCTGCCGTATACAGAAGGAGCGCGGAATTTCCGTGATTTATATCACGCACGATCTGGGCGTGGTGGCGAAAGTGGCGGATTACGTGAACGTGATGTATGCGGGGAAAATTGTGGAAAAGGGCACGGTGAACGAGATTTTCTACGAGCCGAAACATCCGTACACGTGGGGGCTTTTATCGGCGATGCCCGATTTAACCACGTCGGACGCGCGGCTGTACACGATTCCCGGTTCGCCGCCGAATCTTTTAAACGAAGTGCCGGGCGACGCGTTTGCGCCGCGCAACGCGTATCGGCTGAAAATCGACGAAAAGAAAGAGCCGCCGATGTTTAAACTGAGCGACACGCACTATGCGGCGACGTGGCTTCTGGATGAGCGCGCGCCGAAAACGGAAATGCCCGCGGAACTGAAAGCGCGGGTGGAGAAAATGAAAAAGGAGGCGACGGAAAATGGCGGATTATAAAGCGGCGCCGATTCTTCGGGTGGAAAATTTAAAACAGCATTTCCGCGTGAACGGCAATTTTACGGTGCGCGCGGTGGATAACGTTTCGTTTGACATCTACCCCGGCGAAACGTACGGTCTGGTGGGCGAATCGGGCAGCGGAAAATCCACGATAGGCAGAAGCGTGATTCGCCTCTATACCCCCACGGCGGGGAAAATCGTTTTCAAAGACAGAGATATTACCGGGCGTACGGACGCGGAAACGACGAAAATTCTGCGTACGAAAATGCAGATGATTTTTCAGGATCCCATGGCTTCGCTGAATCCGCGGAAACGCATAGGGGATATTATCGGCGAGGGACTGGATATACACAAAGCGTGCAAAACCCGCGCCGAACGCACGGAGCGGGTGGAAGAGATGCTGAAAAAAGTGGGGCTGGCGCCCGAACATTTCAACCGCTATCCGCATCAGTTTTCGGGCGGGCAGAGGCAGCGCGTAGGCATTGCGCGGGCGCTGATTATGAACCCGGAACTGATTATCGCCGACGAGTGCATTTCCGCGCTGGACGTATCCGTGCAGGCGCAGGTGGTGAATCTGATGAAAGATATTCAGGCGGAAACGGGCACGGCGTACCTTTTCATCGCGCACGATCTTTCCATGGTGAAGTACATTTCGGACAGAATCGGCGTGCTGCACCTCGGGCATCTTCTGGAAACGGGCACCACGGAGGAAATTTTCGAAAATCCCGTGCATCCGTACACCCGTTCGCTGATTTCGGCGATTCCGTGCCCGAACCCGATTGCGGAAAAAAAGCGCGAGGCGGTCGCGTACGATTATTTTTCTTCGGGACTGGATTATAACACGGGCGAAATGCACTCTCTCGGCGGCTTGCATTACGTGTTCGGCACGGACGAAGAAGTGGAGCGGTTTAAAAAACAGGCGATATAATCATAAATTCCGGACTCTGAGGGGAAATCTCGGGGTCCGGAATGTTTTTTGCTTTGTTTTCACGGCTTCGGCGAAGAAATTACAAGCCGCTTGTTCTGCCCGAAAGATCCGTCTGAAAATACGTTTCGGGAATTTTCCCCACAATCACGCATTCGCCCGCAAGCACGTCCGTCTGTACGGCGAAATTATCCGTGCGCGAAGCCATTACGATGCTGATATCCGCCACCACGTTTAAATAAATGGAATGTTTCGTCTGGTTGATGCCCACGCTTTCGAACGCGGAAGAAAACGAGCACACTACCGAACAGACGGGCAGAATATCGATTCTGATGCGCTTTCCCACGCCCGCCAGCGCTTCGATGCCCGTGAGCGCGCCGACCGGAATCATCACGCCGTTTTCGCCGGATTCCTGCAGAATGCGTTGCGAAAGCGAGGCCGTGTCGCGCGCGATTTTATTGATTTTCGGCGCGTTGGCGGAAAGCGCCGATACGTTGCCGTTTTCGTCGCGTTCGATTTTTACCAGTTCTTCGTACGAGCGGTTGTTGCCCAGCGTTTTATACACCGCCGAATTGATGGCTTCCACGGCGGCGGAACGCATGGCGGCTTCGCTGACGGAAATAAGCACGCGCGTTACGTTCGTCTGAAAGTAAACGAGGGCGGCGGCAAGCGCTGCGGTAACGATGCACGCCGCGCGCAGGATTCTGCGCTTTTTGCTTTTTTTCCGCTTTATTGCATGCTTCGCGCGAACGGCAACGCGGTCGTATGCGCAATCGCACGTTTGCGCATATGTCGCTTCGTACAGGTATCGCGGTTTGTAATCGCCGCTCATTTTTCTCTTACTCCGAGAGTCTCTTCGATGACGGAGAAAATCCGTCGGTTTCCTCCGGTGGCGAACGGACTGTTTTTCAGGGCGTTTTTCATCGCTTCGTCCGCAAGTACCGCTTCTAATTTCGCGCAGAGGGAATCGGCGAGGGCGGCTTCCGAAGAAACGGATATCAATCCTTTCGAAAAGAAATATTCGGCGTTTTCTTTCTGGTCGCCGCGGCTGCCTTTTTCCAGCGGAACGATCAGCGCGGGAATGCGGAGCGCGGCGATTTCGAAGAGGGTATTGCTGCCCGCGCGGGCAAGCACCACGTCGGCTTCCGCGTACGCCTCGCCCATGTTTTCCGCGTACGCAAGCGGCGTATACGATTGGCGGACGGGGGCGGCGGTTATGTTTTTTTCGCCTAAAATATGCACCACGCGGAAGCGGGAGGTAAGCTCGTCGAGATTTTGAAAAATCGCGTTGTTGATTGCCGCCGCGCCCGAACCGCCGCCGAAGGCAAGCAGCGTTTTTTTGCCGTTTTTCCCGCTTCTTTTTTTACGTGCGGCTTCGAAGAGTTCTTCGCGGAGCGGCGAACCCGTGAATCTGCCGTTTTTGAATTTTTTTGCGGTTTCGGGGAAGGAAGTAAGCACGTAGCGGCACTTTTTTGCCACAAGTCGGGTGGCAAGCCCCGGCGATAAATCGCTTTCGTGCGTGAGCACGGGGATTTTTTCTTTGTGCGCGGCAAGGCAGAAAGGAAGAGAAACGAATCCGCCTTTGGAAAATACAAGGTCGGGGCGGATTTCGCGCAGAATTTCCCGCGCGGCGCGCACCGCTTTTACAAGTTCGAACGGGATTTTTAAATTTTTTACCGTGAACGAACGCACCAGTTTCGGGCAGGAAATTTCGTAAAACGGGATACCCGCGGGCGCAACGAGCCGCTTTTCGATGCCGCCCGTTCCCGCGTAATACGGCGTGTATCCGCCGTGTTTTTCAAGATGGGAAATCAGCGCGAGATTCGGTACCGTATGCCCCGCGCTGCCCCCGCCCGTGAAAAGAATTTTTTTCATAAACGCCGCCTCCGATCTTGCAACTTCTCATATTATTATAGGCGGCGGACAAAGAAAATATAACGGATAGGCTTGACAAAATCGCGTTCGGCGCGTATAATATACGTACTGGAGAGAAATCCGTGAAAAATTTTTTTAAGAAACTTTGGAAAAAATTGAAAGCTTGTCTGGGCTGGGCGGTGTTTTTAATCGGTCTGACGATTTATATTCTTTACGATGTATTGTATAATTCGGAGCTGCAATGGCGGATCTTTTTCGAACGGCTGCCTTGGTTTCTCTTGTTCGGCGCGGCGTTGATCGCAGTGCTTCTGATTATGAAGAAAAAAGGCGCTTTGAAAAATAACGGCAAAAAAGGCGATACAACCGACGGCACTGCCGCCGGCTCCGGCGACGAAAAAAGCGGATGCGACGGCGATTTGAACGCTCCTTTGCGGGAAGAAGAGAAAAACAGCAACGAAAAAAACGATAATCATACCGACGGGAACGGCGAAAAATAAGCGGGGGCGATCGTCCTCGCGGGAAAAAATCGAACAAAAGTTTTGGCAGCCGCTTTTTAAGCGGTTGCATTTTTTAAAGAAAAGTGGTAAAATAGAAACAAAACAGTAAACGTCGTTTCGTTTCGCGGTACGCGCCCAAAGCAGGCAAAGGCAGAAACGAGCGAAACGGGGGGTGTAAAGGAGACGTTATGGCGGCGAACAAGAAAGCGAACGCGATAAAAGAGGCGATCACTTTAACGGCGAGTATTCCCGATTACGCGGGATATGCCGATTATTTCCTGCAGACGGAAACGAAATTCCGTCTGCAGAATTCGTACAGCGAAAATTTAACCGTTACGCTGAAGGTGTGGGACGATAAAAATCTTGCCGTGCCGTACGAAACCACCGTGGAAGTGCCTTACGAAAGCGCGGCGGAAGTATCGGTGAACGGCTTGTTTTCTCCGCTGACGCTTGCCGAAAACAACGAACTTTTCGTATCGACGGTGCATTTTTCTGCGGAAATCGATAAAACGGAAGTCGCAAGCGGCGAAAAGCAGATTACGGCGCTGCCGTACGATTACTGGGAGGGCTTGAGCGGCAATGCCGAACGGGTGGCGGCTTTCGTGCGGCCGCGGCTTTCCGATTGCGCCAGAATACTGGAAAACGCGGGAAAGCGATTGAAAAAATGGGACGAATCCGCCGATTTATACGGGTATGCGGGGGCGGATAAAAACGCCGTGCGCAAAATTTTCGCGGCGGTGTTTTCCGCCGTCAAACAATACGAAATCGAAGAGGACGCGGCGCCGGATTTAACGCAGCCCTGCCGCGCGGTAAGCGAAATTTCCGCGCTGAAATCGCGGCGCGCCACTTCGTTCGAACTGGCTGTCCTTTGCGCCGCCGCGCTGGAAAGCGCCAGACTTTCGCCCGTGATCGCCATCGGCGAAAAAGAGGCGAGCGTGGGCGTGTGGCTGCTGGATACCTGCTTTGCCGATACGGTTACCGACGATAAAGAAACGGTGGAAAAATACGCTTCCGACGGCATCAATTCGCTGGCGTTCATCGACGTGAAAGACCTGTTTGAGGGCAGCAACGCGGCGTTTACTTCGTCGCAGTCGCACTTTATGCAGAAGCTCCGCGCGGGGTATTACGAGTATTTCACGGACGTGCGCCGTTGCCGTCTGGGCGGGATAGCTCCGCTGCCGATGCGCGGAAAAACGGTGAAAGGGTACGAGCTTTTAAAAAGCGAAGATTCTTCCGACGACGCCGCGCCCGCGCCTCTTTGCGAACGGGGAAAGCTGGGCTTGGAAGGCAAGCTGCCGCGAAACAAGCAATGGGAACGGCGGCTTCTCGATTTAACGAACAAGAACGCGCTTTTAAATTTCACGGGTAAAAACGCGCTGCATCTTTGCTGCGCCGAGCCGGACGAATTATACGCGGCGTTTGCGGATAAAAAAAGCCTTTGTCTGAAAGGCGGGGCGACGGAAACGGAAAAATTCGGCTGCGAAGCGAGCGATTCGCAGAAGGAACTGTTTTCCCTCGAAAACCGCCGCGGCATCGCGCGGGTGCAGACGGACGACAAACTGCTTGCGGAAAGCGCGGCGCGGCTGTTTCGGTGCAACCGCGAGGCCGGTGAAGAAACGGGCGTGAAAATTTTGTATCTTGCCATGGGCTTTCTGCGTTACACGGGCAAGGAAGATAATCAGGTGCGGTACGCGCCGCTGGTTTTGTGCCCTGCGGAAATCCGCCGCGCGAAAGGCAACGAAGATTTTTCGCTGGAATATTCGGAAGAAGAGTATTTCGTGAACACCACGCTGCTCGAATATCTGAAACAGGCGTTTAATATCGACGTGCGCGCTTTGGGCGGCGACGTTACGCGGCATAAAATTTCCGAACTGATCAACATCATTCTCGCCGAAACGGCGGGCATGAAAGGCTGGGGCGTTACGAAAGACGCGTACGTGGCGGCGTTCTCGTTCCAGCGGTATCTGATGTGGCACGACATCCGCACGCGCATCGACGAATTTTCCAAAAACGAGCTGGTTTCCGCGTTGATTACCCATCGCGCAAGCCGCCCGCAGCACCCCGAAGCCAAAGAAGAGGACGAAGCCGACCCCGCGGACACGCTGATTCCGCTGCCGGCGGACAGTTCGCAGTTTTCGGCGATCGCGCTTTCGCGCACGGGCGAAAGCTTCGTATTGCACGGACCTCCCGGCACGGGCAAAAGCCAGACGATTACGAACATCATCGCCAACGCGCTGGAAGATAACCGCCGGGTGCTGTTCGTCGCCGAAAAGCGCGCCGCGCTGGACGTGGTGAAAAAACGTCTGGACGATATCGGGCTGGGCGAATTCTGTCTGGAACTGCATTCCAACAAGACGGACAAAGGGGACATTCTGCACCGCATCGAAAGCACGATGGCGCTGAAAAACGCGGAGGAAACGAAAGATTTACGTCCGAAAGCGGCGGAGCTGGTGGCGCTCAGGGAAGAACTGAAAGCGCCGATGCGCGCGCTGCACAAAAAACGGCGGCTGGGCGTTTCGGTGTATCAGGCGATACTTCTGTACGAAAAAAACAAAGACGCGCCCGACGTTCTGAACATCGAAAACGCGTTTTACGATACGCTTACCGAAAGCAAACTGGAAGAGTGCAAAAACCGTATTTTATCGGCTGCCGCGGCGGCGAAAGAATGCGGCGGCGTGTTTAATTCTCCGTTCGAAAACGTAAACGTTACCGAATATTCGGGGGAACTGCGCGATAAAATTTACTGCGCGGGCGAAGTGGTGGTTACGGAAATACGGCATTTCCGTTCGTATCTCGCGCTGTTTCTCGATTTGTACCGCCAGAAGATTTCCGCCGTTACGCAGCGCAAAACGGACGAACTGGTAAGCATCGCGCGGGATTTGCTTTCCGGCGCGTACAACAAGTATTTTTCGGGCGTTTCCGAAGCGGAATTTTCGGTATTTTTCAACGCTTCGCGGCGGCTGGACGAGCTGCTCGAATATTATTTTTCGCATTTTAAAACGCTGGTGGAACCGGACGAAAAGGAATACGAAAAACTTTCCGCCTATCTTGCCGCGGGCGGGGATTACCGCACGGATAAAACCGCCGCGGCTGTGGGCAAACGGCTTCTGAAAGCCGCGAAGCACGATCTGGACGGCGACGACGTAAACAAGTTTTTGCAGGTGGTCGCCGAAATTTACGAGGTAAAAAAGACGGTGGTGGGCACGGCGCCCGCCAAGGCGTTTACCGACAGGAACCGCAACGTTTCGTGGAAGAAACGCGGCGATTACATGCGCGATTTAAACGAACTTCACGCAAGGTGCGCGGGCGTGTTCATGGATTACAATCCGGACGCGTTCAACGGTACCTGTATCCGCGCGAAGAACAATTTTACGGCGCCTGTGCTGGAAGGATTTTTAAAGGCGGCGGATTCGTTCGAAACGGCGAAAAAGAGTTTTCTTACGGCGGTGAACGCGGACGAAAATAAGATTTCGCGCGAGGACGTGCCCGACTATTTCTATTCGAAAGCCAGCGCGCTTATCGATAACCTCGATATGCTTGCCAACTGGTGTATGTACAAAAAGACGGTGGCGGAGCTGAAAAAACTGGGTTGCAGCTTTATCGGCGAGGCGCTGGAAAGCGGCAAGCTGACGGGCGCGAACGTACTGGCGGGCTTTGAAAAGAACGTGTATCAGAACTTTCTTGCCATCAATATCCCCGCCGACCCCGATTTGGCGCGCTGTTCGGTGGGCACGCTGGAAGAAACGGTGGAAAAATTCCGCGTGGCGTGGGATACTTTCTCGGCGCTCACGCGGGAAAAAATCCGCGCCGACCTCATATCCCGTTTGCCGAAAGACGAAAACGGCGATTACGGGGCGCTGAGCGTGGAAGTATCGGCGTTTTCGCGGCTTTCGAAAACGCAGCTGCGCGGCAGCGGCGTGCGCGGTTTGTTTACGGAAGTGCCGGAACTGATGAAGCGGGTATGCCCTTGCCTGCTGATGAGTCCCGCCACGGTGGCGCAGTATCTTGCGCCCGAAGCAAACGCGTTCGATCTGGTGATTTTCGACGAAGCCTCGCAGATGTCCACGGCAGAGGCGGTGGGCGCGATCGCCCGCGCGAAATCGGCGGTGGTAGTGGGCGATCCGAAGCAGCTGCCGCCTACGGAATTCTTTAATTCCGCCTACGTCGACGAGGATAATCTGGAAAACGAAGATCTGGAAAGCGTGCTGGACGATTGCCTTGCCCTCGGCATGAGCGAACGGCATCTGGTATGGCACTACCGCAGCAAGCACGAATCGCTCATCGCGTTTTCCAACAATATGTATTACGATAACCGCCTTTGCACCTTCCCTTCGCCGGACGCGCTGGATTCCAAAGTGAAATTCATTCAGGTGGACGGCACGTACGATCGCGGATTCACCAAGCGCAACAGAAAGGAAGCGGAAGCGCTGGTTGCGGAAGTGGTGCGGCGGCTGCAAGATCCGATTTTAAGCCGTTCCAGCATGGGCGTGGTAACTTTTTCGGGCGCGCAGCAGGAAGATATAGAAAAACTTCTTACGAAAGCGATAGCGGCGAAAAAGCTGGAAAGCGCGGCGTACGAGCGGGAAGAACCGCTGTTTGTGAAGAACCTCGAAAACGTGCAGGGGGACGAACGCGACGTGATTTTGTTTTCCGTGTGTTACGGACCGGACGCCACGGGCAGAGTTTCTCTGAATTTCGGACCGTTGAATCAGGCGGGCGGCTGGCGGCGGCTGAACGTAGCCGTTTCCCGTGCACGCGAAGAAATGCTGGTGTTTTCCACGATGACTTCGGGCATGATCGACCTTGCGAAAACCTCCTCGAAGGGCGTGGCGGGCTTGAAGAGCTTCCTCGAATTCGCGGAACGCGGCAAAACTTCGCTGGCGGTAAAGAGCGGCGCGGGCGCGGCGGGCAATGCGTCGGGCGGCGCAAGCATCGGCAAATATATCGCGGCGGAACTCTCTTCGTACGGGTACGAATGCCGTTACGACGTGGGCGCCAGCGAATTTAAAATAGACGTGGCGGTGGTAGACCCGAAGAACAAGCACGAGTTTATTCTGGCAATCCTCTGCGACGCGAACAACGAATTTTCGGTGAAGGACAGAAACGTATTGCAGGTGCAGGCGCTTAAACGCGCGAACTGGAACGTGCTGCGCATCAACTGCGTAAACTATTACAACAACCCCAAGCGCGAAATCAAGCGCGTGAAAGAGGCGCTCGACAGGCTGACGGGCGGCGAAAAGAAGAGCAAGGGCTTTATGCGCTATGCGAAAAATTACCGCGCGGCGGCGGTTACGGCGGCTGCGGGCGGAGAAACGGCGGCGTTCGTTACGGGCGGCGAGCACGACGCGGAAATTGCGGCGCGCCTGAAAGAAATCGTGGCGGCGGAAGAACCGATTTCGCGCGAATTTTTAAAAACGCGGTGCTTAACCACGTTCGGCATCGCGAAATCCGGCGCAAGGATAGACGCGCGCTTAAACGCGCTGATCGATTCGTGCGCGTTTAAAAAGGAACGCGCCGCGGGCGTGGATTACTACTATAAAAACGACCGCGTGATAGCGCAGCCGAAATTCCGTGTGGAAAACGAACCGTGCCTGCGGCACGGCGAGCAGGATTTCACGGCGATAGAAACGCTGTTTTTAATCCGCGCGGCGCTGGAGGACAGGGTGAGCCTGTATTTCGACGAGCTTACCTCGCTGGTTTGCGGCGTGTATAAAGTAAAGCGCCCCACGGAACAGTTCATAGCGTTTTTGCGCTCGTGCGTGGCGTACGGCGAAGAGCGGGGGATTTTGGTGCGCTCGGTATCCGATCGCATCACGTTGGCGTAATATATAGGGGCGCGCGGATTAAACGGCGCATTGAAAAATACAAAAAGCCTTCTTTTAAGCGGGAAGGCTTTTTTTTATGCGTTGATAATCCGCCACGCGGCGATCAGTTTTTCCAGCGAAAACGAGGCGTTCGCCGCGCTTGTGGAAGGCAGGCAGATACACGGCATTCCCGTTTTTTCAGCAAGGTATTTCAGGTAGTATTTTTCGGCGGTTTTGCCGTTTACGAAGATGCGCCCGATGCGTGCCGTCTGCAAAATCGGCGTTAAATCGTTGGGCGTTACCTCTTTAACGGAAGCGTCCGCGCTGCCCGAAATCGTGCAGTTTGCTATCACGTCGAACAAAGCGAGGCGGTTGTTTAAAATGAGTTTCGTTTTTTCTTCCACCGTGGCGGGCACGGGCGAAGAAAATACCGCCGCAATCACTTTCCAGAACCGGTTCTGCGGGTGCGCGTAGAAAAATTTTTCCGCGCGGGAAGCTACCGACGGAAAACTTCCCAGAATCAGATTGCGGCTGTGCTCGTTATACAGCGGCGGAATGTTGTGCATCTGCCCGTGCGGCGTTCTGCCGTGTTTCGCGGTTTGTGTTTCGGGCGTTGCGTTTTTCATATCGTTCCCTCCGTTTTGTTTTTGTCGATTGCGCTTCTCATTCTGCGGCGCAGGCGGTTGATGTGCCGTTCGAAACTGCCGTCCGAAAGCAATGCCGCCAGCACGTATTGTTCCGTGGCGGGCACGGGGCAGGAATAAAATCCGAGTTCTTCTTCGTACCGTACGGCAAGCGCGGGCGGCAGCAGCATATACCCCGCGCGGAGTGCGGGCGAAAGCGTTTTCGAAAACGTGTTCACGTAAATCACGCGCCCCGCCTCGTCTGCGCCGAACAGCGTTTCGGCGGGCTTTGCATACGGCGAAAATTCCGAAAGGTAATCGTCCTCCACCACATAGCCGTTTTTTTCGCGGGCGAAGCGCAAATACTCCGCCTTTTTCGTCGCCGTGGCGGTGGCAAGCGTGGGGTAGGAGCGGTAGGGCGTTACGTGCAGCACGTCGGCGTCCGTTGCGGCAAGCTCGCCCGATAAAATGCCGTCCGCGCCGATTCTCAGCAGCCGCACCTGCGCGCCTTTCGCCGCGTACACCCGCGCGATCTGCCCGTAAGCGGGGCTTTCCGTGCCGTAAATTCTGCCTGTGCCGAGCAGTTCGGCAATCACGCCGTACAGATATTCCGCGCCCGCGCCGATGACAATCTGGTTTTCGTTCACGTTCAGCGCGCGGGAGCGTAAAAGATAGTTTTTCAGCGCCGATTTCAGTTGCGGCACGCCGTTTTTCGGCGGCTTTTCCAACAGTTTTTCGCCGTATTCGGCAAGCACGCGGCGCATTGCCCGCGCGTATACGGTAAACGGAAACGTTTCTTCGCGGGCGGCGGGCGCTTCCGCCGCCGCGTCGGACGAAGGGGGCAGGGGCGCGCCGAACGCGTATTTTCCGCTTTCCGCATCCTGCGCTTCGGCGGCGGCAACCGAGCCGGATCCGACGGAAAAAGAACCGGCGGTAAAGGAATCGCCCGAAACGGAGCCTGCGGCGGAAAATAAAAAATCGCTTTCGCGGTAAGCGCAGAAAAATCCGCTGCGCTCGGCGGAATCGATATAGCCTTCGCTGCGCAGAATATCCAGCGCTGTTTCGGCGGTGGAAAGCGAAACGCCGTTTTCTTCGGCAAGCGTGCGTTTGGATGGCAGACGCGCGCCGTACGGGTACGCGCCGGACAATATTTCCGTTTTTAAAAGCGCGTATATTTTTTCGTATTTTTTCATAGACGTTCTCCGTAGTGCGGGCAATTTTGCAGAATTTGTTTGAACATGGCAAAATCTGGTATGATAAAATAGTTTTGATTTGGCTATTTTAATGATACCAAAAAATAGTATATACTGTAAAAGAGAAACAGTCAAGGAGATTTGCTATGGTTTCGGCAAAAAAATTATGTTACGTGGCGCTGCTCACGGCGCTGAACGTGGCGCTTTCTTCCTTTTCGGTGCCCGTGCCCGGCGGACATTTCTATCTGAACGACATCGCGATTTGTTTTGCTGCGCTGGCGTTCGATCCGCTTTCGGCGTTTATCGTGGGGGGCGTGGGCGCGTTCCTCGGCGATTTCTTCTTCTATCCCGCGCCGATGTTCGTTTCGCTTGCCTCGCACGGGTTGCAGGCGGTGGCGATTTCGTTACTTACCGGGGGCGGAAAGGCGTTGAAAAAGGGATTTTTGTCCGCGGAAAAGCGGGAATTGCCGCAGTTTTATCTTGCCGTAGCGGGACTGCTGACGGGAATGGTGATTATGGTAACGGGCTATACGCTGGGCAGGGCGTTTGTATACGCCACGAAGGAATACGCGATTATCAAACTGCCGTTCGAAATTCTGCAGGCGGGCGTCGGGGCGGTGATTGCGCCGATTTTAGCCTATAAAACGCCGCTGAAAAAGGTATTTTTCGCCGTCAATAAGAAAAAAGAAGAAACCCAAGAAACCCCGCCCGAAGAGAATTCCGAAAAAAATTGAAAAAACGATACAAACGTAAAGAAGCCTTCCCGTCTCGGGAAGGTTTCTTTTGTGTAAACCGCCGCAAGTTTCAACGAACATCGGAGGAATTGATGCTTTTTTTGTATTCGCCGGGCGTCATGCCTGTGCAGCTTTTGAAAATGAAGTTGAAATGCGGCAGCGAATCGAAGCACAGCCGCTCCGCGATTTCGGTAAACGAAACCTTGCGGCGGATAAGTTTTTTCGCCTCGTCGGTTTTCAGTTTCAGGTAGGTGCGGTAAATGGTTTTACCCGTCTGTTTTTTGAAAAACGTGCACAGATGCGTTTTGCCGTAATGGATTTCGGCGCACAGTTCGTCCAGCGAAAACGTGCCGTACACCCGCGCGGAAAGATAGCGGACGATTTCATCCTGCAGTTCGCCCGAAGAGGCGATTTTCGATACGAAAAACTCCTGCGGCGAAGATTGATTTTCGCATTGCCGCAACAGATAAATCAGCAGCAGTTCCAGCGAATTTTTAATCACCTGTTCGCCGCCCATATTCGGCTTTTCTTTCAGTTCCAGCTTTTTCAGCGCGGGGTCGAAATCGGGCAGAACAAAGGTGCCGCGCGCTTCGGCAAGCACGTTTTCAAGAAGATACGATAAATTTTCGGGCACGGCTACGGCGCGGTCGGCAAAAAAGCGCAGTCCTTCCGATCGGCACACGAACGAGATGATGAAAATATTCGGTTCGAAATCGCGGCATTCCACGTAGTGCGGCAGATTCGGCGGAATAAAATACGTTTCGCCTTGTTTCAGAAGGTGGGACACGCCGTCCGTAATCACGCAGGCGTTGCCCTTATCCGTATAAATCATTTCCCAGAAATCGTGCGTTTCTTCGGGCGATGCGTAGCCCTTGAAAAGTTCCTGATAGTGAATCGTAACGATTTTCTGCACGTTTAAAAGGTTATCGATGCGGCGCATATAAAAGCGCGTTCTGCGCGGCGCGTTGTTCATGGCAGTTCACTCCTTCTCATACGATATTATAGCACGGGATTTCAAAAATGTAAAATATTTCGTATATATTATCGGCGAAATATTATATAAAAAATGGGAAAGATTTTCTCTTGCGGAACGGGTAAAGAAAGAGTATAATATTAGCCGTAATAAAAATCGCGGCGGCGCGCGTTACGGCGCTTTCGAAACCCCGTTACGGCGGCTGCGGCGAAAAGAGGAGAAACGGAAAAATGATAAAACCCGTACTGGATAAAAATTTCTATCCGATGATTCAGGCGCTTGCCGATTTCGACAAAGCGGTGAAAGAAAGCAAAAAGGCGAAGAAAGTTACGATTGTCGCGGAAAGAAACGGCGGCTACAATTACGTATATACATACGACGCGTTCGAGGACGGCGTAAACGATAAACTCAATCTGCGCATGGCGGAACGGCTGGCGAAAACCATTCTCTGGGTAGTGGGCGGCTATAAAATTTCCGTGGCGGGCAGCCGTAAAATTTACGAATATTTAAAAGCCGCGTACACGAAGGACGGGGCGCGCGCGTTCGACGAAGATTTCATGAGCGGCGTGTACGAACGCCCGTTCGAGGTAACGTATCTTGAAGAAAACGAAGTGCCCGCGCAGAAGAATGCTTCCGTAAAAGTGGGCGGGTACTTAAAAGGCTGCCGCATCGGCTTCGACGCGGGCGGAAGCGACAGAAAAGTGAGCGCGGTGGTAGACGGCAACGTGGTGTATTCCGAAGAGGTGGTATGGAACCCGAAAGTTACGGAAGATCCGCACTATCATTACAACGAAATTTTAACGGCGATGAAAACGGCGGCTTCCAAAATGCCGCGCGTAGACAGCATCGGCGTATCTTCGGCGGGCGTGTACGTGGATAACAAAATCATGGTGGCTTCGCTGTTTATCAAGGTGGATAAAAAGAAGTACGGCGATTACGTGAAGAATATGTACATAAACGTAGCCAAAGAGATGGGCGCGCCCATCGAAGTCGCGAACGACGGCGACGTTACCGCGCTTGCCGGCGCCATCGATCTGAACGATACCGAGGTTCTCGGCATTGCCATGGGCACCAGCGAAGCCGTGGGCTATATCAATAAGGACGGCGGAATCAACGGCTGGCTTTCGGAACTGGCGTTCGTGCCCGTGGACTTCAACGAAAACGCTATGCAGGACGAATGGAGCGGCGATTTCGGCGTAGGCTGCAAGTATTTCTCGCAGGACGCGGTAATCAAGCTGGCGGAAGCGGGCGGCTACAAATTCGAAGCGGGACTTACGCCCGCGCAGAAGCTGAAAGCGGTGCAGAAGCTGATGGACGAGGGCAACTCTCTCGCCCGGCAGATTTACGAAGATATCGGCGTATATCTTGCCTATACCATCCCGTTCTACGCGAAGTTTTACGAAATGAAGCACATTCTGCTGCTCGGCAGAGTGATGGGCGGCAAGGGCGGCAACATTGTTCTCGATACCTGCAAAAAAGTGCTTGCGGAAGAGTTCCCCGAATTTGCGAAGCTTGATATATCGTTGCCGGACGAATCGAGCAGGCGCGTCGGGCAGAGCATCGCCGCGGCTTCTTTGTACCCCGACTTATAATAGCAGAAATCGTATAACGGCGCACCTCGCGGCTTTATCTGCGTTCGCCCTTGCTCATTTACGCATAGTAAACTCGCGGCGGGCGTACTCGATAAATTCCGCGATCTGCACCATTCTCCGATTTCTTCGCACGCTTGAAAAGCGCGGAATAGTTGTAGCTTTTAAATAAGGCAAACAATTCAAGAAAAAAATTTCCTCTCAAAGAGGAAAAAGGGAGATAATATTATGAAAGTTATAGTTACGAAAAATTATGAAGAAATGTCTGAAAAGGCGTTTGAAATCATGCGCGAAGTAGTTACGAAAAACCCTTCGGCGGTGCTCGGACTGGCAACGGGTTCCACGCCCGTCGGGCTGTACAAAAAAATGATCGCCGACCATAAGGAAAACGGCACCAGTTACAAGAAGATTCATACCGTCAACCTCGACGAATACGCGGGGCTGGATTATTCTTCCGATCAGAGCTACGTTTATTTCATGCGCGATAACCTTTTCGATCACATCGATATCGATCTCAAAAACACCAACATCGAAAATGGCAAGGCGGCGGACCGCGCGGCGGAATGCGCAAGATACAACAAACTGCTTGCTTCGATGCAGCAGGATTTACAGGTGCTCGGCATCGGTTCCAACGGGCACATCGCGTTCAACGAACCCGGCACGCCGTTCGGCTCGGTTACGCACATCGTAGACCTCACCGAAAGCACCATCAAAGATAATTCCCGTCTTTTCAAAAACATCGATGAAGTGCCTCGTCAGGCGTTTACGATGGGCTTGAAAAACATCATGAACGCAAAGAAGATTCTTATTATGGCAAACGGCGCCAACAAGGCAAAGGCGGTATACGGGCTGGTTGCCGGCGAAGTTACCGAAACGCTTCCCGCAAGCATTCTGCAGCTGCATCCCGATTGCACGCTTGTGTGCGACGCCGAAGCGGCAACGCTTTTAAAAAACGCGGGCTTGGTATAAACCGGTAAGGAGAAAACACAATGAAAGCGTTTAAAAATGCTTCCGTTTACGCGGAAGGCAAAGGCATTATCAGAACAAGCGTATATTTCGACGATAAAATTCGGCAGATCGGCGGCTACGTTGCGGGCGCGGAAGAAATCGAACTTCCCGAAAACGCGGTGGTGCTGCCCGGTTTCATCGACGAGCACATTCACGGCGCGGGCGGTTCCGACGCGATGGACGGCAATACGAAAGACCTTGCGATTATCGCGGAAACCGTAGCGAAAGAGGGAACAACCTCCTTCCTCGCCACCACGATGACGCAGAGCAAGGAAAACATTTTAAAGGCGATGCGCGCGGTGAAAGAATACCGCGAAGCGGCGGACGAACGGGGCGCGAGGATCGCGGGCGTTCACCTCGAAGGTCCGTTTATCGCGGCGGCGCACAAGGGCGCGCAACCGCTGGAATACGTGGCGGCGCCCGACGCGAAAACGTTCGACGAATACAACGCGGCGTGCGGCAACACCATAAAAATCATCACGCTTGCCCCCGAAACGGACGGCGCGCTTGATTTTATCCGGCATATCGTGGCGCAGGGCACGGTGGTTTCCATCGGGCACACGGGCGCGAAGTATGCGGAAGTGAAAGCCGCGATGGAGGCGGGCGCAACCAACGTTACGCACACCTACAACGCGCAGAGCCCTCTGCATCACCGCGAAATCGGCGTGGTGGGCAGCGCGCTGCTTCTGGAGGATTTGTATTGCGAGCTCATCTGCGATACCATTCACGTATCCGTTCCCGCCATGCAGCTGCTGGTAAAAAACAAGCGGGCGGATAAGCTGGCGCTCATCACCGACGCGATGCGCGCGAAAGGGCTTGCGGACGGCGTAAGCGAGCTCGGCGGGCAGACGGTGTACGTAAAGGGCGGCGAAGCGCGCCTTGCGGACGGCACTCTGGCGGGCAGCGTTCTTCGCATGAACCGCGCGTTGCAGAACATGGTGGAAAAAGTGGGCGTGCCGCTCACGCAGGCGGTGGATTACTGCACCATCAACCCCGCCCGCACGTTGAAAATGGAAAACGAAGCGGGCAGCATCGCGGAGGGAAAACGCGCGGATTTTGCCGTTCTGAACGACAAATTCGACGTGCTTTACACCGTACGCGACGGAAAAATTATCTATAAAGCGTAAAAATTACAGACGGAGCGTGAAAAACTGTGGATACCTACGGCGCCGTAAGGGCAAGAATATTCGAACTTTGCGAAGAAAAAAAGATGGCGATTTATAAGCTGTCCGTATTGTCGGGCGTCGCGCCGTCCACCATCAAAAACATTCTGTACGGAAAGAGCAAAAATCCGGGCGTCGAACGCTGAAAATGATTTGCGACGGATTCGGAATCACGCTGGAAGAATTTTTCGATTCCGATTTGTTCCGCGGAGAAACCGAAGCGAAACAGGCGTAAATGTAAATTTCCGCCCGACAATAAAAATACAAAAACAAAGCCGGCCGCGCGTTTTTTGCGCGGTCGGCTTTTGCGTAACGAATTATCATTCGTCAGTACACAAATTTTTCGCGCGGGGGGGCGGCGGGCGAAGAAAACAGCTCTTCGGGCGGCGGCGCGTCCAGCACGATTTTATCGAACGCCGAAAGTTCCTCCGCTCTGAACGGCGCGAAACAGGAAAATTTCGTATGGTCGGCAATCAGAAAATTCGTTTTTCCCCGCGCGATCGCCGCGCGTTTGATTTCCCGCTGCTCCATCGAACGCTCGTACGTGCCGTCCGCCGCAATCGCCGCGCACGAAGTCAGCGTCAGGTCAAACGAAAACTGCCGTATCTGTTCCACGGCGAAGCTGCCGGAAACAGACGTCATGTTATATAAAAGATTGCCGCCCGCAAGAATGACTTCCGCGCCTTTCTGCCGCGAAACGGCGGTGGCAACCTGCAGCGAATGCGTTACCACCGTTTTGCCGCGGAAGTCGATTTTCCGCACCAGCGCCAGCGCGGTGGAAGAACTGTCGATAAACGCCGCAAAGAAATTCGGCAGCGATTTCAGCGCGTTGGTTACGGCGATTTCCTTTTCTTTCGCGTTTTTCTCCACGCGCACGAACATAGAAATTTCTCCCGCGCCCTCCGGCAGCGTGGCGCCGCCGTGGCTTCTTTCGGCAAGCCCCAGCCGCTGCATTTCCGCCAGATCCCGCCGAAGCGTGGCTTCGCTTACGTAAAACGTTTCCGCAAGCGTTTTCACCGTAGCCGAACCGTGTTTTTGCAGGTATTTGTAAATTTCGTTCTGCCGCTCGTTTACCAGCATAAGAATTTCTCCCGTTGTTCGTTTTGTGTTGTTTTCTGCGCGTTTATGATTATTTATGCTTGTATTATAGCATATTACTGCGCGTTTGTCAACATTTCGCTCATATTCGCGCGAAAGATTTACAAACCGCCGTCGCTGTGATATAATAAAACCGAAGAAAAACAAGGGGCGCATACAATCATGCAGCAGAAAAACAACTATCATCTCGCAATCGATATCGGCGCGTCGTCCGGGCGGCATATTCTCGGCTACGAGGAAAACGGCATTCTGAAAACGGAAGAAATCTATCGGTTTCAGAACGGTCCCGTAGAAAAGGCGGGCACGGCGGGGGCGCTGGGCGCCACAGGCGCAAAGCGGCTTACGTGGGATGCGGCGCGCCTGTATTCCGAAATTTTAAACGGCTTGAAACGCGCGAAAGAACTGGGCAAAATTCCCGCAACCGTGGGCATCGATACCTGGGGCGTGGATTACGTGTTGCTGGACGAAAACGACGAAGTCATCGGCGACGTGTACGCCTATCGCGACGGCAGAACGAAAAACACCGTTCCTTCCGTGCACAAACGCATTCCGTTCGCGGAATTGTATCAGAAAACGGGCATCCAGTTCGCGCAGTACAACACCGTGTATCAGCTGTACGACGACGTGCGCACGGGCAAAGCGGAACGCGCGGTTACGTATATGAACCTGCCCGATTATTTCCACTTCCGCCTGACGGGCGTGAAGAAGCAGGAATACACGATGGCAACCACAACCGCCATGGTGAACGCCGTAACGCACGAATTCGATACGGAAATATTCGAAAAGCTCGGCTATAAAAAATCGATGTTTCTGCCGCTTGCGCAGCCGGGCGCGTACGTGGGCGAATTTACGGACGAAACGGAAAGAATCGTCGGGTACAAGGCGAAAGTAGTTCTTCCCGCCACGCACGATACGGCAAGCGCGGTGCTTGCGGCGCCGCTGAAAAATCAGACGCCGTACATTTCCAGCGGCACCTGGTCGATTCTGGGCGTGGAAAGAAACGCGGCGAACGTTTCGAAACAGGCGTTTAAAATGAATTATTCCAACGAGGGCAGCGTAAACGGGCAGTTCCGTCTGCAGCAGAACATCATGGGGCTGTGGATTATTCAGCAGATCCGCCACGAGCTGAAAGATAAATACGATTTCGCCACGCTGGCTTCGCTGGCGCGGCTGAACCCGACGGACGAGCTCATCAACGTGAACGACGAAAAATTCCTCGCGCCGGAAAGCATGATAGAAGCGGTTACAGGCGCGGCGGGCAGAACGCTTTCCGTGGGCGGCATGGCGTACCTTGTGTTCAATTCGCTGGCGCACAGCTATGCGGAATCGCTGGACGGACTGGAAAAACTGACGGGCGAAACGTTCGGCACGCTGAACATTATCGGCGGCGGCAGCAAAAACACGCTGTTAAACGAGCTGACGAAAGCCTGCACGGGCAAACGCGTGATTACGGGTCCCACGGAGGGTACGGCGATAGGCAATTTAATGATGCAGATGATCGGCTGCGGCGAACTTACGGGCGTTGCGGCGGGGCGCGAGATGATCGCGCGGTCGTTCGACGTAACGGAAGTTTGAAAACGAAATGAAAAAACGGCGAAAACCGTTTCGAAAGAAAAAAATCGGTATATAAATAAGGAGCAGGACATGAAAAACATTTTTGAAGCGCCTTTCGTGCGCGAAATGGAAAAAACTACGGCGAACATGTATCGCCTCGGCTGGGACGAGAGAAACGGCGGCAACGTATCGTATCTTCTCGACGAAAAAGAGGTAGCGGAATATCTTGATTTGAATCACGTCATCCGCACGATTCCCACGGGATTCGACGCGAAACCTTTAATCGGTAAAATCTTTATCGTAACGGGTACGGGCAAGTATTTCAAAAACGTGGAATCGGACCCCGAAACCAACCTCGGCATCGTGCGCATCGGCAAAGACGGCACTACGGCGGAGTTGCTCTGGGGCTATAAGGACGGCGGTAGATTCACTTCCGAATTTCCCGCGCACATGATGAGCCATATGGCGCGTCTTGCCGTCGATCCGCAGCACCGTATCGTGATGCACACGCATCCTACATACACCATCGCGATGAACGCGGTGTGCCCGCTGGACGAAAAAGACTTCACGAAACGCCTCTGGAAGTCCAACACGGAAGCGGTAGTGGTGTTCCCGGACGGCGTAGGCGTTCTTCCCTGCATGATTTGCGGCACCAACGAAATCGGCGAAGCCACGGCGGCGAAAATGAAAGATTTTCGTCTGGTGGTATGGACGAACCACGGCATTTACGGCACGGGTAAAACGATGGACGAAGCGTTCGGCTTAATCGAAACGGTGGAAAAGACGGCGCAGATTTACATGCTTACGCTGGGGCACGTGGTAAACGAAATCCCGGACGAAGTGATTAAAGGGCTGGCAAAACTGTGGAATCTGAAAATGCTTCCCGGCGTTCTGGATTAAAGCCTATTATATAGCCTTCCCCCCGGGGGGAAGGTGGACAAAGCGAAGCTTTGGACGAATGAGGGGCGTAACATTCAAAACCAAATCAAAAAAATTTGCCGGCTTTCCGGGCGATCGGAAAACCGGCGGAAATAAAAATCATTTATGAAAGGAGAAAATCACAATGGCAAGAATCGTACTCAATGAAACAAGTTATCACGGCGCAGGCTGCAGAGCGGAAATCGCGGGCGAAATCAAGCGCAGAGGCTTGAACAAAGCTTTTGTCTGCTCCGATCCCGATCTTGTAAAATTCGGCGTTACCAAAAAGGTAACCGACGTGCTTGAAGGCGCAAATATCCCTTACGAACTGTATTCCAACATCAAGCCCAACCCCACCATCGAAAACGTGCAGACGGGCGTTGCGGCGTTCAAAGCAAGCGGCGCGGACTGCATCGTGGCGATCGGCGGCGGCTCTTCCATGGATACGGCGAAAGCGATCGGCATCATCATCAACAACCCCGAATTTGCGGACGTCCGCTCGCTGGAAGGCGTTGCTCCCACGAAGAAACCCGCAGTTCCCACCATCGCGGTTCCCACCACGGCGGGCACGGCGGCGGAAGTTACCATCAACTACGTCATTACCGATGTGGAAAAGAAGCGTAAATTCGTCTGCGTAGACGTACACGATATTCCCGTCGTAGCGGTTGTCGATCCCGAAATGATGGCTTCCATGCCCAAGGGACTTACGGCGGCTACCGGTATGGACGCCTTAACGCACGCAATCGAAGGCTACATCACGAAAGGCGCGTGGGAAATGACGGATATGTTCCACCTGAAAGCCATCGAAATCATTTCGAGATCGCTTCGCGGCGCGGTGGCGAACACGAAAGAGGGCAGAGAGGATATGGCGCTCGGTCAGTACGTGGCAGGCATGGGCTTCTCCAACGTAGGTTTAGGCATCGTCCATTCGATGGCGCATGCGCTGGGCGCGGTTTACGATACGCCGCACGGCGTGGCAAACGCGATTCTGCTGCCCACCGTCATGGAATACAACGCCGACGCGACGGGCGAAAAATACCGCGATATTGCCAAGGCAATGGGCGTGAAAGGCACGGAAAACATGACGCAGGAAGAATACAGAAAAGCGGCGGTGGAAGCCGTTCGTCAGCTTTCGAAAGACGTAGGTATTCCTCAGGACCTCAAACAGATCGTCAAGGATAAAGACGTCGACTTCCTTGCGCAGTCCGCTATGGACGACGCCTGCCGTCCCGGCAACCCGAAAGATCCTACGCTGGAAGACATCAAGGCTTTGTACCGCTCTCTGATGTAATTCGCTCGCGCGTTTGAAAGGCGTCGCATTACTGAGTCGCGCTCCGTTTTTCCTCGGTCATTTACTATTTGTAAACTCCCGTCGGGAGCCTATTTTATAGGCTTCCCCTTGGGGAGAGGCTCCTTGCGAAGCAAGGTGGTGAGGGGCGTAGCTTCTTTTCGATAAAAACAATGCAAGCGTTTTCATCGAAAAAACATTCAGTCCGTTATCCTTAAAAAACTTCATAAACAAAAAAGCCCCGCCGCAAATTTTTGCGGCGGGGCACATTTTTCACTCGCTTGTTTTATTCGCGCTTATGTTCTCTTCTTAATGAATCCGTCCTCGGCGATATTCAATCCCATACGCTGCGCAACGCAATACAATTTTTTCGTGTATATGTCGCACAACGCTTCGGGGGAGTGGCTGTCCGCGGAAACCACCACGGGCGCGTTGAGTTTTTTGCAGATGTCCAGCAGATAGTCGGTAGGGTAGTTAAAGCCGTTTGCCCGCGCGCCCTGACCGTTAATTTCCGCCTTCACGCCGCAATCTTTGCAGCATTGAATTACATCCTCAAACTTTTCAAGCACTTCCGCGTCGGGAGTGAAACCGTGCGAAAAAATCACGTCCGGGTGCGCTAAAATCGAAAAATACCCCGTTTGTAAGCCATCGATCAGCCGATCGAAATACGCCATCACGCCGTCCTTGTCATCGGTAAAAAAAGCGCACGCGATTTTTCCGTCGTGCAGAAAATAATGCTCGCCTAAAATCAGATAGTCCACGCTTTGTAAAAGTCGTTCGTAAAGCGCGTCGTAACCGGGAAAATATTCGATTTCAAGCCCCCGATAAATGCGGATTTTCTTTCCGTATTCCGCTTCGGCGGCGTCGAATTGCGGCAGATATTCGCTTTGTATCGTCGCCTCGTCCATATACGGACTCGGCAACAGCGCGGGGTGCGCGAAATGGTCGGAAATACCGATCGATTTCATGCCGTTTTTCACCGCCTCCCGCACATAATCGCACACCGTTCCCGCGGCGTGCCCGCAAAGATAGTTATGCGTGTGGTAATTGTATAATATCCGTATCTTTTCCGCTTCTTCGTCCCGGATTTCTTTGAATTTCCGTATCATAAACTTACTTCTTGTTTTCGTATTCCGCTTTAATTTTTAACAGTTCTTCGTATTCCGCGCGGGAAATCGTTACCGTTTCTTCCGCGGCGTCCGTATTGTCCGCCGCCGCTTCCGTTCCGGATTTTTCCGCTTTTCCGTTCGCCGATTTCGCAATCGCGCCTACGGCGATTTTCAAACCGATGAACGCAAGGCACAGCACCACGAAGAAAAATACAAACGCCGTGCTGTTCCAGAATTTTCCTATCAGCGAATATACGGAAAGCTCCAGAATCAGCGCGATTACGCCGCCTGTAACGCCCGCCGCGATTTTTAATCCCGTCAGCGATTTTTTTGCGCGGTACTGCATATCCGTCATCTGATTTATCAGCAGCGAAAGAATCACCAGCGTCAGCGTGCTCGTCGAAAGGAACCCTTTTTCGTATTTGCCGATGATGAAAAACAGTAACGCGAACAGCGCCGTAACAAGAATCATCGCGCCGGAAACGTAGGCAAGCGTTTTGTTGTTCTCGTAAATCGAAACGGAAGTTAAAAGCAACAACCCGGAAACTCCCACGATTAAAAGAATAATCAATCCTCTCCAGATAAACGACGAGAAACTTTTGCCGAAAATGTCGGCGTCGAAAAACAGCTGCGCCGCCACAAGGCACGCAAACCACAAAATAGCCGCGCCGATAAAGCCGAGCGATACAATCGTAAGCTTTTTCTTCATTCTTAAAATCCTCCCTGTAAAGCTTTCTGCTTGTATTATAGCACACTTTTTTATAAATTTCAACACTTTTTTGCGGAAATTCAACTTCTTTTATCTTGACTAAAGAAGGGAAGTATGGTATGATTGAAATGTTATTCTGCAGTCGTAAAATCATTCGATATACCCTTAAAATAAAGGATGTTTCGATACGGCTACGCTTGGTAATTTGCGCCGACGGTGGAAAAAATATGAGTATAGACAAAGCATTTGCAGAACTTGAAGAAAAGAGAAAAAATAAAACAGCCGCTAAAGTCCGGCTTGTTCTGAATGCAAAAAAAGAAATTGAAGATTGGACCGGGCGGGCTTATTGCGGAGATTATACTTATGCCGAGGCGGTTTCTTATATTGTTCATAAATACCTTGTGCGGAAGATCTCCTTTACGGAGTGTCTGGAGTATATCAGACCGGAATTGAAAAATGAAGTTTTGCGGCAAAACGACGGAAAACGCATTGATTATCTGACAGAAGACTACGCAAGCGGAGAGGATTTAAAAGACATTTTCCTTCTTCCTCCGCGTGGCGCGGCGGTAATCGACGGGTGTCAGAAAGACGGGTGCGTCCTGTTTTTATGCGAACAAGAAGGACGACTTTCACAGTGGAGTTTCGAAGGAAATACGCGCGGATATAACATTTTGAATATTGAATTATATATTCTGCATAACAGCGTCGATACTGCTATGTATCTGGCGAAACATTGAGGAGCGCACGCGTACGCGCGCGTACATAAACTAAACGCGTGCGCGAAAAAAGAATGAAACGCATATGCGGAAAAAGCGCGCTCGGAAAGGCGGTTGAAAGCGAAAAAAACGAAAAAATTTTCTTAAAAAATACAAAAAAGAGGCGCAAAGGGGAGAAAAACCGCAAAAAATCGAAAAAATTTCAAAAAAATTTCTGAAATCTTGCATAAACGCTTGACATCCGCTTGCACTTTTGGTAATATAGATACGCTGCGTAAATATGCGGTGTATTGGGCTGACGCGGGAAGTTACTGCAAATCCGAAGAAAAAGCCACTTCGGCAGATAATTTCCGTCGACAATGTGAGGGCTCGACCCTTGCGACTGACCGGGGCTTTGCGTGAAAACGCTCGGCTGGAAAAAGAGTGTTTTTTATTTTGCTCAAAACCTCGATACACACGGACGTGTTGACACAGTAATACAAAATCTTCTCTGAAAGAGAAACATAAGGAGTCAGAAATGGCAGTACAGAAAATCAGAATCAAATTGGCGGCTTACGATCACGAGCTGGTAGACGAAGCGGCTTCCCGCATCGTGGAAACGATGAAGAAGAGCGGCGCGAAAATTTCGGGACCGATTCCTCTTCCCACCGAAAGAGAAATCATCACGATTCTCCGTTCCCCGCACAAATACAAAGATTCCCGCGAACAGTTCGAAATGAGAACGTACAAGAGAATCATCGATATCTATTCCCCCAACGCGAAACTGCTCGATACCATTCACCTGCCCGCAGGCGTCGATATCAAAATCAAGCTGTAATCGCGGCGGAACAAGAAACCAACATCGCAAAAAAATACTTCGCAAGCGAGGTATTAAGAAATATTTTATAAGGAGTGAACTTTATCAATGAATAAAGCAATCATCGGGCGCAAAATCGGAATGACGAGATTGTTTGCGCAGGACGGGAAAATGATTCCCGTAACGGTAGTGGAGGCAGGTCCCTGCCCCGTAGTGCAGGTGAAAACCACGGAGCACGACGGCTATGCGGCTTTGAAGCTCGGCTTCATCGAAACCAGCGAAAAGGCGCTTACGAAGCCGGAACTCGGACAGTTCAAGAAAGCGAACGTGAAACCCTGCAAAGTGCTCAAAGAAATCAGAGTAGACAACGCGGAAAGCTTCAAAGTGGGCGACGAGCTCAAAGCGGACGTGTTCGCCGCAGGCGACAAGGTAGACGTTTCCGGCGTTACGAAAGGGCACGGCTATACGGGCGTTATCAAGAGATGGAATCAGCAGCGTCTGAAGGAAACGCACGGCGTAGGCCCCGTACACAGAGAACCGGGTTCCATGGGCGCCAACTCTTCGCCTTCCAGAGTATTCAAGCTGAAGCACCTCGCCGGTCAGTACGGTGTAGAGAACGTTACGATTCAGAACCTTGAAATCGTAAAAGTAGATCTGGCGAGAAACGTTCTTCTCATCAAAGGCGCGATCCCCGGCGTGAAAGGCAGCATCGTTACCGTCGGCAGCAGCGTGAAGAGCAAATAAGGAGAAAAGACAATGACCGGAATTAAAGTATATAATATGAAAGGTGCGGTTGTCGGCGAAATGGAGCTCAGCGACAGCGTGTTCGGCGCCGAGTACAACGAAAGCCTGATTCATCAGGCGGTTGTAACTCGTCTTGCCAACGAAAGACAGGGCACGAAGTCCACGCTTACCCGCAGCGAAGTTCGCGGCGGCGGCATCAAACCCTGGAGACAGAAAGGCACGGGCAGAGCCCGTCAGGGTTCCATCCGCGCTCCGCAGTGGATCAAGGGCGGCGTAGTGTTCGCACCCAAATCCCGCGACTTCTCTAAGAAGATGAACGCGAAGGCGAAAACGGGCGCATTGCTTTCCGCCGTATCCAAGAAGCTTGCCGACGGCGAACTTCTTATCGTGGACGAGCTGAAATCCGAGGGCAAAACCAAAGAGATGGCGGCGTTCGTAAAGGCGATGAACCTTAACAAGAGCGCACTGCTTGTAATGAGCGAAAAGGACGAGCTCGTGATCCGCGCGACGAACAATCTTCCCCGCGTATCCACGATGAACGTTGATCTTTTGAACACGTACGACGTTGTGGCGAACGCGAAAGTAGTAATGACGAAAGCCGCCGCAGAGAAATTTCAGGAGGTATACGCGTAATGTTTGCCGAAGACGTAATTTTGAAGCCCGTTCTCACCGAGAAGGGTTATGACGGAATCGCGGATAAGAGATACACGTTCTACGTGAAAAACACCGCAAACAAAATCGAAATCAGAAGCGCCGTTGAAAAATTGTTCGGCGTGAAGGTTGCCAAAGTAAACACGATCAACTGCAAAGGCAAGCTGAAGAGAATGGGCAGAAACGAAGGTTACACGCCCGACCGCAAAAAAGCGGTGGTTATCCTCAAAGAGGACAGCAAGCCCATCGAGTTCTTCAACTCTTTGGCGTAATCGGGGAGGATATAAAAAATGGCTATTAAAACATATAAACCTACCACGCCGTCCCGCCGTTTCATTACGGTTCTGAAAAGAGAAGAGGTAACGGGCGATAAACCGGAAAAGTCCTTGATGCACGATCAGCGCCATTCGGGCGGCAGAAACAATCAGGGCAAAATCACCTGCCGTCACATCGGCGGCGGAAACCGCACGAAATATCGTATCATCGATTTCAAGCGCAATAAAGACGACATCCCCGCTACGGTAAAGAGCATCCAGTACGATCCCAACAGAAGCGCAAACATCGCGCTCATCGCGTATGCGGACGGCGCCAAAGCGTATATCCTCGCTCCCCTCGGCTTAAACGTGGGCGACAAGGTTATGAGCGGCGCGAAAGCGGATATCAAAGTGGGCAACGCTCTTCCGCTTGAAAACATTCCCGTAGGTACCATGGTGCACAACGTAGAGCTTACCCCCGGCAAGGGCGGACAGCTTGCAAGAAGCGCGGGGCTTGCGGCGCAGATCGTAGCTACCGAAGGCAAATACGCCACGCTTCGTCTGCCCAGCGGCGAAATGAGATACGTGCTTTTAAGATGCCGCGCCACGATCGGTCAGGTGGGCAACGTAGAACACGAAATCGTATCCCTCGGCAAAGCCGGTAAGGCGAGATACCTCGGTCAGCGCCCGGAAGTACGCGGCGCGGTTATGAACCCCGTAGATCACCCTCACGGCGGCGGCGAAGGCAAGGCTCCCGTAGGCCATGCAGGTCCTATGACTCCTTGGGGCAAACCCGCTCTCGGCTACAAGACGAGAAAGAAGAAGAATGCGACGAACAAGTTCATTCTTAAGAGAATCAACTAATCCGGAGGAGAGAAGAATATGTCAAGAAGCATAAAGAAAGGACCTTACGTGGAAGCGAAGCTTTTAAGCCGTATTCAGGCGATGAACGAAGCGAACGAGAAGAAGGTTTTGAAAACTTGGTCGAGAGCGTCCACGATCTTCCCCGATATGGTAGGTCATACGATTGCGGTGTACGACGGCAGAAAGCACGTTCCCGTATATATAACGGAAGACATGATCGGCTGCAAGCTCGGCGAGTTTGCTCCTACGAGAACCTTCCACGGGCACGCCGCTAAGACGTCCACGCCCGCGAAATAAGGAGAGATGACAAATGGCAACGAATATGAAGAATAAAGAGCTGAAAGCGGCGGACGTAAAAGCAAAGCGTCCTTATGCTGTGGCTAAATACGTGAGAGTATCCCCGTACAAGGTGAGAACGGTTCTCGCCCTGATTCGCGGCAAAGATTACAAAGAGGCGAAAGCCACGCTCGAACACATCACCAACGGCAGCGCGCTTGCGGTGAAAAAGGTGCTTGTTTCGGCGGGCGCGAACGCGGAACACAATTTCGGTATGGACAGAGGCGATCTGTACGTGGCGGAATGTTTTGCGGACGGCGCTACCTCGCTGAAGAGAATGCAGCCCGTATCCAAAGGCAGAGGGCACGCGATTCTTAAGAGAACCAGCCACATCACGGTTATTTTGGACGTCAAAAAATTGGAAGGAGAATTATAATGGGACAGAAAGTGAATCCTCACGGTTTGAGAGTAGGCGTTATCAAGGGTTGGAACACTCAGTGGTACGCGGACAAGAAAGAATTCTCCAAATATCTGAAAGAAGATAACGTAATCCGTACCTTCCTTAAAAAGAAGTACTATGCGGCGGCGATCAGCAAGATCACCATCGAAAGAGCGGCTACGCGTATCATCGTTACTATTTTCACGGCTCGTCCCGGCGTCATCATCGGCAAAGCGGGCGCGGAAGTGGAAAACATCAAAAAAGACCTTGCGAAACTTACGGGCGGCAAGGCGGTAAGCGTAAACATCACGGAAGTGAAGAAGCCCGATTGCGACGCGCAGCTCGTTGCGGAAAGCGTTGCGGCTCAGCTTGAAAAGCGTATGGCGTTCCGCCGTTGCATGAAGCAGGCGATCGGCAGATCGATGAGAGCCGGCGTAAAGGGCATCAAGATGATGTGCAGCGGTCGTCTGGACGGCAGAGAAATCGCGGGTAGCGAACACTATCACGAAGGTTCGATTCCTCTTCAGACGCTCCGTGCGGACATCGATTACGGTTTTGCGGAAGCGCACACCACGTTCGGTATGATCGGCGTAAAGTGCTGGATCTACAAGGGCGAAGTGCTTAAAACCGCGAAAGCTCCCGCTCAGGCGGAAGGAGGAGCATTATAATGTTGATTCCTAAGAGAGTTAAAAGAAGAAAGCAGCACAAAGGCAAGATGAGAGGCGCCGCTCATAAGGGCAACGTAATCGCTTACGGCGAATACGGTCTGGTAGCGGAAGAATGCGGATGGATCAAATCCAACCAGATCGAAGCCGCCCGTATCGCCATGACGAGATTCGTAAAGCGCGGCGGTCAGGTATGGATCGATATCTTCCCTCATAAGCCTATTACGAAGCACCCTGCGGAAGCTCGTATGGGTTCCGGTAAAGGTAACGTAGAATACTGGGTTGCCGTAGTGAAGCCCGGCAGAGTAATGTTCGAAATGGCGGGCGTTTCCGAAGCGGACGCGAAAGAGGCTATGCGCCTTGCCGGCAACAAACTTCCCGTAAAGTGCAAGTTTGTGAAAAAAGAAGTCGCAACCGTAGCGACGGAAGGCGGTGAAGAATAATGAAAGCGAAAGAAGTAAAAGAAATGACGAGCGCCGAACTGACGGCGAAGCTGGCAGAACTGAAAAGCGAGCTTTTCAACCTTCGTTTCCGTCTTGCGTCGGGGCAGCTTGAAAATCCCGTTTCTATCAGAACCTGCAAGAGAGACATCGCTCGCGTGAACACGGAAATCCGTGCGAGAGAATTGAAGGCGTAACGGAGGGCAAAAAAATGGAAAGAAATCTCAGAAAAGAAAGAGTCGGCTTAGTGGTATCCGACAAGATGGATAAAACCGTTGTTGTGGAAATCACCGATAAGAGCAAACACCCTCTGTACAAAAAGACGATCGTAACCTCTAAGCGTTTAAAGGCGCACGACGAGGAAAATGCCTGCGGCATCGGCGATACGGTGAGAATCGTAGAAACCAGAAAGCTGAGCAAGGATAAGAACTGGCGCGTTGCCGAGATCGTCGAGAAGGCGAAGTAACGAGGTAAGGAGATAGAATTATGATTCAACCCCAAACAAGACTGAAAGTAGCGGATAACTCCGGTGCGAAAGAGTTGATGTGTATAAGAGTTATGGGTGGTTCCTTCCGTAAAACCGGCAACATCGGCGACGTCATCGTCGCGTCCGTAAAGGCGGCAGCGCCGGGCGGCACGGTAGCGAAAGGCGACGTTGTCAACGCGGTAATCGTGAGAACCACGAGCGGCATCAGAAGAGCAGACGGCACGTACGTAAGATTCGACGAAAACGCCGCCGTAATCATCGATAAGCAGAAGCAGCCGAAAGGCACCCGTATCTTCGGGCCGATCGCGAGAGAACTGAGAGATAAAGATTATATGAAGATCATCTCCCTTGCTCCCGAAGTGCTGTAAAGGATTGGAGGATTAAACAATGAACGTAAAATTAAACGATAACGTACTTGTTATTGCCGGTAAAGATAAAGGCAAACAGGGAAAAGTCCTTGCCACCTCCCCCAAAGCCGATACGGTAACGGTAGAAGGCGTGCGGATGCAGAAGAAGCACGAGAAGGCGAGAAAAGCGAACGAAACGAGCAAAATCGTAGAAAAAGAAGGCGCGATCAGCGCTTCCAACGTAATGGTTATCTGCCCGGAATGCGGCAAGCCCACCAGAGTGAAGCATCAGATCGTCGACGGAAAGAAAGTGCGCGTATGCAAATGCGGCGCCACGCTCGATAAAGCGTTCGTGAAGAAAACGAAAGCTGCCGCAGCGGCTGAAACGGAAGCTCCCAAGAAGAGAACGAGAAAGCGCGCGGCGAAAGCGGAAGAGACCAAAACGGAATCTTCTTCGAACGAGTAACGAGGTAGAGCAAAATGGCAGAAAAGGTATATAAAAACAGAGTAAAGGAAAAGTACGAAAAAGAAGTCGTTCCTTTCCTTATGAAGAAATTCGGCTACAAGTCCGTAATGCAGTGCCCCCGCCTCGTGAAGATCGTGATCAACACGGGCCTCGGCGACATTAAAGACAACGCGAAGTCCATTCAGGTTACGGAAAACGAAATCAAATTGATTTCCGGTCAGAAGCCCGTACTTACGAAGGCGAAGAAGTCCGTAGCAAACTTCAAGGTGCGCGAAGGACAGACGATCGGCATCAAAGTAACTTTGCGCGGCGACAGAATGTACGATTTCTACGATAAATTCGTATCGATCGCGCTTCCTCGCTTAAGAGACTTCAGAGGGGTATCCGATAAGGCGTTCGACGGCCGCGGCAACTATTCCGTAGGCTTGAAAGAACAGCTTATCTTCCCCGAAATCACTTACGATCAGGTGGAAAAGATCCGCGGCATGGACGTTGCGATCGTAACCACCGCGAAAACGGACGAAGAGGCAAGAGAGCTGCTCCGCGCGCTCGGCATGCCGTTCAAGAAGTAAGGAGAGAAGAAAATGGCAAAGAAGTCAATGATAAACAAGCAACAGAAAACGCCCAAGTTTTCCACGAGAGCGTACACGCGCTGCACGATCTGCGGAAGACCTCACGCGGTTTTGAGAAAGTATGGCGTTTGCCGTATCTGTTTCAGAAATCTTGCGTATAAGGGAGAGATTCCCGGCGTTAAGAAGTCGAGTTGGTAACACGGAGGAAACGAATATGACAGATCCCATCGCAGATATGCTTACGAGAATCAGAAACGCGATCATCGCCAAAAAAGAAACGGTGGAAGTTCCTTCTTCCGTGATGAAAAAGGCGATTGCCGATATTCTTCTTGACGAGGGCTACGTAAAAGACGTAAAACTTGTAGAGGACGGCTATAACGGCAAAATCGCGATCACGCTGAAATACAGCGACAAGAAATCGGTAATCACCGGCATCGAAAGAGTGTCCCGTCCGGGGCTTCGTTCGTATACCGGCGTAGAAAAGATGCCCAAAGTGCTCAACGGTATCGGTACGGTAATTCTTACCACCAACAAAGGCATTATGACGGGCAAACAGGCAAAAGCACAGAACGTAGGCGGCGAAGTGCTTTGCTACGTCTGGTAAAGGAGGGCAGTAGGTATGTCGAGAATCGGTAAAATGCCTGTGGCGCTTCCTCAGGGCGTAACGGTAGAATTTAAAGACGGCGTGGTTACGGTGAAAGGCGGCAAAGGCACGCTTTCCCGCGAGATCACGGGCAACATCGACGTCGTGGTGGAAGACGGACACGCAATCGTAAAGGCGTTGGATACTCTTCCCGAAACCAACGCGAAGCACGGGCTTTACAGAGCTTTGCTTGCGGGCATGGTGAAGGGCGTGCACGACGGCTTTTCGAAAGCGCTTGAAATCAAGGGCGTCGGCTGGAAAGGACAGGTGCAGGGCAACAAACTCGTTCTGAACGTAGGTTTTTCGCACCCCGTAGAGTTCGTAGCTCCGGAAGGCATCAAATTCGAATGCCCCACTTTGACGGACGTCGTTGTTTCCGGTATCAGCAAAGAGCTGGTAGGGCAGACGGCGGCGAACATCAGAGCGGTAAGAGAACCGGAACCTTATCACGGCTACGGTATTCGTTATAAGGACGAGTACGTTGAGCACAAGGAAGGCAAGACCTCCGGTAAGGCGAAGAAATAAGGAGAGCGCTTAATATGATTTCGAAAATTGATAAAAATACAGTCAGACAAAGACGGCACGCAAGAGTGCGCAAAACCGTGGCGGGTACCGCTGCGGCTCCGCGCCTCAACGTGTACAGAAGTCTTAATCACATCTACGCGCAGATCATCGACGACAGAGCCGGCAACGAAAAGGGCGGCGTAACGCTTGCGGCGGCGTCCACGATGGATAAGGACGTTAAGGCGCAGCTGGAAGGCTTAACCAAAACGGACGCGGCGAAAGTCGTAGGAAAGGTTCTTGCGGAACGCGCGCTGAAAAAAGGCGTCGAAACGGTTGTGTTCGACAGAGGCGGTTACCTTTACACGGGACGCGTAAAGGCGCTTGCCGACGGCGCGAGAGAAGCCGGACTTAAATTTTGACGGGAGAGAAGATTATGGCAGACGAAAAAAGAGAAAACAGAAGACCTCAGAGACGTCAGGCTGAAGACGACGGCTTGATTAAAAAGCTCATCGAAATCAACCGCGTATCCAAGACGGTGAAGGGCGGTAAAAACGCTCGTTTCGCGGCTCTCGTGATCGTTGGCGACGGAAAAGGCAAAGTAGGCGTAGGCACGGGCAAAGCGAAAGAAGTTCCCGAAGCCATCGATAAAGCCACTCTCCGCGCAAAGAAAAACATGATTTCGATCCCCGTTGTGGATAACACCATTCCCCATCAGATTATCGGCAAGTTCGGCAGAGGCGCGGTGCTTATGATGCCCGCATCCGAAGGTACCGGCGTGATCGCCGGCGGCCCCGTGCGTGCGGTAATGGAAGCGGTGGGAATCAAGAACATCAGAACGAAGTCTCACGGCACGCAAAACCCCGGCAACTGCGTAAAAGCTACCGTAGCCGGTCTTTCCGAATTAAAGACGGCGGAACAGGTTGCCGCTCTTCGCGGAAAAACCGTTGAAGAGATCATGTGCAAATAAGGAGGCGCGAACAATGGCTAAAATTAAAGTAACGCTTGTGAAAAGCACGATCGGCGAAGTGATTTCCGTAAAGGAAACCGTGCGCGCACTCGGTCTCAACAAAATTCGCTCCTCCAAAGAATTGGAGGACACCCCCGCCGTTCGCGGTATGATCAAAAAAGTGCATCATCTCGTGAAAGCGGAAAACATTTAAGGAGCGTACAATGAGAATAGATACTCTTTCTCCCGCACCGGGAGCAACGACGAAAGCGAAAAGACTGGGCAGAGGTATCGGTTCCGGTCTCGGCAAAACGTCGGGTAAAGGACATAAAGGACAGTGGGCGCGTTCCGGCGGCGGCGTGCGTCCCGGATTCGAAGGCGGACAGATGCCTATCGCCCGCCGCGTACCGAAGAGAGGTTTCAATCACGCGGGTAAGGAATACGTTATCGTTAACCTTGCAAACCTTGCGGATTTGCCCGAAGGTACGGTGGTGGATTACGGCTTCGTGATGGAAAACGGTCTGGCGAAAGCGGTGAAGAACAACTGCGGCTTGAAAGTGCTCGGCGACGGGGAACTGAAAGTGGCGCTCACCGTAAAGGCTGCGAAATTTTCCGAGAGCGCGAAAGCTGCAATCGAAGCGGCGAAGGGCACTGCGGAAACCCTGTAAAGAGAAAGCGGACGATAAGAAGCCGCTTGCATAAAACGCTTCTTTCGTTATTTTCAGCCGGGGGAAAATCGCATGTTTTCCTTCGACTGAATCGGCTTATTTTCCCTCAGGGCGCCGGGCGGGTGTAAAAACGCGTCGGGCGGCAGTCGGTCTTTGCAGGCGCGCTTCGGGCTTGTCCGCAGTCGGGCGGGCTTGAAACGCCAACAGAAATTCGGAGAGAAAAATGTTACAAACACTTATCAATGCGTTTAAGGTGAAGGATATCAGGGCGAAAGTATGGAAAATGCTTCTGCTCCTTCTGATATTCCGCATCGGATGCTATATTCCCATTCCGGGGCTCGATAGCAGCGTGTTTTCCGAAAACGTTACGGGCAACGACTTCTTGACGCTGATGAACAGCATCACGGGCGGCTCGCTGGCGAACGGTACGCTTTTCGCGCTCGGTATCGGTCCTTACATCAACGCGTCAATTATTATGCAGCTTTTGTGCGTAGGTATTCCTGCGCTCGAACGCCTTTCGAAACAAGGCGAAGAGGGGCAGAAGAAAATCGCGCAATACACCAGATACTGCACGATTCTCCTTGCCGTGATTCAGTCGATCGGCATTATCGTCAACTTCGCAAATCAGTCGGGCGCGGTGAACAAGAGCTTGTTCTTCGACAGCGCGTTCCTCGCGGGATTCTTCATGACCGTGGTATACACGGCAGGCGCGTTCCTCGTAATGTGGCTGGGCGAAAGAATCACCGATTACGGCGTAGGCAACGGACAGTCCATGATCATCTTCGTGGGTATTCTTGCCACGGCGGGGCAGGCGATCATCGCCAAAATCGTGGATATTCCCAACAACAGCGACGCCATCTGGCAGCTGGTAGCGTTCGTAATCGTATGCGCGGTGGTATTCTTCGCGGTTGTGTACGTAGATCTTTCGGAAAGAAAGGTGCCCGTGCAGTATGCGAAGCAGATTAAGGGCAGAAAGATGTACGGCGGGCAGTCCTCCGTGATTCCCATCCGTATTTCGGGCAGCGGCGTTATGCCTCTGATTTTCGCTTTCTCCATCCTTTCCTTCCCGCAGATGATTTCGGGCTTGTTCTGGCCGAACGGCGGGTTCTACAAGTGGTGGACGAAGTGGATGACCGGTTCTTCCGCTATCGCGGGCGGACGTATTCTGTATTCGTTCGTGCTGTGCCTTCTCATCTTCGCGTTCTCGTTCTTCTATGCGCAGATGCAGTTCAACCCGGAAGACGTTTCGAAGAGCATTCAGCAGAACGGCGGTTTCATTCAGGGTATTCGTCCCGGCAAGGCAACGGAAAATTATCTGAAAAAGATTTCCAACCGTATCACTTTGTTCGGCGCGATTTACCTTTCGTTGGTGGCGTTCATTCCCGCGCTCGCATTCGCCTGGGCGGATCCCACGGGCACGCTGGTGAACGTGTTCTCCACAACGGGTATTCTGATCGTCGTATCTGTGGCGATGGAGTTTGAAAAACAGCTTCAGGCGCAGATGATGATGAAGAACTATAAAGGATTTTTGAAATAACGTTGCAAACGCCCGCCGCGTTCCGGCGGGCGGTAACGAAAAGAATACGGAGCATCGGCAGATGAATATTATATTACTCGGCGCGCCCGGCGCGGGCAAAGGTACGCAGGCAACGCGCATTTCCGATAAATTCGGCATGCCGCACATTTCCACGGGCGATATTTTCCGCGAGAACATTAAAAATCAGACGGAAATCGGCGTGCTTGCCAAATCGTATATCGATAAAGGGCAGCTGGTGCCCGACGAAGTTACCTGCAAAATCGTGGAAAACCGTTTGAAGGAAGAGGATTGCAAAAACGGCTACCTGCTGGACGGATTCCCCCGCAACGTGGCTCAGGCGGAAGCGCTTGAAAAATTCACGAAGATCGACGCGGTGGTAAACATCAACATCGATTTTTCGCTGCTGATGGCGCGTCTTTGCGGCAGAAGAGTGTGCAAAAACTGCGGCGAAAGCTATCACGTTTCCACGCTCGGCGGCAAAACCACGTGCGAACGCTGCGACGGCGAATTGTATCAGCGTGCCGACGACAATCCCGAAACGGTGCAGAAACGTCTGGACGTGTACGGTGCGCAGACGGCGCCCCTCATCGATTATTACACGAAGAAGGGCTTGATTTTAAACTTCACGGGGACGGACGAACCGCCCGAAGTGTTGTTTAACGAAATTTCGAACGTGCTGGAAAAATTCAGATGAGCATTATTACGAAAACCGACGCGGAAATCGATCTGATGCGCGAACCCTGCGCGATCGTGCGCGATACGCTGGCGTTCGTGGGCGAAAGAATTTCCGCCGGGATGAGCACCAAAGAAGTAGACGAACTTGTGGAACGGTTCATCCGTGCGGCGGGGGCATATCCCTCATGCCTCGGGTACGGCGGTTTCCCCGCTTCGGCGTGCGTTTCCGTCAACGAGGTGGTGGTGCACGGAATCCCGGACGATAAGACGATTTTAAAAGACGGCGACATCGTTTCGGTGGATTTGTGCGCGTATAAAAACGGCTTTCACGGCGACGCCGCGCGGACGTTTTTAATCGGCAACGTATCGGAAGAAAAGCGGCTTTTGGTGGAGCGCACGAAAGAGTGCTTTTTCAAAGGCATCGAAAATCTGCATGCCGGCACGCCGCTGTACGATATCGGCTACCGCGTTCAGAAGTATGCCGAATCGTTCGGCTACGGAGTTATCCGTTCGTATACGGGGCACGGAATCGGGCGCGAAATGCACGAAGACCCCGCAGTGCCCAACTACGGCAGGCTCGGCACCGGTCCGAGATTGAAAGCGAACACGGTCATCTGCATCGAGCCGATGATTTCGATGGGAAATTACCGTGTGCGGATTTTAGACGACGACTGGGGAGCGGTAACGATCGACGGCTCGCCCGCGGCGCACTACGAAAACACCGTGGCGGTCCGCGAGGACGGCGTGGAAATCTTAACGCTGTAAACGGGCTTAAAACGCACGGAAGAAAAGCAAATCAAAAAGCAAACGCGACGAATCGGTCGAATATCAATCGGAGGAAATTTTCGTGTCCAAGGACGACGTAATCGAAGCGGAAGGCAAAGTGCTGGAAGCGCTGCCCAACGCAACATTCAAAGTACAGCTTTCTAACGGGCATACCATCACGGCATACATTTCCGGCAAACTTCGCATGAACTATATCCGTATCATCGAAGGCGACACGGTGAAGCTTGAAATGAGCCCGTATGATCTGACGAAAGGAAGAATCACGTGGCGCAGCAAATCGTAAAGCTCGCCTCATACAAGAAAAATCAAGGAGAAAACTAAAATGAAAGTAAGACCTTCCGTAAAACCTATGTGCGATAAGTGCAAAGTTATCAAGAGAAACGGCAGAGTGATGGTGATCTGCTCCAAGAGCAAGAGCCACAAACAGAGACAGGGCTGAATTAAATTTTTCCAAAGGACGGCGTTTCACCGTTCTTTGGAAAACTCTTTTTCGGCGCTTTTTTCTGATTTTTTAAAAAACGGTATATCGCGGCTGAAAAACGCTTGACAATCCTTTCGGTTCCGTGATATAATAACGTGTACGGTTAAAAATAGGGTATCTTGCGCTCCGAGGCAATTTCGAAGCGGAAATATTCTTAAAAAGGCTGAATTTTTGCTTGAAAACGGGGCAAAAATTCGGTTTTGTTGTGTATTTTCGGGTGTGAAAACGCGGATTTCGGCATGATTTTTACCTTTTTTGTGCAAAGAACAGGGCGAAAACGAACAGATAACAGCGGAAAAACGCATAAAAACCGACGAAAAATACAAAAAACCGGAAAACGGAAAATAATACGACGCAGCGCGGGGGCATTTTCCACTGCCCGCAGGCGGGTGCCGTTGGCGATAAAAAAATAAAACAAAATTTTAACACGGAGGATTCAGAACATTATGGCACGTATTGCCGGTGTTGATTTACCCAGAGAAAAGAGAGTGGAAATCGGTTTGACCTATATTTACGGAATCGGTCTTGCCACCTCGAAGAAAATTCTCGCGGAAACGGGCATCGATCCCGATAAGAGAGTGAAAGACCTCGACGAGAACGACGTTTCCAAGCTGAGAGAATATATCGATCATAACATAAGAGTGGAAGGCGAACTTCGCAGCGAAGTTTCCCTGAACATCAAGAGACTGATGGAAATCGGTTGCTATCGCGGCATCCGCCACAGAAAGGGCTTGCCCGTACGCGGACAGAGCACGAAGAGAAACGCGCACACCCGCAAAGGCAAGGCGCGCGCTATCGCCGGTAAGAAGAAATAATCACGGAGGAGAATAGATCATGGCAGAAGTGAAAAACGCTAAAAAGGCGGGAGCTCCTCGTAAGCGTAAGGAACTTAAAAAAGTAGATAAAGGACAGGTGCATATCCAGTCCACGTTCAATAACACCCTCGTTACCATCACGGATATGAGCGGCAACGCCATTTCGTGGTCCAGCGCAGGTTCGCTTGGTTACAAGGGCAGCAGAAAGGGTACGCCGTTCGCGGCGCAGATGGCTGCGGAAACGGCGGCGAAAGCGGCGAAAGAGCACGGGCTTCGCAGCGTTGAAGTGTATGTGAAAGGACCCGGCGCGGGCAGAGAATCCGCGATTCGCGCGCTGGCGGCCTGCGAATTGGAAGTAACGCTTATTTCCGACGTGTCGCCTATCCCTCACAACGGCTGCAGACCTCCCAAGCGTCGTAGAGTTTAATGTAAAGGCAGGAAGAAGATTATGGCAACTTATAGAGAAGCAAAATGTAAACTGTGCAGAAGAGAAGGCGCGAAGCTGTTTCTGAAAGGCGATAAATGCTATATGGACAAGTGTCCGTTCAACAAGCGCCCCGTAGCGCCCGGTCAGCACGGCGCGGACAGAAAGAAGGTTTCCGAATACGGGCTGCAGCTGCGCGAAAAACAAAAGACGAAGAGAATTTACGGCGTACAGGAAGGTCAGTTCAGAAAATATTACGAAATTGCCGACCGTATGAAAGGCGTTACCGGCGAAAACATGCTTTCGCTGCTGGAAAGACGGCTTGACAACGTAGTGTTCAGAATGGGCGTTGCTCCCTCCAGAACGCTGGCGCGTCAGATCGTGAACCACGCGCATATCTCCGTAAACGGCAAAACCGTTACCATTCCTTCGTATATCGTGAAGGCGGGCGACGTTGTTGCGGTGAAGGAAAACAGACGTTCTAACAAATATTTTACGGCTCTGAAGGAGACGAAGTCGGGCGCGACGATGCCGAAGTGGGTAGAGTTCGACCGCGAAACGCTGGAAGGAAAAGTTCTTGCGCTTCCCACGAGAGAAGATATCGACAGTCAGATCGCAGAGCATATGATTGTCGAATTGTACTCCAAATAATCATATTGCTTAAGGAGGTATTATATGATCGAAATGGATATGCCTAAGCTCGAAGTGCTTGAAAACGACGACTTTTATGCGAAAGTTGTCTGCGAGCCTTTGGAGAAGGGTTTCGGTCTTACAATCGGCAACTGCCTCAGAAGAATTTTGCTTTCCGCTTTGCCCGGCGCGGCGGTGGAAGGAATTAAATTCCTTGACGGAAGCGTGAAACACGAATTTTCCGCGGTGAAAGGAATCAAAGAGGACGTTACGGAGATTATTCTTAACTTGAAGACGCTTGCATTGCGTACGAAAGTTACCGATAAATCTTACGAAAAGGTGTTGCATATCACGAAGGAAGGACCTGCCGTACTGACGGGTGCCGACCTGAACGTGGACGCCGAAGTAGAAGTTATCAATAAGGATCAGTACATCTGCACGATCGACGAGGGCGGCAAGTTTGACGTTGAACTTACCGTGGGCAGAGGCAGAGGCTATCGCCCCGCGAAGGAAAACAAGCAGCCCGTTGTGGATTATATTGCGATCGATTCTATCTATACACCCGTACAGAAAGTGAATTACACCGTGGAGCCTACGCGCGTAGGTCAGGCGGTGGACTACGACAAACTGACGCTGGAAGTGTGGACGGACGGAACGTTTTCGGGAAAGGAAATCATTTCTCTTGCCGCGAAGATTATGCAGGACCACATCGGTCTGTTCGTAAACTTAAGCGAAACGATTAAGGGAATGGACATCCTTGTGAAAACCGAGGACGACAAGCAACAGCAGATTCTCAGAATGGTTATCGAGGATATGGATCTTTCCGTGCGTTCGTATAACTGCTTGAAACGCGCCAACATTCATACGGTAGAGGATCTTACGAAAAAGACCGAGGACGATATGCTGAAGGTGAGAAACCTGGGCAGAAAGTCGCTTGACGAAGTGATTGCGAAACTGGAGTCTTACGGTCTCTCATTAAGTAAACAGGAGGATTAAAACAATGCCCGGCAAATTGGGAAGAACTTCGAAAGAGAGAAACGCTCTTTTGAGAAATCAGGCTTCGCAGCTTATTTGGTACGGTAAAATCGAAACGACCGCGCCCAAAGCGAAAGAGTTGCAGTCTTATGTAGAAAAACTTATTACGAAAGCCGTGAATACCTACGACGATAACATCGAATTTGAAGTTACGAAGAAGGATAAGAGCGGCAAGGAAATCAAAGCCACCAACATTAAGGACGGCCCTAAGAAGCTGGCGGCGCGCCGTGCGATTATGGCGAAAACCTACGATTTACAGGAAATTAAAGGTTTCGACGAAAAGAAGAGCGCGTTTAAGGCGAGAACCGCAGACGTTCAGCACCCCTTGATGGATAAACTCTTCAACGAACTTGCTCCGAAATACGCGGCGAGAAAGGAAGAGATGAAGCAGGGCGGCGGTTATACGAGAATTTACCTTCTCGGCGCACGTCGCGGCGACGGTGCGGAAACGGCGATTATCGAATTGGTGTAATCGGGGTTTCGGCTGTTCCGCCGGTATGAAAGCGGAGATAATTTAAACGAATCGGATTCGGCGTACTTTTGCAAACGGCTGCGCGGCTTGATTTTATCGGGCTGCCACGGTTGCGGAGGTGCGGCGGATCCGTTTTTTTGTGTTGGAAAGAAAATTGGGGGGCGGCTGTGGGTTGTTTCGGCGAAGTTGGGTTTGGCGCGCGGCTGGATTGTGGGGGCGAGGTTGGGCTTGGAGCGCGGCGTTAGTGAAACTGCGTAAAGCGGCGGTGCGGCAAGAAAATCCTCCCAAAAGGGGAAGTCAAGTAAATGCTGTGTTGAAATTATTTGTATAAGAAAACAAGTTACGCCCCTTGATTTTCAGAAATCTTTTGTTAAAAATATTCGGAAAAATCAACAATGACCTGCGCCCCTCACCACCTTGCTTCGCAAGGAGCAGGCTGCCGAAGCTGCCGTAAGCGGCAGTTCGGCAAGAAAAGCCCCCGAGGGGAAGCCTTGACGCAAGGCAAGGATTATCCTTTTTGCCGAAAAAATAAAGTTTACTGAATTTTTTTCAGGCAAGAGGAAGGTTTTGAAGGAGGGGATTTTAATAGTCCTCTATCGGCTCGCGGATGCTCGCCACTTTCCCCGAAGGGGAAAGCAAGGGGCTTGAAAAACAAAGAAAGACCTCTTCAGTTTGCAGAAGCCGACAGCTTCCCCCGACGGGGAAGCCACGAGGAGGCTGACAATTTTTGCCGATTTTTGCAATAGCAAAAACAGGGTAAAGGAAAGTCGTGCGAAGAAGCGGGCGCCCCTCATTCGTCGCCGTGCGGCGACACCTTTCCCCCCAAGGGGAAGGCTTAAGACACTACTGACAGAAGTCGCTTTCAGCGACAGTTTCCCCGACGTGGAAGCCGAGAGGGCGGTTTGATGATAAGTCTGCTTTTTTGCGGAAACGACGGTCAGCGGTTTTTACGGTCGGATTCTTGCTGGACAAGAAAATCTACGTATGCCGCCGCGCGCGCTTTGCCGTTTTCCGAGAGCTTGCGGAAGCTTTCGATCAGTTCCGATTCCGCGTCCGGAAAGGTGGCGTCGACAAGACTTTGCAGATGTGGCAGCTCCGTGTCGCTTAACATTTCATCGACGGAGACTCCGAAAAAACGCGAAAGGCGCAATAAAGTGGACGCTGTGGCTTCGTTGCGTCCTTTTTCTAATTTTGCGATTGCCGACTGGCTCAGCCCTGTGGCGTTGGCTAATTGTTGTTGACTTAAATTTTTTTCTTTGCGTAAGTCGATTAACGTTTCAGAGAATTTCATACTTAGATTTTATCAAGTATAATTCCAAAAGTACTTGACAAATAGATTTAGACTTGCTATACTATATAATACAAGTATTTTTCGACTTTTATACAATAAAGGAAAAAAATTATGGATGGAAATTGGGCGTGGAGGATGTTATTTCCGTACGACGCGCGGCGAGGCATCTGCGCGGCGGCAAATGCTTCCGGAAATATTGCGCTTTGGCTTGCCTTTTGGTTGCTGGTTGTATGGATTGCGTTGACGACGTTTGCATTTTTGAGAGATTTGAAAACGAAAAAACGCGTGAAAGACGATAAAACGGCGGTTTCGGCGGATATGGCTGCGGAAAAGTCGGAAGCGGAGTCGGCGAAAAAGGACGGGGCGGAAACAGAGAAAATTTTAGCAGAAAGTTTTGCGGAAGATTCGGTCGGCATAAAACCGGATGACGGGGAAATGCGGCGCATGGAATGACAGAAATTGTCTTTGACGGAAAAATCGGGGGCGCCTTGAGGGAAAATAAAGGAAAAGACAAGAAAGCACGGCGGAAAAGCCGTTTTTTTATTGCAATTTTTTGAAAGGAACGTGCGGGAATTTTACAGCGGCGAGCCGTATGATTGAACGGAGGGCGATATTGCGGCAATGGCGCAAAAATGACGAAACATAATGAATATAACGACGGGAGCGGCTGAAAAACAGCCGCTCCCGTTTGTGGATGTATGATGTTGTTTTGAGGATAGTTCGTTTTCGGCGCTTTGCGTTTTGGATTGCCGAAACTGAATTTGAGCGGTAGCCGGACAAGGGGTAGGCAAAAAAGGCGACAGCTTCGCGACACGCTATTTGCCGAGATTGCCTTTGAACGGCAACTCGGCAAGGATTCCCGAAAGATTCAGTCGCTTAAACGGCTGAATCTTTTTTGCTAAGTTTTGCGCAAGCAAAACTTGGCAAGAGGGGAAAGCAAGGGGAAAGATTGGAAACGGAATGGCGCTGTTGTTTAAAATTTTAAATCGAAAATGCAGTAGCCCCTTGATTTTCAGAAATTTTTTGTCAAAAATATTCAGAAAATCAAAAATGGGCTACGCCCCTCACCACCTTGCTTCGCAAGGAGCAGGCTGCCGAAGCTGCCGTAAGCGGCAGTTCGGCAAGAAAAGCCCCCGAGGGGAAGCCTTGACGCAAGGCAAGGCTTCACATTTTTGCCGAAGAAAATTTTGCAAGCAAAATTTTATGTAGGCAAGGGGAAGCCTTGACGCAAGGCTGACAATTTTTGCCGATTTTTGCAATAGCAAAAACAGGGTAAAGGAAAGACGTGCGAAGAAGCGGGCGCCCCTCATCTCCTCGCTTCGCGAGTAGCTTCCCCCCGAGGGGAAGCCTTGGAACAAGGCTGACAATTTTATGCAGGCAAGGGGAAGGCTTGGAAAGAGGGGAAATTTTAATAGTCCTCTATCGGCTCGCGGACGCTCGCCACTTTCCCCGAAGGGGAAAGCAAGGGGGAAGCGAGGCTGACAATTTTATACGGACAAGGGGAAGGCTTGGAAGGAGGGAATAAATTTACGATTTGTCGTTGCGGCGGAGAATCAGATAGTCGACAAGGATGCAGATGACGAGCGTGCCCAGCACGATATACACGAGCCGCCAGACAAGATCGCTGTTGTTGTTTTCGCCGCCGAGAGTGGTGGTTTCCGCTTCCGGGACGTTGCCGTTTGTATCGGTTACGTAGGCTGCGGGAAGAAAACCCGTTTTCGTCGCGCCGGTTTCGTCGGTGTATTCCACCTGATAATATTTCCAGTCCAGTTTTTCTACCGTTTTTAAAACGCGTACGGCGGCGCCGCGAGCGAGCGGGCAGACCGTGATTAAATCGGTAAGGTAGGGGTATTTGTACAGCGGCAGGGCGTTGGTTACGTAGCCCGTTGCGCCGTCGGCGTATTCGGCGGGCGGAGGGGTGAGAAATTCTTCTTCCGACACGGCTGCGCAGAACTGTTTTTCCGCCAGCGCCGTGTAATAATCGTTGTTTTCTTTATCGTACACGGCGAGAAGATAATATTTTTCCGTTTCGCCCATCGAAATGGCGGGCGTTTTTTCTGCGGCGCGCGCGTACGAGAGATAAGGAAAATACGTTGTGCCTTTTAAAGAGGCGACATCGAAGCGGATGAGCAGGGATTTTTCGGCGCATTCCACGACGGTAAACGAGGCGTTTTCTTCGGCAAAAAGGGTTTCGTCGGTGCCGTCGACCGCGATGGTGTTGACGGTGGGAAGCGGAAGATCGTAGGTTGCGGCGATGAAGTTGCCGTTGTAGAGGACGTATGCGGTTTCCGTTTCTACGCCGAACGCGGCGCTGACGACGGGCGTGCTTTCGCTTTGCGTATAGGCGAGCGTTTTGGTTTTCATATCGTAATCTTCGGCGGTATCATCTGCTCTTTTTGCGCATTTCGTGAACGTTCCGCCGTGAAGCGCATAGACGTTGCGATGAAAATCGACGAGGATTTTTGTGGTTTGATCCGCGCTGCTTGTTTCGTCCGGCAGAAGGGCGACGGCTTCTTCGGCGGGTTTACCGAAAGCGTCGTCGGATAAAAACGCGGCGGATAATTCCTCTTCGGTGCAGGTATAGACGTGCTGCGCCTGAACGAAGTAGAGGGTGCCGTAGACGTCGGAGGTAAGCAGGCGGTTGGAACGCGTGGTTTTGCCCGAAAGAATTGTGTACGCAGCCGTTTCGGCGCCGTCTTCGGAGGGCGTTACGGTTTTTTCTATTTTATAAAGGTAGTTTTTGGAAGCGGCGTAATAGGTGCCGTAAACGTTGGTTACGCCGGTGAATGATTCGCCGTCGGCGGCTTCGAAGGTTTGCAGAAGGTTACCCGCGGTATCGTACAGGGCGAGAACGCCTGCCGCGGCGGGCGTTTGCGTTGAGTCGGGCGCGGTGGCGATTAAAAACGTTGCGTCGTCTGCCGCGATATATTTTGCGTAGGACTGCGAAAGAGGAAGAGTAGCGGTTTTTCCGTTTTCTTCCGCTGCGGCGGCGCCGTATGCGAGCGCGGGGGTAAGAAGGACGCGTGCGCCGACGTTTTCGGCGGGATTGCCGCTATCCAGCGTGAAAAGCGTATTGCCTGCGAGGGCGGTATCGACGGCGTTGTATAATCTGCCGTCGGAATTCGACGATGCGGAGATTTCGAAAGAAGTGAACGCGCGCGTTTCGGAATCGATTTGTCTGATTTTTCGATTGCCGACGGCATAAACCGAATTTCCCGCGGAGGACGCGTTGACGGAAACGAAAGTTTCCCCTGCGCCGAGCTGTTCCGGTACTGCGGAATCGTCGGTGTAGCGATAGGCATAGAGTTTCAGATCGGTATCGGTGAAATAACAATAATCTTCTGCGAACGTCATGGAGAGGACGGTGGCGGCTCCGCCGGTGAGCGACGGTTTTCTGGCGCCGTCCAGCGAATAGAGAAATTCGCCCTTATAGGTGTAATAGACGGATTCGCCGTTGTAGGCGAGGGCGGGGATATGGTTATCGTCGTTCAGCGTCTGGAGCGGGTTGTTTTCCGCTTCGCCGAGAGCTTCGAGCGGCTGCGAGTAGATGGAAATGGCGCCGCTGGCGGCGATGGTGTAATACAAAGTGTCGTCGGCGATTTCGAAAGAGCTGCAGGAACGCACACCCGTAAGACTTGCCGTTTCGAAATTCTGCGAGAGCATGAAAAGTTTCGCCGTTTGCGTGGAGAAGAACAGGCGTTCGCGGTTATCGAAACGAATCTGCGTGATTTTCTGATCGGAAGCGGCGCCGTGATTGTATTGTGTATATTTTTTTTTGAGGCGGCTGTAAACGTAGATGGTTAAGCCGTCGGAAATCGCCGTGTAATTTTCGCTGACGGCGACGGACGCCGGATTTTCGAGCGGCAGATACTGTTCGTACGAGCCGGGCAGATACAAACTTTCGTTCTGCGCGTTTTGCCGCGCTGTTTGTTGTGCGGCAGCGATTCGAGATGCGGCGGTCGGATTTATTTCCGTCGCCCCTGCGGTATCTGCGTTTGTAACGGCGGAAAATTGCCCGAAAAACGGCAGAAATGCCGCGCAGAAAGCCGCTGCACACGCGAGCGCGCGGGCGGAGACGTTTTTGATGCTTTTTTTCTTCTTCAGTAACATATGAAAATTATAGCACGGCGAAAAAAAAATGTCAATGATTTCGCTTGCTGTTTTTGTCTTCGGCGTTTGCGGGCGTATGAGATTCGGTGAAAAACGAGTGTGGGTGCGGCAGAAAAATTCATACCGAATATTTTAAAATATTTTCTTCTTTTTTGACGATTTACGATAAAAACGCAGTATTATTTTAAAATAATCGATAAAAAAAGTGGAAAATTTTTCTAAAAATGGCGATATGTTGACATGTTTTATATGTTATACTATAGAAAAACGAACAAATGTTCGCATTTAAAATAAAAAAACGTGGCACGATAAAAGGCGTTTTGGGGAAAGTTATGAGATAATAATTGTGCTTCCGGCGAAAACAACGATGCGGAGCGAAAGGATTGCGAGGAGAAATGGTTTTTGAAAAGAGCGGGTAGGATGAAAAACGGGGATTGAAGCGGACGGGAAGGGCCGGAGCGACGAAAGCCGGGATATAACAACGAAGAAAGAGAAAGGGCGGGAATGCTTTGGAAGGGGAGAGCGTGTAGGAAAGTGGAAAGCACGAAGTGGTTGACAATTTTTGCCGAAGAAATGAAGTCTACTGAATTTTTTTCAGGCAAGGGGAAGAATTGCAAAGACCTCTTCAGTCGGCAGAAGCCGACAGCTTCCCCGACGGGGAAGCCCAGAACGCGGGTTGGTTATAAAGCGGCTTTTTTGAAAAAATGCCTGAATGTTGTTCGGCTGCCCCTCATTCGTCCAAAGCTTCGCTTTGTCCACCTTCCCCCCGAGGGGAAGGCTTGGAAAGAGGAAGAAATTTGAATCGACCTCTATCGTCTGCTTACGCAGGCACTTTCCCCAAAGGGGAAAGCAAGGATAAGGCAGCGGATGCTCGCCACTTTCCCAAAAGGGGAAAGCAAGAACGTGGGTTGAGTATAAAGCGGCTTTTTGAAGAGAAATTGCCTGAATGTTGTTCGGTTGCCCCTCATCACCTTGCTTTGCAAGGAGCTTCCCCCCAAGGGGAAGCCTATGAAATAGACTGATCATTTTTGCCGAAAAAAATGAAGTTTACTGAATTTTTTTCAGGCAAGGGGAAGGCTTGACGTAAGGAAAGGGGAAGGCATGTAAAGAAATATAAGGAAAGACGGCGGGCGCGGAGAGTTTAGCCCGTGAAGATTCGATTTTGAAGGAGAATATATGAAGGAAGAAGTTATCGATAAGGACATTGTTGCGGGGCGGATGGGGCGCGAATATGTAAAAACGGCGCTGTATGCGTTTCCCGCGTTGAAAGTGATGGCGGAAGAAGTGGGAGAGCATGTGAAACGGAAGGCTTACTTATCGTACGACAATCGCGTTTCCTGCGAAAATCTGGCAGTATATCTGTTGGAACAACTGGAGTTGAAATCGAGAATAGAAACGCTTTCCGATACGTTGGGAGGCGTGGTGGACAAGCTTTCCGGTTCGGAAAAATTTTTATTGCACCTGAGATATTTCGGCGGGAAAAACAAAACGATCTCCGCGTGTTCGGACGAAGAGATTAAAAAAATGTGCGGCAGCAGACGAAGCTATTACCGCAGGCAAGAACGGCTTCTGAAAAAAATCGGGGAAAAACTGCAGCGGCGCGGTGTGGACGAAAACAATTTTTATAAAGAATACGGCGGGATAGAACTGATACGGCGGGTGGACAGAGCGTTGCGCGCCGGAAGACGCGGGGCGCAGAGCGCGCGGGAAGAACAGGTGCTGGCGCGGCTGGATTGCAGATGAAAAATTCGGCAATCTGACTATGGCGGGAAGGCATGCAAAGACCTCTATCGTCTGCTTACGCAGACACTTTCCCCGAAGGGGAAAGCAAGAATGCGGGTTGAGGATAAAGCGGCTTTTTGAAAAAATGCCTGAATGTTGTTCGGCTGCCCCTCATCACCTTGCTTTGCAAGGAGCTTCCCCCCAAGGGGAAGCCTATGAAATAGACTGATCATTTTTGCCGAAAAAA
>ENA-ORIC01000186-ORIC01000186.1-human-gut-metagenome-genome-assembly--contig:-NODE-186-length-87499-cov-7.079168_pt1 | contig 87499 bp, 93 predicted proteins | sample MGYA00243023_ERZ508732 | MGnify/ENA primary metagenome ERZ508732 (study PRJEB26277, sample SAMN04329767) | human gut metagenome | biome: human-associated habitat | host: Homo sapiens | place: USA... | reverse complement strand
CATAAGCCAGCTCGTGCAATCAGCTATCAGTATGCAGTTAAGGTTGCAGACTCAACAGGCAAGACTGTTACAAAGTATTTTACTGTTACAGTAAAATAAGCTAATTAGATACCTATAAAAACGCCTCCTATCAGATTTTTCGATAGGAGGTGTTTTCATATATAGGGCAATAAAAAACACAGCTCATTACACATTGAGCTGTGTTTTTATTTTATTATAGAGGATTATTCATCTTCTTCTGGTTCATCATATTCCCAGTTGTGGAAAACATTCTGAACATCATCGTTATCTTCGAGAACATCGAGAAGCCTTTGCATCTTTGTTATAGCTTCTTCGTCAGTAAGCTTTGTATATGTGCTTGGAACCATTTCAACCTCAGCTGAAACAAATGTATAACCCTTTTCTTCAAGAGCATCTCTTACAGCACTGAAATCATCAGGCTCTGTCTGAACTTCAAATACGCCATCTTCTGCGGAGAAATCTGTTGCCCCTACATCAAGTGCATCTTCCATAACAGCATCCTCTTCAAGACCTTCACTCTCTATAAGAATAACACCCTTCTTAGAGAACATAAAGGAAACGCAACCAGGAGTACCCATATTTCCACCGAATTTATCGAAGTAATGACGGAGGTCACCAGCTGTTCTATTACGGTTATCTGTGAGTGTTTCAACAATAAGTGCAACACCACTTGGACCGTAGCCTTCATATGTGATTGATTCGTAGTTATTTGAATCGCCCTCGCCGGCAGCCTTTTTGATAATACGCTCAATGTTTTCGTTAGGAACATTATTAGCCTTAGCCTTAGCAATGCAATCCTTAAGCTTTGAGTTTACATTTGGGTCAGCACTTCCGCCCTCACGAACTGCAACAGCAAGTTCACGACCGATTTTAGTAAATACTTTTGCTCTTGCACCATCAGTTTTTTCTTTTTTTCTTTTAATGGTACTCCATTTTGAATGTCCTGACATATAGATAAACCTCCAAGAATAAATTAATTTCGTGAAATATTACAAAGCGATATTTCCCAATATATATTACCTATTTTATCATATTTCTGAGGCAATATCAAGTATCAGCTTTTGAGGTTTATTTTATTTCTAAGAAAGCACTTAGTATTTATATTTTTTATTTCTTGATGTTTTTGAAAATTTTCTAATATTGAAAATAATGAGTATAATAGAAACTAAAGATAAGATAATAAGGATTAAAACTCTTGATGATGCTGAATTAGGACAAACGATTTTTGATGGATTAGATGGATTATAATATACTGTATATTTGCTGCCAATATCATCTATACCATAAGTATTTCCAGTAATATATGATGTATAACTAACCCCATTGACATTATATTTAAGATAATGAGCTTCCTCAAGCTTCTTATTACTACCTTTAATATAATCTTCATAAACATATGTTGCCTCTATGGGTCTATATCCGTCTTTCTCAAGCTTTTGAGCAGTACCATTATAAACTGCCATAAAACCGGTTATTATTATAAATCCAAAGAATATATCAATTAATAGCATTTCAAGTATGGTTTTAGATTTTTTCAAAATAAATTTTCCCCAGTAAATTAAAGTCTATATTTTTTTGGAATATATCTGTGCTTGTTAAGTATGCCCTTTTTACGGAGTATAACTGTTATTATAAAGTCTATAATCAGAAAAGATGCTATTCCAATTATAACTACATAAGATTGATTTTGCATTGGTCGAGATATTTTTTCAGGCTTTTCAGGGCTATAATAAGCGGTTATAATATCTCCTATTTTTAAGTCAGATACATCTCCATTTAAAATAGAGGTGTATGTTTTTCCATTTGCAGTATAAGTTACGAAATGTCTTTCATATTTTTTTCGCTCAAATTTGTCATATCCTCGTTCAATATTAGTAACAGTTGCCTGTACCTCAATATCACCATCTTTTTTGGCAGAACAGCCAACACCGAACAAAATTATAAATAGTGTAAGACAAAGGACGAGAATTGAGATTGTTTTTATACTATTAGATTTTATATAAGTTGATAACTTCATAATAAATTTTTCGCCCATATTATAATTTATTTATAATCATCATTGTTGTAATCATAAGGATTGTAATATGTTGGATTATTTGAATTATTATTGATATTGTTATAGTTATAAGGATTGTTGTATGTAGGATTATTAATGTTATTATAATTGTAAGGGTTGTTATATTCTCCTCTGTTTATGACTTCTCTTTTTTGCTTATTTACTTTTTTTACTATAACTACTATTAATACAATAACAGCAACAATGGGAAGAATAAAAGTAATAAAGGAAAATGCAATAATTGAAGTAAAAATAATAGTTGTACTTGATTGAAGGGGTCGAATTATATCTGATGGGTCATTTGGATTATAATATGCAGTAAATTTATCGCCTATTGAAATTCCCGTTTGGTCGCCTTTTAGTATTGATGAGTATGGTTTGTCGTCAACATAATATGAAACTAAATAGTCATTAAAATCATCATCATTATGAATATTAATACTTTCGTTTAAATAATCGGTGACAGTTGCTTCTACAGCAACCATTCCCTGAGCTTTTAAGTTTTCTTCATCAAAAGAGTGCTCTCCCATACTACCAGAAAAGAATTTAAATATAAATAAAGAGAGTATTATAATAACTATTACAGAAATTATAATAATTAAAGCAACCTTTTTTCCTATACTAAATTTTTTTGTCGATGGCATATTAATCCTCCTTAAAATTTATTTATATCATTATTATTAATAGCAGTTTCTAAGATATGATTTTCTAAAGATGTATTATATTGATATACTACTTTGCCAGTTGTTAATTGTTTTGGATTATAGGTTATCATTGATAAAACTATGAATATAGATATTAAAATCGTAATACCAATAATTATGCTGATTGTAATTGTAGTTATATTATTATCACGCCATATTATATTTGGGTCATTTATATTATATAAAATATCTATTTTCCCAAATTGGGAAAGCTTTGAATTATCTCCATCTAAAATTGTAGCATAGTTTTTGCCATCAACTTTATAAAGGGCATACCATTCTAAGCTTCCATTTTTTCGTTCTATTTGAACAGTACTTGCCTGTAGTTTCACTTTGCCGTCATTATTGTTAAGGCTTGTGATAATCAAAATGCTTGTGGTTCCAATTATTAATACAACTATCAATGCTATTATTTTTGGAATTATTTTTTTATTTTGAGTATTCATATAAAATTTCTCCTGAATTAAAATTTGTTTATATTAAGTGCGGTTATTTTCGCTATTATTTTCATATGGGTTTTGATATTGCTGTGATTCTTCATCTGATTGTTGTTTCTTTGATGTTTTAGAACTAATAAGGATTAAAATTACAATTATTGAAGGAAAACCTATAAATATACTTCTTATTAAAATGGCTTTATTTCTATCAATACTATGCCATATTTTACCGGGATTGTTTTTATCATAATATAGAGTCAGTTTTTTTCCAACACGAAGATTGTCGGTATTTCCGTTTACAGATGATGTATATTCTATTCCGTTAACAGTATATTTAGCATACCAACTATTGTTTTTTTCAGAAACTATGGTAGCCTCTACCGGAGTTTTTCCTTTAGAGCAATCAGCGGTTAGTAAAAAAGCAAAGGCTATGATTAACAATGAAGGAATAATAAATATTACTACACCATGTATACCATTTGAATTTCTATTGTTGTTTGACATATTAGTTCTCCTTTGATGTTTTTAATTTTAAATATATTATATTTAAAAAAATATATAAAGTCAAGTAGTATATTATGCAATATGGGGATAGTGCCGAAATAAAAATAATAGTTCACTTTTGGCTTGCAATATGATATAATAGCGTCGCAGGACGATTTTTAGCAAAAGCCTATATTCTTATTTGAAACAGGACTTTTGTGTTATTCAAAAAATTATCTATGCAAAAAATCGGACTTTCACTATATTTGGAAAGAATCGGAGGAATTTAATTTATGAAAAATACCGCAGTAACCTTTAAAAATGCAAAGCAAAAGGGAGAAAAGCTCAGTATGCTTACAGCATACGATTATACTACAGCAAGCCTTGTAGATTCCGCAGGAATAAACGCAATACTTGTCGGTGATTCTCTCGGTATGGTTATGCTTGGATATGAAGATACTCTTTCAGTTACTATGGAAGATATGATTCATCATAGCAAGGCTGTTGCAAGAGGTGCAAAGAATACTCTTGTTGTCACAGATATGCCTTTTATGTCATATCAGACAAGTGTTTATGATGCTGTTATAAATGCTGGCAGACTTATGAAAGAGGGCAGAGCTGGTGCTGTTAAATTAGAAGGTGGAGCAGAATTTGTAGAGCATATTTCTGCAATAGTTAAAGCTTCAATTCCTGTTATGGGACATATTGGTCTTACACCTCAATCTGTCAATGCTTTTGGCGGATTTAAAGTTCAGGGAAAAACAAATGAGGCTGCACAAAAGCTTATAGATGATGCAAAGGCTCTTGAAAAAGCGGGAGTATTTGCTATTGTTGTAGAGTGTGTTCCAGCAGAGCTTGGCAAGGCAATAACAGAGGCAGTTAATGTACCTGTTATAGGAATCGGTGCGGGCAAATATTGCGATGGACAGGTTCTTGTATATCAGGATATGCTTGCTATGTATGATAAAATGAAACCTAAATTTGTTAAGGCTTATGCTAATATAGGAGAGCAAATGATTGAAGCTTTTAAGGCTTATGATAGTGAAGTTAAGAGCGGAGCTTTTCCAACAGATGAGCATAGCTTTTAATTAAGGGTGATATTATGAGAAGAACAGATAGAGAAATTACAGATTTTTCACAGATAGTTGAAATTATGAAACGCTGTGAAGTATGCCATATTTCATTTTCTAATGAATATCCATATGTTGTGCCAATGAATTTTGGAATGAAAATTGATGGCGAAGAAATTACGCTCTATTTTCATGGTGCAGATGTTGGAAAAAAGCACGATTTGATTAAGAAAAATAATAAAGTCGGCTTTGTTATGGAAAATATGCTTTCTGTTCTTACATATGACATTGCTTGTAAGTCTGTTGCCGAATATGAGAGTGTAATGGGCTATGGTAAAATTAAGTATGCTGATGATAATGAAAAGTTAGAGGCACTCGAACTTTTAATGAACCAATATGCAAAGCCAAGCGGCGAAAAATTTGAATTTGAACCAGAGGCAGTAAAGCATACTTGTATTATAAAGCTTAAAGTTGAAGACTTATCTGCAAAAAGATTGATTATAAATAAGTAATTTAGAAAAGTATATATTGTAGGTTTTAAGAGTAAAGCTCTTAATTAGGAGGAATAGAAAATGAAAATAGTAAAAACTGTTCAAGAAGTTAGAGATATTGTTAATGAGTGGCGTAAGGAAGGCTTAAAGGTTGGTTTGGTACCAACTATGGGCTACTTGCACGAAGGACATCAAAGCTTAATTGCGAAGTCTGTCGCACAAAATGACAGAACCGTTGTAAGTATTTTTCTGAATCCAATACAATTCGGGCCAACAGAAGATTTAGAAAGCTATCCTCGTGACCCAGAGCGTGACGCAAAGCTTTGTGAGGATACAGGTGCAGATTTGATTTTCAGACCTGATGTGAGTGATATGTATTATGATGATTTCTGCACTTTTGTAGATATGGATATTATCACAAAAAATCTTTGTGGAAAGAGCAGACCTACTCATTTCAGAGGAGTATGCACAGTTGTTCTCAAGCTTTTCAATATAGTTAAACCAGATAGAGCATATTTCGGTCAGAAGGACGCACAGCAATTAGCTGTTATTAAGCGTATGGTAAGAGATTTCAATATTGATATAGAGATTGTTGGTTGCCCTATCGTAAGAGAAGCTGATGGTTTGGCTAAAAGCTCAAGAAACACATATCTTAATCCTGAGGAAAGAAAGGCAGCACTTATTTTGAGCCATTCACTCAAAAAGGGTATAGATGTTATCAACACAGGCGAAACCAACAGCAAAAAGATTATAGCTGCAATAACAGAAGTTATAAATACAGAACCACTTGCAAAGATTGATTATGTTTCTGTTGTAGATGCAGTTACTATGCAAGATGTTGAAGCAATAAAAAATGATGTTCTTGTTGCTATTGCTGTTAAGATAGGTAAGACAAGACTTATAGATAATTTTTCGTTTTCCGTTTAAAACAGGGAGGAAGTACTAATGCAAATCGAGATGCTTAAAGCGAAAATCCACAGAGCAATAGTTACTCAGGCAGAGCTTGATTATGTTGGAAGTATCACAGTGGATATAGACCTTCTTGAAGCGTCAGGGATTCTTGAATATGAAAAGGTTCAGATAGTAGATATAAATAATGGTTCTCGTTTTGAAACCTATACTATTGCGGGTGAGAGAGGTTCAGGTGTAATTTGTCTTAATGGAGCAGCAGCAAGATGTGTTTCTACGGGCGATAAGATTATAATTATGTCTTATTGCACACTTACGCCTGATGAAGCAAGAACTCATACACCAAAGGTTGTTTTTGTTGATGAAAAAAATGCTGTAAGTCAGATTACTGATTACGAAAAGCATGGAGAAATTAAATAGTTTGAGTTCTGTATAAATTAAAAGTTTTGCTCAAACTTTTTCAAAATCAGAGCCTTTGGTTGCCGTCCGCAGATAGCGAAATACTTTATACTTCTTAAAACACAGGAGGGTAGAAAAACATTTCAGTGGAATGCTTTTCGTAGGGAATCCTCTCAAGGAGTTTTCTTAAAGATGAATGTTGCTTAAAACTTTAATTATGATAATTTTTCATAGTTATTATGAATTATAGTTATATTCAAGCTCGTATTAAATAAACATAGTATTGATTTCGCAAAATATTTTTATTGAAAAAAATATAGAGTTGCTGTATAATATACCTCAAATATAATTCGTTTGCTTAATTTACAAAATTTTTCGGAGGGAAACTATATGAAGATTTTGATACTTTCCGCAACAACAGGCGGAGGACATATGAGTGCTGCAAATGCACTTAAAAACTATATTATGAGTGTAGAAAGCGATGCTGAGGTTAATATTATAGATGCAATTCAGGTTGTAAGTCCAACACTTAATAAGGTTGTTACAGGTGGCTATGTTTACCTTGCAACAAAAACCCCTAAGATGTATGGCGGTATTTATAAGACATCTGATAAAGATACTTCTCTTAATAAAGCTGTTAATATTGCTACATCACAGATTGGCAAAAAGCTTTTGCCAATCATAGAAAAATATCAGTCTGATGTTATTATTACAACTCATGCTTTTGCTTCAGAAATGGCAGCAATGCTCAAAGGTGATGGAGAAATTGATATTCCTGTTGTAAGTATAATAACAGACTTTGCACCACACAAAACATATATAAATGAAAATGTTAATGCTTATATTGTTTCAAGCCGAGAAATGGTTGAAGATATGGTGGCTCGTGGAGTTCCAAGAGAAAAAGTCTATCCTTTTGGAATACCTGTGAAGCAAGAATTCTATAATGAAGTTTCACGCAGAGATATTCTTATAGAAGAAGGGTTAGACCCAGATTTAAAAACTGTTCTGATTATGGCAGGTAGCTTTGGTGTAACAGATGTTCTAAAAATCTATCATAATATCGTTAATGCAGAACCGGATTTTCAGGTTATACTCATAACAGGCAGAAACGAAAAGCTTTACGAAACCTTTGATAGATATTTGTCTAAGACAATTTTGCAGAATGCTCTTATTGCAGAATTTAATTCTGAGCAAGAACACCTTTTTAAAACTGTTAAAAAGCCAAGAAAGCCAAAGCCATCTAAGCCAACTAAGCTTTTGTATTTTACAGAGGAAATTCCGAGATATATGCATATTTCAGATTTGATAGTTACAAAACCGGGTGGTTTAACAGTTTCTGAGGCGATAGCTTCAGACCTTCCGATAGCTGCATATAAGCCTATTCCGGGACAAGAAGAACAGAATGTGGAATTTTTAACTGCCAAAAATATGGCAGTAAGACTTATTAAGGGCAAAGAGTGTACAAATACTATAACAGAACTTTTGACAGATGATACAATCTTAGAGGATATGAGAGCAAGTATAAAGAGATATTCTAAGGGCAACTCATCAGAAAATATATATAGGCTTTTGAAAACGCTTTGTGATAAATAAAATATTCAGTGAAATGAAAAAACGCAGTCGGACTAAATTAGCCTGACTGCATTTTCTTTTTTTAATAAGTTGATAAAATTCCCCAAGACAATTAAAAGTTTCGCTCGAGGCGGCGAGCCGCCGCTCCCGAGACGCGGAATCGCTCGACAAGTCTCGCTCGTAGTGTATATACTAAGTTAATTGACGCGGTCGAAGAAACTACCGCTTAGCTAACCAACTTCCCCAAGACATTTAAAGTTTAGGTCAAGCCTTTTTAAAGGCTTGCGGATTCCAAAGGCAGAGCCTTTGGTGGGTTTTAAGGGCGAAGCCCTTAACATCCCTTGCCCTCTAAGTGGCGAACGAAGTTCGCCACTTTTCGACTAATGTTGCTGACAAAAGGAAAAGCGACGGACAAGGCCCGCCGCTCAAGGACAAATAAATGTTGGGCTTCGCCCAAAGGCATTTCGCTCTCTGCGGAGAGCGACAAGGGCGTTGCCCTTGACCTACAAGCCTTTAAAAAGGCTTGACCTAAACTTTAAGTATCTTGGGGAAGTTGATGAGCTTTTAACTTTTTAATAATTCTCTTATTCTTTCAATTCTGCCAGCGAGATATAAATATCCTAATAAAGCTTCCAAAGCTGTAGCTGAATGATAATCTGCCGATGTTGCATTTTTCGGGATATGCTGTGTATGAGCATTTCTGCCTCTTTTGAGCACATCAAGCTCTTCTTCAGTCAGTATTGGCATAAGCTTTTCAACAAGCTTTGCTTGTGAAGAACATCTTACTATGGAAACCTTTTCTTCATTGAGCTTTTTTACTGGGCGATTAGCCTCGCATACAAGCCTTTCACGCACAAATAAATCGTAAACTCCGTCACCAACAAAAGCTAAAGCTAACGGACTTAATAATTTAGGGTCACAGGGAGAGTTTTCAATTCTTGACATTATACCGCTCCTCAATAATAATATGTTGATATTATACCGCTCTGAGGATTACTTGTCAAATTACAGCTATTTTCGTGCTAAGATTTCGGTTATAAATGGAATTACTGATAGTATGAAATATGCCGAATACGCCATAATAGCAATAATTCCAAAACTAAGCTTGCTGAAAAAATTTCCTGAGGCATAATAATCAACTGAAAGAACACCCACAGCTTGTGCTGATATTACTGCTGAAAATAACACAATAGAAATTATAATCAAAACTGTATCATTCTTGCGAAATTTAAAAAGAGAAAATGAACTTCTATGCTTTAACTCACCGCCACGAGCAGCAAAGGAATCCGCAGTATCAACAGAGGTTTCGAGCGACCAAGTTATTAGAGATGAGGTTATACGAATACCACCTTTTACATTATCTATTATATTACTTTCTTTATATAAGCCCATAGTTTTTTGAGCATTGTTGATAATACCTGCCCTTTGTCGATATAGTGGAATATATCTCAGCGACATTGATACAAGAAGTGCAAGTCGTGGGCTGAATTTTCCAAAGATATACATAACCTTATCAGAAGTCATTATTTCCGAGAAAACAAGAAACCAAATCATAACCGCAAGAATCATAATTCCGTTATTTATGCCATAGAAAAGAGCCTCAAGAGTTATAGCTTTTCCATTTATAAACAATAAAACCGTTTCGCCTTTGTGCGAAAATATAGGATTTATAAGCGAAATCAGTAAAAAAAGCAATATCCAGAAAATAAGCGTCTTTGCAGAGATTTTTCTAAAAGTTACAGAATAATAGAGTATCGAGCCAAACAAGGCAAGCAGTAATATTATTGGATTTTGTATAAACATTGCTATGATTATTGTCAGCATAAAATGCATAAAAATAGCAATAGGGTTGTGTTCTGAAAAAGCTCTCATTATAAATCCTTTCCGATATTAGCAGTGTAAACCCATTCTATAACATCGCCGTCTTTAAGTTTATAGCCCGAACAGCCAACATTTGGTGTTTCGCCGTTTACTTTATACATCCAACCAGAAAGTTCTCCGCAATCAAATTCATATAAGCCGTTTATTCCTTTGACATATACAGTTTCGTTTGAGCTATCATAATCAATTTGTATTTTATTTTTCTTTGTTGCTGAAACAAGCACATCAAAAACAGTATCACCCTCTGAAATTGAAAACTCTGTATCATCAAGAATAATTCCATTCTCAGGAATTTTTTTATTATCAGTTTTTCCGATAGCATTTTTGCAAGAGATTGATATAGTTACTGTCTTGGTATTTTGCTTATTATCCGAAGCTTCATTGTAGTATTGGTTTGGCGTTTCAATCTTTATAGTAAGTGAAATACCTATTAAAACTGCAAATAACGCAACAAGAACTATAATATTCGTTTTGTTTAGTTTTTTGCGAATAATAAGCACAACAAATATTACAACGAAAATTCCCAATAAGCATAAAGCAATAATAAGATTATAATTTACAGCTTGAGTTTCAGTAATGTCAGAGCTTTCTATTTTTGAAAGATTTGAACTTTCTTTGTTATATTCGGATATTTCTTCTATATCAGAATTTTCAATAGATTCAGTTTTTGCGCTTTCTAAAGTAGTAGTTTCGCTACTTTCAGCTTTTCTTATGGCTGAGTTTTCAACATTTTGCTTGCTGTTTGTTGAAAGTTCGGTTTTTGAACCTTCGATTTTGCTTGAAATATTCGAATTTATACGGCTGCTTTGACTTGGCTTACTTGTCTGAGAAGCTTGAGAATAGCTTGAAGTATCATTTCTATTACTGTTATTGCTACTGCTTGAACTATCAGGCTTAGAACTTATAGAGCTTGAATTATTTGGTTTTGAATTATCTTTATTTGGTTTTGGTTCAGGCTTTGTGCTAATTTCTCTTTGAATATTGTTGCTGACGAATTCAAAGAAAGCGGTTTTTCCTTTTTCAAATCGCCAAAGTGAAATAGTTGCATATAAAGCTTGAACAGTTGCAAGCTGGTTACTGTCGCCACCATATGTATGAGAAAAACTTCCGTTAGAATTATGATATTTCAAAAGTCCATCATAAACTGTATTTCCATTTTTGATAAATCGTCTGTCAGTATTGCAGTTAATTTTCATAGTGCTTAATGCAAGCAAAACCTGTGCAGTACTTTCTGCATTAGGAGTGCCATAGCTTTTGAAGTCACCGTCAGTCTGTTGCCTTTTTGACAGATAATCAAGAGCTTTATCAATAGCAGTTTTGACATCGCTGTGCTTATAGTATCTTGCCAAAGCCTGAATGGTCATAGCTGTGACATCGACATCAGAATTTTGCATAAGTCCCCAGCCACCGTCAGAAAATTGCATAGACAAAATTTTATTGATGATTTCATCTCGTGTCATACTGCCGTAGTATGCCCCGCAATCAAGCATAATAAGACCATAAGCATAACTCATAATTCCAAGATTACCAATAGAACCATTGAGTGCAGTTTTAATATAATCAGATTTACTTCCCATAGCAGTATAGGCTATAGCAATTCTCTGCATATCGGTTGCACGAAGATTTTCAGCGGAATTTATGTATTTATCAAGAGATTTGACACAATTTGAAAAATCAATATTATATTTATATCGTGAAATTGAAATTGCATACCAATCAGAAATACTACTTCCCATGCTATCACTAATTTCATCAGCAAGATTTTGTGCTGAGCCATTCTGTTTCCATTTTAATATGCCATCAATGACGCTTTCTGTATCATTAGCTGTTGCCTCTGCCGTTATGTAAAAATTGGCAGGAATAAAAATCCCTGCCAACATAACTGCAAGAAGCATAATTGAAATTATTCTACTCGCAAAATTATTTTTCATTGTTTCTCTTTCTTGTCATTAAGATTACTGCAAAAGCCATAGCAGTTGTTAAAGCAACGATAGTCATTGCTGATGAATCACCGGTTGAAGGTGCTTTGCCGTTTTGAGATGTTGTAGATACTGTGCTTGTTGGTTCTGCTGAAGATTCTGTGCTTACTTCTGGTTGTGAGCTTTCAGTTGTGCTTGATTCAGTCGAGCTTTCCTGACTTACTTCTGAACTCTCAGCACTTGATTCATCAGATTTTGCAGAAACATTAATCTCATAATCAGGTGCAAGGCGAAGTACAAGCGGAATACCATTTTCACTAAGCTTGCTTATAGAAAGAGAATGCTTACCCTCTGTTAAGTATTTATCTTCAATGTTGATAGAACCATTTTCGTCGGTTGTATAGCTTACAGTGCCATTATCAGTACCCCACTCAACAGTTGCGTCTGTTACAGGGTTTGTGCTTATGCTTGGGTTATAATCTGCATCATATGTTGTATCTTGGCTTGTGAATGTAAGAATACCCTCGCTGATTTTAGAAGCATCAACCTCTGGATACTGCATACCAACACCGTATGGGTCACCGTAATAAAGAACAACGCTGTCGCCCTCAGAAAGATTGTAATTGTTGACTGTATCTGTCGGAGAAACTCCGTTTACTGTATAGAGCCAACCATCCCAGCCACCGAAGGTAGCTTGCATATCATCATTAACAGCGGTTATCCAGCCACTCTCAATGCCACTGATAGTAATATCATCGTTCTTTTCGTCAACATACATAAGAGCATTCTGAACTGTAAGATTATCGCCTGTATAAGGAACCTCAACAGTATCATAGTATAAATTCTTGCTGATTCCCTCAATTCTTACTGTCACGGACATTTGCTTTTCATCATCAGCAAATGCAGAAATGCTGTATGAGCTTACTGCAAGAGCTGCTGCTAAAGCAGAGCATAAGATTCTTTTAAATTTCATTTTGATTTTCCCCTTAATAAAAATTTTATAATAAATTCGAGAAAAAGAGAAAACAAAAAAAGCCAATTCACAAACTGCAAATTGGCACAGAAAACAAGCTATCAAGCTAAATACTTAATAACTCCTTACTCTGTACTTTCCCAAATGCCCGAAAGTATCAATAAGTTTATAAATCAAACAGCGAGCGACCCGACTTAATCTTGGCTAAAGCCTCAACATACGGTAATGGCGGTTGCATCAGATTCTCACTGATTTCCCTCAGTTCCGTCTGAAAATATTCTATTTAAAATTAGTATATCACTTTTCCTTTTTCAGGTCAAGAATTTATAAAATCATAATATAACTATAATTGCAAAGTAAATTATAGTATGATATAATATATAAAATAATTTCATTGTGAGGTAGTGGTTATGTCGGAATTAAAAAAAAGTGACTTTGCTTATGGAGCTGCTATATCAGCTTTAATGAGTAACGGAATATATCCAACACTTGTATCAAGTGGAAAAAGAAGGAATATATATAAGATTTCAGTAAATAATAAAGAATGTGAGCTATATATTAAAAGCAGTAGTATAAGTAACAATGGTTTATACGATAATTGGATTTTTAATATAGAAAAAGAGCTTGATGAGCTAAACGAGTATTTAAGTAGTGGAAAAAAATTCTTTATATTGCTTGTTTGCATAGTAGATATTTTTTCAAAGGGAGAATTGGTTATCATTAATTCTGATGAACTTAAAGCTTTACTTGAAACGGGCAAAAAGAATATTACTATTAGTAGACAGAGGACAGGCGAATATATGATTTCTACTGGCAGAAAAAAAGATGAATATATTAATATAAGATACAATAGGTTTAACGAGCTTAAATAATAATTATTATGTTTAAGCAAAATATACTATTATTCCTTGTAGTATCGGGAATAATCTGTTAAAATATATAAAAATAAGCTTATTGGAGGTATTAGAAATGCCACAGTGGTTAAAAGATGCTGTTTTTTATGAAATTTATCCCCAGACATTTTGCGACACCAATGGTGACGGTATAGGTGATATTGCTGGTATTATTTCCAAGCTGGATTATGTAAAATCCCTTGGCTGTAATGCTATCTGGCTAAATCCTATATTTGATTCGCCGTTTATGGACGCAGGATATGATGTTCGTAATTATAAGCTTGTCGCAGAAAGATATGGCACAAATGATGACCTCATTGAGCTTTTTAATAAAGCTCACGAAAAGGGAATTAAGATTCTTCTTGACCTCGTTCCAGGACATACTTCCGACCAATGCGAATGGTTCATCGAAAGTCAGAAGCCTGAAAAAAATGAGTTCTCAAACCGTTATATATGGACAGATAGTGTATGGGAAGCACCGCCACAATATAAATTTGTCTGTGGTATCACAAATCGTGATGGCAACTATCTTGTAAATTTCTTTAGCTCACAGCCAGCTTTGAACTATGGTTTTGCAGAGATTACACACCCAAATTGGCAGTTCCCGCCAAGCCACCCAGATTGTCAGGCAACAGTTGAAGCTATGAAAGATGTTATGCGTTTTTGGCTTGATAAGGGTGCAGATGGTTTCCGAGTAGATATGGCAGACTCACTCGTTAAGAATGAGGACGGCGAAAAGCCAGAAACCTGCAAGGTTTGGCGTAATATCAGAAAGATGCTTGATGAGGAATATCCTGAGGTAGCAATTATTTCTGAATGGAGCAGACCTCATACATCAATCGGTGCAGGCTTCCACAGTGATTTCTACCTCGACCATGATAAAAATGGTTATCGTTATCTTTTCAGAGAAAAGGATAAGGAAACAGGGGAATGCAAGGCTGTTTTCTCAAAGAATGGCAAGGGCGATATTACAAAATTCCTTGATGATTATCTCGACGAATTAAAGGCTATAAAGGGCAAAGGTTATATTAGCTTTATTACCTGCAACCACGATACCCCAAGAATGACTAAGATGTTTAGTCCTCTTGAGGCAAGGCTTGCATATTCATTTGTATTCTTAATGCCAGGTGTGCCATTCCTTTATTATGGTGATGAAATTGGTATGAAGTTTATGGAGGGCTTGCAAAGCAAGGAAGGCGGATTTAGCCGTACAGGAACAAGAACACCTATGCAGTGGGACGATTCCGCAAATCATGGTTTCTCTACTGCTTCGGCTGATAAGCTTTATCTTCCTGTTGATACTTCAGCAGATGCACCAACAGTTTCTGCACAGGAGAAGGACGAAGATTCTATCCTTCATACTATTCGTAAGGTAATCAAGCTCCGCCACGAAAATGAGGACTTGCAGTCTGATGGTGACTTTGAGGTTGTTTATGCAGAGAGCGGAAAGTATCCGTTTATCTTTAAGCGTGGTAAATTCGTTATTGCAGTAAACCCAACAGATAAAGAGCAGAAAGCACCATGCAAGTTTGATGGTGAACAAGTATTTGCGATAGGCAAGGCTTGTGTTGAAAATGAAGAAATTACAATGCTCCCACAATCATTGGTGGTTATTAAAGTAGACTAATAAACTAAAAAATTAACAGCGGTATATTACAGAAAGCTCGTAATATACCGCTGTTTTTATGTATCTTTATGTTTTAAATTTTTAATTTTACTCAGCTACATTATTAGATTTTTTTACCTCAGAATCCTTGATTCGTCTTGCCAAATAGACGAATGGTGTGTCTAAAAGGCTTGTAAATACATAAATTATATAGCTTGAGAAGAATATAGAAATCATAGTTGGTAAGTCATATGTTCCTACAAAGGCAAGGAATGTAAAGAGTGCAGTGTTAAGAATTTGACTTATAAGTGTTGAACCATTGTTTCTCAACCATAGGAATTTTCTCTTATTGCCGAATTTCTTTTCAGTAAAGCCCCACCATTTATGGTAAAGCCATACATCAAAGAATTGGCTTATTGTATAAACAAGAAGTGATGAAATAATCATTCTTGGAGTGTTTCCGAAAACTGATTTTACAGAATCCATCATAGTATCGTTTACACTTGGAGTATATAGCAACCAGCTTTGTGATAAAATCAAAAAGAATATTGATGAAAAAATTCCCACAAAGACGGCTTTATTTGCTGCCTTTTTGCCTTCACATTCTGAAAGAATGTCGGTTATAAGGAAAGTTACAGCAAAGAGTACATTTCCTAAGGTTTGTTCCATTCCGAATGCGTTTATAAGCAATATAACTTCAACATTTGCAAGAATAGTAGCTACTGCTGAAAGACAGTAAAGACCAGTTTTTCCAAAGAATTTATAGCCAACAAGTGCCATACCATAGATAAAAATTACAGAACTAATAAGTAAAATCTCATTCATATCAGTCACCCACTCCAAAGTCAGTATTATTAATTAAGATGTCAACACGCTCATTATTCTTATAAATAGGGTAGAGCTGTTTAATAAAGCTGTTTATAACAGCTTTATCTGGTGAAACCCCCGTTGTATTGTCACACATAATATTAAGACAGATTCTTTCAAAATTTTCCAAACCCAGCTCAATATCTTGCTTCATACTTTCAACGGTTTGACCAGTGATTCCAAAGAGAAAATTTGCTTCATCAAAGTGTTCTGCAATAATAGATGGATTTTTTTCGTTAATACCCTTATGCAGAACGGATTCTCTAAAATCATAGTCAAATGTTTCAAGACCAAGCTTCATTTTAAGGTCGAACTCTGAAAAATATTTTCTCAAATCAGGAATTTTCTTTCGATAGAGATAGTGCGACTCAAAATGAATAGTTGAAATCTTTTTTTCGTGGCAAATACTTTTTATTAGGTCAAGAGTTTTTTCGTCAAGCTCAAAGACCGAGCCTGAATTGATGACCTCAAGGTTGCCATACTGACCAGTGACCTGTTCTAAGACAGATTGGTTGAGAAGATAGTTTTCCTGCGGATTTTTACAGCTGTCTGTGTAGTAGTCACAGAAGGTGCATTTCTTATAAACGCAGCCTGAGCCTCGAAGAAGAACTATTTCCCGTTTGTTCTTTTCGGAAATAATATTGTACCTTTCCATACTTTTTTCGGCATAAAAAATACACCCTAAAAGAGGTGTATTAAAAAGGGCATAACAATGCCTTATGCCTTTTCCTCCTTAGTTTTGATTAGACAAAGTACCTATTGGCTTTGTCATGGCAGGATGGTTACGAACTGCCGTAATTTTTATAATATCATATATTTCAATCACTGTCAAATTTTTTTGGTAGCAATCAGCAGAATTTTGCATATTATGTATTGATAATTTATGAAAGGAGTTTATTTGTATGGAAGATATTATAAGGCAAAAGGCTATGGAATATAATATTTCTCCTCTTCCTGATAATCCGGTGATAGCTATGGCATATGTTCCATATCAGAATGCTCAAAGACTTTATGGTGTAGAGCAAGGAATTTCAAGTGGAACTATGTTTCCTTGCTTAGACAAGCCCTTCTGCCCGAACTGTGAGGCGTGTGGAGGTGCTGAAAAATGACAGAGAGAGAAAGACTTATGAAACGAATCTCATCATATGATTTTGCTGTTATTGAGCTTCATATTTATCTTGATACACACCCAAATGATAAGGCGGTTGCAGATAAGCTTGCCGATTATAATGCCAAGAGCAATGCCCTTAGAAAGGAATATGAAGAAAAATTCGGACCTATTCAGGCAAAAAGAGATAATGCCAACCGTTGGGCGTGGATTTCAAATCCGTGGCCATGGGATAACAACGAGGAGGGTAATTAGCTATGTGGGTTTACGAGAAAAAGCTTGAATATCCTATAAGAATAAAAAATCCTAATCCAAAGCTCGCAAAAATAATATGTACGCAATACGGCGGTCCAGATGGTGAATTAGGTGCATCTCTAAGGTATTTGAGTCAAAGATTTTCTATGCCGTTTCCAGAGCTTAAAGCAATATTGACAGATATAGGCACAGAAGAATTGGCTCATCTCGAAATGGTTGGAACGATAGTATATCAGCTTACAAGAAATCTTACACCTGAAGAAATCGAAAAAGCTGGCTTTGCTGATTATTTTGTAGACCACACAACAGGTGTTTATCCACAAGCTGCAGGAGGTTTTCCGTATTCGGCAGCATCTATGCAAGTCAAGGGTGATACGATAACAGATTTACACGAAGATATGGCGGCGGAGCAAAAGGCACGAACGACATATGATAATATACTTCGTTTCTGTGATGACCCCGATGTTATAGACCCTATACGCTTCTTGAGAGAAAGAGAGATAGTGCATTATCAGCGTTTCGGTGAGGGCTTGAGAATAGCGACAGATAAGCTTGATAGTAAAAATTTCTATGCTTTCAATCCAAGCTTTGATAAGTGCGAGGTTAAAAAGGACAAGAAATAATAAGTTATATAAAAATAATCCTGCATCATATAATGGTGTGGGATTTTCTTATATAAAAAGGGGTGAATAACCGCATAGCAGTTTATTCACCCTTTAGCTTTATTATGTTATTTTATCTCTGATACATTATAATATTCCTTTTTTGAGGTAACATAATCATTTACTGCACTGTTATATTCTTCATAACCTTTAGAATCAAGCTCTAAATCCCAACTAAGAACACCCTTGCCATCGTTGGCGAGATTGTTGGCGTAAATAACTACATAAACCTTTTCTTTTTCATTACCGTTTTTACCGTTATGAGTATTTAGTACATATTCATAAATTTGTATATATCGATTATAAAAATTATCTTTATTAAATTTTTCTTCAAAATTTTTTTTCATAGAAAGTAAATAAGTAGATTTTAGTTTTTCTGAACTAATAGAATCAAAATAACCTGAAAACCATGACGGACTAGGAATGTTAATACCTGCAAATGTAGAATCTCCTTTGTTTGCAGCTGTAACTGCAACACGCTTATCATTAAGCTCAGACTGTAAAGCTGATAAATCAAGCCCATCAACCGAGGTTATGTATTCTGGCTGAGCATCGACAACATATGTCTGAGTATCAGTGTCAATATAAAAACCATCTTCTTCAAGATTGTCTGCATTATATACAGCAGTAACGGTAAATTCATCACCATTACGGAGATACTTGTCCTCTGTTTTGAATTCAAAATACTTATTTACAGTGCTGTCGCATTGTGTACTATCAGTAGAAGCTTTTATATAGGGCGATGAGCCTGTATATGTGATTTTCAGATTTTTAAAAGGGTCAATTTTTTTAAGATTTGTACTTATTTCACTTGATTTTTCCGATGATGTACTGTTTGATGAATAGTTATAGCTTTTTGATAACTCAGAAGAAGCAGATGACGCCCAGTTTTTTATACTATTATATGCAGAATTAAGTGAATCTGAAAATTCTTCTTCTGGAGTTTTTTCCTTACTACCGCAGGCTGTAAGAGAAGCAACCATACATAACAAAAGTGCAGAGGCTACGATTTTTTTGATTTTCATATTTAAATCCTCCTTAATTATTTATTGAATAAGAGAAGAAGCTTTTCCTTGAGTTGGAATAGTACCAATTTCATAATCTGAATAGAGATATTCAAATGCACTATCACCTATATATGTTATGCTATCAGGAAGAACTATGTTTTCAATTTTAGAACAATTAAAAAATGCTTGTGGACCAATATACTTTATATTATTACCTAATTTTACTTCCTTTAAGTTTTCACAACCCCGAAAAGCGTCCTCACCTATACTTATAACGCTGTTACCAATATTTATAGTTCTAAGCTTAATGCAACCATTAAAAGCACTACTTTCTATAATTTCTACGTTATTAGGTATAGTTATATTTGTAAAAGCGCAATCAGAAAAAGCACTTTTTCCTATAGTTATAACCTTGTCTGGAATAGTTACATTTGCAAGATAGCAACCAGCAAAAGCATGGTCTCCTATAATTTTTACATTATTTCCTATAGATAGACTTTTTATTTCAGAATTATAAAATGCATAGTCACCTATATATTCGACATTATTTGGGATTATAACTTCAGCCAAAGAAAGTGCATTATTAAATGAATGGTCAGCTATACCAACGGTATCATTTTTAAAGATAAGTTTTTCAGTTTCATCTATAATACCTTTGTATTCGTATGCAACTTTTCCGGCATATACAATTCCATCATTCTGATTTTCAAACCATTTTGTACCTCCGAATGCACAATCACCTATATTAATTACACTATCAGGTATAGATATATTGGAAAGATTCTTACAATCTTTAAAAGCACATTCTCCAATGCTTTTAACACTATTAGGAATGGTTATAGAGGAAATATTTTCCTGATTATAAAAAGCATACGGTGCAATGCCTATAGTGTCATCTTTTATTGTGATATTTGTATTTTTAGTGGTTTCATTATTATCTGCTTTATAATCTAAAGCAATTTTTCCAGCATATACAATTCCATTAGGCTGATTGTCATACCATTTGGTATTTTTAAATGGAGTCCAACTGTTTCTGTAATATATATTTATAACACTATCTGGAATAGTTATGTTTGAAAGATTTGGGCAGTTTCCAAAGGCATACTCCCCTATGGTTGTTACTGTATCTGGTATGGTTACTTTATTTATGTTTTCACCAAATAAAGATGGATCTTCACCAAGTGCAGATGTATCTACATCTCCCCCTATACATGTTACAGGCTTATCATTTATTTTTGATGGTATAGTAACATCTGTTTGAGAGCCAAGATACTTTGTAATTTGAACATGGTCTACATATTCTATGTATTCATAATCATTGTTTTTGTTTGACGATTCATATTTTATATCACTATAAATATTATTATGATATTCTGGATTGATAATATTGGTACTTGAAGTAGAACTTTGTGAAATATTATTAGAAGTAGTATTAGAAGTAGTATTCTCCTTTTCACCGCAGGCTGAAAGAGAAGCGATCATACATAACAAAAGTGCAGAAGCTACGATTTTTTTGATTTTCATGTTTAAATCCTCCTATTATCCAAAAAGTGATTTATAGGAATCGTAACAACTGTTGCAAATCTCTAAGGAACGTCCCATTATTTCTGTTTTATGTCCAACTTCGTTTTTTTCTTTACCACATATGCCACAAGTAAATGTATGTGAGCAAGCAGTAAATGTTAAAATCACAATTACTGTTAAAGAGAGCAAAGCTATAGAAAATTTCTTTTTCATTTAAAGATCCTCCTTAGTGGTTTTGTGAATTAAATCTATTTTGTTTAACTTCAGATGGCTTGAAATTCGTTTCTAAAGGAATGGATTTTCTAATTGACCACGCTTGAACAGTTATTGTAAATATACAGCCCAATATTCCTGCTAATATCATCAATATAAGTCCAATTCCACAAGATACCCCAAATTCATATTGTGCTACTGCTCCTGCAAGAGATAGTGCAGTGCCTAAATAAAATAGCTGTAAAAGTATATCAAAAAAAGCAGATTTTCTTGTATCACGAAGAATCAAATTTAAAATTAAAAGTACAATAATAGTTCCAATCAAGATTTTAAACAACATACTCATATTGTTATCTTCAATATTAAAGCAATTATAAGTTACTGTTTCACTAAATGAATTTTGAATTTTAAAAATTGGAAGGATTAACACAAAAAATTCTATTATGTATAAGATTATATTTGTTATTGGACTGACTTTTTCATTTTGATTTTTGAAACAGCCCAATTTAGTTGCGTTTACATATATAATAATCCAAGAAACAAGTGGAAGTATAAGTGCAATCATTCCTATATATAGGAAAACATTTGCTAAAAAATAGATTTTTAACACATTACCGAAAATACTAGTCAGAATGGATGTGCCAATCGGTAAAAGGTCTAAAAGTAAAATTAAGTTTTTAATTTTCTTAGAAAGTTCCAATTTATTCGCAATTACAGATGGTGAAACTGTAAAAGCAAGTATAACAAATGCTATAAAAATAAGTCCTAAAATTCTAATTATAAGTTCCATAACATTCTCCTTATATTACTTAATCTACAGCTTCAGATATATTTTCTTTTTCAAATGCTGACCAACCATATGCCGTTACCATAAGTATAGAGCAAACTAACTGGACTAGCATAAAAAGTACAAATATGTTACAGCCTATTGATACAGAATTAACTATAACTGATTCACCAGCTTCAGCCATTTCTTTTATTGCATTTTGATATGTCATTTCAAGTGATGCTATGTTAGAGATAAATAATAATGATGATGTAAAGCAAATAAGCTGTGCTACTATATCAAATATAAGAGTTTTTCTTATATCACGAAAAATTAGATTCAAAGCTATACATATAATAGCTGCAATAATTGCGATAATTGCTAATACACTTCCTTGTTTTCCCCAAATTGTTTCTGAGTATAATGCAGTATTAAATGGATTGAGATTTATTACTTCCCCAGGAATAATTGTAGGAATAGTTATAGAAGATGGGATCATTGGAAAAGCAATTATTAAAATGTCAATGATATAGAAAATACAATTATAGTAGTGAGTAGGAGTTTTATATTTAATTTTTAAATTTCCTAATTTAGACATACTAATCATTCTAATCATTATAAATATGTATGAAATAATAAGCATAATAAATGATATTATAATAAATATCATAAATATTATATTTATGATATTATTTACACTGCTTTGTTGATTTTGTAAATTATAGTATTGTGCTATATCAAGTGTATTTTTAACTTCTGAAATTAGATTATCAAAAATTAATTTTACGATTAAAGAAATAGTAAGCCATAGAAAAACTAAAATATAAGGAATTATTTCAAATATTATAATTGTCCGTTTTACCTTTTCATTCATACCAATTAAATTTGATATTTTAGATGGTCCAGCGGTAAAAGCAATCATAATTAGTAAAATAAGAATAACTATAAAAAAACCTGCAAAAGTACTCATAATATTCAAACCCTTCAATTATAAAAGTAGTAGTTATTAAATTTCCTCTTCAAGGAAAATAAAAATATTGAATGAATTTAACCTCCTTTATAAATTTTGAATAAACATATTTATATGTTAAAAAATGCACCCCCTTATTCAGTTAATTAAAGAAATATATTTATTTATTGAATAAAATATATTTTTATAATTTACTACATATTTATTTCCTAAGTGAAATATTTACATACTATTTTGCACCTATATAAGTGCAAAATAATAATATCACAACTATAAAATTAAATCAAGCTATTTCAAAAAATTTGTGTAAAATGAGGGAATTTTAGTATGAATATTGAATATGAAAAAAAGCTTGGTAAAAATATACGCTCTTTACGAGAGAAAGCAAATCTTACACAAGAGTGTCTTTCTGCGCAAATGCAAATAAATGGTTGTGATATTACACGAAGTGCATTAGCAAAAATAGAAGTAGGTCAAAGACATATATATCCTGATGAACTGAAACTTTTTAAAGAACTCCTTAATGTAAGTTTTGATGAATTGTTTGTATAAAAAATGCACTGCCTGAAAATCAAACAGTGCATTTTATATTATTGAATTATTTTACTCTGATTCGTTGTCCAACATAGATTAAATCTCTGTTCTTGATATTGTTAAGCGATACAAGCTTATCTACTGTTGTACTATATCTGTATGCGATATAGCTAAGTGTATCACCGCTCTTAACTGTATAATAAACTTTATCTGATTTTGTAGTTGAAGTTGTGTTTCCAACCTTGCTAATATTGCTTACTGCAATAGCTGAAATTATCTGATTTCCAATACCAATAACAGCTCGGTCACCAACTATCTCTATAACATCATATTGTTTTTCATAGACAGCAAAGGTTTTATTTGTGCCATAGATTATCGGATTTTTAACAGTAACCTTATCGCCTACTTTAATAGTTGAAGTAGTTTTATCAGGCTTTTCAGTTGGTTTTGTAGAAGTTGGTTTGCTTGGTTTTGGGCTTGAAGCATAATCCTTATAAATATAATTAAGGTCTACATTTCCAGAAATGCCTGAAACTATGCCACTGTCTGAGTATTGCCAGATAGTGCATTTAAAAGCAGGTGAAGATACACCCCAATGAGCTAACCACAAGTCATATTTACCAATTAGCTTATCTTTATGAAGATAGCTATTAAGCCAGCTTGGATTACAGTATAACATCGGTGTATAGCCAGCAGACTTGATTCTATCGCAGAAAGCAATAACAATGCTTGTAAGAGCGTCTTTGCCCAAATTTGTTTGCGAAGAATCTTCAATATCAAAAGCAACGGGCAAATCTATCTTATAGTTTTTTATTGTTTTTAAGCAAAAATCAGCTTCCTTTTTAGCCTCAGCAACAGACCTTGCATAGCTATAATGATAGATACCGCATTTGATGCCCACTTTAATAGCATTTTCTATGTTTCTGACGAATTTGTTGTCAATTTGATTAGGATTTTCTATGCCAAAGCTCGAACGAATCATAGCGTATCTTACGCCTGATTTATAGACCTTATCCCAGTCAATATTACCATTCCAGGTTGATACATCAATTAATTTCTCTTGCAAAATTATTTCTCTCCCTTTTTATCAAAAAGTTGTTTGTAAATTTGGTTTGCATAAACACTCGCTCCAGCACAGAGAATACCTTGTGTTATAGATGCAAAAATTATTGTAAGAATACAGCGCTGGTCGAATACTTCACAGGTGGTAAACATCCAGATTGCTGAAAGAATTACTCCGCTTGCACCGAGAATCAATGGAATAAATTTATCAGAAAGTGAAGTTTTTTTAAGTCCTAAGCCTACTATATAGAGTACGGGTACAAGTATAAGAAGCTCAGGCTTTATAAAATCAGTTATATCCAACATATTTCCTCCCTTATCTTGAGTCCTGTTCTAAGTCGCTGATACGGTGATTGATAACCTTGATTTCTTCATCATAAAGACTGGTTGCTGTTGTGACGGTTTTCTCGATTTCGTACATTCTTTCAACAAGGTGGTTATGCTTGTCAACCTTTTTTTCGAGCTGCTCAAGACGGTAGAGATTAAGCTTTGAAGTAACTAAAATACCGCCGAGAGAGCCTATAAGCGAACAAAGTGCAGATAATAAACTTAATATGATTTCTATATTCATTTTATGACTTCCTCCTGCAATTTGTTATAAAAATGCTTGTGAATTTCAATTTCGCAGAAGTCGGATTTGATAAGAATCTCACCTTTTTTAAACTCAATCCAACATTTCACCTTGCCGATACTGTTATAGAAAATTTTATTTGGACGAAAATAAAAAGTAAGATAACTTCTTAATCTTGTTGCCACAAAGCCATAATCATTCAGCGAAATTTTTTCTAAATTTCCAGCAGGAGTTGCAAAACAAAAGCTAATGTCAGCATTTTCAGCCAAAATTCCATTTATATGATAGGGAATAAGTAGCTTAAAAATATCAGCTAACGATTCTCCATAATAGGAGTTTTCACTTTTTTTAAGATTAATACTTTTATTAGCCGAAACGATAATTTCTGTCATAATTCCTCCTTTTTAATATCTATACACTAAATGTGTATTCAACTTGTTAAAAAATAGCGTTATATTACAAACCACCTTAAAATAAATCTAAGGGAAATTGTTAATATTACGCATAAGAAAGCTCTCAGCAATGTTCGGACTTTAATATAAAGCTGACGGAGAAAGCTTTATATAGCAATTTCATCAAGACTTTCTATATTTAATTATAGAACATTCGTTTGATTATGTCAAGTGAAAAGACACATTTTGTGTATTGACTTAATGATTAAATCTTTAAAAGTTATTATTGATTTATGTTTGATAAAAATTTTAATTACCTTATTTTATTGAACTTGAGATATTAATAAGATATTTCACACCTTTACTTTCGTGCTTTTATATGCTAAAATTTTATTACATTAAAATGGTATTATCGGAGGAAAATGCTATGAACCCGAAAATTGTAAATGAAGATACAGAATTTCTTTGCAAAGTTATATTAAATCTTAATTCCGTAGAAGAATGTTATAGCTTCCTTGACGATTTATGCACAGTTCAGGAAATTCACGCAATGGCTCAAAGACTTAAAGTAGCCTATATGCTTTCAAACCACGAAATTTATGCAGATATTGTTAAGGATACAGGAGCAAGTACAGCAACAATAAGCAGAGTAAATCGTGCCTTGTCCTATGGCAGTGATGGCTATACACAGGCATTTAAACGCCTTGCTGAAAATCAAAAAAAGGAAGATAAGGAATGAGCTATAACGCATTTGCAGAGTTTTATGACGGCTTAACAGGAAATGTTGAATATAAAGACAGAGCCGAATATATTGAAAAGCTTATAAAATCCTTTGGCAGAGAAGCTGGAACAACTCTCGATTTGGCTTGTGGAACAGGTTCTCTTACCCTTGAACTTTATCGCAGAGGCTTTGATATTTTTGGCGTTGATGCGTCTATTGATATGCTTTCGGAGGCACAGCAGAAATGTTCTGAAGATGAGCAAATTTTATTTATATGCCAAAAAATGCAAAGATTAAATCTTGCAAGCGAAATTGATACTTGTATATGTACTCTTGATAGTATAAATCATTTAACAAATTCTAAAGATGTGAAAGAAACCTTTAAGCGAGTTGCCAAATATCTTTCTGAGGGCGGATTGTTTATTTTTGATGTAAATACACTTTACAAGCACAGAGAGGTCTTGTGCGATAATTGCTTTGTTTTTGATACAGACGAAGTTTTCTGTTCGTGGCAAAATGAACTTGATAAGGAAACCGATATAGTAAATATAACACTGGATTTCTTTATTCCTGATGAGAACGGCTTATATTTCCGTGAAACAGAAGAATTTTCAGAGAGAGCATACAGCGATGAGGATTTAACCCAATGGCTTAGTGAAGCAGGCTTAAAAATTCTTGCGATATATGACGATATGAGCTTTGATGAGCCAAAACCCGAAAGCGAAAGAAAAATATTTGTTGCAGTTAATAATTGATAAAAATATGGAGATGTATCTTTATGAATTATGGACCAAATCCGAATAGTATCTATCCTAATCCAAATATTAAAAGCTTATGTTATATAAAAAACATTGTGAAGAATCCAAATATTATTATTGGAGATTACACCTATTATGATGATGTAAATAATCCTGAGGATTTTGAAAGACATGTAACGCATCATTATGAATTTATAGGCGATAAACTTATAATTGGCAAATTTTGTGCTATAGGAAAAGGCATAGAATTTATTATGAATGGCGCTAATCATAGAATGAATAGTGTTACAACATATCCGTTTAATATTATGGGAAACGGTTGGGAAATAAGCACGCCATCTTTATGTGACTTACCGATAAAAGGTGATACCGTTATAGGAAATGATGTTTGGTTTGGACAGAATGTAACAGTTATGCCGGGAATTCATATTGGTGATGGCTGTATAATAGGAGCTAACACAACGGTTGCTAAAGATATTCCGCCATATTCAGTTGCAGCAGGAAATCCCTGCCGTGTTATACGAAAAAGATTTGACGATAAAATGATAGAGTTCCTTTTGAAATTAAAATGGTGGGATTGGTCTCCGGAAAAAATTTTTAAGAATTTAGATGTACTATGCAGCCACGATATAGAAAAAATAAAAGAATTAGATAAAAACTGAAATGAATATGTTTTCAAAAAAGGTGATAACAATGAAGCACATAGGAACTAAAAATATAGAAACCGAAAGATTGATTTTACGCAGATTTACTTTAGATGATGCTGACGCTATGTATAGAAATTGGGCATCTGATGATGAAGTCACAAAATATTTGACTTGGCCTGCCCATAGCAGTGTTGATATTACAAAAATGGTTCTTGCTGATTGGGTTGAATCGTATAAAAACGATGATAATTATAACTGGGCAATAACCTTGAAGGGCAATGATGAGCCTATTGGTTCTATTGGAGTTGTTGCCAAAGATGACGAAACCGAAATGGTGCATATTGGTTATTGCATAGGCAGAGAATATTGGCACAGAGGAATTACTTCCGAAGCGCTCAAAGCATTGATAGACTTTTTCTTTGATGAGGTTGGCGTAAAGCGTGTTGAATCAAGACATGACCCAAGGAATCCAAATTCAGGTAAGGTTATGAAAAAGTGCGGAATGATTTATGAGGGTACTAAAAAGAATTCAGACAGAAATAATCAAGGCATTTGTGATGCAAGTTATTATGCAATAATAAGGTCATAATTTTGAGGTAAAGTTAATGAGTAATGAAAGACTTGATAAGCAAAATAGGGACTAACTATTTATGCGGAGGAAACAAATACTATTATAAAATGTAGAACCGAACAGTAATTTATATTGTTTTAAAATAAAAATAAAGGAATGATATTTAATGGATAAGATTATAAGATGTATTACTGATGATGGTGCTATTGCTGTTACAGCAGCAGAAACCTCAGATATAGTTTTTACTGCACAAAAGCTTCATAAAACTTCTCCTGCGGCAACAGCAGCTCTCGGAAGATTGCTGACAGCAGCTTCTCTTATGGGAACTCAACTCAAGAGTAAAGAGGGCATAATTACTCTGCGTGTGAACGGTGACGGACCTTTGGGAGCGGTTATAGCTGTTGGCGACAGTAAGGGAAATTGCCGAGGATATTGTGTAAACCCAGATTGCCCTACTACTTATTATGAAAATGGCAAGATAAATGTTGCTGAAGCTGTCGGTAAAAATGGTATTCTCAATGTTATGAAGGATTTCGGACAAGGTGAGCCGTATCTCGGTCAGATTGAGCTTGTTTCGGGTGAGATTGCCGAGGATATTACGAACTATTATGCAAGAAGCGAGCAGTTGCCGACTGTATGCTCTCTTGGTGTTTTGCTTGATAAAGAAAGCCATGAAATGATGCTTTCGGGTGGTTTCCTTATTCAATTACTTCCTATGGCCGATGATGCAACTATTGATAAGCTTGAGGCCAATATCCGTACTTTAGAGCCTATGACAACTATGCTTGCAAAGGGTATGAGTATACTTGATATTTGCAAAAAGGCTCTTGAGGGCTTTAATCTTGAGGTTCTTGATGAGAATAATATAAATTATGTATGTAATTGCAGTCGTGAAAGAGTTGAAAATTCTTTAAGCACACTTAAAGATGAAGAAATTCTCTCACTTCCTGACGAGAGAGGTTTTATGGAAGCATCTTGCCAATTTTGCAATAAGAAGTATAAATTCACAAAGCAAGAATTAGAGGAGCTTGTAAAACGCAGAAATTCAAAATAATCGGGGCAGTTATATAATGGATATTAAAGAAGCAAAGCTTGAAATTATAAATACAGTTAAGGCATACTTGAGTAAAAACTCAGAGGGTGAGTATATAATTCCAAGAGTACATCAAAGGCCAATTTTACTTATGGGGCCTCCTGGAATAGGCAAAACTCAGATTATGGAGCAAGTCGCAAAGGAATGTGGAATTGCCTTAGTTTCCTATACAATTACTCACCATACAAGACAGAGTGCAGTAGGCTTGCCTTTTATTGTAAAAAAAGATTATATGGGCAAGGAATATTCTGTTACAGAATATACCATGAGTGAAATTATTGCTGCCGTTTATGATAAAATAGAGAGTTCAGGACTTAAAGAGGGCATACTCTTTATAGATGAAATTAACTGTGTTTCAGAAACTCTTGCTCCTGCAATACTTGAATTATTGCAATTCAAGCGTTTTGGCAATACAGATATACCGAATGGCTGGGTGCTTGCTACTGCAGGAAACCCACCAGAATATAATAAATCTGTCCGAGAGCTTGATATAGTAACCCTTGATAGAGTAAAGCGTATAGATGTAAGAGAAAATTTCCCTGTCTGGAAAGAATATGCTTATAAAAAAGGGATTCACCCTGCGATTATTTCCTATCTTGATTTAAGACGAAATAATTTCTATCGAATTGAAGAAAGCGTAGATGGAACAGAATTTGCCACAGCCCGTGGCTGGGAAGATTTGTCGCAGACTATGAGCATTTATGAGCAGATGGGTGTACAGATAAGTGATAGTATAGTTTATCAGTTTATTCAGCATAGAAAAATTGCAGTAGATTTTGCAAATTATTATGAGCTTTATATCCGTTATGAAAAAGAATATCCGATAGATGAGGTTCTTGCAGGCAGATTTGAAAACTATAATCTCAAAAAGCTTAGCGGTGCACCATTTGACGAAAGACTTAGTGTAGTATCTATACTTGTTTCTAAGCTTGCAAACAGAGCAAAGGCGGTACTATTTAAGAATAATACTATTACTGAAATATTTGATGTTTTGAAAGAGATTAAATCTTCTGAGAGCGGAGAAACTTCAAAGCTGCTGCTTGCGCAAATAAATTCTTTAAGAGAAGAATATAGCAGTGAGGGAATAACTCCCGAAAGAGCAGAAGTTCTAAAAGCCACTGCCAAAAAGCTTAAAGAATATATAGAAAACTCAAAAGATTCTGAAAGCTTTGATACTCTTAAAAATCTTTTTGATGCAGATACAGCACTACTTGATAATGACATTGATGAGCTTTCTAAGTCGCTGGAATATGCCTTTGATTTTATGGAGCTTATTTTTGGAGCAACTCAGGAAATGACTGTCTTTGTAACAGAGCTTTCAATAAATATATATACACTTAGATTTATTGAAGAATTTGGCTGTGAGAAATTTTATAGATATAATAAAATATTATTAGTCGATGGAGAAACACTTTAGAAGATTTAATCTTTTTAAAAAGGAGGAAATTTATAATGTTTGTAGATGTAGCTAAGATACAGATAACAGCAGGTGACGGCGGAGATGGTGCGGTTGCCTTTCATAGAGAGAAATATGTTGCCGCAGGTGGTCCGGACGGTGGAGATGGCGGTCGAGGAGGAAATATAATTTTCAAGGCTGATGATAACCTTTCAACCTTGGCAGATTTCCGCTATAAACGCAAGTATAAAGCACCAAAGGGTGAGAACGGCAGAGGTGCTCGCTGTAATGGTAAGAAAGCTGAAGATTTAGTTATTCGTGTACCTCGTGGAACTCTTATTAAAGATGCTAATACAGGCAGAATTATTGCTGATATTTCAGATGATGAGCCTGTTATTGTTGCAAAGGGCGGTAGAGGTGGCTGGGGAAATACTCATTTTGCAACACCTACAAGACAAACTCCACGCTTTGCAAAACCTGGTTTGCCCGGAGAGAGTATGGAGGTTTCTCTTGAATTAAAGCTTCTTGCAGATGTTGGCTTGGTTGGTTATCCTAATGTTGGCAAAAGTACACTTGTTTCAGTTGTAAGTGAGGCAAAGCCTGTTATTGCTAACTATCATTTCACAACAATAACTCCAGTTTTGGGTGTTGTCAGAATGGGCGAGGGAAGCTCATTTGTAATGGCAGATATTCCTGGACTTATTGAGGGAGCGGGTGAAGGCGTAGGCTTAGGACATCAGTTCTTGCGTCATGTTGAACGCTGTCGTATGCTTGTTCATATAGTTGATGTTTCAGGCAGTGAGGGCAGAGACCCGAAAGAAGATTTCCGTATTATAAATGAAGAACTTAAAAAATTCAATCCAGAACTTGCAGAGCGTCCAATGATTGTTGCAGGTAACAAGTGTGACCTTACAACAGATGAGGCTGTTGAAGATTTCAGAAGGTTCATAGAAGACCAAGGATATGAATTTTTCCCAATAATGGCGGCTATTGCATATCAGACAGAACCGCTTTTAAAGCGTATTCAAGAGATGCTCTCTAAACTTCCTCCTATTTCTCACTACGAGCCAGAGCCAGCTCCGGTTATAGAGGAGGACGAGCTTGGTAAGCAAGAAGTCAAGGTTACAGTTCAGGACGGTATATTCTTTGTTGAGGGCGAGTGGTTGCTTACACTTATTCGTTCAATCAACTTTGATGACAGCGAATCCGTACAGTACTTCCAGCGTATGCTTATAAAAACAGGCGTTATTGATGCTCTTAAAGAAGCTGGCATAGCTGAGGGCGACCCAGTAGACATTTACGAAATTGAATTTGACTATATCGAATAAATATATTATATAAATTAAAAGCTTCGCTCAAGCCTTGCTAAAGGTTTGTAAGGTCGTGGGCTTTAAGGCCAAAGCCCTTAAATTCTCTTGATTTCTAAATCGGTGGACTAAATCCACCGATTTTATTTTTGAATAAATAAATCTACTTTGGAAATAATATCTATGAAATCTCATATTGGAGGATGCATAAGATATGCCAAAAAGAATAGGAAAATATACTCTTGAAATCGAAAATGATGTTAGAATATTAAATAATGCTGCTATTGTTGGTCATAAAGAGGCAGAGGGTCCTCTTGCTAAATATTTTGACAAAACATACAGCGATGATAAATTTGGCGAATCCTCTTGGGAAAAAGCTGAAAGCTTTCTACAAAAGTCTGCGGTAGAATTAGCTCTAAAAAAGGCGGATATAGATGCCTCAAGTATAAATTATATTTTCGCAGGAGATTTACTTAATCAGTGTATTTCCTCAACATTTGGGCTTCGTGCCTTGGGAATACCTTTCCTTGGTCAATATGGAGCTTGCTCTACAATGGCTCAGACAATTTCAATGGCATCAGTGTTCGCAGATAGCTTTGCCGCTGATAGATGTGTCGCTGTTACATCGTCACATTTCTGTTCAGCAGAAAGACAATTCCGTTTTCCGCTTGAATATGGAGGACAGAGAACACCGACTGCTCAATGGACAGTTACAGGTTCTGGAGCCGCAATTATTCAGAGAGGTGGAAGTGGCGTAAAAATCAAGCGTATAACAATCGGAAGAATCACTGATATGGGTATTAAAGATGCCAATAATATGGGTGCGGCGATGGCTCCTGCGGCGGCTCAGACTATACTTGATTATTTTTCAGATACAAAAGAAAAGCCACAAAATTTTGATTTAATTCTAACAGGTGACCTCGGTATGGTCGGAAAAACCTTGCTTTTAGAATTGCTCGAAAAGGAAGGCTTGCAGATAAGTCGTCAGCATAATGACTGTGGCTTGATGATTTTCGATATAAATTCTCAAGATGTTCACGCAGGCGGTTCGGGTTGTGGTTGCAGTGGCTCGGTATTTTGTTCATATGTATTACAAAAAATGAAAAATAGTGAGCTTAAAAGAGTATTGTTTATTGCAACTGGAGCTTTAATGTCGCCAACCTCGGCACAACAGGGTGAAAGTATCCCAGGAGTAGCACATCTTATAGAGCTTGAGTCTGAATAATTTTTTAATACAATTGATATTATAGTTATGCTAAATTTGCTTTGATATAAAACTTTATATTCTGTGCAGATTTATCAAAAAAAGTATAAAATGTTGGTACTCATTTCCGAGAAAAATGTATACCGTTTTATCTTAAAATGTGTTATAATAAATAAGAATAGTAATGTATTCGGCAAGCGAAAAGGCTTGTCGGATATATTTTGCTGAATTTTATTTCGGAGGTGAGTAATATGCTTAGTCGCATTCAGGATTGGGACAACCGTATGCTTGATAGAATTTCAAAACTGCGTACTAAGCGGTTGAACAAAATAATGGTTGGTGCAACAACTATTGGAAATAGTGGCTTAGTATGGTTTGTTCTTGCAATAGCTTTATTGCCTTTTCAGAAATATAGAACCTCTGGAATAGCCATAATAATAGCAATTATTGTTTCTTGGCTTTGTGGAGAGGTTACGATAAAAAATATTGTTGGCAGAGTTCGTCCTTGTCATAAGGTCAGCGAAGAACAACTTTTAATAAAAAATCCTCCGCACTATTCATTTCCGTCTGGACATACAACCTCGTCATTTGCAGCAACAACAGTTATGTTCTTTATGCACCCAATACTTGCAATTCCGATGCTCTTTTTAGCAGCATTAATTGCATTTTCTCGTACATATCTTTTGGTTCACTACATTACAGATGTTTTAGCAGGTGTGGCTTTAGGAATTATAACAGGCTGTATAGTAGTTCCAGTTATATACTCCATTTCAGTGTTGAATTTTTCTTAAATAATTAACGGCAGAGCTTATTTTGAACCGATCCCAAAAAAGTTAGACCAAAATCTAACGATTTGGAGGTCGGTTCATTTAAAGTAAAGCCCTGCCGTTTTTTTATATATTATTTTATATATTATGTGTTAGCTTTTAGCCAACAATAACTTCCCCTTCAACAGTTCCAGGAAGACCTGCTGCGTTAGATTCGTCTGTGTCGATGTGCATAGCAGCTGCATAAGATTCACTTACTCTTACAACAACATCTCCGAAGATAAGCTTTCTGCCCTCTCCACCAACTTCAACGCTGACAATCTGCTTGTCCTTAACGCCAAATTTTTCTGCATCTTCGGGTGTGAAGTGAATGTGACGCTTTGCAGCGATAACGCCCTTTTCAATATCAACCTCACCAGCAGGACCAATAAGCTTACATCCAGGAGTACCCTCAATATCACCAGACTCACGAACAGGAGCAGCAATACCGATTTTTCTTAAATCAGTGAGTGAAAGCTCAACCTGGTCAGCCTTTCTGACAGGACCAAGGATAGAAACATTCTTCATTTCTCCCTTAGGGCCAACAATAGTAATTCTTTCCATACTTGCAAATTGTCCAGGCTGTGAGAGCTCTTTTTTCTTAGTAAGAGTAGCTCCTGCACCAAAGAGCTTCTCAAGAGTTTCCTGTGTTACATGCACATGGCGTGCAGATGTTTCAACCATAACCTTCATTGTTATCTTCTCCAATCATAAATGATTTATAGTTTTATTTTATACCTGTTTTTGGCGAATGTAAAGTATTTTTATTCTGTAATTTTATGATTTCCATAAATTTTAAACTCAAATTTTAAATAAGTCTATCAATACGCTTATTGACAAATAATACTTATGAATGTAAAATTCTTATTATAGTAGGAAAATTACGGCTGTATGATTTTTATATCATCAGTCTAATGAAATAATAAGCTTATTATTTCATTATGAAAGGGTGCGTATATGAGCAACGAGATTGAGGCTAAAGAAACGCCTATTATCGAATTTAAAAATGTAAGTAAAACCTATACATTATATAAAAGTAGCAGAGAGCAGTTTTCAGCGTTGTTTTATCATTCTAAAAAGCTTCATAAGCATAAGGCACTCAATGATGTAAGCTTTAAGATTTATAAAGGTGAATCTGTTGGCATAGTTGGAAACAACGGTGCTGGTAAATCTACTCTTTTAAAAATGATTACAGGAGTATCATTTCCTGATACAGGTGATATTATAGTAAAGGGCAGAGTTGCTGCCTTGCTTGAGCTTACAGCAGGTTTTTCAAATGAAATGACAGGCAGAGAAAATATATATCTCAAAGGCTACCTTCTTGGTTTAAAGGATAAGGAAATCAAAGGTAATATGGAGGATAGAGTAGTAGAGTTTGCCGACCTTGGCGAATATATAGACCAGCCTGTCAGAACCTATTCAAGCGGTATGAAAATGCGTCTTGGTTTTGCTATAAATATCAATATAGAGCCTGATATACTTGTTGTTGATGAAGCTCTCAGCGTTGGTGATGCAAGCTTTAAAAAGAAGTGTAAAAACAAAATTAAAGATTTGATTAAATCAGGAGTAACAGTTCTTTTCGTCAGCCATAATAAAGATAATGTCGAAGAAGTCTGTACTCGTGCAATATATCTCAAAAGTGGTACAGTTATTTGCGATGGCAAGGTAGAAGATGTCTTAAAAGTTTACGAATCTAAAAATAAAAAATAAACTTGTGCATTTAAACATATTTTTTGATATAAATAAACCTTAGGGCATATAAGTTATCAAAAATAAAAAAATGCTTGCAATTTTGCCCAGATTATGTTATTATATCTATTACGAGAGCATTTAAAAAGGAGGTGCCACATATGCCTAATATTAAGTCAGCTAAGAAGCGTGTTAAGGTTATCGCTGTTAAGACTGCGAGAAATAAGGCTGCTAATTCCGCACTTAAAACTTCTATCAAGAAGGCAAATACAGCTATCGAAAACAATGCGGCAGATAAGGAGCAAGCAGTTCGTGCTGCTGTAAGCAGTATCGACAGAGCAGTTTCTAAGGGTCTTCTCCATAAGAATACCGCTGCTAGAAAGAAATCAGCACTTGTCCGTAAGGCTGCTGTCTGATTATAGTTTGATTTATAATGGCCAATAAGGCTAAGTTTAAACGCTGTTTCGGTAGTTCCGAAAGGCGTTTTTCTTTTACCACTTTAAAAAGCTTGCGCCATATAAATAATATAAAACTCTTTTATTGCAATATTTTATAAAAATCAGGTGTAAACTATATTAAATTTAGATGTTGTGCTTTTTCCTCTTATGTGATATTATATATTTATCTGTTATTCTACAAAATATTCGATTCGTGATGGTGAAAATTTATTCGATATTTTTGTTCTAAAAAACAGATAATTGTGGTGGTAAGAGGGAAGATATTTTTATGGATATGTTGAGTGTTGCTTTAGATATAACTACTGTGGTTATTATAATCTTGATTACAGCAACGAGCATAAAAAGAGGTTTGATTACATCAATAATCGAATTTGTTGGAGGAATATTATCGGCGGTTGGTTCTGCTTTTTTAGGTTGGTTCTTTGCAATAGCAGGATATAATATAAGCTTTAAAAGTGCAATAATGAATTCGGTAGATTCAGTTATTTATAAAGATGGTGGGTTTATCTCTGAAAATATATTTAATGCGTTGCCTAAAATGGTTCAAAATTCATTAGGCTTTGATGGCATAAATTCATCAAACTTTTTAAATTCAAGCACAGTAAATAATTCAAATACTATTACAGAAGCTATTGAGCAGCAAATTTCACCATATGTCATTTCATATATGACAAAGATAAGTATGGTTGTATTTTTTACGATTTTTATGGTTATTATAATAACCTTATCATCTAAGTTTTCTAAATATTTTGCTAATAACGATTTAAAAATATTTAATAATATTTTTAGTGCTTTATTTGGTTTAGTTAAGGCTATATTTATTATAATGACTTTAATTATTTTAGTTGATGCGATTGTTCTTTCTCTGGACGCAGATTCGTATAATGCTTTTAATAACGCTGTAAACTCAAGTATTTTATTCAAATTGATTTATAATGTAAATATTCCATCGTTTATTATTTCGATTATTACTGGTGCATAATATTTTCAAGGAGAGAATTTATGAGCAAGGGAGTAGATATTCTAAAGAAGAATCTAACCATACCAAATATCCTTTCGTTTATTCGTATAGTGGTAATTGTTCCATTGGTTATTTCTTTTTTGAATGAGAGATTTATAGAATCAGGCATATACTTATTAATATCAGGGCTTTCTGATATGTTCGATGGAGCTATAGCCCGAAAATTTAATCAAGTCACACAGCTTGGAAAAATATTAGACCCAATAGCTGATAAGCTTACACTTATTGCAGTTGTTATATGTCTTGCAATATTATTCCCAAGTGTATGGCCTATTGTTATTATACTTATGTCTAAAGATATACTTATGCTTATTGGTGGTGCAGTTTTACTTTGTATGAAGATAAGACCACCTGCTGCAAAATGGTATGGCAAGGTTGCAACAGCAATATTTTATGTAAGTATTACGACAATGGTATGTTTAAGTGCTATTTTTGAGTATAAAAATGATGTTTTGGATATTATTCTTATGAGCCTTACACTTATTGCTATGATAGTTGCGTTTGTAAGCTATGCTATAATTTTTGTTAAGCTTATAAAAAATAGAAATAATAATGATATAAATAAGATTGAAAGCGAATCTAAAGCTAAATAAACCATATTTTATCATATGCAAATAAGTTGGTTATTTATGCTGTTAAATACCTTAATTCGCTTGACTTTTTTAAGAAAATAGGATATAAATTTTTTATGACGCATTTTAAAAGCTAAAAATATAAGCGTTTATTGTGTCAAGTAAGACATAATTAACTCGATAATTATGTATTCCTAAATTAAGGATGTGGAAAACAATGTTATGTTCAAGATGTCAAAAAAGACCTGCTGTCGTATTTGTAAGTACAGGAAGCGACAGTAGTGATACAAAAGGCTACTGCCTTTCTTGTGCTAAGGAATTGAATATCAAGCAGGTTACAGATATTATGAATCAGATGGGAATTTCCGAGGAAGATTTCGATGCTATGCAGGAGCAAATGGACGAACTGATGAGTGCAGACACAGATATGGCAAATCTTTCAGACGATAGCACAGACCCAGATGATGAAAGCGATGACGGTTATACAACAGGTGGCGCACCAACATTCCCACCGTTCTTTAAGAACCTTTTTTCTATGAGCAAACCAGAAGATGAATTGTCCAAGAAGGGCGATAAGTCCTCAGTAGATGGCAAGAAGTCTGATAGAGATAAGAAAAAGGAAGATAAGAAAAAGCAAAAAAAGAGAAAGCATATTGAGCTTTATTGTGATGACTTAATCAAGAAAGCTAAAGATGGAAAGATTGATAGAGTTATAGGTCGTGAAAAAGAAATTGAGCGAGCTATTCAGATTCTCAGCCGTAGAACAAAGAATAACCCTTGCCTTATAGGCGAGCCTGGTGTAGGTAAGACAGCTATTGCAGAGGGCTTGGCTCTTAGAATAGCAAGTGGTGATGTTCCATTCCGCCTTAAAAGCAAGGAAATTTTCCTGCTCAATCTTACTTCACTTGTAGCTGGAACTCAGTTCAGAGGACAGTTTGAGAGCCGTATTAAGGGTGTTATTGATGAGGCTCAAGAGGACGGAAACATTATTCTGTTCATTGATGAAATTCATACCCTTATCGGTACAGGTGCAGCAGAGGGTTCTATGGACGCAGCAAATATTCTGAAGCCTGCTCTTTCAAGAGGGCTTATTCAGGTTATAGGTGCAACAACCTTTGCTGAATATAGAAAGTACATCGAAAATGATGCTGCCCTTGAGAGGCGTTTCCAGCCAATCACAGTAGCAGAGCCATCTATTGATGATACAATCAAGGTTCTTTCCGGTATCAAAGATTACTATGAAACATATCATAGAGTAGCTGTTACAGATGAAATTGTCCGTAAGACAGTAAGACTTTCAGAAAGATATATTACAGACAGATTCTTGCCAGATAAGGCAATCGACTTGCTTGATGAGGCTTGTACCTATGCTTCACTCAGAAATGTCAGACTTGAGGAGTATGACGAAAATAAGAAAAAGCTTGATGATATGAAAAAGCAAGAGGAAGATATTGAGAGCCAGACAGATGTTGATTATGAAAAGCTTGCAAAGCTAAGATATGATATTTCTGTTGCGGAAAAGGCTGTTGATGATATTAAAGATGAAGCACTTGGCTGCAAGGTCACAGAGGGCGATATAGCTCATGTTATCGAGCTTTGGACAGGTATTCCTGCATCAAAGGTTCAGGATAACGAGCTTAATAAGCTTGCGGGCTTTGAAGATAAACTTCGTGAGAAGCTTATTGGTCAAGATGAAGCTATTTCAGCTCTTGCGGCAGCGGTTAAGCGTACAAGAGTTCAGATAAGCCCAAGAAGACGACCAGCATCATTCATCTTTGTAGGACCTACTGGTGTAGGTAAAACAGAGCTTGTAAAGGTTATGTCTAAGGAGCTTTTTGACACTCCAGAAACTCTCATAAGACTTGATATGTCCGAATATATGGAGAAACATTCAGTTTCTAAGATTATTGGTTCGCCTCCAGGATATGTCGGTTACGATGAAGCAGGACAGATTACTGAAAAGGTTCGTCGCAGACCATATTCCGTATTGCTCTTTGATGAAATCGAAAAGGCTCACCCTGATGTTTTAAATATTCTCCTACAAATCCTTGATGAAGGCGTTATCACAGATGCTCACGGCAGAAAGGTTAATTTCGAGAATACAGTTATCGTTATGACCTCCAATGCAGGAAGCAACAAGAAAGAAAATGCACTCGGCTTTGGCAAAACAGAAGAAGACGCAACTAAAGAAAAGGTTTATGCAGCCTTGTCAGAGTTTTTAAGACCTGAATTTATAAGCCGTATAGATGAGATTATAGTTTTCCGTCATCTTAGTGAGGACGATTTTGTCAAGATTGCAAAGCTTATGCTTAGCGAATATATAGATTCTCTTGCAGAAAAGGGAATAGAATTTACATTTGATGAGAATGCGCAGAAAGCTCTTGCTAAGAAGGCTTATGGTGGTAAGAGTGGTGCTCGTGACCTTAGAAATGTAATACGCAAAGAGGTTGAAGATAAGATAGCCTCTGCAATTATTGATAATAGAAGTATTCCGATTGGCAGAATTCATCTCGGAGCAGATGGTGATGAATTAAAGCTTGATGTACTCTAAGATACAATCATAATAAAAAAGACATAGCTCAGAAATGGGCTATGTCTTTTATTTTGCGGACGCTTGAAAGTTGTAATCGAAAAATAATGGGAGAATTTCCCTTAAAAACAAAAATGGGAAACCCCAAAAGGATTTCCCATTAAAAATCAGTTGTTATTAGTCAGCTGCGTAAACAGAAACCTGCTTGCGGTCACGACCAACACGCTCAAACTTGACAACACCGTCAATTTTAGCAAAGAGAGTATCATCAGAACCACGGCCAACATTGTTGCCTGGGTGAATGTGTGTTCCACGCTGCTTTACGAGAATGTTGCCAGCGAGAACTGTCTGACCGTCTGCACGCTTTGTGCCAAGACGCTTAGACTCAGATTCACGACCGTTGTGAGAACTACCCTGTCCCTTTTTATGAGCAAAAAGCTGAATATTAATCTTTAGCATTTGTTACACCTCCGTATAGTTTACAGTAAGATTATTCGGATACATTTCTTCAGTGTTTATAAGGTGAAGCTTTAAGCCCTCAAGAATATCCTTACAAAGCACTGCGTCACTTCTCTTTATCATAACATAAACTTCGCCATCATCGTCATAAATATCGGCTTTTGCCTTAATGACCTCAGAAATGGTGTTAGCAGTAAGTATAGCTGCACTCGAAACGAAAGCACAGAGAATATCTTGTCCGCTTTCTGCCATACCTGAATGACCCTTTATACGATAACCGATTAGTTCGCCTGTTGGCAAAGAGAAAAATTCCGCATTAATCATTATGCTTCGATAGCTTCGATTTGTACCTTTGTGTAAGGCTGTCTGTGGCCCATCTTGCGTTTCTCGCTCTTCTTAGGCTTATAAGTAAAGACAGTGATCTTCTTGCCCTTACCATTCTTAAGAACCTTACCTGATACCTTTGCACCCTCGACATAAGGTGTACCGACCTTGAAGCCATCATCTGTGCTTACGGCTACAACCTTGAAGTCAACTGTGGACTCTTCTGCTGCGTCAAGCTTTTCTACATAGATAGTATCGCCATTAGATACCTTGTACTGCTTTCCGCCTGTTTCAATAACTGCGTACATTTTTGGCACCTGCCTATTATTAAACTCGCTATGTTGAGGCGGAGCATTCAAGCTCGCTTAAAAAAGCCTCTGATAAGCGGCTTATAAATTATATCACAAGGGAAGAGGAATGTCAATTATTTTTTATAAAAATTAGGTCTGTTTGCTTAGTGAATGCTTATAGGCTTGTAGCCTGCGTCACGGACAATTTGTCTGAGTAAAGCGTCATCTTTATTTTCTTTCATAAGTATAGTAGCTTGATTCTTTTTGAGATTTACACTTGCGTAGAAACCATCAATAGAATTAAAAGCATTTTCCACTCTTGTGGCACAGTTTTTGCAAGTCATACCCTCAATTTCGATAGTTTTTGAAAAAGGATAGTTATTCTTGTTTGTATCGCTTGTTTTGACCTTTTTAATACCGTCACCCTCTGCACCACAACAGCCGTTAGAAAGCTTTTTAATATAGTTTCTAATTGCAAAGAATGCAATCAAAACTAAAACTGCACAAATAATAATCGTAGAAACATAGCTTGGCATATATATCACCTCATTTTGATTTTTTTCAAGAAGAAATGTATTAATTAGCTCAAAGGCTATCCAGAAGACAATTAAAAATTTCGCTTGAGCCTTTTCAAAGGCTCATAGGTCAAGGGCAACGCCCTTGTCGCTCTCCGCAGAGAGCGAAATACCTTTGGGCGAAGCCCAACATTCTTTTGCTCCTGAGCGGCGGACAAAGTCCGCCGCTGTTTCTTTTGTAAGCAACATTAGTCGAAAATGGGCGAACGAAGTTCGCCCATTAAAGGGCAAGAGATGTTAAGGGCTTCGCCCTTAAAACCCACGAGGGACTCTGTCCCTCGACCCTGCAAGCTTTTGAAAAAGGCTTGACCTAAACTTTTAAGCATCTTTGGAAAGTTGATTAGCTAAACGGTAGTTTCCACATCCGTGTCAATTAACTCACCATATACACTACGAGCGAGACTTGTCGAGCGATTCCGCGTCTTGACTGCGGAGGCACTCCGCATAAGTAAGAGGGAAAGACGAATCTTTCCCTCTGCTTAGTTAATTATTTAGCTTTTGGTGTTTTGATGTTTCTTGTGTTGGGTGACAGCTTGCACAACAGCCACCACAGGAAGCACATGAACCGCCACAGCCACCTTTACCGCTCTTTTTTTCTTTAACCATACTTCTTATTACAAGAAATACTATAAAAGCAACAATAAGAGCAACAATAATTGAAGAACCATAGGTCGCTAAAAATTGTAGCATAAGAAACATCTCCTTAATTGATTAAGCGTTGATTTTAACTTTCTGAGTAAACTTTGTGCTTTCCTTATAAGGTCTTACAAGAAGATAAATAACAAAAGCGATAATTGCGAAAGCAACGATAGAGCCAATAATTGTAAATACATCGAAGTGTCCTGAGAAGAGCATACCAAGCTGATAGATAACAAGAGCAGTTGCATAAGCAAATGTGCATTGATAACCGATTGCAAACCATGTCCACTTTGAACTGTTCATTTCTCTCTTGATAGCACCGATAGCTGCAAAACAAGGAGCGCAAAGAAGGTTGAATGCGAGGAATGCGTATCCAGCAAGAGCACCAAGACCCTCGAAGTCGAGGACACCAAATACGCCGACAACCTCTTCCTTAGCAACAAGTCCCATGATAGTAGCGATTGTAGCAGTAGCCTCGCCAAATCCGAGAGGTGCGAAAATCCAACAGATAGCATTACCAATCATACCGAGTACACTGTCGTTAAGTTCCATTTCTGTGCTGAATCCGAATGAACCATCAACCATACCGAAGGAAGAACCAGCCCAGATAATAATTGATGCGAGAAGAATAACTGTACCCGCTCTCTTGATGAAGGACCAGCCACGCTCCCACATTGAACGGAGAATAGAGCCGACTGTTGGAAGATGGTAAGCAGGGAGCTCCATAACGAATGGAGCAGGGTCACCAGCAAACATCTTTGTCTTTTTAAGAATAATACCAGAAATAATGATTGCAACGATACCAAGGAAGTAAGCACTTGGAGCAACCCACCATGCACCGTCAAAGAGTGCAGTTGCAATCATAGCGATGATAGGAAGCTTAGCACCACATGGAATAAATGTTGTGGTCATAATAGTCATCTTACGGTCACGGTCATTTTCGATTGTTCTTGATGCCATAATGCCAGGAACGCCACAACCTGTACCGATAAGGATTGGAATAAATGACTTACCAGAAAGACCGAACTTTCTGAAGATTCTATCCATAATAAATGCGATACGAGCCATATATCCGCAATATTCAAGAAATGCAAGGAAGATAAAGAGAACAAGCATCTGCGGAACGAAGCCAAGAACAGCACCAACACCGCCGACGATACCGTTAACTATAAGTGCTGAGAGCCAGTCAACGCAGTTGATTGCTTCAAGACCGTTGCTTACAAGAGTTGTAATACCTGGAATGTAAACACCATAGTCTGCTTTGTCCGGGGCATTTTCCATAATGTCATCATTATAGTAATCATCAATGCTTATGCCTGCTTCTTCAAGAGCAGCACTATAAGATTCCATAGATTCTTCAAATGCACCGAAATCCTCGTCTTGAACGGCTGCAAGAATTTCTTCAGAACCCTTTACATGTTCATCAACAGCCTTTTGAAGTTCAGCTTCAATTTCTGTCTTGTGGTTAAAAATGTTTTCTTCAACGAATTTGTCATTAGCGGCTTCATAGTCGCTTCTGCCGATTCCGAAGAGATACCAACCGTCTTCACCAAAGAGCTGGTCGTTAGTAAAGTCAGTAACGAGAGTACCAACAGAAGTAACAGAAACATAATAAACAATAATCATGATTATTGCAAAGATTGGAAGTGCGAGCCAACGGTTAGTTACGATACGGTCGATTTTATCTGAGGTTGAAAGCTTTTCTTTGCTTTTTTTCTTGTAACAGCCCTTAATAATACGGCTAATGTATGTATATCTTTCATTTGTGATGATACTTTCGGAGTCATCATCAAATTTATTTTCAGCGTCAGCAATGATAGACTCTATATCTGGAAAATCTTCTCTTGTTTCAAGAATCTTGCTGTCACGCTCAAAGAGTTTAATAGCATAGAATCGTTTTTGTTCCTCAGGAATATCCTTAGGAAGCTTTGCTGCAATATTTTCAAGAATATCTTCAACATTCTTAGCAAAAACATGAGCAACTTCAAATTTCTTATTTTCCTTAGCGAATTTTACAACTGCGTCAGCAGCTTCCTGAATACCCTTGCCTTTAAGAGCAGAGATTTCATAGACAGGGCAGCCTGTTTTCTTAGAAAGTTCCTGAGTGTTGATAACATCGCCCTTTTTCTCGAGAACATCGAGCATATTTATAGCGATAACAACAGGAATACCAAGTTCTGTGAGCTGAGTTGTAAGATAAAGGTTTCTTTCGAGGTTAGTACCGTCTATGATGTTAAGAATAGCATCAGGACGCTCAGTTATAAGATAGTTTCTTGCAACAACTTCCTCAAGAGTATAAGGCGAAAGGGAATATATACCCGGCAAGTCCATAATAACAACATCTTTATTACTTTTGAGCTTACCTTCCTTTTTCTCGACTGTAACACCCGGCCAGTTACCGACATATTGATTAGAACCGGTTAAGGCGTTAAATAAAGTCGTTTTACCGCAGTTTGGATTACCTGCGAGTGCGATTTTAATCGACATAGCTTTTCCTCCCAAAAATATTAGTTTAACCTAACCTTTGTACAGTGCTTAGACATTCCTAACCATAGAACAAAGACTAAGCACGATGATGAAGTAATTTACTTAACAACATCAATCATTTCTGCGTCAGCTTTTCTCAAAGAAAGCTCGTAGCCACGAATAGTGACTTCAACAGGGTCACCAAGCGGAGCAACCTTGCGAATATAGATTTCTACACCTTTAGTTATGCCCATATCCATAATACGACGCTTAACAGCACCCTCTCCATGAAGCTTGACGACTTTAACAGTTTCGCCAACCTTTGCATCTCTAAGAGTCATGATACATTCTCCCTTTCTCAATTTTGATTATTTAAGGAATTTAAAAGTAGGAGAAAATATAACTTTAACTCCTACTTTATAAATTCTGAAATCATATATTAAATTCAAGCAAAATTAAATCATAATTTTGCAAGCCATTTCTTTGCTTATAGCAACACGAGTATCCTTAATATTAACGATAAGATTGCCATTGTTTTGAGAAATAACAGTTACTATACTTCCTACTACGAAACCAAGTTTTTCAAGAAAAAGTCTTACATCACTTTTGCCACCAATTTTCTTAATCTGGTTTTCTACGCCAGTTTCAGCCATAGTTAAAGGCATATAGCTCACTCCTTTTCAGTTATATAGACGCAATTTGCCTATTTTCAAAATGAGTTAGGAAATATTAACTATCCTATATATAAATTAGCACATACTAACCGATTTGTCAAGGCTATTTTAAAAAATAGTCGAATATAAGAAAAAAGCAATACTGTGTCAAAAATTTTTTTAAAAATCGCATAAAACCGCTTGGTTGTACTATAAAAACTGCACAAAAGTGTTATGAACAGCTATAAGCATTTTAAACAATTTTAAATGTAAAGTATTACGATAATTTTAATTTTATGATATTATTAAAATTATAAATAAATTATGTTAATTTAATAAGGAGGATAATATGTTTAGCATAAACGATACTGTATTATATGGTGCAAATGGTGTTTGTAGAATTACAGATATTTGCCAAAAGGAATTTTCAGGTGTAATCAAAGATTACTATATCTTAACACCGCTCAGCAATGAAACAATGACAATATTCGTACCTGTAAATAATAAACTCCTCACCAATAGAATTAAAAGAATTTTATCTAAGGAAGAAATATGTGATTTAATAACAACTGCTTCATCAAAGCCTATAAATTGGATTATAGATGATAACGAAAGAAAAGAACATTACCGAACAATTTTATCATCAGGCAATCGTTTAGAAATCCTGAATATGATACGAGAGCTTTATATACATAAACAAGAACAACTAAAAAATGGAAAAAAGATGCACCTTTCAGATGAACAGCTTATGAAAGAGGCAGAAAGATTGCTATATTCCGAATTTTCGCTTGTTCTTAATATCAGAGCAGATGAAGTTCCAAAGTTCATATCATCAAGAATAAACTAAAAAAGTCTTACTTAGACCTTTAAGAGTTCTAAGTAAGACTTTTAATTGTTTTATTGAGATTTATCAGTTAATCACTCGCCGTCAGTCTATGTCTAAATCGTCTGCTATACACTCATCACCTGAATGAAGGGCAATAGCACCTGTTCTAACAAGCTCCATAATGCCGAATGGTTCTAATCTTGAAACAAGCTCATCAATTTCAGAAGGTAAGCCTGAAGCTCTGAATGTAGCAGAGGTTTCTCCTAAATCTACAACAGAAGCGTGATATGAAGATGCAGCTGTAAGAATCTTATTTCTGTCTTCGCTGTTAATCTTAACCTTAATGAAAATCAATTCTGAAATTACAGAGCTGCTTTCAGGAAGAACTTCAACCTTTTTCACATCATTCAACTTCATCATTTGATTTATGAATTGTGAAAGCTGTTCATCGTCACCGAGGATTCTTACAGTAATTCTTGAGTAACCCTCTTTATTTGTTGGGCTGACAGTAAGACTGTCAATATTGAAGCCTCTGCGTGTAAAAAGACTTGTTACACGCTGAAGAACACCTGTGTAGTTTCTTACAAAAAGTCCGATAATCTGCTTGTGTACCATTCTAAACTCACTCCATTTCTGTAATCATATCGTCAACAGTTTTTCCCGGAGGAATCATCGGAAGAACATTTTCGTCAGGGGAGAGAACACAATCTACAATAACAGGCTTTTTAAGGTTAAATGCCTTTTCAAGAACGCTTTCAACCTCGCTGTCATTGTGAACTCTCATACCATCAATGCCAAAAGCCTTTGCAAGCTCAACGAAATCAGTTGCTCTGTGGGGGTCGGTCTGAGAGAAACGGTGTCCGTAGAAAAGCTTTTGCCATTGACGAACCATTCCGAGAACAGAGTTATTCATAACAACAACCATAATCGGAAGATTGTATGATTTTAAAGTTACTGTTTCGTTAAGGTTCATATGGAAACTGCCGTCACCAGTAAAGAGTACAACACGCTTGTCAGGGTTAGCAGTCTGAGCGCCAATAGCAGCACCCATACCATATCCCATAGTACCAAGACCGCCAGAAGTACACCATGTTCTTGGTTTCTCGAATTTATATTTCTGAGATACCCACATCTGATGTTGACCGACATCAGTTACTATAATATCATCAGCAGTTGTAAGCTTTTGAACAGACTCTATGATATGGTAAGCATGAGCGAAATCCTTTGAGTTATATTCAGGAGTCTTGTCAAATTGTGCTTTCCAATCTGAAATTTCCTTGAGCCATTCAGGATTACTCTTGCTTTCACAAAGAGCTGTAAGAGTTGTAAGAGTATCCTTTAAGTCACCGATAAGGCTAAACTTAGACTTAACATTCTTGTTAATTTCTGCCTTATCAATATCCATATGAATGATTGTAGCATTTTCGCCGAATTTCTCCCTATCACCTGCAACTCTATCAGAGAATCTTGCACCTACCGCAATGATAAGGTCAGCGTTGGCAGTTGTCTTACCTGTTTCGTAAGCACCGTGCATACCGAGAGTGCCGAGGAAAAGCTTATGTGAAGCAGGGAAACCGCCAAGACCCATAACAGATGAGCATACAGGGCATTCAATTTTTTCCGCAAATTTAATAAGCTGTTCAGTAGCCTCAGAGAGAAGAACACCACCGCCCATATAAATCATAGGACGCTTAGCGTTTTTAATAGCTTGAGCAACAGCTTCAAATTCATAATTCTTTGATGAAGTTACATTCTCATAGGTACGAATTGGAGCGTGTTCATATTCATAGCTTATGGCTGTAATATCCTTAGGAATATCAACGAGAACAGGACCTTTTCTGCCAGAAGTGGCAATTCTGAAAGCCTTGCGAATAATATTTGCAAGGTCAGCAATATCCTTTACGATAAAGTTATGCTTAGTGATTGGCAAAGTAATGCCTGTAATATCAACTTCTTGGAAGCTATCACGAGAAAGCAAGTCGGTTGAAACATTACCTGTAATTGCAACCATAGGAATAGAATCCATATAAGCAGTGGCAAGGCCAGTTACAAGGTTAGTTGCACCAGGACCAGAAGTTGCAATAACAACACCAGGTTTTCCAGTGGTTCTTGCATAACCGTCTGCCGCATGAGAAGCACCTTGTTCGTGTGCTGTAAGGATATGCTTAATTTTGTCACTATACTTATAGAGTGCGTCATAAATATTAAGAACTGCACCGCCCGGATAGCCGAAAACAGTGTCAACACCCTGTTCGAGCAAACATTCTGCGATGATTTCTGCACCTGTAAGCTTCATAATATATCTCCTCCATTTTATATGCTTAAATTATGTTTAAAGCATAAAATTTTGTAAAAATAAGTAAAAAAATAACCGTCATCTCTCAAAAGAGACGAAGGCTCATAAGGATATGGAACTTCGTTGTACCACTCTCTGAAAATTACATCTCGGCGATAGCCGTAAAATGTATGACGAAATAACGCTTGTCGTGCGTTTTTGCTTAATGCTCATAGAGTTTCAGCAAAACTGCTCAGCGGCGACCTTCATTCGAGTGCCGAACTGTCTTTCACCAACCGACAGCTCTCTTAATTCGGCAATCAGCGAATTACTCCTCCGCATCATAGCATTTAAAAATGTTACTTAATATATTGTATATATAATTTCAGAATTTGTCAATATCTAAATAAAACAATAAATCGTTTTGTATCTTCTTACTGCTTTGCTAAGGTACTTATCTAAGATACTCAAAGTTTAGGTCAAGCCTTTTTAAAGGCTTGCAGGGTCGAGGGACGGAGTCCCTCGTGGGTTTTAAGGGCAACGCCCTTAACTTGTCTTGCCTCCTTAGTGGCGAACTTTGTTCGCCACTAAAATTTTTTTGGCAGCAACATTAGTAAATAATGGCGGACAAAGTCCGCCTTTTAGGAGCAAAGAATGTTAAGGGCTTCGCCCTTAAAACCCACCAAAGGCTCCGCCTTTGGAAACCGCAAGCTTTTGAAAAAGCTTGAGCAAAACTTTTATTTATCTTAAAGAAATCTGCTAACTAATCGGTAGTTTCGTCATTCGCGTCCATTAAGCTTACCTTATAAGTGTCGAGCGAGGCTTGCCGAGTGATTACGCGTCTTCGCCGTGGGTCGGCACCCACACAAAAGGGACTGCCCGATTTCTCGAACAGTCCCTTTTGTTTTAGGAGTATATTGTGAAAAAAGTCGTAATCTATTTAAACCGACGCATAAATTTAACTATAAATGCGTCCAAAATCAACGGTTAATGAATTAGTACATTCCGCCCATAGCTGATGGGTCCATAGCAGGAGCAGCAGCCTTTTCTTCCTTGATGTCAGCTACAAGTGATTCTGTTGTAAGAACCATACTTGCAACAGATGCAGCATTCTGAAGTGCAGAACGAGTAACCTTTGTTGGGTCGATGATACCAGCATCAATCATATCAACATATTCTTCTGTGAATGCGTTGAAGCCATATCCAACCTTGTTAGCAGCCTTAACATTAGCAACGATAACAGAACCCTCAAGACCTGCATTTTCTGCAATTTGACGAACTGGCTCTTCAAGTGCTTTAAGAACAATCTGCATACCTGTCTTTTCGTCGCCAGTTGCACTCTCAATAGCCTTCTCAACAGCAGGGATAGCGTTCATAAGGGCGATACCACCACCAGCTACGATACCTTCTTCAACAGCAGCCTTTGTAGCAGCAAGAGCGTCCTCAATACGGAGCTTCTTTTCCTTCATTTCAACTTCTGTTGCAGCACCAACCTTGATAACAGCTACGCCACCAGCAAGCTTTGCAAGTCTTTCCTGAAGCTTTTCACGGTCAAAGTCAGAAGTAGTTGTTTCGATTTGTGCACGAATCTGAGCAACTCTGCTCTTAATTTCGTCTGCGTTGCCAGCACCGTCAACAATGATAGTATTTTCCTTGTCAACCTTAACCTGACGAGCCTGACCGAGCTGGTCAAGAGTTGTATCCTTGAGTTCAAGACCGATTTCAGAAGAAATTACCTGACCGCCTGTAAGGATAGCTATATCACGGAGCATTTCTTTTCTTCTGTCACCGAAACCAGGAGCCTTAACACCAACGCAAGTAAATACGCCACGAAGCTTGTTAAGAACGAGGTTTGTAAGAGCGTCGCCCTCGATGTCCTCAGCAATGATAAGGAGCTTTCTGCCAGCCTGAACAATCTGCTCAAGGATTGGAAGAATTTCCTGAATGTTAGAAATCTTCTTATCTGTGATAAGGATATATGGGTTGTCGAGGTCAGCAATCATCTTATCTGTATCAGTTACCATATAAGGAGCAATGTAACCTCTGTCGAACATCATACCTTCAACAACCTCTGAATATGTTTCAGCTGTCTTAGATTCTTCAACAGTGATAACGCCGTCCTTACTTACCTTTTCCATAGCTTCTGCAATAAGCTTGCCAGTGAAGTCATCAGCAGCAGAAATAGCAGCAACGCTTGCAATATCGTTTGTGCCAGAAACAACCTTAGAGTTAGCCTTTACAGCCTCAACAGCAGTATTAACAGCTGTCTGAATACCCTTCTTGAGAACCATTGGGTTAGCACCAGCTGTAACATTCTTCATACCCTCACGGATAAGAGCCTGAGCAAGAAGTGTAGCAGTAGTTGTACCGTCACCAGCAACATCATTAGTCTTGATAGAAACTTCCTTAACGAGCTGAGCACCCATATTCTCGAATGGGTCGTCAAGCTCTATTTCCTTAGCAATAGTTACACCGTCGTTTGTGATAAGTGGAGCACCAAACTTCTTATCAAGAACAACATTTCTGCCCTTAGGACCGAGAGTAATTTTAACTGTATCAGCGAGTTGGTTAATACCGCTGAGAAGAGCCTTTCTTGCATCTTCGCCATATATAATTTGTTTAGCCATGATATATTCCTCCAATTACTATTAAATATTAGAAATGCTGAAATTATTCAACGATTGCGAGAATATCGTTTTGACGAACGATAGTATATTCTTCACCGTCAAGCTTAACCTCTGTGCCAGAATATTTGCTTGTGATAACCTTATCGCCTACCTTAACATACATCTTGACTTCTTTGCCGTCAACGATTCCGCCCTCACCAACAGCAACAACAGTTGCAAACTGAGGTTTCTCCTGAGAAGAAGCTGTAAGAACGATACCGCTCTTAGTTGTTTCCTCTGATTCTTCCGCTTTAATGACTACTCTGTCAGTTAATGGTTTGATAGTCATAATAAATTGCCTCCTTTAAAATAATAGCAAATTGATTTTTAATATTTAGCACTCTCTGTTCTTGAGTGCTAAATATATTGTAAAACTTTCCAACGAAAAAATCAAGTACTAAATGTCATATTCAAAAAAAATTAACAATCTCATATAGCTTTAATCTTTAATATATGATTTTGTTTTTTTGCATTATCTTAATTCTATATTATCCATAGTGTAAATCTATGTCAAAATTAAGCAGTTGTCATCCAATTAAAATAATATCTGCAATTCTTTGTTTCAAAAGCGTAGGTGCAGTCATTCCATTCGCTTTCAAATACGGTTATTATATTTTCTATTTCTTCAAACTGAATATGAACTCTTTCGTTCATACCCTCAATTATTTGAAACATACATTGTTTATCTTCATTGGATATAGGTATGTTTATTATTTGTGCTTTTAGTTCAGATAAAGCTATCCCTATATTACATAATTTTTCTTCATACCATCTTTCAACAGCACGATTTATAAATTCTTTAAAGTCTCTATGCTCATTTTTCGCCGAAATCATAAGAATTATAACTTGCTCAGAATTTGAAATATTAAAACAAAGACTATCAAATGTAAAATAATTTATAATTTACCTCTTGAAGTACATATAGACTTGACACTTAATCATACCATTATAAAGCTTTCTGCGTTTATCCGCAGGTCTGCCAAAAATTTCCTCAAATTTATCATCAGGGCTGATTATGCAATAGCTATAACCCTCACGCTTAAGAAATTTTTCTCCCATTGTGCGGTAAATATCCTGTGCCTGTTGAATATCAAGAAGTCTTTCACCATATGGTGGATTGCATATAATAGCCGCCTTCGGCAAGTCTGACGAGAAATCCGCAATACTTCTTACTTCTGTATGGATTCTCGCGGCAACACCAGCCTTTTTTGCATTTTCGTTTGTAAGCTCTATTGCTTGTGGGTCTATATCGTAGCCATAAGCCTGAAATTCAGCACTGCGGTCTATGAGGTCCTGAGCTCTTTCTCTCTCGGTTCTCCAAGCATTTTGGTCAGCACAGGACCACTTTTCAGCAATAAATCTTCTGCGGAGTCCGGGTGCAATATTCAAAGCCTTTAAGGCTGATTCTATAAGAATAGTTCCCGAGCCACAGAATGGGTCAATAACTCTGCTGAATGGTCTGATATGTGATAAATCTGCCATAGCAGCCGCAAGAGTTTCTTTAATAGGTGCAGAAGCGGCATTTTCACGATAGCCACGCTTATGAAGTCCGACACCAGAAGTATCAATCATAATACTTGCAACATCTTTCATAATAAGAAATTTAACCTTTACAGACGAAGCACTTTCCTCAAACCAGCTTATGCGATACTTTGTTTTAAGTCTTTCAACAATAGCCTTTTTGATGATAGATTGACAGTCAGGTATACTTGAAAGCTTAGAATTAAGAGTTCTGCCAGTAACAGGAAAAGCATCATCTTTGTCAATCCACTGTTCCCAAGGAAGTTTCTTTACATTGTCAAAAAGCTCGGTAAAGCTTAATGCTCTAAAGCTGCCCATTTCTATAAGTATTCTTTCACTATATCTCGAACAAATATTAGCCCTTGCGATTTCGCTCTGATTTCCCGAAAAAAGAACTCTGCCATTCTGAGGTTCTACATTTTTAATATCCATTCTGCGAAGTTCATCAGCAACTAAACCCTCTAAACCTAAAAGACAGGTTGCAACAAGTCTGTTTTCACTCATAATAATCCCCAATTCTGTAATAAAGTATAATTAGTTTAACATTATATTCCGATTCTTGCAAGCCGAACTTAGAAAGTTATATAAGGCAAAAAGTGTTTTATCTTGACGATTTTAGGGCATAGGTTGTATAATAAAGAAAAAATATTTTTATTGGAGTAGATATGCAAAATTTAACTGATATAGCTTATATGAAATCTGTTTTAAGCCGACATGGATTTACATTTTCTAAGGCATTGGGACAGAATTTCCTTGTAAATCCAACAGTTTGTCCAAAGATGGCTGAGTATTGTGGAGCGTCCGAAAATTGTGGAGTAATAGAAATCGGGCCGGGAGCAGGTGTTCTGACAAGAGAACTTTCAAAGGTTGCAAATAAGGTTGTTGCAATAGAGCTTGATAAAAGACTTTTGCCAGTTCTTGACGAAACCTTGTCAGGCTGTGATAATGTAAAAATCATCAATGGTGATGCTATGAAGCTTGACCTTCATAAGCTTATTGAGGAAGAGTTCAATGGCGGAGATGTAGTTATTTGTGCAAATCTGCCATACTATATTACCTCGCCTGTAATTATGCGTATACTTGAGGAAAAACTTCCTATAAAATCTCTTACTGTTATGGTTCAGAAAGAGGCGGCAGAAAGAATTTGTGCCGAACCGGGAACAAGAGATGTTGGTGCTGTAAGTATTGCAGTAAGGTATTATGCTGAACCTGAAATGCTGTTCAAAGTAAGTGCAGGAAGCTTCGTACCACCGCCAAAGGTTGATTCTGAGGTTATAAAGCTTGATATTCTTGCAGAACCACCGATTAAGCCAAAAGACGAAAAGCAATTTTTCCGATTAGTTAAATCAGCCTTTGCACAAAGACGAAAAACTCTTTCAAATTCGCTTTCATCAGGACTTGGAGTTTCAAAGTCAGATATTGCACAAGCTCTTGAAAGCTGTGGCTTAAAGCCAACAGCGAGAGCGGAAGAACTTTCTATGCAGGATTTCTGCAAGCTTGCAGATTATTTGTTATAATGCTAAATCAACTTCTCTAAGACAGTTAAAAGTTTTGCTCAAGCTTTTTCAAAAGCTTGCAGTTTCCAAAGGCGGAGCCTTTGGTGGGTTTTAAGGGCGAAGCCCTTAACATTCTTTGCTCCTAAATGGCGGACTTTGTCCGCCATTATTTACTAATGTTGCTACCAAAAGAAATTTTAGTGGCGAGCAAAGTTCGCCCCTAAGGAGGCAAGACAAGTTAAGGGTGTTGCCCTTAAAATCCATGAGGGACTCCGTCCCTCAACCCTGTGAGCCTTTAAAAAGGCTCAAGCGAAACTTTTAAGTTGTCTTAGGTTAGAGGCTTGCTATAAATTTAAAAGCGATAAGGCTAAACGAATTGCCTTATCGCTTTTTTACGCTCTATTCATTTTTTTCGTGTTTTGCCTTGTACTTCCTGTTTGAAATGAAATTATATAAAGCCTTTTCAATGAAATATCCAGCTATACCAAAGCCTATTCCAAATATAGCTCCTGCAATAACATCGGTAGGATAATGCACATATAGATACATTCTTGATAAAGCCATAAGTATAGCAAGAATGTAACAGCATATACCAATCTTTTTATATCGCATAAAGATTACCGTAGCAGTTGTAAACGCAAAGTAAGTATGAGCCGATGGGAACGAAAAATCGTGTTCCGCACTTACTATTAGTTGAACCGCAGTATTGACATCATAAGGTCTAACCCTTGCGATTGCAGGCTTTAGAATCAAATTTCCTATGATAACAACAGATACAGTTGAAATCAGTAGGGCAATGCCTGTTCGTCTGGTCTTTTTGAATATAATCAAAAGAATCATAGCCACAATTATAATAGGAATAACAGCATCGCCAAAGAATTTTGAAATTTCATCAAAGACGGGATTTGAAAAATTGTCTCTGATAGAATCAAGAAAAGCAAATTCCCAATCCATAAAAATAACCTCCTTAGGCATAAAAATATATTTTTACACAAAATGTGTTCAAATACTTGACATATAGAAATTTTCATTCTATAATTGAAATATAGATATACACATTAAGTGTAATTTTAAACTTTTAATTGTATTTGCGGTGAATAAGTTGCTAAAAGTAGGTGCATAAGAGCGTTGCCAATTAAAAGTTTAGTTTAAGCTTTGGTCATTATCTATAGAGAGCGAAATATATTAAGCTGATGTAGTAAAATTATGTTTATTATTGTTGTTTTTTGGAAATGAGCATTTCAGCACATTTTATGCCATCAACTGCGGCGGAGATTATTCCACCCGCATAACCAGCACCTTCTCCACAGGGATAAAGTCCACGAAGTGTTGGGGATTGTAAGGTATCATCACGCATAATTCTCACAGGAGATGAACTTCTGCTTTCAACTGCGGTCAAGAGAGCGTCATTTGAGGCGAAGCCTTTTAAACGCTTATCCATTTCAAGAATACCGTTACGCATAGATTCTGTTATGAAATCAGGCAGACAGTTATCAAGATTAGAAAGCGTAACACTTGGCTTGTATGTTGGAAGAACCTCCCCAAAAGCTGTACTCTTTGTGCGGTTCAGAAAATCTCCCACACGCTGACAAGGTGCTTTATATCCACCGCCACCGAGTTTAAAAGCTGAGCTTTCAAGCTTTCTTTGAAGCTCCATACCAGCAAGAACATTGTCACTGCCAAAATCCTTTGGAGAGATTCCAACAAGTAAAGCACTGTTCGAGTTTACATTACTTCGGTCATAAAGGCTCATGCCATTGGTTACAAGGCGGTTTTCCTCACTTGCGGCGGCAACAACAAAGCCACCCGGACACATACAAAAAGTATAGACACCTCTGCCGTTTTTAAGATGAACAGCAAGTTTGTAGTCGGCAGGAGGGAGCTTAAGCTTTTGAGATTCTGTACCAAATTGTGCAATGTCAGTAGTTTTTTGCAGATGTTCAATTCTTGCTCCGACAGAAAAAGGCTTTGCCTCCATAAGTATTCCGTTTTTATCGAGCATTTCAAAGGTATCTCTTGCACTATGACCTATCGCAAGAATAATATCATTTGTTTCTATTATTTCGGTGGATTCTCCATGCTGAATTTCAGCACCGATAACAGTATTGTCCTTGGTGAGAATTTTAGTCAGTTTTGTTTCAAAGAAAACCTCTCCGCCGAGAGATATTATCTTTTTGCGAATGTTCTTTATAGTAGGTCTTAGCTTGTCTGTACCGATATGGGGTTTCGCAAGATAGAGAATATCTTCGGTAGCACCATTTTCAACAAACTCCTCAAGAACTTTTCTTGCACGAGTATCCTTAGTGCCAGTATTCAGCTTTCCGTCAGAAAAAGTTCCTGCACCGCCCTCACCAAATTGAACATTTGATTTCGTGTCGAGAATACCTGTTTCCCAGAAATTTTCGACATCTCTTATACGGGAGTCTACATCTCTGCCACGCTCGATAAGTATCGGCTTTTCTCCTGCCTGAGCGAGAATAAGAGCCGCAAAAAGTCCCGCAGGACCGCTCCCGACAACAAGCGGTCTTTGATTTAGCTTTCGTCTGTTTTCTGGAAGCTGATATTTATATGGTTCGGCTTTAAAAATACTTGAAGAACCATAGCGTTTAAGAATGGTATTTTCACCGACTGAAAGTTTTACATCAATAGTTGCGGTATAGTGGATATTATCCTTTTTTCGTGCGTCAATAGAACAGCGATAAAGTGATGCACCGTTGATTTGCGACTCATCAATTCTGAGTTTCTTGCAAACAGCTTTTCGCACAGTTTTATCTGTAAAGCCAATCGGCAGAGAAACAGAAGTAATTCTAATCATATTTGCCTGCCTTTCTTGTTTTTTACTATATATATCAATATACTAACCAATGCGGTTATTATTAGTAAATGTAAAATTGTATGGTATAAATCAGGTATGTATTTTCCATCAATACTAAGCCATTTTATAGTTCCTGAAAAGAACTTAATTTTTCCATCAAGTGAACCCATAATTCCGCTGTTGAATATGGTATACCATTCGTGACATAAAAATTGTATTAAGAACCATATTGACAACCAGACCGCAGTAAGCCATTTGCCAATTTTTTCTTTGAAAATAAATATAAGAAAAACTACAAAATAAATTATAAAGAAAATCCCATCATCTTTATATGATGTTGTTACTAAACAATTCTCTCCGAAATATAAGCCTGTCATATCAAGAAAAAACCATATCAATAATGCTATTAAAGGAATCATACAATATTTTTTCTTCATTTTTAACACCTCTTTTTATAGCTTAAATTTCTGCACAGAGCATACCGCTTGCCCACGCAAATGAGAGATTATAGCCTCCGCAATCGCCGTCAACATCTAATATTTCGCCACAGAATTTTATTCGCTTATCTGACTTTAAAGCAAGAGTATTTACATCAATTTCTTTGCTTGTGACACCGCCAGCTGTAACCTGTGCAGTAGCATTATTATCAGATTTTATAGGTGTAAAATCCATTTTTGAGAGAATATTCGCAAGACGCTTGATTGTGCTGTCATTTATCGACTTTGTATTGATTTTCTTTGCGATATAATTTGCTAATTTCTCATCAAGGATTCCTGCAAGAAGCTCTTTACAATCGGCTTTTGGAAAGGCTTTTCGGCGATTTTGAAGTATTGAGATTATTTCCGAGAAGGGATATTCGGGCATAAGATTAAGCTCAATTCTGATATTTTCACAGATGTTGCCGTTGACAGTGCCGATCTTGAAAAATTCGCCTGCATATCTTGAAATATTAAAAACGCATATTCCTGAAAGTGATTTATCGGTGAATTGAATTTCGCCGTCCTCACTGTGAATTATCTGCTTATCAGCAAGAAACTTAACATTTCCACGAACACGAACGCCTTTAAGCATTGAGATATTTTCAGAAACGGCAACGCTTGTAAGTGACGGAAAGAGTGGGGAATAGGATACACCTATTTTTCCGAGAAGTTCGTAGCCAAGGTTACTGCCTAAGCCTTTATTTGCTCGTGAACCACAGGCAATTATTACGCTTGTGGCTGAAATTTTACAGCTTTCCGAGATAATTTCAAGCTTGTCCTTATGACGCTTTATGTCAAGAACAGTGAAATCCGTTATAATTTCAACTCCGTATTGCTTACAAGCAAGCAACAGCGTTGAAAGCACAGTATCGGCTCGGTTTGAGTAGGGATAAACTCTACCCATAGAATCGGCTCTTGTGAGAAGTCCGAGAGATGAGAAAAATTCTGATATTTCATCATAGCTAAAGCGAGAAAATACACTTTCTGCGATTTTAATATCGCCATGAAAGCTTGAAAGAGAAATATTCTCATTCATAAGATTACAGCGACCGTTTCCGGTAGCAAGTAGCTTTCTGCCGACTTTTTGACTGCGTTCAAGAACGGTTATTTTGCCTGATAAGCCTTTTTTTCTGAGGTTCCTTGCGGCACATATTGCGGAACAAAGACCGCTTGCACCACCGCCGATTATTGCAATATCCATATTTACTCCATAGCGTAGTTGTATTCTTTCATATAGAAATCACTTTCGTTTCGCTTGTCAAATTTGTTGATTAGGTCAAGAGCTTTGCTCTGATAATATTCAGCAAGAACCTTTGTACTGTAAATGCCATCAGCCTTATAAAGCTCAAATTTTTCGGGAAGCTTTAGTTTAACTTCGTCTTTTTTCTGTGCAAGCTTTGTAAATACTGCCGCTGCACCCATATAAAATTTCATATTTGAATGAGGATTTTTGGAAGTAAATACCCAATCTAAATGCTTTTCAAAGAGTTTTACACCCTTAGTTAAATCTGTTTTTGAGTAAAGCTTAAGCATATCACCTATAATAAACAGATAGGAGCTGCTTTTTGAAATCCTGCGGTAGCATTTTTTACGATACTCTTCAGCTTTTTCAAAGTCGCCAAGCTCATAGTAGCGGTGCATAATATTGTTATATGTAACATCAGGTATTTCAGTACAGCTTACTTGTCCTGAAAGTATAGGATAAGCTGTTTCTAAGGCTCTTCCCATAGAGGCTGTATTAAGCTCATAGTCAACCATCGCATTTAATTCGCAGGCATAGCAATCGGCTAATTCATCACGCTTTGCAAGAATAAATTGTTGATATGCCTTTTTTGCAGCTTGTTTATCGCAAGCTTTTTCAAAGTGATAGAGACATTGATAGTAAGGTCTTAGTGAGTATCCGTATCTTTCACAACGCTTTCTGAATTCGGCAAAAAGCTCATAAACCTTTGCTTTTGAAACTTGGTAAAAGTCTTCACAATCTGACAAAATCCACTTAAATTCCCATATATAGTCGTGTTTGTACTTCTCAAGCTCTTCTTCGTGTTCATCGAAAATTTTTATCATCTCTGGAAATGTGAGAAAAGCCTGAAAGCTGTCGCCATAAAGCTCACTTTCACTCATAAGGTCACTTCTAAAAATATACATAAATTCGTAATCTTTCTCAGCGTCAGCAAGTGCAATAGCATTTTTAATAGCCTGTAATCGTAGTTCACCATGTGGCAGGTTTTCATATCGTTCTTGTATATCAAATCCATTAATCATTTTAATATACCTCCGTTTATAAGTCCTTCGATACTTTTATTCATAATCGTAATTTCGTTATTTCTGAGTGGATAATGTCCAAGCAATAATGATTGAACATAAAGTATCTTAATGATATTTGTAAGTTGAGCTTTGCTTATATTTTTGAGATTTTGTATGAGGGTATTCTCACTATTAAATACAAGTGTAGTGGTGTGGTGATTGTCAATTTCTTCTGCAAAAGCATCATAAATATCTGCAAAAAGTGAATCACTGTTTTCCTTTGCGTGGAGAATTTGTCTGAAAAGCTCTGCCTGCTCGTCCATAATATAAAGAGCAGAAAGTTCATAAGGCTGAAATGCTTTGATTTCCGCTTGACAATCAAAGTCTATAAGTGTTTCATTGGCAATATCAAGAAAATTACGATATTCACTATACTCTGATAGCGGAATATCTTCAAGAGTTTGCAGAAACATTTCTTCGTCAAGAGCTGTTGCATCAAGCTCATATTCATCAATTAGATTGCATATTAGTTTATCATCATAGACATAGCCAGCATTAACCAAAAGATTATTTTGTGCAGAGAATATTGGCGAATATTGCTTGAATTTATCTATTTGGAATGCAACCGTGAAAGGCTCATCGAAATCTCTTATCTGTGAGCCAGTCATAATTCCAGAGGTGGTTTCAAACTCAAGATAGTCTATAAAGATATTGAAAAGCTCATTGTTGTCGATAGCCATACTCTTTATAGCAAGGTTATGTATGGAAACCATTTTTCTTAATATATCGGGTTTTGTCTTGGAAAGGCTCATAAGATAGCTTTCGATACATTCTCCAATTTCTTCTTTTGCGACTTCGAGAGCATCATCTTCATAGAAATCTTCACGAGATGCAGTTGGACGCAGAGAATTTGTATTTATAAAGCACCTTACAAAAAATGCCCATTCTGGCAAAAGTGTACTGCCGTTTTCGGTGAGGAGCATATGCTTTAGGTAGATTCTATGGCTGTTCTTTGCTGTGGCTGCTATTCTATAAGGAAGAATATATGCAACACCGCTGAAAAGTCCTGTAGGGGAATTTAATGGGATATAATCCATAAATTCAATGCCGAAAAGGTCCTTGCCGAATGACATTATGGAATCGTGCATATCGCTATTGTAGTCAACAACAGTATTTATGCGTTGAGAACCTTCTTCGGTTTTGAGCATAATAGGGAATGGGAGCGGAAGTCCATAATATCTTACAAGCTCAATAATTCTATCAGCCTCAAAGTATTCCTCGAAATTTTTGTTTAATGCTATATAGAAAGAAGTTCCGTCAGGGCAGCTTTCAAGATGATTTATCTTATAAATGCCATCTGGAGTACCTATCCATTCAAGGTATTCGCCAGTTTTGGCAGAATGTGTTGTTAAACGGATTTCATTTGTAACCATAAAGCAAGAGAGCAAGCCTATTCCGAAACGACCGATAAATTCTTCGGAAATTCTTCCTGTGATAATATCACGCTTGGAGGATTGCCCAATAACAGCTAAAAATTGGTTTATTTCATCATATGAAAGCCCAATTCCGTTATCACTGAATACAATAGTTTTCTTGCCATCTATGATTTTAGGCTCAATAGTGATTGTGCCGTTATTGAATTTTTTATCAAAAAGTTTTCTTGCGGAAATAGCATCTGTACCGTTTTGGAGAAGTTCACGAATAAAAACATCTGGTGAACTATAAAGATGATTAGATAGTATGTCAATCATACCACGCAGATTGACTTTAAATCTGTTTTCTTCTGACATATATATCGCTCCTGAAAATAGATATAAATAAGAATATCACAGTAAGAATAGTATAAAATTCTTATATAGAATAATTCTTATGCAATGCTACTTTAATTTTCTGATGTTGCCTTTAAAATTAGAATGATAATGTTTGTTTTAAGTATCTTAAAATAAGATACAGAGCTATTTATTTGAAAATTTCAGAAGAGTTTTGAAAAAATTTTGAAAAATATAATTCCTAAAAATCGCATAAAATAGAGCTTTTTCAGGCTTTTGAAATTTTTTTTGAAAAAAATTCAAAAAAAGTGTTGACATTCTGAGGGTGTTGTGATAATATAATACCTGTCGCTGGCGAGAACGCCAGATGACAAACCCAGACAGATGGGAGCATAGCTCAGCTGGGAGAGCACCTGCCTTACAAGCAGGGGGTCACAGGTTCGAGCCCTGTTGTTCCCACCATTTGGCCCGGTAGTTCAGTTGGTTAGAACGCTAGCCTGTCACGCTAGAGGTCGTCGGTTCGAACCCGATCCGGGTCGCCATTTGCCTTTGTAGCTCAGTCGGTAGAGCAGGGGACTGAAAATCCCCGTGTCGGTGGTTCGATTCCGCCCGAAGGCACCATATCTGCGGATGTAGCTCATCTGGTAGAGCGCCACCTTGCCAAGGTGGAGGTAGCGAGTTCGAGCCTCGTCATCCGCTCCAGTTCTAAAAGGAATGTTTAATACATATATTTTATTAAGCTTCCGAAAGGTGCTTAGAAAGTTAAGCACCTTTTTTATTCGGTGCCATAGCCAAGCGGTAAGGCGTGGGTCTGCAAAACCCTGATCCCCAGTTCAAATCTGGGTGGCACCTCCAAATTAAAATCCCGAATGCTTATGCGTTCGGGATTTTTTGTGCTTATTTTTAAATGTGAATTAGATGCGGGTGTAGACTTCCCATACTAACTACGAGCGGGACTTGTCGAGCGATTACGTGTCTTGTCTTGTTCGGTCACGCACCGCGTCTTGGGGACGGAGTCCGCCTGTTCGGTAGTTCATTGGGAATTACTTTATCCGCGGCAATAAGTTGCCCTTGCAAATGTCGAGCGAGGCAAAGCCGAGCGATTACGCGTCTTCGCTGGGGGTCGGCACCCACAGGGAACCCCCTGCGAGGGTTCCCTACGAAAAACATTCCACTGGAATGTTTTTCTACCCTCCTGCGCTTTAGGAAGCATAAAGAATTTCGCCGTCTGCGGACGGCGACCAAAGGCTCTGCCTTTGGAAACTGCGAGCCTTTGAAAAGGCTCGAGCGAAACTTTTAATTTATGAAAAAAATTGTTGATTACTTTTTGACAAGGGCTTTGCCGATTTTTTCGATAGCCGTATCTTTTGCAATGATTTTGCCATATTCTCTTAATTTAGATACGGTTAAATTTCCACCTGAAATTTTTTCTCCATATTCATACAAAAAAGCCTCAAGTCTGCGTGAAATTCCTCGGACAGGCTTTATTATTAAAAAATATCGAGAACCATATTTATATAAATCTGAATGAATGTATTGTATTTTTGACTTATAGACAATAGAAATACACCGAAGCATATCTTCGATTTCTATAAATTCTATTATTGTTGGGCGGGGATTTTTGATTTTATATATCTTTCTTTTGTGAGTTTTCTGTGAAAGAGTGATAAGAAAAAGACAGCCGTTTATATATGGAATGGCTTCTATAAGCATTTTTTTGTTTTTTACGGAAATTCCTGTTTCGTTACTTGCAAATTTTAATAACCGCTGTATCATTTCTTTGACATGAGGGTTGGAAAGTGTCATACTTTCAAATTCAAGCGAAAAGGATTTCATATCATCATCACAGAGTGCAATAAGTATTCGATTGCTATCTATCTGTTCAATAGTCATATCAAGCACCACCGTAGTTTTTATCTATATAATATAATATTAGATAGACAGGCAGTGTGCAAGTGGATATTTAAGGTTGTAAATCATTACCTTGATATATAATTGAACCTCATATTGACAGCAAGGGGATAATGTTGATAAAATTATTTTATAAATGATTTCGGGAGGAGAGATGATGTTGAATAAAGGTGCAATTTTTGATATGGACGGTCTGATGATAGATTCTGAAAAAATCGTCCTTATGGGCTATGAGTTCGCTATGAACAAGTTTGGCTATGGTAAGGAAATTCTTAATTTGGCTAAGAGCTGTATAGGACTTACATATGATGATACACGCAGAAAATTTAATGAAGGAATGGGCAAAGGCTTTGATTATGACAGCTTTAAGCCTAATGTTTCTAAATTTGTGCATAATTATTTCAGGACAAATGGAGTTCCTGTAAAGAAAGGACTTTTTGAGCTTTTAGAGGCTTTAAAGCAAGAGGGTTACAGACTTTGTGTTGCAACCTCTACAAGGGAATCTACGGCAAAAGAGGAGCTTATTGATGCGGGAATACTTCCACACTTTGAGGACTTAGTTGGTGGAGATAACATAAAGAATGGAAAGCCTGCACCTGATATATTCCTTGAGGCGGCAAGAAGAATTTCTGTTGAGCCTGAGAACTGCATTGTATTTGAGGATTCTATAAATGGAATTAAGGCGGCTTATAATGCGGGAATGAAGCCTATTATGGTGCCTGATATGGTAGAGCCGACAGAGGAAATTCTTCCTATGATTTATAGGCGTTTTAAGAGTCTTGATGAGGCTATTCCGCTTATTAAGGGTGAATTGAAGTGAAAATTCTAAAAGCTATATTCGGCTATAAGAGATTATTTATTGGATTGCTTGCTCCAATAGCCTTTATTTTAGTCTTGATTGCAAAAAATAATTCCGCCTTTGCGGAATTGTATACAGTTAATATCTATCATTATATATCGCAGGCTTGGAATTTTCTTTCAGCGTTGTTGCCGTTTTCACTTGCGGAATTTATAGTGGTTATGCTTGTTCCGTTTGCCTTAACTTATATAGTGGTTTCTATTGTGAAAATTATAAAGAAAAAGGGAAGTAGGGGAAAAACAGCATATAAAGCATTTTTGAATGTTATCTGTGCAGTAAGTCTTGTATTTTTTCTGTTTATAACGAATTTTGGAATTTGCTATTACAGAAATACTTTTGCGGAAACAAATGGTATAGAAATTCGTGAGTCCACTGTTGATGAGCTTTATTCTTTATGCATAGACCTTGCGAAAAATGCGTCTAAGGCTCGTGAAAATCTTTCTGAAAATGATGGAATTATGACACTTACAAGCCTAAATGAGGCAAAGGCTGAAACTCAAAAAGCTATGAACAGCTTGTATGAAAAATATCCAACTATTTTTGGCGGATATTCAAAAGCGAAATCTGTTATGCTCTCTGAATTGATGTCATATACTCAGATAACGGGAGTCTTTTTTCCATTCACATTTGAAGCCAATGTAAATGTAGCTGTGCCTGAATTTAGTATACCAGCAACAATGTGTCACGAGCTTTCACATCTAAGAGGCTTTGCGAGAGAGGACGAGGCTAATTTTATAGCTTATCTTGCTTGTATAAACAGCGATAATGCAGAGGTGCAATATTCGGGGTATATGCTTGCTTTTATTCATTCGGTAAATGCGTTGTATAGTTCTGATGTGGAAAAATATCAGGAGGTTTTCAGTTATTTGAGCGACAAGGCTAAGTCTGATTTGAACGCAAATAACGAATATTGGGCTAAGTATGAAACACCTGTTGCTGAGGTGGCATCAAGCATAAATGATTCATATCTTAAAGCTAATTCTCAAGATGACGGAACTAAAAGCTATGGCAGAATGGTAGATTTACTTTTGGCTTATTCAAGGAAATGACTGAAAGGAAAATTTTTAATAAATATATAAGTAAAAAGTGTAGAAAAGAAGATATTTATGCTTAAATAGAAATATGGAAAGTATGAAAATACCATATTACATTATATAGAATTATAATTTAGCTTATATTTATCATACTCTTTTTTGACTACACCTGAAAGCAAGACAATGGCAATCATATTTGGTATAGCCATAAGTCCATTGAAGGTATCGGAGATTTCCCAAACAAGGTTGAGGTTGAGTATACAACCAACAAAAGTAATAAGAGTATAGGCGATTCTGTATGAGCTGATAAAGCGTCCGTTTGTCAGATACTCAACAGAGCGTTCGCCGAAATATGACCACGAAACAAGTGTCGCTACTCCAAAAAGTGTTATTGAAAGCGACATAAAATATTTTCCAAAAGTGCCGAAAACGCTTTCAAAACAGTAGGAACTTACTGCAACAGCATCGAGGTTTGTCTTGTGGGAGCCTGTACAGATTATGCACAGAGCCATAAGCGTACACAGAACAATAGTATCAACAAAAACCTGAAATATGCCCCACATTCCTTGCTTACAAGGATTATCAGTATCAGCAGCTGCATGAACTATCGGCGAGCTTCCTAAGCCCGCTTCATTAGAAAATACACCTCTTGAAATTCCGTATTTTAAGGCTCGTGACATTCCATAACCCATAAATCCACCAGCCATAGAGCTTATATCAAAGGCTGATGAAAAAATTTCCCCGAATGCTTCGGGGATTTTTTTAATATTTATGAATACAACAATCAATGCTCCAAGAGTATAGAGAATTGCCATAAAAGGCACTATTTTTGCTGTAAATGATGATATTCTTTCTATGCCGCCAAATATTACAACTCCGACTAAGGCTGTCAGAAATGCTCCTGTTACAACAGGTGAAACATCGAAGCCGACTTCTAATGCTCCTGCAACAGCATTGGATTGAGTCATATTTCCCATTCCAAGAGAGGCTAATGTACAAGCTATTGCAAAAATAGCCGCAAGCCATTTGCAGTGCAATCCGTTTTTTATATAGTACATAGGTCCGCCGACATATTTGCTGTTTCTTGTTTCACGATATTTCACACCGAGAACATTTTCGGCAAATATGGTTGCCATACCAAAAATGCTTGAAATCCACATCCAGAATATAGCACCCGCACCGCCAAGTGAAATGGCACTTGCTACACCCACGATATTGCCTGTACCTATTGCGCCAGCGAGAGCGGTTGCCATAGCTCGAAATGGTGTTATTTTGCCTTTTTCGGCGGATTTATTTTCGTTGGAAAAAAGTGAGCCGATAGTTTCCTTCCACCAAAGCTTGAATTTGGTTATTTGTAAAAAGCCAAGTCTGAATGAAAAAAATATTCCAATCAAAAGTAATGCAACTAAGGCAACAGGTCCCCATACAACTGAATTTATAGCATGGTTTATTTTTACGACAAATTCCACAAACTCACCTTCTACAAAACATTTATAATTTATATGCTTGTATATAGATGAGTATGTTATTTGAATATAACTATGTATTTTGAGAAAATTTAAATTTGCAAAAAAATAGGCGAATACTTTTACCTTGTAATTAAGGGGAATTGTATTCGCCTACTTGGTTTAATTATAATTCTTCGTCGCTAAGTCCTCGGCTAAGAGATATATTAGTAACAGAGTCATCTTCAAAAATAAACATTATAACATTTTTATCTATTTCATAAGATGCCATATTTTCATCAGTGACTTTACCATATATTTTAGCTACATTATCCTTAGATGCACCAACTTTAATTCCGTTTGCGGTAGACGCATCTCCAGGACCACTTATGGAAACATCAGCTACATACTGCTTTTTATCTTTAAGGTAAGCATAAATAGTCATATTATCATATGTATAAGAATATGATTCTTCGGAGTTTTCTTCGTCGGCTTCAATTGTTTCTTTATGGTCTGGTTCACCGAGTTTTTCAAGGAGTGGTGAAACCTCCATATCAATCTTGATTTCTATATTGTTATATTTGATTGCAGCGATTTTTTCTGTTTTTGTATTTTCTTTAGAATCGTTGCTTTTTGATGTTGTACTTTCGGATTTAGAGGACCCTTTGCTGTTTTCTTTTGAAGTGTTACTTTCTGATTTTGAAGAATTTTTGGATTCTTCATTGTTTGCTTTACTTTCATTGGTGCTTACTGTTGAAGAATTTGAAGATGTTGTAGATTCTGTTGATGTGTTGCTTGGGGAATTATCAGAATTACCTGAGCAACCTGCCATAATAGCAGCAGCCAGTGCGGCTGTTAAAATTACTACTGTCATTTTTTTCATATTACCTCTCCTTTAAAAATTATATGCTATTAAATTAATAATTATATTATACACTTAAACTGCATCAAACTTTATGCTTTTATAGAATAAATTATAAGTAATTTAATGAATATTTTAAATAGCTATATTAAGAATTGACAATCTTATTTTAATTGAATTGATGTTTTATAGTCAGAGTGATAAGTGTTTGCTTGATAATTAATTATTGATTATGCTATAATTATATAAAATATCTTTAAGGGGAGAGGTTCTCTTGCTTAATAAAAATCAAATATATAAAACTGAAATAACTGGACTTACAAGCGAAGGAAACGGAGTATGTCACATTGATTCTATGGCAGTTTTTGTACCAAATACCGCTGTTGGTGATATTCTTAATGTTCGAATTGTGAAGGTATTAAAAAAATATGCTTTTGGAATTGTAGAAAATATTATTACACCATCTTCTGATAGAATTACATCGGATTGCCCCATAAGCTTGAAATGTGGTGGATGTATGTTCAGGCATATCAGCTATGAGGCGGAATTGAATTATAAACATCAAAGAGTTTATGATGCTATAACAAGAATAGGTGGAATAGATGGTTCACTGGTTGGAGAAATTATTCCATCAGATAGAATAACGGCTTATAGAAATAAAGCACAGCTTCCTATTGCTTATGATAAAAATGGAAATATTACTGTTGGTTTTTTTGCACAAAGAAGTCATAGAGTTATATCTGTTGATAATTGTTTACTACATTCAGAGGCATTTAACCCTATAATTGATTGCTTTACTGATTTTGCAAATGAATATAAGCTTACTCCATATGATGAGAAATCGCATAGCGGGCTTTTGCGTCATCTGTATATGCGTCATGCAATGGAAACAGACGAAATTATGGTGTGTATCGTAATAAATGGCAAGAAACTTCCATACGAAAATGAACTTTGTGAAAGGCTTATTGCTGTGGAAAATCGAATAAAGACGATTATTATAAATATAAATTGTGATAAAACTAATGTGATTACAGGAAAAGAATGTAGGACTATTTTTGGAAGTGGATATATTACAGACAAGCTTTGTGGACTTTCATTTAGAATATCTCCTTTGTCATTTTATCAGGTTAACCGCTCTCAAGCAGAAAAGCTTTATACTATAGCAAGAGATTTTGCAGAGCTTAAACCAGATGAGACCTTGCTGGACCTTTACTGTGGAACAGGTACCATTGGCTTGACTATGGCTGATAGTGTAAAAAGACTATATGGTGTTGAAATAATTCCACAAGCAATAGAAGATGCTAAAATTAATGCAGAAATTAATAATATTAAAAATGCAGAATTTTTCTGTGGAGATGCCTCTTTAGCAGCAGAAAAATTGGCACAACAAGGTATAAAAGCTGATTGTATAATTATAGACCCTCCAAGAAAAGGCTGTGATTCTACACTTATTAATACAATATCAGAAAAATTTTCTCCACCAAGAGTAATATATATATCATGTGACCCAGCTACACTTGCTCGTGACCTAAAAATTTTTAATGAATTAGGTTACTCTGCTTTTAAAGTTATACCTGTGGATTTATTTCCAAGAACAGGGCATGTGGAAACGGTTTGCTGTCTGGTGAGGGAAACGGTCAACGACAATGAGATAGAATATATGCACGTAGATTATGAGCCGGAAGATGCTGAATATCTTAAAGGTATCAAGGGTTCTGCAACGTACGCGGAGATTAAAGCATGGATTAAGGAACAGTACAATGTTTCTGTATCATCGTTATACATTGCCCAGTGTAAGGATGAATGTGGCTTTGAGAAGCGTGATAACTACAATAAAGGTGCAGAAGGTCATAAGGTGCCTCAGTGTCCGGCTGAGAAGCGGGAACTGATTATGAAGGCTTTTAAACATTTCAAAATGATATAATGAGGTGGAATGAAAAGACCGTCCGAGAGGACGGTCTTTTTTGGTAATACAGGATATATAGGAACGTGTTGCTACAGGGTAGGAAAACGACGGAAGATGTGTTATATTAAGCATATACGATAATAAACAGAAAGAGAGGTCGTTGGATATGCCAGTACCAAGAATTGATATACCAGTATATACAATTTCAGAAGATGAAAAGAGATTAGATGCATTGGAGATTGCATTACAGAAGCAAGGTTATAATGATTGTGAGAATCCAAGGGATATGGTGAAAATCATTGATTTATTTGGATTAGATAAATCACAGTTTGATTTTCCGTATGGTTCATACGATGCATTTAAAACTCATGTCTTAAGCGGTGAATATGATGATATGTTTGATATAGCTTTCATGTCAAAGGAAAAGTTTGAAGCAATGAAAAGAGATATCGAAAAAGGCAGGGCGTGCATATAATGTTAAATTTGAGTAAGCGAAAAGCTACGAAAATGATAAAACGATTGGGGAATGGGTTGTTTGAACATGATGGAGTAGCCTGTGATTATTTTTATGAACCATGTGAATATGATGCTTCTACTCATATTACAGATGATGGGTATGCAGATGAGGTTCGAATTGGTCTTGTCAATATACAGAATACACCATTTGCCAGACCTGTTTCGGATGAAAATTTTGTGAGAGTTGTTTTGAATATGTATCATGAAAAAATGCATTGTATTCAGAAAAATGTATTGTTCAAAGAAGAAAATTTAGATGAACATACAGAAAAACAACTGATTCAGGAAATAGCATGTAGAGATAACCTTGAATATTACAAAGACAATGGTAATTATATTGTGAATACAAATGAAATTCAGGCTGAAAAATATGGTATTGAGAGCGCTTATGTTTATTTATGCCAGAATTTTGGTGAAGAACATAAGCAAGAATTTGAGCGTATGTTGGTCAGTATTGTAAACAAAAAGAAAAAGGATTCTTATTTTATAAAATCGGGTCAGGATTTCAAGACTTTAGATGAAATTTATGATGCTTTTGATAAAGCATATGACGATGCTCATATTGAGTCTGACGTTCCAAAACGTATGTATATTATAGATTCTAAAAATACACGGGACGATGTGAAGAAATATATGCAGAGTTGCGAAGAAGCACGAGAAGTATATACATCTTCAAATGACCCTTTGTGGAAGGATAGATGTATTGCGGCTATTAATCTTAAATTACATCCAGAATGGCGGGAACAGTATCCTGCATTACAACATATGGATTTGTCTTACGAGAATGTAATCGCAAAGCCGTACAGAGAGATAAAGGAACGTGAGGAGCGTGCACTTCATGCAGATGAAGAGCGTATAAACAAGGTTCTGAAAGAAAAACCTGTAAAGGTTCCTGAAAAGAAAGCACCGGATAAACAGGACTTGCAATGTCTTTCAAGAGGTGCTATGGCTGATGAATTGTTCGGTCATCTGATGAAAGAAGAAAATACTACTAAGAATGCTGAAGATGGATATGAAAAATAAAAAAAAAGACCGTCCGTGTGGCGGTCTTTTTTCTATGCTGTGAAAAAAAATTTTTTGAGCTGGATGCGTTGATAGACAACACGTTTAAAGAAAATAGTAAAAAGTTGGGTAGGAAAGTCTTGAAACAAATGAATTGAGATGATAAAATAAAATAAATCGAAACAAATATAAGATAAAATGGAGGTTATAGATATGGCAGGTACAGCAGGAGTTCCTTTAAAGGACCGTAAATACTTAACCGTGAAAGATATGTCAGCTCACATGGGATTAGGTATCATTATGATAAAAAACATAATCAAGGGTGGGAAATTCAAGGATTACATCACCGTTGGTAAATCGAATAAAGTTATGATTGACCGTGAGGCTTTCGAGAAGTGGGTCGTTGAACAAGGTCATATTCAATAAATTACAGAAAGGATTAGGTGATAATTGTGTATAGAAAAAAGAAGCGAACGCTTGAAAAATACAGATATGTAGGTGCAGAAATGCGTCTCATCAATGAATTAGTTATAGGATTATGTAAAAATGCTTGGGGTGTGGCATCAGCTGTAGATAATAAAAAGTTAGACCGTGCGCTTGAATTAATTTCAGAGGTGCGTTCTAACATTGAGGACAATATGTTCCGAGATTTTCCAGAACTGAGCGATGATTATGTCAATGTGTTTTACGGTGGTTTAAAAAGACAGCCAGTAAATCAGGTGGATGCTGAGCAGATAGCTTTAGCAGAACGCATTGCAAATTTTTATTTTGATGAAAAAATGGAATATGTTGATACGTCTGTTATAGCGGATTCAGAGTAAAAATTACATAAAAAAATAGCAACTATGATTGGTGGTCATTGTTGCTATCAAGGAAGTCATCAAGGAAAACTTTTCGAGGGAGTCATCACAAGAAAACTTCTTCCATTCATTATTTATGCTCATATATTAGCATATTTTCTTGGTGACTTCAATAGAAAATCATGGATTTATACAGAAATTTATTGAAAATTATTGAAGAAAGGATGTGTTGATATATGGCACACACACGATTAGATACAATTAGACAAGCTACAAGAGATTATCTTGCATCAATTAAAGGTACAACACCAGCTCCGGCTGATGTTGAAGAAGGCATTCTGGCTCTTACAAGAAATTATTTTGATTTATATAATGCGGCAGCTGCAAAGGGTGCAAAATGGAGAACACCAACTGAATTAATGCCTATTCAGGTTGCTGAAATCATTGAGAGTTTATATCAGGTTGCATTAGTTGAACTGGTCGATAAAGGCGGTCCTGAGCTGAGAACACAGTCTGCTGTCCTTGGTATCTATCAGGAATCTGGAGAGTATGAAGGATTGTATGATTGCACAGAAGCAACATTTGAAAAACTGGCTGGCGGATATTGTTATGGAATGTCTGCAAAAGACAGAATCGAGATGATTAAACATCTCAGACTGATTGCACCGCATGTAAAGCTTTGCAGAAAGCCGAATCTGATTGCAGTCAACAATGGTATTTTTGATTATAATACAAAGGTGTTGATGCCTTTTACGCCGGATTTTGTGTTCATTACAAAATCAAGAGTTGATTATAATCCGAATGCAAGGAATGTCGTGATTCACAATCCTGTAGATAATACAGACTGGGATGTTGAGAATTGGGTGTGTTCATTGTCGGATGACCCTGAGATTGTCAATACGCTTTGGGAAGTGATGGGTGCTATCATCAGACCAAATGTACGTTGGAACAAGTCAGCATGGTTCTATGCGGAATCAGGTAACAATGGTAAGGGAACACTCTGTGAGCTTATGAGAAATCTTTGTGGTGATGGTACGGCTGTGTCATTGCCATTGGCTGATATGAGCAAAGATTTCTTGCTTGAGCCTCTTATCAATGCATCAGCTATCATCGTTGATGAGAATGATGTCGGTACATACATCGACAAGGCTGCGAATCTGAAAGCTATCATTACAAATGATGTCATTCAGATTAACCGTAAGTTCAAGACGCCGATTACATATCAGTTCCATGGATTCATGGTACAGTGTCTGAATGAACTTCCAAGAGTGAAGGATAAGTCTGATTCATTCTTCAGACGTCAGCTGTTCATTCCGTTCACAAAATGCTTTACAGGCGCAGAAAGACGTTATATCAAAGACGATTATTTGAGTAGAAAAGAAGTATTGGAATATGTACTGTATAAAGTTCTGAATATGAACTATTATGAACTGTCTGTACCGGAAGCATGTAAAGATGCATTGCAGGAATATAAAGAGTTCAATGACCCAGTACGTCAGTTCATGGCTGATATTATGCCGGAATTACAGTGGGATTTTGTGCCATTCACATTCTTGAGAGATTTATACACAGCATGGTATAAGAAGAATGTGGGCGATAAGGATTGTTCAAAATCTATGAAGACACTGGTAAAAGATATTTTGAATATTCTGCCGGAATACCCTGATTGGAAATGTGATGACAAAGACAAAAGTATTAGACCTGGTAATAAGATGGACAAGCCGGAATGGTTGATTGATGAATATAAATTGGAAGACTGGTACAGTCAGACATACAAAGGTCCTGATAGGGATAAAAAATGTTGTCCTTCTTTGAAGGCATATTACAGAGGTATTCAAAGAGTATGAAATTGATTGAGATGATACAGAGAATGTATCATCTCTTTTTTTGTGGCAGTAACTTTTGATATACAGAAAAAATGTGGCAGTTGTGGCACCAACTACGTGATACAGAAGTGAAATGTGGCAGTAAAATATGAGTGTGGCACCTTTTGTGGCAGTTACTGCCACATCAAATCCGTTGACTGGCACTGGATTTAAGCGATTTGGTGATTTTTTTGTGGCAGTAAAAAAAGTTGGTGCCACATCAAATCCGTTGATACGTAAGGAAATTATCCATTTGTGGCAGTTGTGGCAGTAAAAATATAGGTTAATTTTAGAAAATATATATAAAATACAAATCTATTGTGTATCAACGTATTTGATTGTATCATTTTGATGTTAAGTAAAAACGGTATTTTACTTTGTATCACTATGATATTATGTGTATGATTGGATAAAGTGTAATACTATCAATGGATTTATCGAATTTGGGTGTAAAAATATGTGTTAAAAATTATTTGTAAAAAAGCTACATGCGATTTGGTGCCACAACTGCCACAAATCGACAAATCCGTTACTGGGTAAGGGATTTGATGTTGCAGTAGCATTTTTCGTACTGCCACATATTTTTTCTAAATCGGCTGAATGTGTTGCTGGGCACTGGATTTAGCGTTGCAGTAGTTGGTGCCACAAATGTGGCAGTAACTGACACATGTATGATTTTTTTATTTTTTCTATTTTTCGAGTTTCGGTATAAAAACCGGTATAAAAACTTTTTATACCGTGAATCCGTTACCCAGTAACGGATTTATCGTTTTTGGTCATACACGGTATAAAAACTGAAAATCGTTTTTATACCGTGAATCCATTGCCCAGTAACGGATTTGTCTTAAAGTATAAGAAGTATAAGAAAATTTTAAGTCAATTATACGAGAGAAAATAGAAAATGCTTAAAAACCTTGATTTATAAGAATTTTACTTTGTATCATATTGATATTATGTGTATGATTGGATAAATGTGTTGATACGTAAGGGTTTTAAGTATATTTATGGGATATTCTATGTATGGTATTTTTTATATAAAAAGATTTTGAAATTTTCTTATACTTTTTATACCGAACCCATAAATCCCTTATGTATCAACGGTTTTAACGGTATAAATTGAAAAAATCATTTTTATACCGAGAGTGTGAAAAAATGATAAATCCGTTGCCCATCAACGGTTTTAACGGTATAAAAAGTTTTTATACCGAAAAACCGTTTTTTCACTGTATGATGAAAATATTAGCAAATTCTTTGTATCATAATGATACTATGTACCGATTTTTTGGCATTTTACGGTGAATACAGGACGTGTAAGGCACATGATTTTACTTTGTATCATTATGATATTATGTGTAATCTTGATAAATCCGTTGATACGTAATGGATTTGTATTTAGTGTAGACTAAAATAAAAATGTTATATATATGTTTTTTAAAAAACGTGCTACACGTGCTACAAAACACATAAATCCCTTACCTAGTACTGGATTTATGCGTAGCACGTCGTTTTTTTGTCTGCTACATTGTCTGCTACAAAAACGCTGAATGTGTTGCTGGGCACTGGATTTATGCGTAGCACGAAACGTGCTACATTTTTTAGCTTCTGTATTTTCAGATGCTGATAACATCTATCATCACATTTTCCATGTATGCAGTTAGCAGGACAATTCAAAACCCATCGTTTAACATGCCGTATGACGTCACCACGCGTATAAAATATCAATTCTGTAAAATTATACGTTTTTCTTTAAAATCTTCGCTATACACGATATTTTGGTGTTATACGGCTATACGAAAAAAAATAATCCCTACTCGTTTCCGGGTAGGGATTTTGTTTACTTACTGAGCTGACCTTTTGTAGCCATGTAGAGTTTAGCATTGCTCCAATCTGGATGAGCTGCTCTCATGTTTCTGTAAACCTTCTTAAAAGTGTTTTTTGCTTTGTTCCATTCTTTTGCTGTCATAATCGTAATCTCCTTTTCTTTTTGTGTATGATTAATCTTTGAATTTTTAATTATTTTCATAATTAAACCCGTTAGACTGCGTAAGCAGTATTGTTAAAAATCCATCGTTACGATGGATGAAAGGGAGACCGAAGGTAAGAAGGTTCTGTTGTATTCTGCTGGAATAACATAAACATGCCATCTGATGCATCGTATGACGTCACCACGAGCATAAAATATCAAACGTGTAAAATTATGCGATTTTCTCTAAAATCTTTACTACGCATGAAATTTTGATGTTATATGACCATATACAAAGAATAAACCCACGGAAGCTTAATGCTCCGTGGGTTTAGGTCTTACAGAATCAGCTTAAGATGCTTTCTAATTCTACTGTTTTGTATTTGCAGTATTCCAGATTTTTATCATTGATAGAGATGGTCATGCCGTCGCCACAGTCTGGACTGTGGAATTCTTTTCTTTCACGTTTTATTTCTCCGGTTTCGATGTCTGTATACACGGTATGTTCTGCGGTGAACATGCGGATGATGTATTTGTCATCAATCACTGGTACATAGCAGTTGCAGTTGTCATCAGGCATATGTTCGTTATCCATAGCGATGATATATGCTTTCTTGCTTTTGTATGTGGTTACAGTGAACGCACCTAATGTCCATTCAAATGTAATGTTTTCCTTTTCCATAATGTCTGGAAAGACATCTTTTGTTAATGTTTGCCATTTCATGATGTTTTTAGTCTCCTTTGTATATAAACGTTTCACGATGATTTTCTAATCATTACAGAATGACGCCCGTCGATGTGACGATAGTCACATCTTTTACAATCCTGTTTACAGGATTGATTTTGTCGTAGACTTTATAAGAAATACATTGAAAAACGCACGTTTATGTGGTAAAATGCGTTTGTAGAATAGGAAAACAAAAACAAGTTGCGTAGCAGATATCTTGATTTTGTGTGAATTACCCTTTGTCACTCCTGTATGGGAGTGTGAATTGAAATTGAACGGTCTGGATGGTCTTATCATCCATGGTCACTCCCCGTACGGGAGTGTGAATTGAAATCTTTCAGAAACTTTGAGTGTAAAACACCATGGGCAAAATATGGCACATAAATTGGGCAAATTTTGCCCATAATTTGCACCATAATTTTCCCATCAAAATTTTTTTGAACAATCTGCTGAAAATGCAGTTTTTATATATTTTATATTTACCATGTAGATATCTAATGACTATAAAATATCTACTTAATATATATTCTTATATTCCCTTTCAAAACCCATGGAAAATTCCATGGGCATTTTTTGTGCCATAAATTGGTCCTATTTTGCCCAAAATATGGCACATGTTTTGCCCAAAATTTTCCCATCATTTAAAATCATGATTTTGTGATACACGATGAAATTGGCATACGCTGTATTTTGGGTAGGAAAATTTGCGTAAGCTATTGCAATTAGCATCTGTATCTATTATAATGTTTATAGATATTCAATAGATACAAAATATCTATAAAATAGATACAACGTATATATAAAAGGAGTGATTTACATGAAAACAGTAGTGTTCGTATCCGAGAAAGGCGGGGTAGGAAAGACACGTTTATCAGATGAATTGTATTATTACTATACAAGACAGAATGTTCCAGTGTCTTTGTATTCTTTTGATGGACAGTACAAAAATCGTAATAATGACAAGAAAGTAGACAATCCAACCGTGGCAGTTGTTGATACACCGGGTAGAATCATGGATGATAAGACAATCCAGACCATTCAAGGTGCTGATGTGGTTGTGATTCCAGTGCGACCTACAGGTGGCAATATTGAATCGTTCACACGTACCGTATCTCTTGTAAAGAAGAATACGAACTGTCCGATTATTGTTGCTGTTAACGGTGTCAATAGATTTACTGCATCTGTATCCTTTATGGAATGGCTTCAGAAATACAGACAGAAAGAGAATCTGGATGTTGTATTGACCATTCCACAGTCTGAGTCTCTTGTACAGGCTGAGAACTATAGCTGTTCTGTCAACGAAATCAACAAGCATTCTCCGGCAACACAGGCTGTAAATGCCTTGTGTTCCGAAATCAGTTATCTTGCCAAGGTGCCTGTACAACAGCAGCCGAAGGCAAAGAAGAGCAAGAAACTGATTGCAAAATAGATATTCAGTATCTATAATATAGATATGTAATATTTATTTTTAGACGAACATACAGAATGTAAGGAGATGATGAATATGCCTAGAAAAAAGAATATGACAAGTCTTTTAGACAGTTTTGAAAGCGACACAGAAAAAGAACATGATGCAGCAGTGACAGCAGCGGTGAAGACACCGAAGAAATCAATCGGCGGTGATACAAGAGCAACAGCACTTGTATCAATGACAGTTGCAGAAAAAGAACGTCTGACAACAAAGGCAAAGGCACACGGCTTGAGCCTGTCTGCATTTTTCAGACTGGCTGCTGATGAATACATGAGTACACATAACTGGTAATGTATGGATAGATATGTGGAGTGGAATCCGCAGCAGTAGCCGATTTTGTGGGTATGTGGGTAACTCGGAGAGTTATCCATATATCCACAAAATAGATATAAAATATATATCGTATAGATATGAAGTATATAAGAAAGGATGCGTATTATGGCAAATATTAATGAAACAATTTCTGAGGTTGCAAAGTTAAATCCAGAGCTTGCACGTCAGATTCAGAAATATGTAAAAGACCATTCGTATGGTTTGGTTTTTGAACATAATTTACCGGAAGCAGTTAGGCTTTATAAAAAGCAACCTGCTGTAGGTGATACAGTGAATATTCTTGCACCTCGTGGACAAAAGGAAACGGAAGAAAATTCTGTTCCTTGGTGTGTGAAATATATTGATAATGGTGTTGCATATCTTGAACATGATGGAGAAGCAAAAGATGTTCCATTAGAAGATATCTGTGTCCTTGTGAGCTATAGAGATGTTATCTATCCAGGATTAAAAGAGATTGACCGTGTAGAACGTGGAAATCCAGAAGACCCATATCATATGGTGATTAATTCTGAGAATTATCATGCCTTAGAAGCACTGACATATGCATATGCTGGCAAGGTTGATTGTATTTATATTGACCCGCCATATAATAACAGGAATAGAAGTTGGAAATACAATAATGATTATGTAAGCGATGAAGACCAATATAAGCACAGTAAATGGTTGGCTTTTATGGAACGCCGTTTAAAATTAGCAAAACAATTATTGAATCCAAACGATTCTGTATTAATTGTTACAATTGATGAAAAAGAATATGCACGACTTGGTTTATTGCTTGAACAAACTTTTCCGAATGCAAGTATTCAGATGATAAGTATAACAATTAATCGAAAAGGTGCGAAACGAGAAAAGATGTTTGCAAGAGCAGATGAGTATATTTATATTGTGTTATTGGGTAATGCTTCTGTGGTTTTGCCTAAAGGTGATGGCTCGGAACAGGAGGTTAGATGGTTTTATCTTAGAAGAACGGATTATGCGTCTCGAAGAGGAACTAAAAAAGGTGGTATTGCTCAATTTTATCCAATATATGTTGATGATAATACAAAAAAAATCATAAGGATAGGTAATCCATTGGAACCAGACGTTGATAGAAATTCAGTGGAAAAAATTGATGGAGCGACAGCTGTTTTTCCAGTACGTGATGATGGTGTAGAAATGAACTGGGGCGTGACCGGGGAGTCTTTGCAAAATTTATTAAACGAGGGACTGGTTCGTATAACAGATGGTAATGCTCAGCAAAAGTATATTTTTAAATATTTGAGCACAACTTACAGAAAAAAAGTAGAAGACGGAAGATGGGCTATTAGAGGAGTGCGTGATGATGGAAGTAAGATAGTTGTCGAGACATCTGGAAAGATTAATAGAGTCACTACTGTATGGGAAGATAAGACATATGATGCAGGAGCATATGGGACAAGTTTGCTAAAAGATACTATTGGCGATGAACGATTTTCTTTTCCTAAGTCATTGTATTCTGTTAATGATTCTTTAAAATATTTTGTTCAAGAAAAGAAAAATGCTTTGATTGTAGATTTCTTTGCTGGTTCAGGAACAACTCTTCATGCAGTGAATTTGCTCAATGCAGAAGATGGCGGTCATCGTCGTTGTATTTGTGTTACAAATAATGAGGTTTCAGAAGCAGAGGAAAAGAAATTTGTTGCAGATGGTCTTCGTCCTTCTGACCCTGATTGGGAAAAATATGGAATTGCCAATTATGTTACATGGCCTCGAACTGTGTGCAGTATTGAAGGTCATGATGTAAATGGCAAACCGTTAGAAGGTGACTACGGTAAGCCGTCAAAGGATATTGATTTAGGTTATTCATTGCCTAAAGCTGATGGATTCAAAGCGAATGCTGTGTTCTGCGAGTTGACATACGAGTCAGCATGGCCTATTCGCTTGGATAATGCTTTTAATGCTATTGCACCGATTTTATGGATGCAGGCAGGGTGTCAGGGTCCGATTATTCGTAAGATTGGTAAGAGTTACTTAACAACAGATTATTATGGTGTGCTTTTTGATTATGGACAAGCTTCTAAATTCTGTGAGAAGGTAAAGAATACACCGACTATTAAGACTGTGTTTGTAGTAACTGATGACCAGAGACGTTACTCTAATATGTGCAAACGTCTTCCGGGAATTGAAGTACATAGATTGTACGAAACTTTCCTCAGGACATTTGAAATTTGTGGCGAAGGAGGATTGGACTAATGAAGTATGGTTTAATTGATTTTCAGAAAGATGCAGTAACTGAGCTTTTAAAAAAGATGGAATCTATGCGTCGTAGTTACGACGCAGATGGTTCTTTATCTGCCGTATCGTTGACTGCACCAACTGGTGCAGGTAAGACTGTTATCTCAGCTGCTGTTGCAGAAGGCTTGTTTTATGGTAATGATACATATGCTGGCGATGATAGAGCAGCAATTTTGTGGTTGTCAGATAGTCCTAGCTTAAATGAACAGACAATGAAAAGATTTGATGCAGCAACAGATTTATTGAATGGGGCTGTGTCGATGGAAGCAATCAGTGCAGATTTTGCAAAAAATCATGCAAAACTGTCACCGGGGCATATTTATTTTTTGAATAGGCAGTTACTTGGCAAGGGAAAGAAGCTGACAAATGAAGCTGAAGGTGGACGTTCGTTTTATGATGTACTGAATGCGACTATTGAAGATGATGACATTCATTTGTTCCTGTTTATTGATGAAGCTCACAGAGGTCTTGGTACAGGAAATGATAAAGGTACAAGTGATAATGCCAATAAAACTATTTATAGCATTATTATTGATGGACAGGATGGAATCAATAAGCCAATGCCTTGCGTAGTAGGAATCTCTGCTACACCTGAACGATTTAATAATGCAATGGCTGGTCGTAAGAACAGGGATATGAAGGCATCTGTTGATGTACCTGTATCTGCCGTAAAAGATTCGGGTCTTATTAAAGATATGATTGAGCTTCGTACACCTAAGAAAGCAGCTGATACAAAGCATCAGGATTTAACGCAGGCATGTGTGAAACTGGCTTCTGCATCAAAATTATGGAAGGATTATTGTGAAGAAAATAAAATCCCTACTGTAATTCCACTGATGGTAGTGCAAGTTGAAGATAAAGTGAGTGTTGATACATTAACTTCTCTCTGTTCTCAGATTCATAAAACATTACCTTGGCTGGATATTTCAGATTGCTTTGCAAATGTATTTGGTGAACATGATGACATTGTTACTCCGGCTGGAAAGATTCCGTATGTAAAACCAGAGGAAGTTGCTGAACGCACAGAAATTAGAGTGCTTTTTGCAAAGGATGCAGTATCTACTGGTTGGGATTGTCCTCGTGCAGAGGTTATTTATTCCAGAAGAAAACGAACTGACCCAACATACATTGCTCAGTTGATTGGTCGTATGGTTCGTACACCATTAGCAAGACGTGTTACAAATGTAGAAGAATTGAACACAGTAGCATGTTATCTTCCAGAATATGATGCTGTGACTGTTGAGAGTGTTGTTGAACGCTTGAAAGAAGACAATGTAGCGGTTGATGCAAATAAGATTATTAAAAATCCGGCAGATGTAGGATTTTTTGGAGAAACCAAGAAGAAAATTGAAAAGAAATTAGCTCAAAAGCAGAGTGAAAATGAAGTGAAGCAACCTGATGATGTCAAGCATGAAAATGTAACTGCTGCTAGTGCAGATAGAGTATGCGAATCAGGCGGTTATACATATGGAGAATCGACAGAAGATTCATTGTCAGGAACAGAATTTGCTGTTAATACAGACGATGAATTTGCGGTTAACATTGATGATATTGTTGAAACTGAGGAAGAATTGACGGAAGCTCTTGAAAGAATTCCGAAGGTTGACAGTGATGCAATTAAAGCAAGTTTTGAAGAAATTATCACCAGACAGGTGCGTCATGATAAAACAAACCATTTCTTAGACTTATGGGACTGTATTGACGTAGTTATGTCTGATATTGATGTGGAGTCTGATTTGGATTCAAAAATTCAGGAAGAATTTTATAACAATATCGAAGGTGAAATTCATAAACATCCGGCAGAATTTAAGCGTTCGTTGAGTGAAATTAAAAGTACAACCGTGAGCGTAAAAAGGGTTGACCCACTTACAGGAGAAGCGTTTGAGGATAGGGAAGAAATGGTTGAGAATGATGCAGATAGATTGGTAACATATTATAAACATACAGTAAGTGTGTTTTCTGGTGCATCTGATTTGATTAAATATTGTATCAACAAGCGTAAAAATGAAGAATTTGATTCTGATGCAAATGCGATTAGTCGTATTGCTGCTGTTGGATATTGTATGGAAATTATTCAGGCAATGGAAGAGTGGGCAGAGAAAAAGACAGATGAATTGTTGAGTATTTATGCTCCGCAGAGATATGCTGTATCAGAAGAAAATAAAGCAAAATGGGATAGAATTGAGGGTAATACAAAACCGTATATTGAACGTAATTTAAATGTTCAGGCAAGTATTACACGTCAGAACAAAGATTATAAGGCATATCCAAAACATATTATTAGTGACGATGAAGGTTGGGCATATTTGAAGCTGAATGACCTTGAAGAAAAAGTGGTACAAACAGAATTATCACGTACATTAAATGTAGCATGGTATAGGAATCAGTCAAGAAATCTTAATGCATCTCTTGCAATTCCTTACAAGTTAAATGATGTATGGGAAAATATGTATCCTGATTTTATTTTCTTTCAGAAGACTGGCGATGGAAAAATTATTCGTTCAATTGTAGACCCTCATGGTGATTGGTTAGGAGATAGCGTTGCAAAGCTGAAAGGCTATGTAATGTATTTGAAAGACCATCCTGATATGTTTGGTTCTGTACTCGCTGTTGCAGATGAAAAAGGCGGTGTTTATCGTTATCTTGATTTGATGACAAAACAGGTGCAGGATGAGATTGAAAACTTTACTGGAAGCTCTGCAAAGGAATTATTTATGGGTGCACTGGGCAGAAATTATACGGTTGTATCTGATAAATAAATCTGTTATATTTACATTGAACAATTAAATAAAAAAGTTCACGAGAGAATGTCCGATATGAAAAAATATCTACGCAGTACGGTGTAGAAAACCGAATTGTTTACGGACGCACAGCTTCTGGCAGAAGCGTATTCTGAAATAAAAATACGTGAGAGACGTAGCGGTGAACAGATGATGGAAACTTATTGTTTCTTGATTCTGTTCACCGTTTTTTATTACAAATTTTTTGATAGAAAGTAGAGGTTACAGTATATGAGTAATTTAAAAAACGTTCGTGCAGAACTTGAAAAAATGAAGAAAGAAATGGCTGCGAAAGAAGCTGAACTCAAGCGTGAAGAAGCACGCCCGGTCATTGAACTTATCAACAACGAGTTGTTGAATAGTGACGCAGTACAGGAAAAAATGTCAGCGTACAGCAAGGACGAAGCACGTGTGATTGCGAAGCACATTGTGAAGAACATTGATGCCATCATCAGTGAATCACAGGGTGAAATCAATGAGCTGAGAGCGAAGAAAAAGGAACGTGCTGAAAAGAGAAAAGCTGCGAAGCTGGACAGAGAACTGGAAAAAATGGCAGCGGAAGATGACTATGAAGATGACGGCATGTACGGTACGAACCAGTTCGAGGAACCAGACCCATACGAAACAGGACAGTTGCAGTAATGCACGTGAACAGTTGTGAAAACTGTTTGTGGTTTTGTTTGTGTTGGGGCTGGAATTAAGAGTGAGCAGGATGCGAACGAAGCATGAAGGGGTCAAGGGGAAACGAAGTTTCCCTTGCAAGTAAGTGAGCGTAAGCGAACGGTAGGGTTTTTCGGCTCCGCCGACAAACCCTATACTTGCATTTTTAAAGAAAATGGGTAGGAAACCATGTACACAAGTGTTAGGGGACAAACCCTATATGGATGTGAACATGGTACGAAAATACACTGTTGGAGACAAACCCTATGGGTAAAACAACAGGTATTTGAGCAAGCAGGTGAACATTGGTGAAGAAAAGCCGGATTCGGCTTTGCAAGACAATGTGAACAAAGAAAGGAGATGACTGTGAATGTCGAGTGTGAATAATACGAACGGTCCAGTTGATTTTTGGGCAAATCTCAAGAAAAAGAAAGAGGAAGAAGCACGACAAAAGGAACAGGAAGCTCGTGAATTAGCAATGCCATTTGATGTACAGCAGGATGAAATTGATAATTTACCGGAGCCTGAACCAGACGATGACTTTATGGAATCAGAAGTGGTACAGGAACCGACAGGAGATGATGAAAAAGAAATCATCTCGGATGGTAATACAGAAGAAAGCGAAGATGAAATCGGCGAAGAGGAGCTAATCAAGCTTGTAAAAATTTCAGCACGAATCAATGAGAAAGTTGATGAAGTGATGAAGGACATGGCAAAAGAATTTGATGTGCCGTTCTCTCAGGTAGTAAGACTTGCGATTGATGGACATCTTGAAAAATATCTTGGAACAGTGAGATACATCGACGGTGACCAGGGTGAATACATGAAGCGTGCAACAGCGTTGATTGCAAATGAGTTACAAGGTATCAAGACAGCGTTGAACAAGCTGGGAGTGAATGTGAACCAGATTGCAAAATGGAATAACATTGACAGACGCATCAGTCTGTTAGAGAAACAGTTACAGACTGCGAATCCTGCTGAACAGAGATACATCAATATGAGATTGCAGGAATTACACAGAGCACAGGCGGCGTGTAACTGGAGCTATTTCACACTGTTCAGTGTTGAGAAATACATGGAACAACTGGACAATGCATCAGAAAGGATTGGTAAGGAATTATGGCATACACAAGAGTAACAAGGACTGCGAACGGACATGGTGCTCTTATGTACGCATACGGAAAAGGTAAGGGACATAATGGCAGTGACGTCCGTAATGATTTGATTGCAAATGTGAATATCTTACCGGGTATACCAGCAGAAATTCAGATGCAAAAGTATTGGAACAGAGCAAGAGCAAATCATAAAACACAGGTGATTCGTGTTGTGCAATCATTCAGTATCAATGAACTGAATCCAGACGAACCGTCTGATGTTTTGACTGCGAGCATGATTGGTCAGGAGTTTGCACACACATATTATCCAGATAGACAGGCGGTCGTGTTTACACAGACAGATGGTAAATCACATTTGATACACAATCATATTATTATCAGTGATACAGACATGACATCGAGCAAAGGTTGTGATAAACAGCAGTATTATCAGCCGACACTTGCACAGTGGACAAACGAGATTGCAGGTCAGTATTTCGAGCTGGATTTTGGTGATACAACAGTGCCGGACAAGACAACACAGACTGAGAGAGCGAAGCGTGCACTTGGTGAATATGTATGGAAAGATGATTTGAAATCACGTATTACAGAAGCATTGAACGAGAGTGAAAGCGAAGAGGATTGGATTAAGAATCTGCCAGCATATGGCGTGAACATCGAAGTACATGACAGCAAGAAACGTGGAAAATATTACACGTATGAATTGATGGACACAGATGGATTCGGTGATAAGAAGATTCCTCAGAATTTAAAATCACGTTCATACAAGTTAGGAACATTGTATGATGCAGAGCACGTACAGGAATATTTTTCTGAGAAGGAACTGGAACACAAGCTGCATGGAAATCGCAGTGAAGATAATGAACATGTGACTGTACAGGAAGATGAAACGAATGTGACTTTACTGGTACAGGAAGATGTGACACCAGGACAGCGTGCAGCGATGCTGCCGGATGCAGATGAAGAAGACGAAGATGAACATGATAGGAAACGACCGGGCAGCAGACATGTGGAGATTGTTGTTCCTGATAATATTAGAAGTGTACCGCACTTTAAACCGAGTCGGGATGTTAAAGTGCGTGAGTCATATCTCAACGTGGATGAACAGGATGATATTGATGATTTGGTTCTGGACAAGTCTGAAGATAAGAGCAGTGATATTCTGGCAATGAGATTACAGCAGAAAGCAGAACGAGACAGAAAACGTAAGAAAGCAAATTCTGGTGTAGTAGAGATTCGTAAAGATATGAAATCTGTACGTGGATTGTCAACAGAGTCTGTCATGGAGCGTATCAAAGGTGTTCAGGATGAAAAAGAGGATAGAAGTTTGTAAGGAAAGGGGTGAGCGTGATGCTAATTATTTTTTCATAAAATAATTAAATCTAACGAAAGGAGATATTCATTATGACTGATGAAGAAAGAGCAAGATTTAGAGAAAAAGCGAAGCAGAGAGCAGAAGTGGAAGCACAGAACAAAGGGATTGCACCACAGGCACCTGTTCAGATGAATGTGCAGCAGCAGCCAGTACAGGATGAAAATGGACAGACATTTGCATATGTAGCATTTGGATGTGGTATTGCTGCGATTGTACTTATCTTTATCATGTGGTTGCTTGGTATTGCATGTGCTATTGTCGGCATTGTAATGTCACATATGGCTATTACACATGGTTATAAAGATAACAGTATGAGAAAAATTGGATTTGTTCTGTCATGGGTAGCAATCGGTCTTTCGATTGCACTGTTCGTGTTCTCTATTGTAATGGTTTTTATAGGCGTTGGTCTTTATGGTCATGCCATAAACAGCATGTTGGATTTTTCAAATGATGCTGTAAAATCATGGGGCGGTTCAGGCGTATCCAATATGATTATGTTTTTGAGATAGGAAAACATAATAAAAAAATATAACCCACGGGGCAGATGCTCCGTGGGTTTGTTGTTACTGTACATGAATATTTACTGATGTGCGATAAAGAAGTAATAGAAGTGTAAAAAATTTTGCCGTTCCTATCCGGCACTTGCGCATTGTGTCGGATAGGTCGGGCGGTTATTCGGGCAAGTCCACCTTGCCAACAAAAGAATAATAAATCTCAATGTCCTGTCTGCGGGTCTTGTTCTCGTCATAGCTGCACTCATGCACAACGATTTTCTCTACAAACTCCCGCAGCAGAGTAGGGGTAAGTTCTTCAAAGCTGGTATGCCGCCGGACAACATTCATAAACTTTTCTGCGTTCACGGTGGCTTCCTGTGCTTTGGAAAGCTCCGCTTGGATAGCGGCGGCTCTTTCTTTCAGTTCCCGTTGCTCTGCTTCATAGTCTGCCGACAGCTCTGTGAAACGCTCGTCTGATATGCGCCCGGTCACGCTGTCCTCATACAGCCG